>Ga0182738_1008631_pt1 | contig 10096 bp, 8 predicted proteins | sample eDN5th30CBELigMG_FD_128876 | JGI IMG/M metagenome (GOLD analysis project Ga0182738, IMG submission 128876) | Enriched Miracle-Growth compost microbial communities from Emeryville, California, USA - eDNA 5th pass 30_C BE-Lig MG (version 2)... ... | reverse complement strand
GCGCCGGTGTCGAAGATGTCGCCGTAGTGGCGCTCGACGTCGAGCCCGTCGATGCCCTTGGTCGAGCTGTTGCGGCGCAGCAGCACACGCACGTCGTCGCCGCGTTCGACGAGTTGCCGGGTGACGCAGGCGCCGACGTTGCCGCTCGCACCCATCACGAGCACCTTGCGACGACGATCCATTGCTGCTCCATCCGCTCGGGCCGGTCAGCAACGGATGCTACGGTAGCGTTTACAGTACGACTGGCTGAATCGGTGAAAACATCGGTTCCGGGCACGCGTGGGCAGCGTGACGATGGAGTACACCATGGACCCGCTGCTACGTTCGGAGTGTGGATCGGTTCGGCGGTTGTTGGGCGGCGCTGCGTGCGGCTGTCGCCGGCCTCGACGATCAACAGTTCGACAGGCCGTCCGGCTGTGCAGGCTGGCTGATCCGTGACCTGGTGTGCCACCTGATCATCGACGCTCAGGACGTCCTCATCACCCTCGCCACGCCCGACGACTCGCCGCCCACGCGGAATGCCGTGACCTATTGGGAGGTCGCCGAGGCACTGCCCCCCGACGACCCGGTGGACCCACTCAGCGCGCTGACCGTGCGGCTCGCGGCGGCCTACGGTGACCCGTCGTTGCTGAAGTTCCATCTCGACGACGTCGGCTCGGCAGCCGGACGGGCCGCCGCACTCGCCGACCCCGAGGCGCGGGTCGGCACTCGAGGTCAGGTGCTGACGGTCCGCGACTATCTCGGCGCCTACGTGCTCGAGTGGACGCTGCACCATCTCGACCTGATCGCGCACCTTCCCGACACGGCGCCGCCGCCGGCCGAAGGGCTGGCCTTCTCCCGAAAGCTGTTGGAATCGATAGCGGGCTCACCACTTCCCGCCTCGTGGCCTGATGCCGACGCGCTTCTGGTCGGCACCGGACGCCGGCCGCCGACACCTGCGGAAGAGGCGGACCTTGTCACGAGTGATGCGCGGGTTCCGGTATTTCTCAGCTGATTTCAGGTGTCGCGCTGGGCAGCTTTGAACTTCAGGAGCGTCCGGGTCAGGTGCAGGCTGGTGATCACCCATGTGCTGTCACGTTTTTCGTAGGTCTCGTGGTAGTGGCCCGCGCCGTGTAACTCGCTGCCGTCGGGGAAGAACAGCATGTCCTCCATCGCCCAGATGCCCGATGCCGTCGTACCGGAGGTGAGGTCGATCTCCGGGGTGTGGCAGTGGTGCACCGTCGCCGCATGCTCGACGCCACCCCACACCACCGGGAGGAATTCGTCGAACCCATGTAGGGGCGGTGCGGTCTGGGGATCGGCGCCTCCTGTCGACACCGCCATGTCCAGGGTGACGACGACGTCGTCGGCGAACAATGTGCGCCACGCCTCGATGTCCTTGGTGTCCAACAGTCGGCAGTACCGTGCCTTGAGCCGTTTGATGGCCTCGAGATCGTCAGACATGGTCTCCTCTTCCGGTTACCGAAATGTATACCGTACGGCCCGCTTCTCCTCGCGTACGGAACATCGCCACCCCTGACTTTCCTCACCGAGCAGACCGCATACCTGCGGGTTCGCGCCCAGAAACCGACAGCTTTGCGTCTGCTCGCGGTGAAAAGGCACAACCCTTCCCGGTGCGGTAATCGCTACTGTAACTTCTTCCGTAAGTGCCGGGAGTCGCAGGAGGCAGTGATCATGAAGGTGCCGTTCACCTGGAAGGTCACCGGATGGTTCATGATCGGGTGGTCGGCGGAATACCCGGTCGGTGAGGTCAAGGCACTCAAGTACTTCGGCGAGGATCTCGCGGCCTACCGCGACGAGTCCGGGCATCTGCACGTGCTGGAGGCGCACTGCAAGCACCTGGGCGCGCACATCGGTCACGGAGGCAAGGTCGTCGGTGAGTGCATCGAGTGCCCGTTCCACGGCTGGCGGTGGGGCCCCGAGGGCACCAACACCTACATCCCCTATCAGCCGGACAAGCCGAACCGGGGCCTGCGCTTGCGGTCATACCCCGTTCAGGAGCAGTACGGCTGCATCTTCATGTGGTACCAGCCGCACGGCAAAGAGCCGCAGTGGGAACTGCCCGACATCTTTCACAAGTTCCCGCAGTTCAACACCGACCCGAACGCCTACTACCGGCCCTACCCGGAGTTCTCCAGCCGGGCCGACGCCATCCCGGTGCATCCGCAGATCGTGGCCGAGAACGGGCCGGACAGCTCGCATTTCCGCTACGTGCACGGCGCGACGGTCACCCCGGTGTGCCTGCACTGGGAACACGTGGACGAGGAGTGGCGCTTCCTGACCGGGTGGCCCGACGCCCGCAGCGACGACCCGAACAAGATGGCCCTGCGCATCCACAGCCACTTCTCCGGGTTGGGTTTCGCCATGAGCGCGTTCGAGGGCTCCTCCAACCACCGCCTGATCTTCGCGTGCACCCCCGTCGACGATGAGGTGTCGGACATGTTCTATTCGATCTGGTGGCCCAAAGAACCCGGTGGTGCCTCCGACATCCCGCCCGAACACGTCCGGGCCAAGGTCGAGAAGCAGTTCCTCAAAACCGTGTGGGAGGACTGCGACATCTGGCGCTACCAGAAGTACGTCGAGCATCCGGCGCTCGCCAAGATCGACGCCAAACCCTATATGGCCATGCGCAAATGGGCCACGCAGTTCTACGAGGTACCTCCCGTCGAGACGGCGCTGCCCCGCGGATGAGGATCGATGTGCGCGAGTTGGTGACACCCGGCCGCACCGCGGTGGTCACCCAGGAGTGCCAGGGTGCGGTCATCGGTCCCGACGCCGGTCTGCGGGCACTCGCCGACGAGGCGCAGCGTGTCGCCCTACCGAACATCAAGCGGCTGTTGCCCGCCGCCCGCGCGGCCTCTGTGCACGTGGTGCACTGCCTGGTCCAGCGCAGGCCGGACGGCCTGGGCTCCAACCGCAACGCGAAGATCTTCGCAATCGGCCGCAACGACGTCGCGATCGCACCTGGCACCCCCGGTGCCGCGCTGCTGCCCGAACTGGGGCCCGAGGCAGGGGATCTCGTGCTCACGCGATGGCACGGCCTGGGACCGATGGGCGGTACCGACCTCGACGCAGTCTTGCGCAACCTCGGCGTGACCACGATCGTCGCGGTCGGGGTCTCGGTCAACGTGGCGATCACCAACCTGGTGATGGACGCGGTCAACGCGGGCTATCACGTGGTGCTGCCGCGCGACGCGGTCGCGGGTGTGCCGACCGACTATGCCGACGCCGTCATCGACAACACCCTGTCGCTGTTGGCCACCGTCACCTCCACCGACCAACCGCTGCAGATCTGGCAGCCTTGACCGACGCCGAGGAGTCCCTGTGCTGTTCACCGTCCCCGCTGTGGCCGAGGCCGTCGCCGCCGCCATTCCCGACCGCCCGTTGATCGTCCAGGGCGAACGTCGTCACACCTACCGCCAGGTCATGGACCGGTCGAATCGGCTTGCGTCGTATCTGCATTCGCAGGGTCTCGGTGTGCACACAGAGCGCGACGGGCTGGCCGGCCACGAGGTGGGCCAGGACCTGCTGGGCATCTACGCCCACAACGGCCCCGAATACGTCGAGTCGATGCTCGGATCGTTCCGCGCGCGAGTCGCACCGTTCAACGTCAACTACCGCTACGTCAAGAACGAACTGCACTACCTGCTGACCGACGCCGGGGCGACCGCACTGGTGTACCACGCGACGTTCGCGCCCCGCATCGCCGAGATCCGCGACGAGCTTCCCACGCTGCGGGTGCTCATCCAGATCGCCGACGGTTCGGGCAACGAACTTCTCGACGGCGCTGTCGATTACGAGCAGATCGTGAATTTCGAGACGGCCGCCCCGCCGGTGCAGCCGTGCCCCGATGACCTCTACGTGCTGTACACCGGCGGCACCACGGGTATGCCCAAGGGTGTGTTGTGGCGCCAGCACGACATCTTCATGACCGCATTCGGCGGACGCAACATGATGACCGGTGAGGCAGCGACGTCGGTCGACGAGATTGTCGACAGGGCCGTCGAGAACCCCGGCACCAGGCTCATGATCCTGCCGCCCCTGATCCACGGCGCCGCGCAGTGGGCGGCGATGACCGCGGTGACCACCGGGCAGACGCTGGTCTTCCCCGATGTGACCGACCGGTTCGACGCCGAGGACGTCGTGCGCACGATCGAACGCGAGCAGGTGCTGGTGGCCACCGTGGTGGGTGACGCGATGGCCCGCCCGCTGCTCGACGCGATCCGCAGCGGCATCCAGAACGGCACCGTCGATGTGTCTTCACTTTCCGTCATCGCCAACGGCGGCGCGCAGTTGACCCCGCATGTCAAACAGCAGCTGATCGATTCCAAGCCCAACCTGATCGTGGTCGACGGCGTCGGCTCGTCGGAGACCGGTGCGCAGATGAGCCACATGTCCGCGCCCGGCGCGGTCTCCACCGGGACGTTCAAGGCCGGTCCCGACACCTGCGTGGTGGCCGAGGATTTCAGCTGTGTGCTGCTCGAGGCACACGACGGACTCGGATGGCTCGCACAGCGCGGGTATGTCCCGCTCGGCTACAAGGGCGACGCGGCCAAGACCGCTGCCACGTTCCCGGTCATCGACGGCGTGCGTTACGCCATCCCCGGCGACCGTGCCCGCCAACTCGACGGCGGCATGATCGAACTGCTCGGCCGCGACTCGGTGACCATCAACTCCGGCGGCGAGAAGGTCTTCGCCGAAGAGGTCGAGGCGGCCATCGCGTCGCATCCCGCGGTGCGTGACGTGGTGGTCGCGGGCAGGCCCAGCGAGCGCTGGGGTCAGGAGGTCGTGGCCGTGGTCGCCGTCGACGACGGCGCGCAGGTCGACGCCGACGAGTTGATCCGCCACGCCGACGGTTCCATCGCACGGTACAAGCTGCCGAAGGCCGTCGTGTTCCGACCTGCCATCGAACGCAGCCCGGCGGGCAAGGCCGACTATCGGTGGGCCCGCGAGCAGGCGCTCAGCGAAACTTCCTGAGCCGGTTTTTGGTTCGGCTGCGGGCGCGCCACAGCGCCAGGTCGGCGCTCACCCGCATCGATCCGGTGAACGGCAGGGCCGCGCGCCCGGTGATGCTGAACGGCAGATCGGTTCCGACTACGGTGCGGTGGTGGCTGAACGCGTCGAACCCGGCCTTGCCGTGATAGGCGCCCATGCCGCTGCGCCCCACTCCCCCGAACGGCGCGGACGACGGGATCATGTGGGCGGCAAAGTCATTGCGCGCCACGCCACCGCTGCGCGTGTGGTCGACGAAATGCCGGAAGTCGGCGTCATCGGGACCGAACCAGTAGGCCACCAGGGGTGACGGTCGTGAGTTGATGTAGTCGATCGTGGACGCGAGCGACGAATAACCGCGCACCGCGAGCACCGGGCCGAAGACCTCCTCGTCGTTGATGCGCATCCGGTCGTCGACATCGCGGATGATGGTCGGCGGGATCTTGCGGGTCACCGGGTCGGGAAGGACCTCGCCGACCGGCACGATCGACTCGACCCGGGCGCCGCGAGCTCGTGCGTCTGCGATGAGCCCGACGACGCGGTCGAAGTTGGACCGGTTGGCCGACGAGCAGTAGTCGGGATTGTCGGTGATGGTGGGAAACATCCGGCGCAGCGTGCCGCGGGCCACCTCGACGAATTCGTCGACATGGCGGTCCGGGACGAACACGTAGTCGGGGCAGACGCACACCTGCCCGCCGTTGACCATGCGCGCCTGGGCTATTCGTGTCGCGGCCCGGGTGATATCGGCCCCCGGCGCGACGACCACCGGGTTCTTGCCGCCGAGTTCGAGCGTCACCGGCACGAGGTTCGCGGCGGCCGCCCGGCCCACCACAGCGCCGATCGCGGGTGATCCGGTGAAGAACAGGTGATCGAACGGCAGAGCGGAGAACTCGGCGGCTAGCTCAGGGCCACCGGTGATGACAGCGAGTTCGCGTTGGTCGAAGTAGCGCGGTGCGAGATCGGCCATCGCCTCCGCCGTGCGTGGGGTGACCTCCGACATCTTGATCATCACGCGGTTGCCCGCCGCGAACGCGGCGGCTGCGGGCAGCACCGTCAACTGGACCGGGAAATTCCACGGACCGATGACGCCGACCACGCCGACCGGTGAGGGCACCACCTCGGCGCGTAACCCGGCCAGACGCGCCGCGCGCATGAGCCGGGTCGAGCGCATCCACCGCGGCAGGTTCGATCTGGTGTGCTCGATCACCGAGATCATGCCGAGGATCTCGGCGAAGAACGCCGCCGACCGTGACCGTGTCCCGTAGTCGGACGCGGTCGCCGTGACGAAATCCTCCGCGTTGTCGAGCACCATCGCGAGCAGGCGGTCGATGCGGTTGCGCCGCAGCGCGATATCGGGCGGCCCGTCGTCGAGAAAGGAGCGGCGCTGCGCCGTCAGCACGTCGGCCGTTCCGCCCTGCCGGGAATGCTTTTCCGCGCGTTGGTCGATCGTGCTCATCAATTCGCCTCCCTCTCGGCGTGTGACGCGCCGGCCACCGCGCAGACCGGCCCGTACTCCTCCGGTGAGGCCAACGGTAACAGAGTTGTTTACACTCACCCCCGCTGTCGTAACTCCGGTGAGGAGGCCGACCTCCGGTGCACTCCGAGAAATCGGGCTATCCCAATACATATACTGTAACCTTTACGGTAATATGCCCTGAACGGGAAGGGGTACGCGGTGGACAGTCGGATACGGGACGACCCAGCGGTCGACACGGCCGCTCTGCTACGTGACCCGTACCCGATCTTCGCGCGGTACCGCGCCCAGGCAGGCGTGTTCCGGGGGTCGGTCATGGACTGGTCGAAGACGCCGAAAGAGCTCATGCCGGAACATCAGTACGCGGCGATGTCGTTCGATGCGGTCAACACGGTCTTCCGGGACGGCAAGACGTTCAACTCGAAGATCTACGACAGCACCATCGGCTTGTTCATCGGTCCGAGCATCCTGGCGATGGAAGGCAAGACACACCGCGATCACCGCAACCTGGTGTCGGCGGCGTTCAAGTCGAAGTCGTTGGCGCGCTGGGAACCCGAGATCGCGCGTCCCATCTGTGAGGCCCTCGTCGACGAGTTCGTCGACACGGGCAGCGCTGATCTGGTCCGCGACTACACCTTCGAGTTCCCCACCCGGGTGATCTCGAAGCTCCTCGGACTACCCGAGGAGGACCTGCCGTGGTTCCGTCGGCGTGCCGTCGAACTCATCTCCTACAGCGTGAAGTACAAACGCGCCTTCGAGGCGTCGGCGGCCCTCAAGGACTACTTTCTCGACCAGATCGAGCGGCGCCGCTCGAGGCCCACCGAGGACATCATCGGCGACCTGGTTACCGCCGAGATCGATGGTGAGAAACTCACCGACGAGGCCATCTACTCGTTCCTTCGGCTGCTGCTGCCCGCGGGATTGGAGACCACCTACCGGTCGTCGGGAAATCTCCTGTATCTGCTTCTCACCCACCCCGATCAGTTCGCGGCGGTGCAGAACGACCACGACCTCATCGGGGCCGCCATCGAGGAAGGCCTGCGTTACGAGACACCGCTGACCACGGTGCAGCGCTCAGCCACCAAGGACACCGAACTCGAAGGTGTACAGATTCCGGCGGGCGCGGTGATCGACGTGTGCATCGGATCGGCCAACCGCGACGAGAACCGGTGGGAACGTCCCGAGGAGTTCGACATCTTCCGTAAACGCATACCGCACATCACGTTCGCCGCGGGTGAGCACACGTGCATGGGTTTGCACCTGGCGCGCATGGAAACTCGTGTGGCGATGGAGACCCTGCTCAACCGTGTCACCGATCTTCGCCTGATCGCCGACGACGATCCGCACATCTTCGGCCAGCCATTCCGATCGCCGACCGCGATCCCGGTGACCTTCCGCCCGGCGGGCTGAGCATGGCCTCCCCCGCGACGGGCGGCGGACGTCCGCGCCGCGAACGCGGGTCGATCACCGTCGACGAGATCCTCAGCGGCGCCTTCGAGGTCGCCCGTGAGGTGTCCGTCGACAACCTCAGCATGCCGCAACTGGCCAAACATCTCGACGTGGGCGTCACCAGCATCTACTGGTACTTCCGCCGCAAGGACGATCTGCTCGACGCGATGACCGAACTCGCGCTGCGCGAGTACGACTTCGGGGTGTCGTCGATCGACGCCGGTTCCTGGCGCGAATCACTGCGCGCCCATGCCCACCGGATGCGCGACACCATTCAGCAGAACCCCATCCTGTGCGACCTGATCCTCATCCGGGGTACGGGCGGCACACCTGCAGCCCGCCACGCCCTGGAGAAGATCGAGCAACCGGTCGCGGCCCTGGTGCAGGCCGGCCTGAGCCCGCAGCAGGCCGTCCAGACCTATTCGGCGATCCAGGTGCTGGTCCGCAGCAGCGCGGTGCTGCACCGCTTGCAGAACCGCGCGTCGACCGTGCCCCTGCCCCGTGACCATTGGCAACAGGTGATCGATCCCCAGACCATGCCGCTGATCTCGTCGCTCACCGGCGACGGCTACCGGATCGGCGCGGCCGATACCGCCAACTTCGACCACATCCTCGACAGCATCCTCGAACGTGCGGAGCACCTCACCGCGTCGCCGCGAGATTCGTCCCCGCGAGCAGACACAATCTTGCGCGAAAATCACTGAAAAAGAGCAGTTTTGTGTCTGCCCGCGGAAAACTCACGTCCGGGGCCGGCGCCATCCGATGGTCTTGGTCTCGGTGTACTGTGCGAACCCCTCGATACCGCACTGCCGCCCGACACCGCTGTTCTTGTAACCACCGAATGGCGCGTCGGCCCCGTAGTACATGCCGCCGTTGACCCCGATCGCGCCGGTGCGGATTCGCCGCGCGATCCCCATCGCACGTTCCGGCGACGCCGAGAGCACCGCACCGGCAAGGCCGAAGGCCGTGTCGTTGGCGAGTCGTACAGCCTCGTCGTCATCGTCGAACGGGACCATCACCAGCACCGGACCGAACACCTCTTCCTGCGCGATCGCCGAACGCGGATCGGCGCCGACTATCACCGTCGGGGCCACGTAGTGACCACCGGCCAGGTGCTCGGGCAGGCCTTCGGCTTCCCCTCCCCCGACGACGGTCTCGGCGCCGTCGCGGCGGGCACGCTCACACGCATCGAGCACGCGCTGCTTGGCGGCCGCACTGATGACGGGGCCCACGAGCGTGGTCGGCAGGGCCGGGTCACCCACGGGTATGCCCGCGAACGCCATCGCCACATTGGCGACGGCCTCGTCGAACAGGCTGCGGTGCACCAGCATCCGCGTGTTGGCCGCGCACGCCTGCCCGGCGTGCACACAGGCACCGATTGCTCCGGGGATGATGTGTGCCGGTTTGGCGTCGTCGAGCACGATCATCGCCGACTTGCCGCCGAGTTCGAGAAACGTGCGCTTCATGGTGTCCGCACCCACCCGCATGAGGTGCTTGCCCACGGCGGTCGATCCGGTGAACGACACCATGTCCACCCGCGGGTCGGTACCCAGCAGCGCCGCCACCCCGTTGGACGGGGTAGGTACGACGTTGACGACGCCGGGCGGCATGTCGGTGCGCTCTACGATCAGCCGGCCGAGCCGTGTGGCGTTCCACGGCGTGTTCGGGTCCGGTTTGAGCACAACGGTGTTCCCCGCGGCCAATGCGGGTCCGAGCTTGTTGAGGATGACCTCGATCGGGAAGTTCGACGGCGTGATCGCCGCGACCACACCAACGGGCTCCTTGACCACCGTGCGCGCGTTGCGTTCACCGAAAAGTCCACCGCCGTCGAGTTCGCGTTCCCATTCGAATTCGTCGATCAGCCGCGCCGGGTAGCGCAGCGCCTCGGCGAGCGGCCAGTCCAACTGGGCGTTCTGGGTCGTCATCGCCGGGCAGCCGACCTCGGCGATCAATTCCTCACGCAGATCCTCTTTCTCGGCTTCGAGAGCATCATGCAGCTGCAGCAGCACCTTCTGGCGCCGCACGCGGTCGGTCGACCAGTCGGTCTCGTCGAACGCTCGCCGCGCCGCGCCCATCGCCGCGTCCATGTCACCCGCCGATGCGGCCGATGTGGTGCCGAGCACCGATCCCGTTGCCGGGCTGATGTTCTCGAAATCTACTGCAGCAGCGACGAGTTCACCG
>Ga0182738_1008629_pt1 | contig 10097 bp, 6 predicted proteins | sample eDN5th30CBELigMG_FD_128876 | JGI IMG/M metagenome (GOLD analysis project Ga0182738, IMG submission 128876) | Enriched Miracle-Growth compost microbial communities from Emeryville, California, USA - eDNA 5th pass 30_C BE-Lig MG (version 2)... ... | reverse complement strand
ACAGATGGAGGAATGTATGATCTCAGTGAAGGTTTCAAAGGACTTGATCTCTTGGAAAGGATTTGCTTAAATTTTTCATGGTAAAGAATTGAAGAAAAAAAATCTTCAACATTTTCAAAGGTGTAAAGGTATAAGTGACTCTGGAATGAATTATTTGGGAGGAAGTTTGGGTGTGCTTGGATTTTTACAGAATGTTGAATTACAATTTTCCAAGTAAAAATTGGGTTTAATGAAGAGGAGTCTCCAATATTTTTAGCTCTGAGAGTATTAGTGATCAAGGGCTCCTAAGTCTAACCGAGGGGTTAAGGAGGCTAAAATCATTGCAAACTCTATTTTTACGCTTTGAATAGTACTTTTTTATTTGTGAAAACAATTAAATTTATGATCCCACAGTTGTCAAAGAATATCAGATGTTGGATTATATCATTTAAGTCAAGGATTGAGTGAACTCTGGACATTGGAGAATGTGAATCTAAATTTTAATTTGTAAATAAGGAGGAGATAAATTCATTAATCCCAAATTAGATGTCATCAGACGACGAGTGTGGGTACGCAAATGCTGTTGGAGAACGTAAAGAGACAGAACCCTACAGCAAAATGCCAAGTTGATCGAAGAGAATATTCAGCTTTTCTTTGATTTAAATGTTAATTCAAGTCCATAGAAAGTTAATGTGTGTGCAGATTCTTACATACATTATACACATATAATATCATATACACCAACTTAATATAGCTTTCTCATTCATTACTCAGTATATAAGTAAGTTTATTCTTTATAAATCTTTTTAAAATATAAAATATGCGCTCTGCGCTCTTTCTCTTTTCAAAATTATTTCATAGAAGTTCCCAAGAACTCTTCAAGATCAACATCATCTTTATCTTCTTTAGCTTTACCCAAATTGATCTTGCCTCCTGTTGTTCCTTTCTTTGGCAAGACAATCTTATTTATCACCAAACCACCTTTCTTCTTCTCTTCAGTACCCTTTGTACCACTCGCTCCAGTCTTCTTTCCACTAAAATCAAACACATTAGGCACTGTCAACTTTCCTGTAGACTTTGTTATTGAGCTTCCAAGTGAAACCTTTGAATCTAATTGACTCATGCTTCCTCTTTCAGACCCTTCTCCAGCATTTTGTGAGCTATTCTTCATGCTTGGACTTGACTCAAACTCCTTTTTACCTGATCCTGCACTTTCCTTTGCAGGTGATAATTTTGGCTCAGGCTCAGGTTGTTCTCCAAGATTTATATCAAGATCCACACCGACATCCCATCCTGCAGATTCTTTAAGTGGGCTGGAAATCTTCTTGGCAGGGCTTTTGTTCTGAATTGTAGGTGGTTCAGTAAAGTCAATGTTTGTGTCCCAAGCACTTTCGACTCCAAAATCTACCTTAGGTTCTTGCTTTAAAGGACTTGCTGAAGATTTCTTAGCAGCAACGAGAGGGCTCGAAGTCTTCTTGGCAGGGCTTTTATTTTCGACTGCAGGAGATTGAATGAAGTCAATATTTGTATCCCAAGCACTTGCTCCTCCAAAGTCAATTTCAGCCTCTAAAGTATTATTCTTTTCTTCTTTGAGAGGGCTTGCTGAAGATTTTTTAGCAACAGCGAGAGGACTAGAGGTCTTTTTAGCAGGCACGAATGGGCTCTTATTTTGAGCTGTTTGGACTGCAGGAGATTCGATAAAGTCAATATTGGTATCCCATGCTGTCACTCCTGTTTCCTCCTCCTCAGCTTGGTTCTCTTCGATTTGAACATCACCTCCCCAAGCATCATCTACAAGAGGCTCAACATTTTCCTCCGCTGGCTTCTGTTCTTCAACTTGAATACCGCCTCCCCAAGCGTCATCAACAAGAGGTTCTACAACTTCCTCTTCTTTAACAGGTTGGTTTTCTTCAATTTTAACATCACCACCCCAAGGGTCTTCCATCAAAGGTTCAACAATTTCTTCTTCCTTTTGTTTTTCTTCAATAAGAGGGGCTTCAACATTTTCGAGATTGACGTCTAAATCATCCAATCCCCATTGGCCTTCTTGAACTAAAGGAGAAACACCCTCTTTTTCTTGCTTGCTATTCTCTTCATGGAAAGACTTTTCCGTGCCAAACTTGGGACTTTCACTGTTGCTTTTAACTGGACTTGCTTCTTTTGATTTTATTCCAGGACTATTGGACTTATTGGAGAATGTCTCGTTGCTCTTGTCTCTTCTTGAAGACATGGACATTTTGATTTCTTTCATTTTTTCCATGCTCTTGAATAAAGCACTATCTCTTCTTTCACCCTTTGGTGTACTAGAGACTCTCAATAATGATGCTTCTCCGAGTTCAGCAGAATCTTTTTCAGGGCCTTCTTCAACAAAATCTCCGAGTTTTCTTCCTTGGAATGTTGGACTATCCAAATCGAGCTTTTCAGGATCAACTGGAGTCAGTCTTCCTTCTTCATGATTGCTCTTATTATTATCAACAGATTCGAATCTTGGACTTTCAGTGCTTCCTTTAAATTCTGGGCTACTGGCTTGAAGTTCTAAGGGCACAGCTGAGCCTGGTCTTGAGAACTTTGGTGATTCTGGCAATTCATCCTCTCTGAAGACGCCTCCTGTGTTGATAACAGCATTGGCTGATTCAACCTTTCCTCCAATTTTTTGACTAGAAAATGGCTGTTGGGTTCTGTCAAAGGCACTCTTGGCTCTTTCTCCATTATCTTCGTTAGTTTTTCCTGGGATTAAGACATCCATATTGCCCCAACTTTCAGGCATTCTTACATTTCCTTCCAAAAGATTTGGTGCTTCGTATTCCTTTTCAGTCTGAACAACTGGTATCAAGTCTTTGATTGTTGGAGATTTAGTGACTAACAAGTTTCCTTCTGATGTCTTGAGGCCTCCTTCTTGTACATCAATTTGAGGAGGGGTGACCTTTAGTGTTGGACTATTACGCCTAGAATTAGAACCCTCTATGTTGTTGAATGTTGGTGAAGGAGCTCTTTTTTCAGTTTCTTGTCTCAAAGATTCTTGAAGTTCAGCTCTAAGTTGTGGGGAGATAGGCTCATTGCTATCTTTAGGAGCTTCAGAGATCAGCTCAAGGTGAGCAAGAAGTTGATTGAGCTCATTTTTGTGAGTATGGTCATGAGATTGGGCAGCGAGGTTCTTGAAACTGGAATCCAGAGCAGTTAGTTTGTCTTTAAGTTGGTTGAATTTGCCGTTCAAAAGAGTGTTTTCTTCAGTAAGCTGGTGGTTCTTTGTGTAAAGTTCTTCAATATACATATTGAGGCTTTTGAATCTTTGGTCATATCCTTCAATAAGCTCAGCTTTATCTCGCTTGAATCTTTCTCCAAGCTGAATTTTCTCTTTATTCATATTGTCAATTTGATCAGTAAGCTCATGAATTTTTCTTTGTGCTTCTTGGTCAGACTTTTTACGACTTGTTTTGCCAAATGCTCCAAGCTTGGAAGGAGAATCCTTTCCAGATGAATTCAATCTTTCGATTTCCTTCTTTAATTCTTCCATCTCTGCTGTCAATTTCTCAATCTCTTGAAGATAACTTTCTTCTGACCTGTAATTCTCTCCCTTGAGATCCTTCAATTCCTTGAGATATTTCTCTTCAAGATCACTCTTATCCTTCTCTAGGGTTTTTATTCTGCGTTCCTTATTCTTATCAGCCAATGAAGTCTCATCTAACGTGAGCTGTAACGCCATTGATCTTCCCTTTTCGTCTTCTAAAGCCCTTTCTAACTCCTCTTTCTTCTTTTGTAATGAGATATATTTCTCATCTGTGGTCTTTTCCTTTGAAGAAGTTTCGTCGAGTTTTGTCTGCAAGGTCTTGTTTTTCTTCTTTTCAGCTTCGAGTTCTTTCTTGAGATCAGCATTGGATTTTTCGAGATTTTTAAGAGATCCTTCACTATCTTTTCCTTTCTTGGAAAGCTCGTCAAGTTTTGCTTGTAAAGCAGCAGAATTTTTCTTTTCAGTTTCGAGGTTCTTTTTCAATTCATTCTTTTCCTTCTCAAAAGTCTTGGCCATTTGTTCACTTGTGTGCATTTTCATTGAAGCTTCATCGAATTTTGTTTGAAGCATCAAAACGTTATCCTTTTCAATCTCATATCCAGCCTCCAATTTATTCAGTTTTGCCTTCAATTCCTTTATCTCCTTTTCTTTTTCAGTGATAATTCTATTCTTTTCTTCGCTAATGGAGTCCAATTCTTCCTTCAATCCTTTCTCAATCTCAATATGCTTGGCAGCCTGATGATCCTTTTGATCCAATCTCACTTTATAGCTATTTGTAACCTGAACAACTTTATCGTGAATTTCCTTTGTCTTGTGTGTATAAGCCTCAAATTCTTCGCCTTTTGTCCAGAGCATTTGTTCAATATCCATCAAAGAATTCTTGAAGGAGCCTTTATAGGACTGGAAGGCGGAAGCCCAATCCTTCACCTTCTTTGCTAATCTATTATATCTATTTCTTTCACTGGTAATCTCAGAATTAAAGCTATCAGTTTGTTGCTTTATTATCTGCTCGTAATTATTGACCAATTCTTGCTCTCTCTGTTGTAATTGTCTTTGACTTTCCTCTCTGAGGGTATTTAATTTCTCTTCCATCTCTTGTTGTAACTAGTTGAATGATAAGGGGAGGAAACTATTGAGAAAAATTACTTTTTCTTTATCATTTTTAAGAGTGAATTCTAAGAACTGATTCTTTTCTTCCAATTGTGAAATTCTTTCTTGTGTTTCTTCTCTTTGTTTTGCCATTTCTTCCAATCTATTTTCATCAATGTTTAATTCTTGCTTCAATTTGATCTTTTCATCAAGAGTTCTCAATTCCTTTTCTTTCTTTTGACACTCTTCAAGTCTAATATTCGCTTCTTCTTCCAAAGTCTGCACATTTCTAATCTTCTTGGTATGTTCTTCATGCATAATATCTTGTTCTTCTCTCACCAGAATTTCCAATTGGTGAGCTTGTGCCATGTATTTCTGCATCTGTTCTCTCAGTCTTTGTGAATGCTCATCCTCATTTCCAAAATAAGAATGTGAGTCTCTTCCTTTGATCTCTTCTCCTTCTGTTTTTCTTGGCTGTGGTTCATTTCTTGAGGTGGGATCGACCGTCAATCTATGCAAAACTTCTTCAAAGCCAAAAGGATCCGCCACTTTATATTTATCACTCGCTGATGGACCTCCAGTCTTTTTCATCACTTTACCTCCACTTGTTGGCTGCTGTTGCTCAGCTTTACTTATTTTTCCAATCTTACCTATTTCTGATATAAAATTGGATGCTTTACTGGTTATTTGCTATTCGGGAAAGGTAAATAAATAGTGAAATCAAACTCAGGTACTTGTAAAGGAGTATATTTGGCACTTCCCTTAGCGCTATGGCGATTGGGAGCTTTGGTATTGCTGAGATCCATGGAGGGTGTTTTGGAATTCTTTTCAGATTTATCGAGATTTTGGGAATATTTTCGTTCAGGGGTGGTGGATTTTCGTTCTTCTTCAAGATCCTTTCTCTCATGCAATGACTCTTTTCTTATCGGAGCAATCTCCTTTTTATCTTCAACTGGCTGATTTTCGAGCGGTTCGATAATTAAATCATCATCATTTATTCCCCAACCAGAATCTTCTGCTACAAATAAATCTTCGTCTTCAAGCTTTGCGCCTCCCAAGACCGGTGTCGTGGCTTCTGGTTGGCTTTCTATGACGTTTGATTTAGGGTGCTCGTTGCCAAGAGATTGGAGGCTGGGATTTGGTTTATGCTGAAGATGAGAAAGGAGTTCTTGAAGACCTTCTGATTGAGTATCTTCTTGTTTACTATGAAAGAATTTTTGAGAAATGCCGCTTGTAAGGCCTGTAAAATAGCGACCTGCCATGTGTGATGAATTAAATAAAAAAAGGAGTTTTGTAAGATTTTCTTTTTTAGTTAGTTTTATAAGTCTGTATTATTTGTTTCGTGTTTATTTTTTGTTTTAATGCGAAAATTCAATTCATATGATAATTTCCACGAGGGATAAAGAAAGAGCTTTCAGATAAAAAATGCCGCCCTTTCATGAGGTTCTAATAAATTCTTTCAAATTTTCTCGTAAGACTGGGGAAAGAATTATCTAACAATGATGGTGAATATAGCGTAAAATGATCAGGGATGAAAGAGTGGAGAGAGATGGAGGGAATTGCAAAAAAAATATTGTGGAATTTCGAAAGGTTAATTTGAGATTTTAAATCAAATCTTTGTGCTCATAAATATTAAAGAGAAGCGGGGTTTCGCCAATTTTCTATTTTGACTAAAAATCTTATCATTCATCCCATCGCTGTGCAAATAAATTTCAGAAAACTTTACACGTGTATCACAATGAACTGTGGATAATATTTTCAAATTTCTTCTCTTTGAAAATGTGATGTTTTGGAAAGAAGAATAAACAAGTTGATAGAAATATTTCCAACGAGAAGGAAAGAAGGATATGAGAAGGGAGGATATTGGAGGGGCAAAACAAGGATGAAATTCGAAGAAAGACAAATGAGTTAAATTAGATTTTCGATCATTTTTATTTAAGCGGGAAATTAACGAGAACTTGGAACTAGGTACAGTTTATGCGGGAAATACAAAGGATATGATCAAACTTCGTTTTGATACAAGATTGTGTCTCGAGAAAATACTTTTCTGATTTATTTCAAAAGAAAATATTTGGCTGAGTCAATGATCAGAAAGATTGTTTAATTTTTCTTTTTTGTTCTCTCTCAACGAAAAATCAAATGACCTAAAGATTTCCCTGTGATTCATCAAGCATCTGCTTCTATTTTTTGGACAGAAACTAATTCTTAACATTTTGATATATAATCCTTCATATAAATTATTTATACAAAGAAGGAGATAAAAGTATAAAATGAATGGAGTGCTATCTCTCCATCAGCAAGACTCTCCTCGTATGGGAGACATCGGCTAATTCAAAACAAAACAATAACAGTAACAGTAATCATATATATACAAACAAGTAAAGTAAATCATATAACACAATTGAACTCTTCGTAGTATCGACTCAGTTTTCCAAGGTATTTTTAGCCTTTCTATTTAAAGCTTGAATCATTAACTGACCATTTCAAGCAGTCATACATATCAAATTTATTTCACTCAAAGCAAAGGTTTAAACACGGCAATGTCATCAGCAAATGCAATATGACTCTTTTTGTGAATCTTCTTCGTAATAAATCCTTTCTCCATGTCCATGTTCTTTGTACAGAGTACATCTCCAGCAAGCCAGAGAAATTTAATTTACTTCTTTCCCCAATTGATCATCTAATTTTCGACATAGTCTGACATTAAGTGTTGCTTGAACGAGATGTATTGTACCTGTGTCATCTTCCGAATGTTTTAATAATAGAAAATCGACCATTGGATAATTAGGATTATCTGGCACGAGAAGAATACATTTGGCTTTTCCTATATATTCTTGTAATTTTTTTGCAAGCTGAACAGTCTCAAAGCGAACAACTTCAAAATCTTTGGGAATCCGGATGCCAAATTTGTCAGTCAAATCAGAGTTATAAAATTCAATTCGAGTTTCCTTCTTTGCAGCTGATAAAACCTTCATTTGTCACTCAAAATATAATTCAAAGAAACCTCCTTTTGTTCTTTGTGGAAGATCTTCGTTTCTAAAAAGAATGTCCAGACTCTTGGCAATTTCATCCATTTTCTCAGGAACGAGGAGACCTCTCCAATAGTTTGTTTCAGAATAAAGTTGAAAGAGAGCTGACTTTACAGGAGTGTTGGCAAATCTCACATCTTGATACGATTTTTTGGGGTCCATTTCATTTCCTGTTTCCTTGCACTCTGTTAATTATCGAGCGTTGAGATCTTTGAAATAAGAAGATCTCTTAGCAGAGAAGTCCTTTAGAACATTCTCAAAAGTGGCCGCTGGTTCACTTTCCATAGGGAGAGCGTTTAACATTCTTGTCAGCATTTCTAACTCCAACGGAACAAAGTCAGTTGCATCACAGAGAGCGCAAAATTTTCCATGACTTTCATAATTTTCAGGGGTTAGTTCCTTTTGGTCTTCGCTAAGTTTTGGGAATTCGATTTCGAGCATTTTCCTTGTTACTTCGAGAATTCTATTCTCCAAATATACTTTGGTTTGGTTAAGATCAAACTTGCTTTCTAAATATATTGTTCTCGATGTTGAAGTTCCTGGAGCCTCGAGAGTCGACATTCCATAGACAATCAGATCAAAGGAAGACAGAATATCATCTGTCCATTTCTTTGCTTCTGGCTTTTTGACGACCATTCTGTCAAAAGAAGTCTTTTGATCAAAAAACAAGACAAAAGCTCTCTTTGCTCCCATATAAATTTTTTTGAGGTCAAAGAAGAATTTTTGAATATTCTCTACACAATCAAGCCCAATTATCTTCTGAAAGTAAAATGTGATCTTTTGATATATGTCGTCACCTGGTTCATCAGAGAAGAAATTTTCAACCTGTTTTGCAACACTTTCATTCTTCAAGTCATAAACAAGCAAGTAAATAAGTTCTCTTATGACATAAGTCGTCCAGTTCTCGACAAGCAACTTTGGATTGTTTATATAAAACACACTACTTTTATTTAGCCAGCGTGACTTTATCACCTCATATAAAATCGCGTAAGTTTTGCCAATACCAACCATTCCTGTCACATTGAGCATCTCAACTCTTGAGTCATAAATCTCTTGCATCTGATCTGAAAAGTTCCTCAGCATAGGTGAAGCTTGTATATAAGCACACATTCCAACGAATCTGTCCGCTTGTAAATTATTGTAGCTGATTGTGAGGTGATGAGGATCAAGTTCATTCGCATCAAGGAAATCAATCTTAGAAGTTGCAACCTGGGCTGCTTTAGCATATTTCATGACTTCCATCAAAGTCGAAGGCTGAGCTTGTTTGACATGTTTAAATTGCTCAGCTGTAATGAACGGTGCACCAAGCTCAGGATTATTCTTAGTCTTGACCCTCAACAATACATCTCCATCTTCGAGAGAGTCCATTTCTATCTATTGACGAATCAAAAATCTTTTTGTAATTTCTCATTAATGTAGTAAATCTGAATGCAATTGAATAAGGTTTTACAAAATTTTCTTCAGAATCTGAAATGAAAATCTCTGCAAAAAGCGTTAAAAAACTGAAGTGTGGACAAACTTTTTCCCTGTAATTCAATTATTTAAAGCGAAACACGACTCCTTTCGTTTTGTTTTCTCAGATAGATCGAAAGAAAAAGGAGCCAAGCTTCGTCCCCGAATTATTACTTTCATTAGTTGATGTGTATTAATATCATGAGTTTGAAATTTTAATTTTGGAAAATTTATCAATCCTTCGAATACAACAAAAAGAAATTCATAAATTCCTTTCTAATTTTTCGATGCTAGCTCAAAAACTCAAAAATTTGCTTCCATCTTTTTTTTGCTAATTTCGAAAATCTTTCTAACCAGAGAGTAATTTTAAAGGGGATGAAGGGGAAATTGGAGCAAAGATTTTAAAATTCGGAGAATTAGCGGATTTATTAAAGAGATAAGAGAGAGAGAATAATTTTGAGTTTTGGTTTCAAAGGAATTCAAAATAATCTATTAAAATAATTCAACATTACTTCAAAAGGATAAAATGAAAGGACTAGAGAATTAGAAGGGTCTTTGAAGAAATTTGATTTCTTTCAAGGATGAAAATCTGATCTGGCTTTGTTTTAAAAAGGTATAATTGGGAAAGAAAAATTCTTCTGATGAGTTTCCTTCCGGATCCTTCTCTGATAATGGGAAACTTATTTTTTAAATGAAGAAAGAAACCTGGGTTGGATGAGAAATTATAAGAAGGAAGGAATAATATTTTTCGCTATTTTTAGCTGTTTATGATTAACAGATGCACCCTTCTGCTTCAAAAACAATTTTTTTCTAAGACAAATCGAGACTTTTGTTATGGGAAATCGGAAGAAGTGTGTTTTTGACTCTCTTTTTTGAAAAAAGAAAATAGACTCAAAGAATTAGAGGAAAATAAAAGAAAAAGATTTTCAGAAAATGAACGAAATGCTCATTACTGTTGAGTTGTTTGATTTTCGTACTTTTTCCAAATTTTTTTTTTTTTTTTTTAATTTTATTCTTTTTTTAAAAAAGAAATTTTTTTT
>Ga0182738_1008628_pt1 | contig 10098 bp, 8 predicted proteins | sample eDN5th30CBELigMG_FD_128876 | JGI IMG/M metagenome (GOLD analysis project Ga0182738, IMG submission 128876) | Enriched Miracle-Growth compost microbial communities from Emeryville, California, USA - eDNA 5th pass 30_C BE-Lig MG (version 2)... ... | reverse complement strand
TTTCCCCGGCGGGTGATCACCCGGGCCGCCGACGGCAGCGAGGACCATGGCAGCGTCACCGAGGCGGCGTTCGAGGCATCGGTCGGGCGCGGCGACTTCGCCCTCCACTGGCGCGCCCACGGCCTCGGCTACGGCATCCCGGCCGCCATCGCCCGGGATCTCGCCGCCGGCCGGAACGTCGTGGTCAACGTCTCGCGCGCGGTGCTCGAGGAAGCCCGGCGGAGCTTTCCGCCGGTACGGATCGTGGCGGTGACGGCACCGGTCCCGGTGCTGGCCGAGCGGCTTCGCCGGCGCGACCGGGAGGACGCGGAGGACATCGGCCGCCGGCTGGCCCGCGCCGCCGCCTACGCGCCCGCCGGTCCCGACGTCGTGACGCTCGAGAATGCCGGCAGCCTCGCGGCCTCGGGGGCGCTGATGCTCGCCCTCGTCACCGCCGGAACGCGCTGATGCGGTCCTGCGGCGCCGTGCTATGAGGGGCGCTTCGCCAACCCGCCGGACCGCCGCATCGTGCCATCGCCCGTCACTCCCGATACCCTCCGTGGCATCGTCCTCGTCACCCTCTCCGCGACCGTCTTCGCCGCCGTCGACGCTCTGAGCAAGGTGCTGGCCGATACCCAGTCGGTGTGGCAAGTGGTCTGGGCCCGCTACGCCATCGCCCTCCCGCTGATCCTCCTCCTGACGCCGGCGCGGGAGCGCGGCTCGCTCTTCCGCACCGCGAGCCTCCGCCAGCAGATCCTCCGCGGCATCATGCCGATCGGGGTGAGCGTCTCGATGGTCCTCGGGGTGCACTACCTGCCGCTCGCCGAGGCCACCGTGATCCTGTTCTCGTCGCCCTTCGCGGTGGTGGCCCTCGCCGGACCGCTTCTCGGCGAGAAGGTCCGCCCGGCGAGCTGGGCCGGGGTCATCGTCGGCTTTGCCGCAGTCCTCCTCGTGGCGCGCCCCGGCCTCGGCCACGTCTCCTACTACGCGCTCTTTCCCCTGATGGGCGCGGCCTTCTACACCTTCTACCAGATCATGACCCGGGGCCTCGCCAATCGCGGGGAGCGGCCGCGCACCACGCTCGTCTGGACCCTTGCCACCGGCACCGCGGTGGTGACGCCGCTCGCGATCCTCACCTGGCAGCCGGTCTCGGCGACCGCATGGGCGTTCATGGTGGCGCTCGGCCTCGTCTTCGGCCTTGCCCAGTACCTGATGATCGAGGCTTTCGCTCACGCTCCGGCCGGCGTTCTCGCCCCGTTCGCCTATGTCCAGATCGTCGCGGCGACCGCCATCGGCGTGGTGTTCTTCGACACCGTGCCCGATACCTGGACGATTCTCGGGGTGGTGATGATCGTCGCCGCCGGGGCGTGGCTGGCCCAATTGCAGCGTCGGCGGGCTTGAAACGATTTTGACCCGCCGCAAGGCGGAGTTGCCCGTATCCCTTTGATCGGAAAGGCGCCGCCCGCGGCGGCCCCGGCCCGCGCTCGCGCCTTGACTCTCGCTTTTGAAACGATACCATTGTCTCTCGACCTTGGGAGGAAGGCCGGTGCGTGGGTTGAAAGGCAAGGTCGCGGCCGTCACCGGTGCCGGGTCGGGCATCGGGCAGGCGGTGGCACGGCGGCTCGCCGAGGAAGGCTGCAAGGTCGCGATCATCGACTGGAAGCGCGAGGCGGCGGAGGCGACGCTGGCGGCGATCTCGGCTGCCGGGGGCACGGCCATGGCGCTCACCGCCGACGTCGGCCGCGAGGACGACGTCGCCGCCGCCTTCAGGGCGGTGGTCGAAGGCTTCGGCCGGCTCGACATCCTGGTCTCCAATGCCGGGGTCTTCTCCGCCGAGCGCGACGGCAAGGTCGATACGCTGCCGAAGGCGGTATGGGACGAGACGGTCAGCTCGAACCTCACGGGGATGTACCTCGCCTGCAAGCACGGGGTCGCCGCGATCAAGGCGACGGCCGGCACGGGCGCGGTGGTGATCACCGGTTCGCCCACCGCCGTCTTCGGCGTCACGCCCGCGAGCATCGCCTATTCGTCGAGCAAGGGCGGGGTGCATGCCCTCGCCCGGGTCATGGCGGTCGACTACGCGGCCGACGGCATCCGGGTGAACGTGGTCATTCCCGGCTTCACGCTCTCGCCGCTGGTCCGCGAGCTGGTCGCCGACCCCGCGGTCTACGAGTGGAACGTCAAGAACATACCGATGCGGCGCGGGGCCGAGCCGGACGAGATCGCGGGCGCCGCGGCCTTCCTCGCCTCGGACGATGCGTCCTACATGACGGGATCCTTCATCACGGTCGACGGCGGGCTGACCGCCGTGTGAGCGTCATGGAAGGCGGCGGTGCGGCGCCTGTCGCCGCTCCGGCGGTGGTGCGGAAAGACATAACGACACAATCGGGAGGAAAGAACGTGACGAAAGTGAAAGGACTGCTTGCAGCGACGCTGCTCGTCTCCACCGCCGCCGTCGGGCCGGCCGCGGCCGAGGATATCAGCCTCGGCTTCGTGACCCACGCCCAGGGCAACGCCTTCGTCCAGCAGATCGTCGACGGCGCGCAGGCCGCCGCCAAGGATCTCGGCGTCGATCTCGCGGTCGCCCAGCAGCCGGGCAGCCAGGCCGAGGGCCAGCTCAAGCTCACCCAGAACTTCGCCAATGCCGGCGCCCAGGGCGTCGCCACCTCGATCCAGGGCGAGGGCATGACGCGCGGCCTCAACGAGCTCGTCGATGCCGGCGTCCGGATCGTCCAGTTCAACACGCTGTCGACCGCCGTCAACGCCCCCTATGTCGGCGAGAAGTCGGTGGAGAGCGGCCGCGTCCTCGGCCGGATGGTCGTCGACAAGCTCGGCGGCGCCGAAGCCACGGGCACCGTCATCCTCGGCATCTGCTTCCCCGGCATCCAGGTCCTGGAGAACCGCTCGCAGGGCGTGCAGGAATCGCTCAAGGTGGCGCCCGGCCTCAATGTCCTCGGGCCGTACGACGTGAAGGTCTCCGAGGTCGAGAACTACAATCGCTGGGAGCAGCTCTACGCCGCCAACCCCGACGCGGTGGCGATGATCGGCCTCTGCGCGCCGGACGTGGCGAGCCTCGGCAAGCTGAACGCCGCCAACGGCGACAAGTTCGTGGCCGGCGGCTACGACCTGACCGAGCCGAACCTCAAGGCGATCCAGGATGGCCACGCGTTCGTGTCGATCGGCCAGAGCGCCTTCGTGCAGGGCTACCTGCCGGTCGCCCTGATGGTCGACTCGATCAAGAACGACAAGCCGCTCGAGGTCGGCTTCTACGATGCCGGCGCCCAGATCGTGACCGCGGAATCCGTGGACATGGGCAACGGCCTGCCGGCGATCAGCTTCGAGGAGGCGATCCGCCTCGCCGGCGATCCCGCCGCCACCGCCGAGTACTACAAGCCGTGGACGGAGAAGGTCTCGGCGAACCCGACCGCGGGCATGCAGCCGATCGCGGCGGAGGCCGAGTAGCCCGCGCGTCCGGCGTCATAGCTCGGGGGAGGGCGGTCCGCCCGGATCGCCCTCCCCTGTCCAAACTGCTCTTCGCGTGAAAGGCTCCCAGTTGGAGAGGTCCGGTACCCCCTCACCCTGCCCCTCTCCCCACCGGGGCGAGGGAACGATGTGGCGACGGTCCCGGATGCCCCCGGCGAGCGTGCCGGAGGTTGAAGGTCGGTCCCTTCGCCCCGGTGGGAGGAGGGACGGGGTGAGGCCGAACAGCCCCCCGCGGCGGGCGCCGTAGATGCCCGGCGACACCCTGATCGAAGTCCGCGACCTGACCAAGCGCTATGGCGGCGTGGTCGCGCTCGCCGGCATGAATCTCACCGTCGAGCGCGGCACCGTCCACGCGGTGGTCGGCGAGAACGGCGCCGGCAAGTCGACGCTGATGAAGATCCTCGCCGGCGCGGTCCGTCCCGACGGCGGCACCGTCCGCATCGCCGGCCAGGCGGTGACGCTCGATTCGCCCAACGAGGCGCGGAAGCACGGCATCGGCATCGTCTACCAGGAGCTGAGCCTCTTTCCCGAGCGCTCGGTGCTGGCCAATCTCTTCGTCAACCGCGAGCCCGCCTCGTTCGGGATCGTCTCGACCCGGGCCATGGAGGCGGAGAGCCGGGACCTCCTCGCCCGCCTCGGCCTCCACGTCGACGTCCGCGCGCCGGTCGGCCGGCTGACCATCGGCGAGCGCCAGCTCGTCGAGCTCGCCCGCGTGCTTCTCGAGGAGCCGCAGCTGATCATCCTCGACGAGCCCAACTCGGCGCTCAACGAGCGCGAGACCCAGCGGCTCTTCGCCGTGCTCCGGGCGCTGCGCGCCCGCGGCCACACCATGCTCTACGTCTCGCACCGGCTCGAGGAGGTGTTCGCCATCTCCGACCGGGTGACGATCACCCGCAACGGCCGCGACGTGCTGACCCGCGACCGGCAGGACCTCACCATCCCCGAGGTGATCGAGGGGATGATCGGCACCCAGCACGAGGCGCTGTTCCCGCCGCCGCTGCCGCGCGCCGCCGGCCACGACGAGGAGCGCATCGACATCCGCGGCCTCGTCGGCGGTCCGCTCAAGGGCATCGACCTCACGGCCCGCTCGGGCGAGGTGGTGGGGCTCGCGGGGCTCGAGGGCTCCGGCGTCGGGGCGCTGCTCTCCATCCTCTTCGGCACGCTCCGGGCCCGGACCGGCACGGTGACCTTTCCCGACCGCAAGGGGCTGCCCCGCAACCCCACCGCGGCGGCGCGGCGCGGTGTCTGCCTCGTCCCCGCCGACCGGCGGCGCAACGGCCTCATGCTCGAGAAGAGCATCCTCTTCAACATCAGCCAGGTCTTCGTCGGCGCCCGGACCGGCGGCTCGTGGCTGTTCCGGAACGGTCCCGCCTATCAGCGGGCCCAGCGCCAGATCGACAACCTCAAGATCAAGGCCCGCTCGCCCTGGACGCTCGCCAACCAGCTTTCCGGCGGCAACCAGCAGAAGGTCGTGATCGGCAAGTGGCTCGAGATCGGGCCCAAGGTCTTCCTGCTCGACGACCCCACCCGCGGCGTCGACGTCGGCGCCAAGCGCGAGATCTACGGCCTGATCCGCAGGATGTCGGCCGACGGCGGCATCGTGCTCTTCTCCTCGACCGAGCTGCCCGAGCTGGTCGGGCTCTGCGACCGGATCGTCGTCTTCTACCAGGGGCGCATCGCCGGCGAGCTCTCGAACGTCGACGACCACACGCTCCTTCACGTAATCAACACCGGCGAGGTGCCGGCTCAAGCAACCCTGCTACGCGAGACCACGCCATGACCGACACCGGCAGCGCGCCCGCCGAGCCGCAGACCCCCGTCCGCCGGGGCTTCCGCGTGCCGGAGGAGATCGGCGTGATCGTCGCGCTCCTCCTGATGATCCTGGTCATCGGCATCGCCCGCCCGCGCTTCCTCAACCCGATCAACCTGCTCACCATCCTCGGCCACACCACCTTCCAGGGCATGCTGGCGATCGGCATGGTGTACCTCCTGGCGATCCGCGAGATCGACCTTTCCGTCGGCTGGATCTTCAACTTCTCCGCCGTGTTCACCGGGCTCCTGATGGTCGCGGGCGTCGATCCCTGGGTGGCGGCCTTCCTCGGCGTCGCCTTCGGCGCGGCGCTCGGCCTCTTCAACGGCATCCTCGCCGTCGGCCTCCGCCTGCCGGCGATCATCGTCACCCTCGGCACCTACTCGATGTTCCAGGGGCTGTCCCTGGTGGTCAACGGGGGCCGCGCCGTGGTGCCGCCCGACCAGACCACCAGCTTCTTCACCGTCGTCTCGACCAAGGTGTTCGGCATCGTGCCGGTGGCGGCGCTGGTCTTCGTCGCGCTCGCCATCGTCATGCACTTCGTCCTCCACCGCACCAAGTTCGGCTACCGGGTGCAGGCGGTCGGCTCGAACCCGGAGGCCGCCGAGCTCGCCGGCATCTCCAACAACACGATCCGGCTCCAGACCCTCGTCCTCATGGGGGCGATCTGCGGCCTCTCCGGCGCGATGTATATCGGCTTCCGCGGCGCCATCGACCCGCAGGAGGGCGCCGACTTCGTGCTGGTCGTCGTCGCGGCGGTGATCATCGGCGGCACGCCGCTCTCGGGCGGCTATGGCACGGTGATCGGCGCGGTCATCGGCATGCTCATCATCCAGGTGATCTCGAGCGGCCTGATCTTCTTCGGCATCGACGCCACCTGGAGCACGTTCGTGACCGGCGCGGTGATCGTCATCGCCGTCGTCCTCGACCAGCTCGTCAAGTGGCAGCGCAACCGGGCGCTGTCGCGCGCCGGCGACGGCTGAACGCGCCGGCCGCCATGGCGCGGGCGGCGCCGTTCGGGTAGCAGGCATCGGCATGACCACGGGAATCCTCTCCGGCCTCAGCATCGTCGAGGGCTCGGCCTTCGTCGCCGTCCCGCTCACCGGGATGACGCTCGCCCAGCTCGGCGCCGACGTGATCCGCTTCGACCCGATCGGCGGCGGGCTCGACGCTCGCCGCTGGCCGCTCGATGCGGACGGCAACAGCCTGTTCTGGCAGGGCCTCAACAAGGGGAAGCGCTCGCTCGCCGTCGACCTCCGGTCCCCCGAGGGGCGGGAGATCGTCACCCGGCTCATCGCCCGGCCGGGTCCCGAGGCCGGCATTTTCCTCACCAACCTGCCTTCCCGCGGCTGGCTCTCCTACGAGGCGCTGCGGCAGCGGCGCGACGACCTGATCATGGTGTCGCTGACCGGCAACCGCGACGGGTCGAGCGCCATCGACTACACCGTCAATCCCGCCACCGGCTTTCCCGCCGTCACCGGGCCTCCCGGCACCGGCCCGGTCAACAGCGTCCTGCCCGCCTGGGACGTCGCGGCCGGCCTCCACGCCGCGGTGGGGCTGCTCGCGGCCGACCGCCGCCGGGCGCGCACCGGGGCGGGGTCCCTGGTGCGGCTGGCGCTCTCCGACGTCGCCTTCGCCATCACCGCCGCCCTCGGCCGGGTCGCCCAGGGAGAGCTGGGGCTCGACGACGGCGGCAAGGCCAGCAACGATCTCTACGGCGCCTTCGGGCGCGATTTCGCCACCCGCGACGGGCGCCGGGTGATGGTGGTGGCGCTGACGCCGAAGCAGTGGATCGCCCTCAAGGCGGCGACCGGGATCGAGGCGGAGATCGCCGCGCTCGCCGCCGTGACCGGGCTCGACCTCGATGCCGAGGGGAACCGCTATGCGGCGCGGGACGCCATCGCCGAACGGCTGGCGCCGTGGTTCGCGGCGCGAACGCTTCGCGAGATCGAGGCGGCGCTGGCCGGGACCGGCGTGTCCTGGGGTCCCTACCGGTCCTTTGCCGAACTCGCGACCGGCGACCCGCGGGTGACGGACGAGGCCGGCCTCTTCGCGACCGTCCGGCATCCCGGCGGCGCGGCCTACCGGACGCCCGCTTCTCCGCTCGGCTTCACCGATGCCGGCGGGCTGCCGCCGCTGCCGGCGCCGGCGCTCGGCGAGCACACGGACGAGATCCTCGGCGAGCTCGGCATGACGGCGCACGAGATCGGCCGGCTGCACGACCGGGGCATCGTGGCCGGCGGTTGAGATGCAGGCCTCAGCCCGGGATCCCGTCGCCGAGATCGACTTCGGCCACCTTGTCGCGGTAGTCGGCCTTCGGGTCGCGGCCGAACAGGAGCCTGATGCCGGCGAGGAGGCTCGACCCGTTCTCCCAGATCTGCGCCTGGTCGGGGTCGAGGCGCAGCAGCACGAGGCTCGGATCATCCTTACCGCCCTCGTACCAGGCCGCGACGAACGGGTTCCACAGCCGGTCGATCACCGCCCGGTCGTTGTCGATCCGGAGATCACCGTGGATCGCCGCGAAGAGGCTATGGTTCTTCGCCGCGAAGGTCGCGATCGCCCGATGGCCGGCGGCCAGCGCGTCGACGATGGACGTCTCGCGGGCCGTGAAGAACCACATCGGCCCGGCGTCGCCCTCGATCATCGCGGTCATCGGCCGGGTGTGGCTCTCCTCGGCGTCGACAAGGCCGAGCATCACCGTCATGTCGGACTTGAGGGCCTTCCACAACTGATGCTCGAGCTCGGCGGGGGTCGGCATGGTCCCTCTCCTTTCCTGGATGCCCGGGCGGAACGTCCGGGGCCGGAAGCGGTTCCGGTGGCGCCGGTCCGGGGGGCGCTGTAGGAGACGGCCATGGACGAGGACTGGACGGACTGGATCGGACGGAGCGAGACGGCGACCGACGTGCTGACGCCGGCGATGGCCGATGCCTTCGCCGCGACGCTCGGCACGCCGGTCGACGCGGTTCCGGGCGCGCCGGCTCCGGACGGGTCGCACTGGCTGCTCGCGCCGCCGCGGGTGCCGTTGGACGAGGTCGGGCCCGACGGTCATCCCCGGCGCGGCGGCTTCCTGCCGCCGATAGCACTGCCCCGCCGGATGTGGGCGGCGAGCGCGGTGCGGTTCGCCGCCCCGCTCCGCATCGGCGAGACGGTCGAGCGGGTGTCGACCGTCGCCTCGGTCGAGACCAAGGCGGGCTCGACCGGGCCGCTCGTCTTCGTCGGGGTCGACCGCGCCTATCGCGTCGCCGGGGCGCTCCGGATCGCCGAGCGCCAGACCATCGTCTATCGCGACATCCAGCCCTACCGGCCCCCCCCGGGCGGCGACGCGTCGCCGGCCGAGCCGGCCGATTTCGAGCGCATCGTGGTCCCCGACCCGGTGATGCTCTTCCGCTACTCGGCGATCACCTTCAACGGCCACCGCATCCACTACGACCGGCCCTACGCGACCGGCGTCGAGCTCTATCCCGGCATCGTGGTGCAGGCGCCGCTGACCGCGACGCTCTGCCTCGACCTCGCGGCCCGCGCCCTCGGCCCGCACCGCCTCGCGACGTTCGCGTTCCGCGGCGTCGCGCCGGCCTTTGCCGGCGAGCCGCTCCGGATCGCGGCCCGGCAGGCGGGCGACGACCTCGCCTTCGTCGCGAGCGCCGAGGGCCGGGTGGTCGCGAAGGCCGACGCGCGGCTGGCATAGGCCGTGGGGGCCGCGGAACCGGCGTCCACCGGTGTCCTTGGAGCCCCCCGGCTGCCGTCGGCGCAGGGCACGGGGCATCCGCCTCCCACCCGGGCCTCGCCGGTAGGGCGCTACGACCGCGGCGGGCTGCAGGAATGGCCGAGGATGAGCGTCGTCGGGAAGGTGACCCGGCGCGGCGGATCGAGCGACTTCTCGGTGATCCGCTCGAGCAGCAGCTCGGCCGAGGTCCGGCCGATCGCCTCCATGTCGCGGTCGATGAGCGTCAGCGGGCCGGGATAGGTGGTGGCGAGGTCGGTGCGGTCGCAGGTGATCAGCGAAAGGTCGCTGCCGATCGTCACCGGGTGCTGCTGGATGGCGCGAAGCACGCCGACGAGGATCTGGTTGCCGCCGGCGATGATCGCCGTGGGCGGATCGGCGGCGCGGAGCAGCGTCGAGGTCTCGCGCTGGCCGTAGGCGGCCGAGAGGTGGCGGGCGCGGATCAGGTCCTCCGGGCACGGCAGGCCCCGATTGGCGAAGGCCTGGACGAAGCCGCGCTTCCGTTCGCGGCCGGGCCAGATGTCGGTGCCGGCGGTGATCAGCGCGATCCGCCGGTGGCCGAGGCCGATCAGGTAGTCGACGGCCTGGCGCATGCCGGAGGCATGGTCGGTCATCACCGAATCGATGTTCACCGGCAGCTCGCGGTCGAGCAGCACGCCCGGCACCCGGAGATGGGCGAGCCGGGCGCGGCAGGCGGCGTCCTGCTCGGAGTTGATGGTCATCATCAGCCCGTCGACGCGCCCGCGCTGGAGCATGTCGATGGCCGCCGCCTCGCGCTGCGGCTCGCCGCCGGTGTTGACCAGGTGGAGCGTGTAGCCGTAGGGCCGGAGCTCGGCCTCCGCCGCCTTGAAGACGTTGGAGTGCATCGGGTTGGTGATGTCGTTGATGATGAACCCGATGGTCATGGTCGTGCGGCGGCGCATGTTCTGCGCCCGCGGGTCGGGCTGGAAGCCCATGCGGTCGATGACCGCGCGCACCCGGTCGAGCGTCGCGGGACGGACCGTCGCCGGCGCGTTGAGCACGCGTGAAACGGTTCCGACCGAAACGCCCGCGGCCTCCGCGACCTCCCGGATCGTCAGCGTCTTGGCGGGCTTGTCGAAGGGTG
>Ga0182738_1008626_pt1 | contig 10098 bp, 5 predicted proteins | sample eDN5th30CBELigMG_FD_128876 | JGI IMG/M metagenome (GOLD analysis project Ga0182738, IMG submission 128876) | Enriched Miracle-Growth compost microbial communities from Emeryville, California, USA - eDNA 5th pass 30_C BE-Lig MG (version 2)... ... | reverse complement strand
GCAAGAAACCCCAATAAAACTCAAACCTTGATCATCCAAGACATCCCAAGTCGATTTTCAAATGCACAAGGGAAAATAGATGAATCAATGGCTGATGACTCCTTGACCTCTCCATTCGGGATTCCCCTTGGCATGAAGAAAGGCTCACTCTTTACTACAAATCTCTCTCGTATCCCCTCTCAGCATACCATCCCTGCTACCCCTGATCTTCCTCTTTTTCAAGGTAAAGGATCTTGTTTTTGTTTGACTCAAACTATCTGGAGGGGGCTTCTGGGGATTATTTTCCCATTTTCGCCTCTATCTATGTTCAATATTAATTTTGATTTCTTTGAAGTTGGAGAATTTTTATTAAATTTTTATTTAGGGTTGAGAATTAAGACACAGAGTAATTTGGATGAAGTTCCAAAATCAAGCACAGATTTGAGAAACAGCTTTCCAAGAAAATTTTTCAAATTCAACACTCAAAATGCTGATTCTGCCACTCAACTCTATGAGACTAGAGTTAGCTTTGAGCCATCTTTACCAGGTTCAAGAACAAATCTCAGCAGTGCGAATCCCAGCAAGCTTAGACATGCAAATACGCAATTTTATGAAGAGACCGGCATCTTTAATGAGACTAAAGATCAATCACCAAAAGGGTCTTTCACAAATTTAGAAATGGAAGACATATCTTTTGGTGCCAACAGTCAAGATTTAAGCGACCCTTTCACTTCTTATAAAGTGCAAACAAACTACAGCAGACTCAACATTAACGAAATAGCCAGCTGCAGTAGCATTATGACTGATGAGTCTCCACAAGTGAAGCCTTTCAGCGAAGTTCCAGATGAGCCTCACCTCAAACGTCCAAGTGAATCTTTTGAAATGCCAAAATTTATTATTGCACCTGAGATTGCCTCATCATCTAGAGTTCGTGGATGGAGCAGATTTATGCGATATATCATGCTCATGGGATGCGTAATTTTACACTTGATCATGGGATATGCATATAGTTGGGGAAGTATTTCACCATATATTGCCTCTTTGGTGTTAAAGGATTACCCACATGACAAATTCTTTGATTTTGCTGGTCTCAATATGTTGATATTCCTGGGCATCGCTCTTGGATATGGCATGTATGAAAAGTTCACAAGCTGGCTCGGGCTGAGACAATCAATTTTGACCTGCTTAGTGGTCATGAGTGCCACAATGTATCTTTGCTCTCTGACCAGAGATGTGCTTTTGTACTCCTGCTTGTTGACAATTATTCCTGGTGTTTGCATTGGTTTGCTCTATGAAATCCCCTTCTTCTGCGCCACTCAATGCTATTCCTTGCAACATGCTTTCCTCAGAAACCTGTTTTATATCTCTAATGGTGTTGGAGCCTTCCTCTTTAATATTTTGAGCTACTGTTACTTAAACCGAGGTGTTGAATCTACAAATGGAGTGATTTACGCATCTGAAATGGTTGAGAGAGTGCCAATGCTTATCCAGGATATGTCGTATATTGTGCTTGGATTAGGTCTGGTTGGAGTGCTGTCGATCAATCCCAGAGCATCTTATATTATCAGAGATATTTCTGGGATTAGAGATAACGAAGAAAGCCTCCTTGTGATGAGAAGATCATCTCCTTCATTTATTGCTATGAAGCGCAAAGCTCCTGCTCTCAAGCAACAAAGCATGAAAGAAGTGTTAATGTCTCAATCCTCCAAGTTTTTGATGCTTTTGATGATCTTATTCTCAGTGAGCGCCACCTATTTATTATGTAGTTATAAGAGTTTGGGACTCAGTAGTAATCTCACTGATGCCCAAATGTCAGTCTACGGTGGTCTTGCTATGATTGTCCTTCATATTGGCAAGTCTGTGGGTGTGACGATTTATTCAATGCACGAATTCAAGGCTCTCTGCAAACAAGTGATTACTTATCAAGCTATTGCGATGGTTGCCTTATTTTTCTTGAGCAGGTTTTCCAATTTCGCCTTTATCGTGTTTTTCATGGCTGTTATGTTTTTCGATGGGCTGATGGTTTCTTTGGTCATTGAAGAGACCAGATTTGCGCACCTTGAAGATATTGAGGACAGGATGGTGGCTCTTGTGTTGTTAGGCTACGCTTTGTCCAGTTTCTTGAGCTTCTTGGTAGCAAAGCCCTTGCTCATGATGGAACTCAAGGCTATTACTTTTCTTGTCTTGGCGATTTCATTGTATTATGCCAACAAGATGGCCAAGAAGTATTCAAGAGCTACTGTTAAAAATGAAGATTATGAAATGGTGTCAATGTTGTTGAAAGTTGAGTCTGAATAGAATGGGGCTTTTCAAATATTTAATTACTAATCTTGAGATCTTTTGTCTTTTTTTTAACAAAATTTACTGCGGTGTTGTAAGCCATGCCTATATGGCAGGTCTTTGTGAATTTTTTATGTTACTAAACTTAAATTAATGTTTTTATTGTCCAGACATTTATATATTTGGTCTTGATCTTTTACGAGTCTATGTGATAAAATAAGAAAGGGGGATGTTTTTTTACTTTTCTCTTTCTTCACTGTTTAAGATATATGATGATAATAATGATGATACTTTTTTATATCAGTATATATATATCTGTTTAATTTAATCATGAAATACCTAACAAAACAAAACAAAAATTTTTGTGAGAGATTTGATGAGACATTTGGCAATAGTTCAAAGGTTCAAGTAAAAATACAATATTTCCAACTTTCAAAAATAATAATTACAACAAGAAAACTATAAAATAAATGAATAAATAAGTTATGAAGTTAATTTTTTTTAGCAAGGAGAGGAGTCCATTTTTTCTTTTTGAGGAGCGCTCCACAATATATTTTTCCAAGAATATTTTGATCATTCTCCTTCCTTTCCGAACTTTTTGTTGGTGTCATTTTCAACTGGTTTCTCTCCCCTGATGAGGCTCTATTTAAATTTCTTTCAGTGAGATTTGAATGTGCTCCAAAATTAGGTGACGCAACAGGATTCGTAGGCCAATCTTTTTCAGTCCTTTCTTTGCTTTGATTGCGATGATAGAAGCTCGATTTATTTTTGTTTTCTTTTTCTTCAGGTTCTTCTCTGATTATTGAGGTTGTAATTTCAATAGCTTCAAAAAGATTGCTTGTGCTTGACTGGAAGCTAATATCTTTATTCTGCATTGAATTCGTTAAAGTTTTATGATTTTGGATTTTTGAAATTTTTTCCATATTACTATGGATTTCTGCATCATTATATTTCATGTTTTTATTGTTGAGGATCGCTTTTAAAAGACCTCCACTTTCAAAAACTCCCCTTTTCTTCTTGGAAGCAGCGTCTTTATAAATATCACAATCTTCAGGACCACTTGAAATGAGCAAAGGTTTCTTTGGTGGTGGTGGCTTTTTATAAATAATGTCTCTGCTGCTACTATTCTCCAAACTTGCTCCATGCTCACTGTTATCTCTAGATCTATTTCTTGCACTTTTTAAGTAGCTTCTTTTGGTTTTATCTTCCATAATATCATGTAATGAGTTTCTATGGCTTTGAGATCCTCCATGGTACTTTTGGTCTTTACTTCTGACTCTGAGGCTCTGCTGCTGTGCTGAGAGATCTTCATTTATACTCTGGCTGGTTTCACTGCTGCGTCGAGCCATATAAGAAGACGACTTTTTAACTTTATTATTCTCTTTGGGAGGTGTGACTCTGTGTTTATTTTTCAAAGAATGAGGGTCCCACACGGATGTTGTAGCTCGAGAGATTGGTGTTGAATTTTCAGTTCTTGAATTGAATCGTTTTGGTTCACGTTGAGTAAATGAGCCCAGGCTTTTATTACTGCTGTTACGAGGAGGCAGAGAAGATAGGTTGATTTTGAAATCTGGGCTCGTTGTAAGAGGGTTTTCTTGAGTTTGAGTAACAAAAGGAGTCTCTTGGAAAGAGTAATGAATAGATGTTTTATTCTCATTCTTAATTTTTCTTAATCTTTGTGTCAGTTCCTTAGTCAAAATTTGATCTCCTGGAAGTCTTTTCGAAATTGATGATGGGAAAGATTTTGTAGTTGTGAGTGTTGAAACTTCAGGAATCTAGGTCAGAGATGAGGAGGGCATATAGAATGACAGATAATTACAAGACAAGTGATGATATTCTTAAGATCATTTATTTCTTTTTCGATTCGTGAAGTATAAGCATTGTGGAATTGTAAGAAGAAACCCTGAGATTTGATTTTTTGTTCTTGATGATAAATCGTGTCAAGCATTTGTAACATAACTCGCTGATAATTCTATTGAAAAGATATTAGCAACCTTTAAAGAGCAGAAGAAAATAATCAATTCATTAAGAGAACGTTAGAAACTGACTTACATTTTTAGCAATTAAGACTTGGTTGAGAGATGTAGAGGCTTCTATGGGAAGATGGACCTTTGGGTCTCTAATGGGCGAGTTCTTGTCAAAGAATTGTTTGAGATATTTTTCTTTCAGGTATAATGATTCAAAATCGACAAAGTGAGGGAAATTGATGTTGTAATTATTTTTATTGGGGATGTCAAAATGAGAGCAGTAGCCAAGAACACCTTGAGTGAAGATTTCCTGTTCGAGGATCTTGGGAATATCATCAACTTCTTTTTGCATGATGTTGGTTTCCATCAAACGAGCTCGAAAATTAAATTTTTATTCAGTTTGTATTTTTAACTGCTAGCGAGAATTCACAACTCTTTTTACTTATTTGTGTCTATATCGAAAAATTTGGAGGACTACTTCAATTTTAGCGCTTCGAAAAGTTTTTCATAACTTTTTCTAGGCTTTTTTTCCAAAACTTTATGGTATCAACAACAACAGATCTCACAAGGCTTGGCGCTGTTTCGTTTATGGGAGGGAGGTCTGGTCTTGCCTGAATTTTTTTTTTAGAAAGGCAATTTGTGACTTGTAAAAATTGGATAGGTCTATGCGACTATCTCCCCAGAGAAAGAGGCCAGACAGTCAATTTACATCATAGACAAGTGGGACTTGAAGTAAAATAATTTAGGAATGTGTTTTCAAGACGAATTATTTGCATAGAAAAAGCGTTGTAATATGAGTTTTCAACATCTTTCTATGTTATTTATTCATCATAGAAAGAGAACCTGTGAAAAGTCTTTTCACTTGGGGCACAAAGAAGCTCTGGGAGATTTCGCTAATTGGCATTTCTAAGTGAAAGAAAATTTTTTTCAAGGTTTAAAAGAGATAAAATTATGATGTCATATTTATTTTTTGACTTTGTGTCAAGTCATGATGTTGGTATACTGTGTAGATTGTGAGAGATTTGATAGGCAGGTGAGGAGGGCTGAGAGAGAAGATCAGAGAACTTTTTGAAATCTAAAAGAAAAAGGTCATTATTTCTCAAATTGGTCTTGAGAACTTTTAACCCTGAAATGGAAAAGTTTTTGTTTTGTTTAGTTGCTGTTAAAGTTGATGATAAGGATTTTAAAGGGCTATAAAAAGAGAGACAAGAAACACAAACAAGCCTTCCAATCTAAGAAGAAAGTTCTGTTTCTCAGAGGATTCAGGATTGTTTATTGGCAGAGTCAAAAATAAAGAGTCTTTGATTTTGTTGAAGAAATTTTTTGTCTTAAAATTCGAAAACCTACGAGAATTCTTTGGAAAGAAGTGAAAAGTTTTCTTAAAAAATTATTCGGACCCAAGAATTCTTTATCTTCTTGCAAACAAGTGTCTAAAAAGACATGAAAACGAAGGAGAAATATTTTTAGAGAGATAGAAGGGGGAAAACATAATCGGGAGTATTTTAGTAAGAAGAAAAATTATAAAAAACTGATTCCCTCCAAAAAGAGTTTGAAGGTTAATTTTGTAAATTTGCTGAGCAAGTATAACTGTTGTTTCGCTCGCTTTTAACAATTAGTGCCGTGAATTAATGTTTCGAGAACGACACTGCGAAATTTGCGACAATCTCTGTTTCTTGTTGGCGCTTGATCTTTTTTAGTTTCAGGACCGACTGTTGCTACATGAAAGAATTTATTTGGTTTTTGAAGACTATTTAAACAAAAGAAATGTCATTAGGAAGGCTTGTCCTTTCGGGAAAGAAGGATTTCACTGATATCAGTAATAAATTATATCTGGAAGAATATTTTAAGAAAAATAAACGATATAAAAATCCCTTTAGACCTGAGAAATTAATCTTTTGATAAAGGAGATGAAAAAAGACTGGGAATATTAATCCGCCAAAATTTGTGTCAACGTTTCTTTTTTCGATTGTAATAATCCATGAGTGTGCCTTGCGGTGAAATAAGCGCAAGATCAACGCCTGAAAAATAAAAAGAGGTTATGTTGAGGAGGCTTGGTTCAGTTGGGACGAATTTGAAATCCTGAGCGATTTATTTCGAGGGCTTTTTAACTGATTCGTTTGTGAAGGAGAGGCGTTAACACGTTGAAAACCGACATTAAGGATGAATATCTTTAGAATGATAAGGATTTATGTTGAGAGGGATAATTGTAATAAATTTAGACTTTTCAATAAAGGGAAATTGTTATTTGGGGATTAGAGAAACTTTGAATAGTTAATAATTAGTGTGGAGATGTGTTATGATTAGTTTATCCTGACGGAAGGCTGTGAGTGGAGTTTTTTGAGTTGAATCAAGACGTAGAAGAGTTTATTGATCCAAAGTAGTTTTTAGCGAGAATAATTTATTCAGGGAAAACCCATAATTAGGATCAAAATTAATCCTGTCTCTCTTGAATAAAATGATTTAGCGCTCTTTACGAGAAGTGATAATGATAGGATGTTTATTTTTGCGGCTATTCCACACGGCAGAGGAAAAAGTTTTGCAACTATTCTGATTAAAATTCAGGAATAAATGGTCAGCAAATAAATTTGCCGGTTCCATTAGCTGTTTCATTTCAATACTGGTGGACCAAGTCATAAGTGTTTGGCTCAAAATCTTTTCCGCTCACTGTTCTAGCTTCCCTGGGAATTCCTAATGTTTTAAAAAGACACCTTTTTTGGGCCATTTTGCCCTTTGAAAAATGACAGGAGCTTCAAACCTTGTCAAAGTGTAAAAATCTGGCTCAGAGGCGAGGAGAAAATGGTGTTGGTGCAGAGAAGTGCCTGCGTGAACTGTGGAAAAATAGGTTGGTTATTAATTTTTGGCTTTTGATTTCCTTCTAATATTTCGCATATAAATACCGCATCTTTTCCTCAAATTTAAAAATACATAATTAATTCTTCGAAAGAAGTTCCGTACTTTATACTACTTCACCACTTCTCATGATGTTCTCTCAACTTATCGATGCCACATCCTCCAATATCAACTCAGCATTCTTACGCCCATTAAATATTCCTTCAAACAGTTCTATTGACTCTCCCACTAATCTCGAGATTCCCCAATACCCCAAGAAGTCTGGCAAATGGACCATTGAAGAAGACGACCTCCTTAGAAAGTATGTTGATCTCTTTGGCGAAAAGCAATGGCGCAAGATCAGCCAACACATTCCTGGCAGGACCTCAATCCAATGTCTCCACAGATGGAGCAAGATCCTCAGACCTGGTCTTGTGAAAGGCCCCTGGACCCCCGAAGAAGATCAAAAGTTGATTGCCTGGGTTGAAAGCGAAGGTCCCAACAAGTGGGCTCAAGCCGCCAACTACATTGTTGGAAGAAGTGGAAAACAATGCAGAGAAAGATGGTTCAACAATCTTAATCCTGATGTCAAGAAAGGCGAATGGACCAAGGAAGAAGACGAATTGATCTTCGGATTGTACAAGAAGCACGGTTCTTCATGGAGCAGAATCGCCAAGCTTGTTCCTGGCAGAACTGAAAACTCCATCAAAAACAGATTCTACTCCACCCTCAGAAGACTCACTGCTGACAGAAAGAAGAGCAACAATATCAAGTCCTGCGTCTCTGACTCCTCTGCCACCCCTGATAACATGGAAGAAGAAAAGACAACCGCTGATTCTGTCGGTCAAACTCATACTCTCTATAAGCTTCTTCAAGAAAGCACTTTAACTGAAGAAGAAAAGGAACAAACTGAAGATGATGGAAAGAGCGACAAATCCATCAAGCACTCTATCAAATTATTGGCCAACAGAAAGTCCTCAAACGTCAGCAGCAAGTCCTACTCAAGCCAAGAAAGTGGAAGCGCCTTTAAGAAACTCTTTGATGATAACCAATGTAAAATTGAATCCCCCGAACAACACGAGTCTGATCAACTGAGACTCCAAAACTTGGTTATTAAGATGGGAAACAAGTTGCCAACAACAAATGAAGCACTTCCCAAACTCGGCAACACATTCAACCTTAATCATATCCAACAACAACAACAAAGATTAGCCCAATATTATCAACCTGCTCAACAAGGAGTTCAAATTCCAAGACTTTTCCCCACCACCAGACCTCAATCAGTTCACAGACCAGTTGTCTCCATGCAAGAAGAAGTCAGTATTCCCAAGTTGGCTCCCCTTAGAATTCCCTCTGGCTTTTCTCAAAGAAACTTGCAACCCATCAATTTCAATGTGATGTCTCAATCCCCTCACAGAATCCCCCTCCTTAACAACCTTAACCGTATTCCTTCTAACCCAATGATCCCCGCTTTGAACGAGAAGGCTGGATCCATGTCACCCTTCGACTACCTCCGCAACTGCTTGAAGGGCACCAAGCAAACTTCTCAATGTAGCGAAACTACTGTCGCAAGCTTGAGTGACGCTCAAGATGGTTTTGGCCTCGGCTCTTTACAACTCAGACGCGATGAAAGCTCCAATAGCTTGTTCGAAATGAATAAAAATATGAACAAGGTTTACAACATGCAACAAACCTGCTTATCAAACTTGATTCAAGCTGCAAGAAACATGCCTACTGCTCAACCTGAACAAAATGGAGCAAATGTGTCTGGCTTGTTGGACCAAATTAATAACCTTCAAGAAATCTTCACTAATGTGAAGGGTCAATTAATTAGACTTGAATCTTCATTAAAGACTCCCAAGCCCAATGATATGAGAATGATTCCTCAATTGAAGGCCAAGAGAAGTCTCGATGATGTTATGCAATACAACGCTAATGTCCGTGTGGAATCTGAAGATGCTTTAATGAAGAAAATTAAAGTGGAGTAATTAACAACAAACAATAAACAAGAACATTTCAAGGGTTGATTCCCCTCGTACTGTAGTCGCGAGTCACTTACAATATTGTACTTTACCTTATAATTTACTATGTATTTATCAGATGTTTAAATTAACAAATTTTGGCCGCAGAAGGAAGCATGCTGTCCATAAGTTCCAGTAGAGTTTTGAGAAGACATTATACTTTATCGAGTATCAAGACTGTCTACTATCTAATTAATTTTATCTATTAACTTTGTAATTCGTTATATTATCCTGTGTTTAAAGTCCATGTCATTTTTCTCATATTTGTTTTACTGTAAACTATTTCATCAGTCTTAAAATCTAAGTGTTTTCGAATAAAAGCGATTTTCTTTGATTGAATGGAATTGATTGACTGTTTTAATTTATAAAGCGCGCAAATGAGTTTTTGGAATTTTCTCTCAAGATACCTTCCAAGTTTTTTATGAGTTAATTTTGCCTCAAAAGTGACATATGTTGTTTGTTGTATTTGAATTTATCCGCATTCCTTCACGACCCTTTTTTTATCTTTCCCTCACTATCAAAACTCACAGCTGACGAAGTTTATTTCCTACTTCTTTTTCCTCTATCTATTTTCCGCCCAATAATACTCTGGAAATAAGAAATAATAACAATTATTATAAGTAACATACATATTCTTTGGAAAGAAATGCTGTGTTAATTCAACAAGATCAGCAGATCTCTTTTGGTTCGAGTCTCGGAATAAATAGTAAATAAATATGTCAATTCTTGGTCGTTTAACAAGAAGGCGTCCCGAGTTGTGATAGAAAATCGACATTTATTCTCATGAAACTGAGAACATCATGATTATTGATTCTCATCTCTGGATTAGAATGAGCTCAATTTTTTTTTTATGAGAGACAGATGGGATTTGAAATAAAAATTAAATTTAGACGAAATCAGTATGCAAGAAGATACTTTAATAAAACTCATGAGATCTCTCAGATACTTGAGTTTTTCCCAGTCTGACTGACTATAAATATGATCAAATAACCTCATAAACCCATAAAAACCTCGAAAATTAT
>Ga0182738_1008625_pt1 | contig 10100 bp, 6 predicted proteins | sample eDN5th30CBELigMG_FD_128876 | JGI IMG/M metagenome (GOLD analysis project Ga0182738, IMG submission 128876) | Enriched Miracle-Growth compost microbial communities from Emeryville, California, USA - eDNA 5th pass 30_C BE-Lig MG (version 2)... ... | reverse complement strand
TTAAATTTGAGTATTAATTGATTAAATTTCAATGAAAAAGCTAATTTAATCCTTTTGGATAGAGAGGTTTTAGTTTTAAACTCGGATTAAGAGCCCTGCGTTGTAAAATAAATATTAAACCAAAACTGAGTGAATTTTGCGAGTTGATCTCAAATAAACACACGTGATCATAGAGAGAATTTTCTAAAGATATTTCTCAAGAGGCCCATGTAAAAAATTGCAAGTAAGTACCTTGTTGGGAACACAAATTTTTACCTTCTTTTCATCCTGTCTTCTCCTCCTATTGAAATTTTCACTTCTCGTCACTTTTGTAAATTTCGATTCTTCTCACTCCCCCTCGAAGTAACCTTGTATTTACCAAAGGATATTTTTCATGCAAGTTAATCAATCAATTAATCACAGAGAATTTTATCAATATATTATACTTTGTCAGATCTCTAAAATTTGCTTGCCATTCTCTTCTTTCGATAAAGCAATGCAACAAACTCAAGACAATAAAGACTCTACAACAACTGATCAAAAGCCTGAATCTAACAAAGTGAAAAGTTCTTTTCGACCTTGGAGAAGTCTCTTTAGTTTCTTGGACAAAATCAACCTGAAAAAGCCCCTGACGAGACTCTTTATCTTTCATCCACCTCGATGTGGTAATTTCTCTTCATTCCTCCAAATCATCTCATATTTCAAGCCTATAACTTTGAACTTATCCAAGAACAAAGCTCCAAGTCTGACCCTTCTTTCGAATTCCTCCTGAAACAAAATGAAAAACCCAAATTACCTTCATTTATCAAAATCAAAGCATTCAAGCTAAATCGAAAGAAAGATGACAAAATTTATATGACTCCTTTACTCTGGCTCATCAATCAAAGGTATCTCGGTATTTTTAAAAAAAAGGTTAACAATTCTTCTCTCATAGAAGCACATCTGAATATATTGTTCTTTATAGTCATGGAAACTCCTCAGACCTTGGCACTGCATATGGAAGTGCACTTACTTTTTCTGCAGTTTTTAACGTAAGGGCTTTAGTCATCTCATATATCTCAACCCAATCCCCAATAGATGAATGTTGTTGTATATGATTATACAGGATATGGATTATCGCCACATAAGCCTTCAGAAAAAAACCTCTACAAAGATATTGAGTGCGTTCTCAGCTTTATTGTGAATTTCCTCAACTATCCTTTAAACAAAGTTATCCTTTGTGGCTTCTCATTAGGATCAGGCCCGACTATTGAAATGGCTTCCAGATTCCAGTCAATTCCTTTCATCATTTTATTTGCCCCTTTATCATCATGCCTGAGCGTTGTTGAAGGAAAAAATGCTCCAGATAAAAATAGCAGTCATGACATTTTTGCTAATTTAGATAAAATCCCAAAATTAGCTTGTGATGCATTATTTGTTCATGGAGAAAAGGACAGTGTTATACCACATCATCATTCAACAAGATTATTCAATAGATATCTCGAAACTCATAAAGGAACCAATAATAGCTGGCTCTTAGAAGTTGAAAACGCAGATCATCACGATTTGGTTCAAGAACTTGGAGACCCAAATACGGAATATAGAAGATTGTTCATGAGATACTTTGATTTTATGATGGATAATAATCATACAGTGAAAGATGAGAGAAAGGCAGCAGCAAGATGGAAGGAAAGAATAGCAAAGCAAGAGAGCTTTTTGAGTCTTGGAGCAAGTATCATAGCTGAAAATGTTCAGCACCAAAATGGAACAGAAACTGTTATAAAAGAAGTGGAGTCAGATCTAGAAGAGGAAGAAGAAAATAAAGGAAATGAAGAAGAGGAAAAATCAAATGAGGAGGATGATGATGAGAATAAGGAGTATTTCGATAAAGATTATCAAGAATTGGAGTGCATAGATGATGTAAACCGAAGTGAGAGAAGCGAAAGCAGTCAAATATTAGCTGATGCGCTCAAAAGGGAAACGATGAAATTGAGAAATACTTTTACCCGACTCACCATAAATAAAGTTCCTGCAAAGAAAACTCCTAAACCAAAAAATGAGTATGATAACATGGTCAATCAAGCGAAAGCTCTCCTCTAAAATCATTATTATTTTTCTCTTGTATTATTATATGACAGAAATCTTCTTTATTTAAACTTTTTTTTATTATCAAATGAAAGAAACTTTGTCAAGGATTTGTTTGTTTGAAAAAATAAGCATAATATTATCTATATAATATTGAATATCAAAATAAAATTATTTCAGGCAAAATCCAATAATGATAATAATGATATCTTGGATTTATTTCTTCTTAGCAGCACCCTTTTTCTTGTCATTAGGATTAGCAGTTTGCCCATTTGGAACGATATTCAATTCGCACTCAACAACATTCACATTAGATCCAAGTCTTGGATCATTTTTATCTGTCACTCGTAATGTGTATTTTCCAGGAGGAAAATCTTCAGGAAACTCCAATTTCTCCACTCTGACAACTCCTTTCTCTGTAAAAATCTCCAATCCTTTTTTCGACTCATCTTCATCAGCTTTATAGAGTAAGATTCTTTCATCAACAGGCTCAATATCATTGGGAACAGCTGGTGCTAGGGCTTTCCCTTTAGGTGCTGGTTTACCTTTCACTGGCTTTGCTGCTGGTTCCTATTTAATTTATTTTTCCATAACTTCAAAGACCTCCTATTTACCTTTTCTTCTTGCTTTTTCTTTTCTTCTAATTCCAAAAGTTTTTTTTCATACTCTTCTTTTTGTAAAACGATATTTTCCTTCAAGGCCTTTATGTCTTGTCTAAAATCAAGTCTAAAAGTCTTTGGTTGAGGGTCTGCTGCTGTTGCTTCTCCCACCAAAATAGCTTCAAAACGTCTTCCACTTTCAATATCCAAAATGGTTGGCTCAGGAGTAATCATTCTCTTCTTATAAAAATCTTCAGGATTTACAACAACTTTATTCTTCTTGGCATCTTTTTGTGCTTGTTTGATTTGTTCTTCAATTTCTTCCTTTGTTGGTTGGACTGGATCTTCATATTCAGGAGCTTGGTACATCACATGCACCTCAAAATCTAAAGGAGTAGCACCAATCTCATAATTCAACACGACTTTTCCTGAAGGATCAGGAATAACAGGAACTTCCTTCTTTGCTTGAGCACCTTTAGCATTTGTTTGTACTGGTTCAATTGTTTCATCGACTGGAGGTTTCACTTCCACAATCTTTACTGCATTTGCATACACTATCGAGCGAAAGAGAGATAATTAATCAAGTCACAACTCACATTTTACCTTTCGGTTTGTCGTTTTCATAATCTCCATTAAATACATAGACTCCATCTGCAGACTTCAACTCTCCTTGACCTATTTTGTTCGTCAACGTCCAATTATTATTCTCTTTAACCATGTTTCATGTTATTTTGCCATTCTCCACTGTATATAAACCCTTGACTTGGAACACTCAATGTACCTTGAAAAATTTTTAGTTTATCAAGGCTCAATCAACTCTCAAACCTTGTCCTTCTCGAATTCCCATCTTCACGTTTCCGGTATAATTATCTCCATTTGGATAATCAATCACAATCTCACCATTTGGTTGATGTCTTGTAAATGAGCCTTGCAACACAGTTCCATCGCTCTTTTGAAGTTTTCCTAAGAAAGATATTGCTTCTGTCTTGAATTTTCTAAATTATACCTTTTCCTATACAATATTATCTCAACTTTCTGATTCCTCTAACAATTTCTTACCTTCTCTTAAATTTCTTTTCCACTCACCTTCATAGACTTCACCATCGGGATTTACTAAAACTCCATAACCATCTTTTTCGCCATTAATATATTCTCCAGTATATGATTTTCCATTTGGCCAAGTTGTTTGTCCTCTTCCTGTTATCTCTCCATTTGCAAACTCTCCCTAAACAAAAGTTCAGGCGATCTCCTTATTTCATGATAAAAACCTCATAGACTGAACCATCACCCATGATTAATTTTCCTTGGCCATGCTTTAAACCTTGATTCCATTCTCCTTCATACTTGAAAAAGTTGTTTGAATAAAGATAAGTCCCTAAGATTTTGGTAAAACATTATTCTCAATTCAATAAAACGAAACCTTGACCATGTCTTTTCTTTGTAGCTTGGTCAATATCTCCTTTGTAACGCTAATAAAGATCAGCAAAAGACTCTCAAGAAGCTTACGATGACGGCATTATCCTTCAATTTTTGGTAGTTTTCATTAGTTTTCTCGGGAGATATATTTGGAGACATTTTTTGGTTGCTTTTAGTAGCAGTAAGGGTTTTATTAGAGTAGTTTGATTTCATCTTATTGGAAGCAGAAAGTGGTTGACTGGAAAAATGAGTAGGAGGGCTTGTAGACATTTTTTATATTCGTTCTTTGAAAGTTGATAATGCTGACGATTTGAGGAATTTTATTTAATTTGTTTTGGGAGTTACATCAAATAAACAAAGCTATTAAGAATACTATTCATGTTTTTCAAAGATGAGGGAAGGTTCATTGTCAAAGATTTAAACGTCGAAACATTTTGAGTGAAGAAAAAAAATTCATCACATTTTTTTGAGTGAAAGAAAGTCAGAAAAAAATTTTCAGGAAATTTTCTTTGCAATCCCTTGGATGAATTTTCAAAAAGGTTGATCTGAAAAAAAATGTCACAATACAGGTCAATCAATATCAAATGCTGGTTAATGTTTAAAAATTCTCAATCTTGAAAAATCTTCTTTAAAAAAAAACTTTTTTACTCAATTTTCCACATTGGTTCAAACTGAATTTTTGTCCTTGTCTGACTTTGACCTATAATGAGCAGAATAAGCAAGATTTTGGATATTTAATTTCCCAACACCTTAAAAAAGCTCACTCAAATAAACTTTTCAACTCTTTTTGTGCCTTTCGGTTTTCATTCTTTCTGACCAACAAGTCAAAGTGTTTCTCATTAGTCTTAATTTTTTTTTTAATCCATATTTTTCTCTTTTTGCAAAAACACAAAAATTTTTTGTTTTCTGTGAAGGAATGAAGCAAATCCCACTATTTTTGTTCGAATCATAACCTGTGTTGCGAACTTATTTTATCACTGTTCTCTCTTCAAATTCTCCCTCCCTTCTCAAAATTGAATAGAGGGGGCCAAGGTCTTTCACGATTTTCGAGAAAATCTGACAAAAATATAGGGAACAATCGAGGTTCATTTTATTCTTTCTCTCATGAAAAATCAGATCTTCCAAGAGAGAACTATGCGAGCCTCTCGATTCTTGAAAGACACTCCTGAAGCAAGGATCCATCTTAATGCAAAGATCTTCCTTTTTGTATTCAGGACTATGCTCATTTTCTTCATAAATGAAAAGTTAAATTATTAATTTCGACTAGTTTTACCCTAAATTTCGAAATCTGTTTATCATCAAACTATTTAGGATTTTCTTTTCAAAAGTTTTTGAAAAAGTCTTCTTTCCCTAGAGCGACTTCAAATAAACTTTTAACATACGCAAGGATTTGCAAGTTTCTTTTTCGAGAAATACAATATTTGCTTCCTTTATTTCAATATTTCACTCAAAATGTCTTAATTTGAACCTCCTCAACAAACAAAATAAATTTTTTACATTTGATATATCTGCTCATCACCCGTTTTCAAATTCTTCGAAATTTAGAACATTTCACGATTCTTGTAGAATTCGAATGGAGACCTCGAATCTTCTATCTTTCTCCCTCTTTCTTATTTAACCACCAAATGTGCATTGTTTCTATAATCAATAGGAATAAATCTTTTCGAAAATATCATGGCTCAATATTTGTTTTTCATCATCATCTTTGCCTTATTTCTCATTAATTGTATTTCAGCAGATGGAGTTTCAATCATCACACAACCAATCCCGATTAAAATTGATCAAATAGTTTTACAAACTGACGATCAAGAACTTTTTATCTCTAGCTTCAATAATTTGGAAATAGAACTCAATGAAGCTAACACAGTTTTTCTTGAACTTACAGAGCTTGCAAATGAATGGGAAGGGGCTGCTGAATGGACCAATGGATCCGATGAAGAAGTTCTCCTCATCTCTGACTATCATGGCGAGGAGATTATTTTTGGACCGAACAATGTTATCAGTAACGCTGAAAAGCTTGATGCTGTAACAGTGGTAACTGGAGCTGCGATTGCAGAAGCCATCAATTCCACAACTAACAATATCGATAATGCTGAAAATGAGGTTAATAATGCTGTAGAAAATATTGAAGATGCTGCCAACAATGCTTCAGAAAATATCCAAGGGGCTTATAATAATGCAACAGGGGATATTCACGAAGCTGCTAATGAAATTGGCGACAATATTCAAGATGATTATAATAATGTTGTAAATAATGCGACTGAAAATGTTAGTGACCACATAACTGACAATATCAATGATGCAGCGAACTCAGTTACAGAATATATCAATGATGTTGGATATACTATAAGTAGTTGGTTCGGTTCCAATAATTAATAAATACTTATGAAAATTATGTGAATCCTAATTCACTAGGATTATTACTTATGATTGAAACATTGAATCTGGCAACATTATGTCTTTGTAAACCAAAGTTTAAAATTCTAGATTGAGAAGGAGATTAAATTTGTTATTTTCACCTTATTCTTTCTCAGAATCCGACTCTATTTTACTGAGAAAATAATCTCAAACGATATCATCATTCATTTTCTGTCCAACTTGGGGTCAATTTCAGGACAATGGATTCTCAAAATTTCAAATCGGCAAGCAGGACTATGAGAGAATAAATTTGCCTTACGATCTAAATTTAACAAAATAAGACACTTTTTTTGCACTCTTAGAAACTTTGTTAATAAAACATGAAAAATCGTTTCCTTCAATTATTCTTCCAAAGCTCGCCCATTGAAGAGAATTATATAGATTTTTTGAATTTGGTTTGCGCGTTTTATTCTATCCTAGAAGCTAAAAATACTGGCAAAATCATTTTTAGCTCAATTTTGGTTACTTAATTTGGCCTTTTTCTTCTTGGTCAAATTTGCCAATCAATCAGCATGCTCTTTGCTTGAAAAAATATTTTAAGCTCAGAAAGAATTGAGGAATCAAATGGAGAGATCCAAAGTTCAAGCAAAGCATGCCCTTCCTTCAATATTGAGTGAGACTATCAAGGCAGCTGCTCTCCTTATTTAGCAAAGTTAAATAATTTCTGTTGAGGGGGAGCACTTCTAGTTTTTTGAATCGCCATAAAGTTAAAATACTAATTTTATTCAACTTTAAGTTTAAGATGGAAATTTGTTGACCGACAGACTATTTAAGAGTTATCTCACAGCCCGTCTCAAATCAATTTCAAACAAGTCAGTTGCTTCCTGTTTCAAAACGCAGGCATGTCTCTTGGCTAAAATTGCGCTCAAAGCCCGTTCACGAGATGGCATCAAAATTCACCATTTTAATTTGATCCTCAACAACTCAAATTAACTTTTTATATTAAATTTAATCTACCTAATTTAACAATTATCCCCCAGCCCATTTTCAAGCTTCTGCAAATTCTTTCTGGATTCGAACGAAGGTCTAGAATTTTCTAAATTATTTGGTTCAACATTATTTAAGCAGAAGCGAAAAAATCATTTATAATACAAACCAATTCATCTGACTTATTTGAACAACAACAACAAACTATGAAATACTTCTGCTTCTTTGTCGTTCTGAGCCTTGCAACCATTCGCTCTATCTCAGCAGATGGTGTTGCAATTATCATCAAGCCACTTCCAACTCAAATTAATCAAGTCACCCTCCAAGATGACAATCAAGATATTGTTCTTTCTGACTTCAACAATCTGGAAGTAGAACTCACTGAAGCCGCTGCAATTTTGATTGAGCTTACAGAACTTGCTAATGAGTGGGAATGGAATGCTGAATGGATCACTGAATCCAATGAACAAATTCTTTTGATTACTAATGATCATGGAGAGGAACTTCTCATTGGACCCAATAGTGTTACCAGCAATGCTGAGAATCTTGAGTTTGTAACGGTTGGCACTGGAACTGCTCTTGGTGAAGCAATCGAAGAAGCTGAAAATCTGGTTGAGGAATTCATTCATGAGGCGTTTGAAAGTGTGACAAGTACTCTAACTGAAGTAATCCAAAGTGCTGCCAATAACCTCACTGAAAGTGCTCAAGGTGCAGTCACTGAGGCGATAACGAGTAGTGTAGGGGATATCACTGGCAGCCTCAGTAATGTCGGAAATTCTTTGACCAGCGGCTTCTCGAATTCCTAAAGCACTGATACGATCTAAATAAATATCATTTCATTATAAGATATACAATATACTTGAAAGTTTAGATAACAAACCATAATCTCATAAATTCTCACATCACCTCAAAGCAGAATCACAAATAATGTCGTTGACGTTTTTTTTTTTTTTGAATGCTTTAGATTCGCTTTTTGCTTTACAAATAATGATATCATACCAAATAAATTTTACAAGATATTTCTCGCTTCAACAAAGATTTTTTCTCGAAAATCTTTGTCAGAAAAACGCAAGAGTCCAAGCCTCCAACCATGGAGCGCCTTTGAACTCAAAAATATTGAGATTCTATTCCGATTGATGTCAGAGGTTAGATTCTCATCGCTAGGAAAGATTTGCCGCGAGAAAATCAACTTTTTGTACATATACTTATCTTCTTTATATTCGTAAAAGATCTCTATCCTTATTTAATTTGTAAATGACTCATTTTTACAACACAAAATCTTGGTTTTTACAACTGTCATAGAGTTAAATAAAAAGTTCCTACTCATTTAAAGTTCATAAAATTGAACATCTCGTTGATAATAAATACGTATTTCTCAAATGATACCTAGAAATCTATGCACTCCTTCTGACTCTTTCTAAATGGAAGAATATCAAACTGACTGGAATAAAAACAACATGATTTGCATATCTTAAGTATTCTGCTGAGCGATCTCTATCATCCTCGCTTTCAAAAAAAGAAGAAGCCTCAAAGTGGGCGGCAAAATCGTTCAGATCTTTCTTAACCATCTCTCCCCCTTTATGACGCTGCTTTCATTCACCTTTATCTCGAAACGAGATCATAAACCAAAAATCTCGTTTCTTTTTTGAAAAGTCTTTACGTGTGACGACCAAAGTTAAGGGATTTTCACCATTTTAACCTTAGTTTTTTCCCCTCTAATTTTCAAGATGACGCCTTGTTTGATTTCGCCTGCGTAGTACTAAAATTTTAATTATCTTTCAATAGAGCGAAAAAATCAGTTGTTTTTTGTTTTGTTTAATGTTCATAATAAACTCTTATCTGTGAGTTGGCAAGAATAATAATAGTAGTTAACAAGTCAACCAACCGTTTGAAATATCTTGCCGAAAAAATTTGCTAGGCAATCAAGATTTTCAAATTTTAGAGTCACTCTTTTTAGTAAACAGGCAAATTTTTTTGCCTTGAACTTAATTAGCTTTTCCTTAATCTTCCCAAATAAACCTTGCGAATATCATCTCCTGCCTAGCTCCTAGATCTACTTCAATGTTGAGAGGTTTGAAGTGGATTAGGCCTTCATTTCGAAAAAAGTTTCCAGGAAAATATCATCTGCTTGTCGATATCTTCTTTTTGATCAATTCATATTTCTGCTCTTGCCTAAAACTACTGTTGAATGAAATTTGCTCATCTTTATTTTTCAAACTCAATCCAAACACAAGTTTCAAATGTCATCTTTTTGGAAAACATTCCTTCGTATCCTGGTGATAAGGAATTCTTTGGGCGCCCATATCAATTTTATATAAATTTCTCCAAAATTCACATTTTCGGTATGTAACCTATTATTAGAATCTCACAGTTCAAAACAAGATATTTAAGCTTATCCTTGGGAGAGTTCATGCTCCTCTTTGCAGCTTTTCTGATAAGAGTAAAGCCTCCTCAAAGTCAATCAGTGATGGCTCTAAATCACTTTGGTAAACATAATTTGGAGCAGTCTCGGGTTTTTTTATGAATATCACCCGCCTTCAAAAAGCGGTCATTTTTTTTTTCCTCTCAGGACATCCCCTCCCTCCCCTTTCAAATTTAGGCCCATAATATTTCAGAGCAAAACAAAATTATTCCCTCATTTTGTTAATTTATTCATAGGTTTATTTCTTGAGCCTTCTTCCTTCCCCAAGCTAAGTG
>Ga0182738_1008624_pt1 | contig 10101 bp, 12 predicted proteins | sample eDN5th30CBELigMG_FD_128876 | JGI IMG/M metagenome (GOLD analysis project Ga0182738, IMG submission 128876) | Enriched Miracle-Growth compost microbial communities from Emeryville, California, USA - eDNA 5th pass 30_C BE-Lig MG (version 2)... ... | reverse complement strand
TCAAAAACTATCTGGTCTTTTCTCACAATAAAATTGATAAATTAGAGATTTCTCAAATTCCGGGTTGGATTTTTGGAGGAAAAAGGTGTGTATAGCGGTGCCGAGGGTCGGGGATGCTTTCCCCGACACCCCGGAAACCGAAAAAAAAGGCATTTTACGGTATTGTCTTTGGGATTCACAAAAAGGTTTTCTTCCAAAACCATTTTCAAGAAAAAAAGAATTGTTAAAAATGAGAAAAAGTTTTTTTTTCTTCTTTCTAAATCTCGTTTTTAACAAAAAAGTTGCTCTAAAAATTCCTTCTCTTCCAGAAGTACTATTCTCAGATAAGAAATCAAAAATTGTTTTTCTATGTTTTTTCCAGACTTGAGAAAAAATTTTTTCATTGATTTTTTATTTCAAAAGCAAAATAAAAATTGCGATTCCTTTCCTCTTCCCCTTTCAAAAAAGAGATTTCGTAATAAAATAAAATTTTCTGAGAATGGATTGTGAATGAAGCTGTTTTTCAAGGCTTGAACAACCAACAAAGAATATGAAAGTTTTTCAAAACCTCAAAGAATCAAAATAAAATTAACATAACTCACGCAACAATTATCCTGAACACATCCAAATACCTAATATGCAAATTTGAGGAAAATGCTAGTTTATTCTGGAATATTCTAGATATTAATACTATCTATCTACAAAAAGGGCGAATTGCTTACCCTAAAATAAATCATCAAAAAACTTTTGTTGCACAGAATCATTCCATAGGATGAATGAAACATCTTTCAGTATGTATATAATCCTTCTTAGAGGTGTTTAATTTTTCAAAATTTCACCAAAAAATCAAAAGATACAGAGATACTTCATTGGGCTGGGATTGTACGATTATTTTTCTTAAAATTTGTCTACAGGCATAAATCTTTGACTTATTCCTTATCATTTTCCCCTTCAAATAATCCTATATATCTCTCAGTTTCAGGATAATATATCCAAAACCATTAAGGGATTTAATTGAATCGCCAAGAGAATTCAATTAGTCAAAATTCTCTCTCTTATGAAAACAAAGATACGTTTTCTTTTCTTTGTTATTTAATTTAGGGAGTGATTAAAATTTTTTCTGGCAGAAATTTGATTAGAAAGACATATCAGAATGTCTGTAGTTTGCTGGCAAATTTAGTGGTTATTTGGGCTATATTTACTCTTGATTAATTTAATAAATTCACAATAAATCACAATCTCTCACAATGGAAGCTAATCAAACCACCACTCAATCTTTCCCTCTTTGGAACTATGAGCTCATCCTCTTCACCCACAATGCTTTGAAAAAAGATCTTTCTACTGGTATAGCTCTTCTTTCCTTCATTTTGCAATAACCTTTTGGTAGAATTTTCACCACAAGATGTTGATTATGTCAGAGATTGCATTGAAATCCAATTCAAAAAAGTTCTCAACTCTGCCTATTACAAAGACAATCAAACCTGCAAACTTCTCAATCTCATCATCAAGGTCACCGTCCACTATTCTTTAAATTTCAACGATGATGTTGAACAAAGACTCCAAGAATATACTCTTTTCCTCAGAGATTTGTATCTTAAGAATAAAGACTCTGCTGAAAAAATCACCCGCATCCTCCTTTTAGCCTTCTATGTTCTTCAAGGTCTTTTCCTTAAAGAAAACTGGCTCGGAAAGAGTTTCCTCCACAAGGATGCTGATGATAAGCTTAAAGAACAAGCTGAAGTCAAGCTTCAAAAGATGGGAATGGAAGACAGAATCAAGCAAAAAGTCATTGATGAATTCGACTACAATACCTTTTATGAACAAGTCTTGGGCAACAAATTCGAAAATGCTGATTTGAATAAATATACCTATGCTTTCCTCAAAACTGAAGAAGCCATTATTTACAAATCAGAAAAGTTAAGAGATTATTTGGCTGTCGATGGTGAAGAAATCTTCAGAAAGCTCTCTTACATGGGTCTCTTGGTTCTCCTCAAAACTTACTTGAAGGTTAGTGAAATTTTTCCTTCATCTTTGCCTCATGTGTTATAGACTGTTGAAGAGATTGTCGAAGTTCGTCTTCCTTCTCTCAATTTATGGAAGGCCAGAATCAATTTCTTACACAATAAGATTTTGAATGAAAAGCTCACTTCTTTACAAGTTGAAGTCCGTAAACAATACGAAAATTTTTTCAAAGAAACCGAAGCGTACATATTTTATGAGAGGTATCTCCTCAATAACCCTTTCTAGTCTCTTACAATCTGAAATTGAAATTCGTGCAAGTTTGAAAGTCGAATACGGAAATATTTTGTTGTACTACTACAAATACGAAAAGTCTCTTAGAGCTTTCCAAGAAGCCCAAGCTCTTAGAAAATTAAACCTTAAGTTCACTGGTAGACTTGGTTACAAGACTAAGTATCAAACCTTCGAAACTGCTCAACTTATCGTTGAAACTCAAGCTCAAGAAGTCCCTCAACAAAATGATGCTGCTGATCCTGGTATATTCTTTCAAGTGGAATTCTCATATTAACCCTTCCCCAACTAGAAAATGCTGATGCCCCAGTGAATGTTGATTTGGAAGAAGAGTCCATTTTGCTTGAAAAGCCAAGACTTACTGATTTGAATATGGATAATCTTAATAAAGAACTTTCTGTTTGGGATCAAATCATTGTTCTTTCTTTGATTCATCATCTTCAAAAGACTACTCCCAAGGACGATTTGCTCGGAGAACAAGTTACTGCCTATTTGAGAAGTATTATGGATAAATCTCAAAACTGGTTGGTCTATTCCATGTGCTTGTATGTCAGATCTTTGAACGAATTCGTCAGATCCAAGACTAAAGAAAGAAGTCTTTTGCAATTACAATCCCTCATTGACCAATTCAACGATAAGAAACCCAAAGCTTACGAAAGAATTAAACATTATTACAGTCTTTACTATCCCTCTTTCCTTGAACTCCAAAAAGTAAACCCGGTTTTCTTTGTCCTCCTTCTAAAATCCCCTCTAGACAATGGCAGAAAAGTATATGGAAATTGGTATGACAATGAGTTCATCCGAATTATTTGCCAAGATTGATATGCTTGAAGACAGTGTTGAATGTTTGGCTATGGCTGGACATATGGAAAAAGCCAAGGAAGTCGCTCTTAAGATGATTGAAAAGAAACCCACTGCCAAGATTATCTGCATTTATGGCGAACTTACTGGTGACTTGTCTTACCTCGAAAGAGCTTGGAACTTCTCAAACAAGAGATTAGCTAGAGCCAAGAGAGCAGAAGCTAGATTCAATTTCAACAGAGGCAATTTCGAAAAAGCTATCGAATGCTATAAAGACTCCCTCCAAGTCAACACTTACCACGCTGCCAGTTGGTTCACTTTGGGCTGCGCTTATCTCAAGGTCCAAAAATTCCAAGACGCCGTTGTTGCTTTCAGCCAAGTCGTTTCTATTGATGAAACTCAAGGTGAAGCCTGGGCAAATATGGCCTCTGCTTTCTCAATCCAAGGAAAGAAGTTGGAAGCTTTCAACGCTTTACAACAATCTGTCAAACATAATGAAAACAGTTGGAGAATATGGCAAAATCTCATGTTCGTCGCTCTTGAAAGCAAGAAATTCAAGGTCTTCCTTGAAGCTATTGATAAATTACTCAAGCTTAATAGAGTAAGGAGTTTATTATTATACATCTTAAATTGACATCTAACAACAGAAAGAATGCATTGATCTTCAAGTTTTGAAGAAAGTTAATCAAGTTTATTTGTATCATATCGATAAAGCTACTCTTCAAGATACTGTTGAACTCACTTTCATGAAGAAGAGAATTGCTGGATTGTTGAAGGTTATGGAAGATAAGCTTGCCAGTGAACAATATTTCTGGGCTCAATACCAAGAATGGATGGATTTCAACAGAGACTATAATGAAAAGACTAGAGAACTTGAACAAGAATTACTCAAGACTCCTGATTTGAAGCCTGCTTATGTTGAACATATGCAAAAGAGATTACGAGACAGAATCCCTGAAAAGGAAATCGATGAAAAAATCGCCGAGTTCACCATGAAAGAATGCCACGCTATCATGATTGTTGGTTGGGAAATTGACAAGTAACAAGATTTTTATAAAGAATTCTGAGCTAAAATATTTTAAAAGGAGACAATGCAAACTTTTGGAAGAAGCTATTGTTAAAATGAAGGAAGCCTTCAAAAAGGTAAACCTCACCTCATTTTTAGTTCTCTTACCCTCATAGATTCCTGATGAAAAGCAACACAAGCAATTGAATATTTTCTTGGAAGCCAATGTTCCCAAAATTCAAAAGACTCTTAGCGAATAAAGTTAGAGTATAATAAAATCTCAATTTTGTAAAACCCTTTCCGTCATATTTATGTACAAATCAAGAAGACTTATTTCTTTCATATGTGATATGTGCGTGCGAGTATAAGTCTTATTTATTAATATCCATAGTAAATAAAAAAGTTATGGTCATATCAAAAAACCTCTCCAATTAAACATCGATTGATACACAATCTACCTCAATTCCTGCCTCTTCCAACAATGCATCTGTTCCCCTATCTGAATATTTCTCATCATAAACCACTCTTTTGACTTGCTATAAATTGGATAAAATTATTTATTCATTCAAAAAAATTAACTGCTTGAATCAAAATTTTTGTGCACCAACGACAAGGAGATAATGTTGTATAAACTGTAGCTCCTTTTGCTCTGATAACACCACATTCAAGGACGGAATTTTCTTCAGCATGAATGCAATTGCATTGATCAAGGGCTTCGCCTTGTCCTTTATTTCCGTTGCATCTTTCACATCCGCCTTGATAGCAATTCAATAACTTTCTTGGAGTTCCATTATATCCTGTACTCACAATTCTATTCTCTTGCACAATAATTGCTCCAACGCTATTTTAATGAATAATCTCTCAAACCAAATTATCACCTTCTTTTCATACAATTACTTCTTTCACGAACAATATGAGCAATCTTCATAAAATATATATCCCATGAAGGTCTGAAGATCTTTTTGGTTAAGAGATCATGACCTTCAATTTTCTTTTCCAAACCTTCTCTTCCTTTGAGATTGATCAGTTGAACATCAGCTCTTTTTAAACATTCGCTCACGCCAGCTTCATAATTCATCTTTGAAAAGAGTTATTCTTTATTGTAAAGTTAGAGCGCGTTACATGGTCGTCCATGACAATGAATTGATCCTTTGTGATAATTCCTTCCCTTGAATCTGAATTCTCCAAAGAAAAGTTTGCAAAACGCTTATCTAAGGGCCCAGTTACTCCCACTGTCTTGAAGTATGATCTTTTCCTTTATTCACTTCTTTAGGATCAATAAATTTCATCTCAATTACTTGGTAATAGATTCAATACATTCAGGGAAGAAAATTGGGAAAATCACTGTATCTTCTCGCCAAGACTTTAATGAAAGAGCAATAAGCTCTTTCGTCTCTTTTATGATCTCCTCTCTATCTATTAATACCCTGTCAATGCAAGCTCTAATCGCTTATTACTTTCGTTGATCATTTCTTGTTTATCAAAGTCCCAAAGGTTCTTCATCGTTGCAGATTTGATTTGGAAGATTCTGTAACCATGTTTTTCCTTGAGAATGTCAGCAAAGACGTCTTGTTGAGCGCCTGGAGGACCTGTCACGAGTAAAATGACCATTTTCTTCTGTTTTAATTTTTGAGTATTGGAATTTATAAAACCATTTTTCAAAAAATAGCTCCAATCAAGAATTGCGCAATTTTCAATTTTTAGTCAGTTTAGCTATTTCAAAAAAGAAAAGAGACTATCAAATTTATTCTTGATCAGGTGAGAATAACATAAAAAATACAAATCTAAAAAAAAACATCAATATAGTTGGTTACGCATTATATAGTCAATACTTATTTATTGATTTATAAAACAGAAATAAAAGTCGGACTTGTATTTAATAATAATACACATTATCTATTATCCTTTACAATCTACAATTACTTACACAAAGAAATAAAAATTCCTGATCTCTTTTAGATAAAGACAGACAGACATGAAGCCAAAACTTACTTCATTTCGGCTTGAAAAAAAGACACAACTTCACACGCCCTCTCTTTAAACTTGTTTCAGCTTAATAGAAGAGGTCTTTCTGATAAAATCAAAATTATCCAACTCAAATGAATCATTCACTTCAAATTGTTTTATTGAGATTTGACTGAGCTCATCAATCTCTTCCAGAGTATTTCCACTCTTCTTCCTTCTTATCACATTGTTCTGATTTCTTTCGGCTGGCTTACTTGCTCTGAGAAGGGGACTTTCTAAAGGCTTCAATAATGGTGAGAATTTGGGGCCTATTAAACTATTTCATCTTTTCAGAAATTTCTATTTACTTTGTTTTTGTTGAAGTTCAGGCTGTTGTGATTGTGTAGTGATAGTAGGAGGTTTGAAAATAGATTTCCTATGAGGAGAAGAAGGATTTCCAGTCACGCTTTTTGGACTGGCTCTTTTGGTTTTTTCTTCACTATTTGCAAGAGAAATATCGATATCCAAACTTGGTTTTCTGTAAGAATTGGCTTTCTTGAAACTTTTTTGCTCTTTCATTTCAGAAATTTTTGGTAACGTTGGTGATTCTATTGAATTCTATCATCAAACCATTAGATCATTTGGATTCAAAAACTTCTCATTACCAAAGTATTATAAGAATTGTTGCTGCCTTCAGTGAGTTTCAAGAATCTCTTCATGCTATATTTTTCAATCTTATTGCCTGGTTCAAGTTCAGATTTTCGTCGGAATTCATTCGAAGGACAATTGGCTGATGCTTTTGGCTTTGGTGCAAAATGCCAGGTTATCGTTTGATTCTCATCTTCTGGCGGTGGTAAACAACCTTGAGTTGGAACTTGACCTTCCAAACTCTTTGTTACTCTTATCGTCAATCCTTCATCTGGAAGCGTTGTCATTGTTTTCTCTGTATTCAAAAAGTTCTATGAATTACATATTAACATCCAAAGTCAAACCCAAATTACTTGTATCGTCTCAGAACGATTTCTTTCGAATACCTTAATAGGATTGTTAATATCACTTTGGCTGGTACTCTCAACAAAAGGTTTATCAAAGACGAATTTTGCTTTGCCTTGTGGAGAAAATAATGGTCTTGTCTTTGCAAAAGGACTTTCTATCGGCCTTGGGCTTGGAATCTTTGATGCAAAGCCTAGAATTTGTTATTTATCCCCTCCATCATATCAATATTCTACTGTTGGTGTTTGTAGTTTCAGTTGTTATACTGAGTTTTCGTTTGTTCTTTTTCATGATAATACTCTTGGCTTTTTTGAATTCTCTCATACGAAACATGGCTTGACTCACTGGATAATTACTTTTTTTAATTTCCTTTTCATTTGCTCGATTTTCAACTTCTGCGGTGTCTTCTGTAAATAATAAATGATTATCTTCAACAACTGGTGCTTTAAAATTCGAAGACAATTTATATTCCTGTGCCGTAGGACTTACGAATCTTCTCGCAATTCCTCCTCCTCTCAAAACCATTGATGCGCTTTTTTGTCGATCTCGAACAAAAGAAACTGTCGAAAAATCAAATCCAGATGATTGTGCAAGAGGATGAGGAGGAGGAAACTCTTCACCTTCGGTGGCAATTTTCTGTAAAGATGAACCTTCATTAGCAGGAGCTTCGTTCAAAGATCCTCTTTTTGACCCATGAGAACTTGTGAAAACTGTCATTGGGATCTGAGGTTCTTTAATTTTGCGGATTTGCTCTAATTGCTCAACTTCTTGTGTAAAGTTATTTGACTGTGTCTGAATTCGATTGTTTCTTAGATCAACCATGCGCTTTCCTTCTTCTGAAGGACTGGAGCTTCCATATTCTTGTTTTTTGGGAGCCACTTTAAACTTGAATACTGATACTGCTGGTTTTTCTCCAACAGGAAGGCCTTTTGGGGATAAAGACCTCTTGAAGAAAAGCTGCGATTTGACCAAAAGAGGGGATGAGACTCTTTGCATTTGAGGAGAAAGGACTGTTCTTGGGTTTGAAAGCTGTGATGTGGATGATTTTATATAGGCAATTGTGGGAGTCTGAGTTTCAGGTGCGTCTTTGAAAGAAAACTCTTGGGGATTTTTTGTTTTGATTCGAAGGCCGGTCTTGGGCCGTAAAGAAGACTTTTTAGGGATTGTATGATGGGGATCAGAAGATTTAGTTAGCATAGGATGTCAAAAAAGCTATGCGAACTGGTAAATTTGCATAAATAATAAAGATTATGCTAATCCAGCAAATTTTATACACATCTAGATTAAAACAATTGATATCACGGTAAAAAAACCTTTAATACTACCTCTGAAAATCACCATGTCATTTCCACATACCTTCTCTGATACTCAATATGTTGTTTTTAAAAATACCTGACCTAAAAAACCTCTGACTGATTTCATATCGGTTGAAAGCCCTTCGCAACGAATTGCAGTGAAGTAGTAGAAATGAAAGATGGCATTTTAATAGGAAATAGCTCTTTGAATGAGCCGTCTCGAAGCAATAAAATTTTGCTTGAGTTTGAATCCTATGTGACAAAAAAAAGGGATCGATGAATTAAAAATTTTACCTTTTGAATTAAGAAAAGCTATGATTAGGAACTGGGATTTTTTGTCCAGAGATTTAAGCAATTTATCGCTTTTTAATTAAGTTCCCGCTCATCAAACTTCAATCACTTAATTTTCACAAAAAACCTTAGTATATTTTTACTTTTTAGAGTTTTTGACCTCTGGAATTTAAAAGGCTCAAGGAGAGTTTTTCTTCAGAATCGCCAATTCAGTCTCTCACATTAATTTTTAACCTGCTACTCATTTGGTCGGTTATTTAGAGCTCTAAATAAAACTTGATGAATCTAATCTCTTTTAATACTTTAGGGTTTTATTAATTTTCCAGCAAATTATTTCTCAGGCAATTCATCTGCCTTTAATTTTAGATTATCACCTTTTCATACTCGATTCCTTCTGGATTCTCCAAATTCGCCAAAACATATTGCTCTTGCTCCCTTTTAAAACTCTTTTCGATCAAAAGGGTTATTCAACTTTGTCTTCATGAAATAACACGTGGGAGCGAATTCCTTGTCTTAAAATAAAAAAGTCATAGAGTATTCTTAATGCTTAATGAATTTTGTTTTTTTCGGTCAAATAATCTTTTCATTCAGGCCTTTTCACATTTTTTTCAAAAGATTTTTTCTGTTGGACACAGACTCCAGAAGCCTGACAACTTGTCTCTCTTTTTTCTTTGAAAGAAGATCGAGAAGAAAGATTGTCAGAGAAATACTTCAAAGAAACCAAGCAGCAGGATTAAAAATTTACAAAACTTTTTTTGAGGTTTAATTTTATAAATTCCATCAAGTATTAGAAACAGTTATTCGAACCTTTTAGAAGAAATTAAAGGGATCGAAAAAAACTCGGCTATTGAGTTGAGGATTCTAATTGATGGGGCTTGCACAATCTTCTATGATCTCAGTATATTTACTTGTGTTGGGAGGGAGCAAAAGAAATGGGAAAAAATTTGCTCACTGTAAAAAATTTTTTTTACTTGATTTTATTCAGTTTTTCTGAAAATGAGAAATTGATGAAAGTGTTGAGGAAACAGGTTTTTAAAAAAAAAATTTTCTCAAACTTTGTGCAGAAAAAAATCTTTCCAAAAACTTTTTGAGGTGGAAACATGACAAAACAAAAATCAACGAAAATATTTTCAAGTTCTTGTCAAGGTTCTAAGCCAGCAAGTTTCTCCCTCAAGATTTCTCGCCTTACAGAATAAAGAGTAAAAAAATTATCACTTAGAATTTGCCTAGATGGAAATATTCGTACATAGATTGCATCATCTATCTCATTCGAATAACCTCAAAAACTCTGAGGAAATTTATAATCTTTCCTTTCTATTTCATACAAATCAAACTGTGCTCAGAATACAACAAGACCTTTTTTTAATTTTTTTTGGTTCCCAGAAAGTCCGCAATTTTATTTAAATTCAAGTCACATCAAACTGCCATGAGAAAAATACACATTCAAAATCCATCGCATGCTAGTGCTTCAAACTCACTAGTATATATCTAAAAAGCTCCAGAAATCATCCTCTAGCCTCTCGTTACCCGAAATCTCTTTCT
>Ga0182738_1008623_pt1 | contig 10102 bp, 8 predicted proteins | sample eDN5th30CBELigMG_FD_128876 | JGI IMG/M metagenome (GOLD analysis project Ga0182738, IMG submission 128876) | Enriched Miracle-Growth compost microbial communities from Emeryville, California, USA - eDNA 5th pass 30_C BE-Lig MG (version 2)... ... | reverse complement strand
TGTTCACAAGGCCCTTCACCGAATCCATGAAACCCATCGTTCGGTCCTTCCCTCGTCGGATCGCCGTGAGGTTCGGGCGCACCGATCCGTGCGCTGCGGGTCAGTGTACGCCCGGCAGCAGATCGTCGGGGGCGGCGAACAGGCGGCGGTGCTCCCCGTGGAGACGTCCCGACACCCACCACAGGGCCTCGACGAGGACGACTCCGATCAGCCCGCACGTCACCGCGATCGTCGAGTACGTGACGTTCGACGGATCGAGTGCGAAGAACTCCCGGGTGAACGGCACGGAGAACAGGATCACGTAGCCGAGCACCGAACCGGCGAGCAGCGCGATCTTCCACCACTGGTACGGGCGGGCAACCACGGCGAGCACCCACAGCGCGATGATCAGCAGGGTGATCAGGGCCGAGGTACCGGCCTGGATCTTCTGCTGCTCGGTCTGCTCCGGACCGCCGTAGACGAGCACGTAACAGACGAAGGTCGCCACACCGACCACGACGCCCGAGGGGATCGCCAGTCGCATCACGCGGGAGACGAAGCCCGAGCGTGCCCGCTCGTTGTTCGGTGCCAGCGACAGCAGGAAGGCGGGGATGCCGATGGTGAACCACGCCGCGATCGTCACGTGGCGCGGCAGGAACGGGTACGGCAACGGCTCGAAGTCGAATACCTGCGACAGCACACCCGACACGCCCACCAGGAAGGCGAGGAGCACCGAGTACACCGTCTTGGTGAGGAACAGGTTGGAGACGCGTTCGATGTTGCCGATGACCCGACGACCCTCGGCCACCACGTAGGGCAGCGTCGCGAACTTGTTGTCGAGAAGGACGATCTGCGCGACCGCACGGGTGGCGGGGCTGCCCGATCCCATCGCGACTCCGATGTCGGCGTCCTTGAGGGCGAGCACGTCGTTGACGCCGTCGCCGGTCATCGCGACGGTGTGGCCGCGCGACTGCAGCGCTCCGACCATCGCGCGCTTCTGGTCGGGACGGACCCGGCCGAAGGTCGTCGAGCCCTCGACGACGTCGGCGAGTTCGTTCCCGCCCTCCGGCAGGGAACGCGCGTCGATGGGGGACGCGCTGCCCGGCAGGCCGAGCGACGAGGCGACCGCACCGACGGCGATCGCGTTGTCGCCGGAGATGACCTTGACGTCGACCTGCTGGCCGGCGAAGTACTCGAGGGTCGGCTTCGCGTCCGGGCGTACCCGCTGTTCGAGGACGACGAGCGCCGCCGGCGTGACCGTGCCGGGAGCAAGTTCGTCGTCGACCGGACGGTCGCTGCGCGCGAGCAGCAGCACCCGCAGTCCGTTCGAGCCGAGTTCCTCGGCGCGTCGCGCCGCGTCGGTGCCGGGGTCGAGCAGCACGTCGGGTGCGCCGAGGAGCCAATTGCCGTGGATGCCGTACGACTGACCGCTCCACTTCTTCGCCGACGAGAACGGCGCGACGGCCGTCGGCTCGCCCCAGCCGGGGGCGGTGGGGAACGCCTCGGCGATCGCGAGGACGCTGGCGTTGGGGCGCGGGTCGTCGGCCGCGAGCGCGGCCAGGGCGGCGCGGGCCTCGTCGAGGTCGCTGCCGTCGACGGCTTCGAGGTCGGACAGGCGCATGCCGTTCTCGGTGAGCGTGCCGGTCTTGTCGGCGCACACCACGTCGACGCGCGCGAGGCCTTCGATCGCCGGCAGTTCCTGCACGAGGCATTGGCGTCGCCCGAGGCGGACGACACCGACCGCGAACGCGATGGAGGTCATGAGCACGAGGCCCTCGGGCACCATGGGCACGAGGGCGGCGACCATGCCGCTCAGCGCGGGGCCGAGCGACTCGCCGCTGGAGAAGAGCTGGTTGTAGATGATGAGCAGACCCGCGGGGATCATCAGGTAGGTGATGAAGCGCAGGATCTTGTTGATGCCCGCGTTCAGCTCCGACTTCACGAGCGTGAACTTGCTGGCCTCTTCCGCGAGCCGCGCCGCGTAGGCGTCGCGGCCGACCTTCGTCGCGCGGTAGGAGCCGGAACCGGAGGCGACGAAGCTGCCCGACATGACCGTCGAACCGGGCACCTTGTGCACGGGATCCGACTCGCCCGTCAGCAGCGACTCGTCCAGTTCGAGTCCCTGGGCCTCGACCACCTCGCCGTCGACGACCAGCTGGTCGCCGGGGCCGAGCTCGATGAGGTCGTCGAGGACCACTTCGCGGGGAACGATCGGCGCGGCGGCGCCGTCCCGGCGCACGACGGGCTTCGTCTGGCTGACGATGGCCAGTTTGTCGAGGGTGCGCTTGGCGCGCACCTCCTGGATGATGCCGATGCTGCTGTTCGCGATGATCAGCAGACCGAACATGCCGTCGATGATCGAGCCGGTGGCCAGCACGATCAGCAGCAGCACCCCGAGGATCGCGTTGATGCGGGTGAACACGTTGGCCCGGACGATGTCCTTGACCGACCGGGATGCGCGGTCGGGGACATCGTTGGTGAGGCCACGCGCCACACGCTCGGCGACCTGCTCGGTGGACAGCCCGTTGGCTGCGTGGTCGGGTGCGAGGACCGGCGCCTCGCCCGTTCCCACCACCGTCGTGGGCTCTTCTACTGCCATGACGAACCAGATTAGGGCACGAAAGCGAACAACCGGTGTCGTGGCGGGTGGATCAGCTCGACGCGAGCCACCAGGGCTCGAGTGCGACGGGCTTCGACGTGTCGGACTTCGACACGTCGATCCGCTGACCCGGCATCGGCACCGCCGTGATCACCTCCGACTCCTTCGCGGCGGGCAGCAACCGGGTGATCGGCTCCGACCAGGCATGGAAGGCGAGGTCGAAGGTTCCCCAGTGCACGGGCACCAGCAGACTGTCGCGACGGTCGACACCACCGAGGTCGAGATGCGTGCGCACCGCCTCCTCCGGATTCATGTGCACGTCGGGCCAGCGCTTGTCGTAGGCGCCGACGGGCAGCAACGTCAGGTCGAACGGCCCGTATGCCTCGCCGACGTCCGCGAACCGCGGGGTGTACCCGCTGTCACCACCGAAGAACACCCGGCGCACCGGCCCGGTGAACACCCACGACGACCACAACGTGATGTTGCGCTGCAGGCCCCGGCCGGAGAAGTGCCGGGCCTCGGTGCACGTGATGCGCAGGCCGTCGACCTCGACGTGCTCGTCCCAGTCGAGTTCGACGATGCGGTCCTCGTCGATCCGCCAGCGGCGCAGGTGCGCACCCACCCCCAGTGGGACGACGAACCGGACGGTCGGCTGCAGCACGGCGAGGCTCTCGATCGTGAACCGGTCGAGATGGTCGTAGTGGTCGTGCGAGATCACCACCGCATCGAGGCGCGGCAGGGTCTGCAGTTCGACCGGCACCGGATGCAGACGTGCCGGGCCGACGGTCGGTGACGGCGACACGCGCTCGCTCCACACCGGGTCGCACAGCACCCGGTAACCGTCGACCTCCACGAGGGCGGTCGAGTGCCCGAACCACGTCACGGCGAGTTCCGCCGCGTCGACCGGAGCGAGATAGGGCGACAACGGCACGTCGGTGCGAGGTCTGCCCCGCGATCCTCGGGTGAGCAGGTCCTTCGCGAAACCGCCCGCCGCCTCGGGGCCGAGCACGGACGCCGGGTCGGTGTTGTGGAAACGACCGTCGCGGTAGCGGGGCGACGCGGCGGCGTACGGGCGGATGTCGGAGACCGAGGCGCCGATGGAACCGGGCAGGCCGTTGACGGCGCGCGCGACCCACAGAGTGCCCGCTCCGGCGAGCGCGGCCGAGACCGCGGACCGGACGTTCATCGTCCGCGGAAGATCGGGTCGCGGCGCTCGGAACGAGCGAGCCTGGCCTCCTGGGCGTCCTCGCTGAGCCATGCCGCAGCGAGTGCGGCAGTCTGTTCGGGTGTGGCCTCGTCGCGGGTGCCGTCGTCGTTGAGGAACAACTTCATCGCGTTCAGCGACAGCGGCGCGAGCTTCGCGATCTCGTGCGCCCAGGCCTGGGCGGCGGCGAGATCGCCGATGCGGTTGGCGAGCCCCCGCGCGAGCGCCTCCTCGGCGTGGACGGGTTCGGCGGCGAGGAAGACGGCGCGTGCCGGACCGCCGCCGATGAGCGAGGCGAGGCGCCGGACCGTCCAGCGGTCCACCGAGATACCGAGGCGCGCAGCAGGAACCGAGAAACGCGCGGTGGGCGCCACGACCCTCAGGTCCGACGCGAGCGTCAGCTGGGTGCCGGCACCGATGGCCGGGCCGTTGACGGCCGCGATCACCGGAATCGGCGCCTCGACGATGGTGCGCAGCATCTCGGCGAGGCTGTCGGTGAACCCTTCGGCGTAGACGTCGCCGGAGAGATCGGCCCCGGCGCAGAAGCTCGAGCCCCGCCCGGTGATCACCATGACGCGCGCGTCGTCGGCCACGGCCTTGTCCACGGCTTCGCGGATCTCCACGCACAACTGCGTGTTGAGCGCGTTCCTGCGTTCCTCGCGTTGCAGTTCCACGGTCACGACGTCGCCGTCGCGGCTGATCCCGATCATGTGTCGCCCCATCCCTTCGTCACCGAACACCCCGCATCATTCCATCAGTTCGAGCATGCCCTGATCGCCCTGATCCGATTTCGGTGGATCCGACCCCGCTGAGCGGGGCTGGAACCACCGAAACTGTGGAATCGGGATCAGTGGAACCAGTCGAGGAGACGCCCGCGCGACCAGCAGCGCGCCACCGCATCCACCCGCTGCCGAGAGCCCTCGTACAACGCGATACCGACGATGCTGTGACCGGAGGCCGGGCGATCACCGAGCGTCGGGATCGACGGCGCGACGCCCACACCCTCGGCCGACACCCACGCGACCGTTCGCACCGCGGCCGCCTCGCGGAGGCGGATGACGAACGACGGGCGTCGCGGGATCGCCAGACGCGACAACGCCCAGGTCGTCGTCACGACGGGCAGAGCACCCTCGGGTACCGCCGCGATCGCGTCGGGCAGCAGGTCCACGAGGTCGCCGCAGAACCGGACGGGTGGGTCCTCGGCGAGCAGGGCGTCCTCGACGCCGGGCCGGTGCCGCGTCACGGCGGCGCGCGCGACCACCGGAGGCATCGCCCGCTCGGGAACCGACCCGCCGTGGACGATCGAACAACTCTCCTGCACAGGGGAATCCGGATCGCCCAGGAAGACGCCGTCGCTGTAGGTGATGCCCACACGGTCGACGCACAGGTTCAGGGCCGCGGTGCGCCCCACGTCGATCAGGCCGATCGCGGTCGCACCCGCGCGGTGGGCCGCCTCGGCGATCGCCGGGTGGAGCACTGCGTAGCGACCCGTCTCGTCGGCGGCGCTTCTCCGTCGTGCCGTGTCGGCCATGTCGGCTCACTCCTCGTCGTCGGCGTCGGTGCGCGGACGACCCGGTCTGCGCATGCGCCCCACCTCGCGCGGCATCCGGCCGGCCTCGGTGAGGGCCCGCCGGAGCAGGAAATCGATCTGGGCGTTGGTGCTGCGCAACTCGTCGGCAGCCCACCGCGCGAGCGCGTCGTGGACTGCCGGGTCGAGGCGCAGCAGCACCTTCTTACGTTCGGCCATGCCGCATGATCCCTACTGGTACAGCGATCCCGTGTTGAGGACGGGCTGAGCACTCTGGTCTCCACACAACACCACGAGGAGATTCGAGACCATCGCGGCCTTGCGTTCCTCGTCGAGTTCGACGGTGTGCTCGGCCTCGAGGCGGGCCAATGCGGTGCCGACCATCGAGACGGCGCCTTTGACGATCTGCTCGCGGGCCGCGATGACGGCGCCGGCCTGCTGGCGTCGCAGCATCGCCTGAGCGATCTCGGGTGCGTAGGCGAGCTGGTTGATGCGGGTCTCGATGACGCGGATGCCGGCGGACTGCACGCGGTCGTGGACCTCGGCCGAGAGCTTGGTGGTGATCTCGTCGGCATTCTGGCGTAGCGACATCACTTCCGGCGCAGCGTCGTACGGGTACGAGCCGGCGATGTGACGGACCGCGGCCTCGGTCTGCACGGCGACGAACTCCTCGAAATCGTCGACGTCGAAGACGGCGCGCGCGGTGTCCTCGACCTGCCACACGATGACCGCCGAGATCTCGATGGGGTTGCCGTCGGCGTCGTTGACCTTGGCCTTGCCGGTCTCGTGGTTGCGGATACGGGTGGAGATCTTGCGGCGGGTGTTGAGCGGGTTCATCCAGCGCAGGCCGGGCTCGCGCAGGGTGCCGGTGTACGAGCTGCCGAGGAGCTGGAGGACGCGGGCCTCGTTCGGCTCGACGAGGACGAGTCCGGCGAGCGCCACGAGGGCGAGCACGACGAGAACACCACCGGCGACGATCAGCGGAACGGTGACATCCACCGCTCCCCAGCCGATCAGACCGGCGCCTGCGGCGATCACGACCAGAGCGGCGATCAGCACCGGCCAGCCGTTGGACGAGGGGCCCGGCCGCTCGACGGTCACGGGTGACTGCACGACATCCATGTTCCTACCTCCCAGAGTCAAAGCGATATTAAAGTGATATCACATTTATCCGGACTCGGACAGCGTTCCTTCCGCGCACCGGACGTGATCGCGGCATGATGAAGGACAACGATCCGAGAGGGAGGCTCGCGATGCTCGCCGACGAGGCACTCGATGCGGCCGAGGTACAGACCGCCGATGCGACGCCGGTCGACATCGTCGTGATCGGCGCCGGGCAGGCCGGCCTGTCCACCGCCTACTTCCTCACCCGCTTCGGAGTCGCCCCCGAGACCGGATTCGTCGTCCTCGACCGCTCGTTCGGCCCCGGCGGCGCATGGCAGGACCGCTGGCCGTCACTGACACTGAGCACCGTCAACGGCGTCCACGACCTGCCCGGCCTCGCGTTCGCCGACGTCGTCGACACCTCCGCGGGAGAGGTTCCGGCAGCCTCCGCGGTACCGCAGTACTACGCCGCCTACGAGAAGGAGTTCGACCTTCCCGTCCACCGCCCCACCACCGTGCGGGTCGTGTGCGACCGCGGCGAGCGACTGCGCGTGGAGACCGAATCGGCCGTCTACGCGGCACGCGGCATCATCAACGCGACCGGCACCTGGGAGCGCCCCTTCGTCCCGTGGTACCCCGGCGCCGCGCGCTTCACCGGACGCCAGTTGCACACCAAGGACTACCGAACGGCGGAGGAGTTCACCGGGCAGCACGTGCTCGTCGTCGGCGGCGGCATCTCCGCGGTCCAGCTCCTCGACGAGATCTCCCGCGTCACCGAGACCACCTGGGTGACGCGACGCGAACCCGCTTGGAGCGAGGAACCTTTCACGGCCGAGCGCGGTCACGCCGCCGTCGCGCTCGTGGAGGATCGGGTACGACGCGGACTGCCACCCGGATCGGTCGTCTCCGTCACCGGGCTCCCCCTCACCCCGGCGCTGCGGGCCGCCCGCGAACGCGGCGCGCTGGAGCGATCCCCGATGTTCTCCGGGATCACCGAGACCGGTGTGCGGTGGAGCGACGGCCGGACACTCGACGTCGACGTCATCCTGTGGTGCACCGGATTCCGGAGTTCCCTCGACCACCTGGCGCCGCTGTCGTTGCGCAACGCCGGGGGCGGCATCACGATGGACGGCCGGCTCGCGACCCGCGTCGCGAAGGATCCTCGCATCCACCTCGTCGGCTACGGCCCGTCGGCGTCCACGATCGGGGCGAACCGCGCCGGTCGCGCCGCGGCCCGGGAACTGCTCGACCATCTCACCCGCGAGGTGCCGCAGCAGTGAGCGGGCGGGGCGGATCGGTGCTGCTGGTCGCGCTCGCGACCACCGCCAGCCTCGTCGCATCGGCACCGGCCCTGGTCGACGTCGCGCTCCCTCCCCCACCTCCGGTGCCGGTCGCTCCGCCCCCGACGCCGCTGACCGCCGACGAACTCACCGCGCGCACCCTGCCGGTCGTCGTGACGATCGACGCGAGCGCGGGATGGACGGGCATGACGGGCACCGGGATCGTGATCACTCCCGACGGCACGGTCGTCACGAATCATCATGTGGTGAGCGGAGCCACCGACATCAGCGCGGTGAGCGGCGCGAACGGCCTGATCTACGACGCGGAGGTCCTCGGCTACGACCGCGAGCGCGATCTCGCCGTGCTGCGACTCGGCACTGCGAGCGACCTCCCGGCCGCCACGATCGCCGAGGACCTGCCGCCGGTGGGCAGCCGGGTCACGGCCTTCGGCAACTCCCAGGGCGGTGGGGTCGTCGTGGCGACCCCCGGCACAATCGTCGAGTTCGACCGCAACGTGGTGGTGCGCGACGCCACGGACGGTTCGCGCCACCGCCTCACGGGGATGATCCGCACCGACGCCCCCATCCGGCCGGGTGATTCCGGCGGGCCGCTGGTCGACGAGTACGGAACGGTCGTGGGCATCAACACCGCGGGTGCGGTGCAGCGGAACACCGACACCTCGCCCGATACGACCCCCGAGGCGTACGCGGTGCCCATCACCGAGGCGGTCACCGTCGTCGAGCAGGTGCGGACGGGGGTGAGCGAAGGGTCGGTGCACGTGGGTCCGACACCCCGGCTGGGCGCGAGCGTCACCACCGCGCGCAGGGACGGCCAGGATCTCGGGGCCGAAGTGCTGTGGGTCTCCTACGACAGTCCCGCCTATCACGCCGGCCTCGACGCCGGTGACGTCGTGGTGTCGTTCGACGGTGAGCGGGTCTCGTCGACCGGTGAACTCGAGGAGCGCCTGCTCCGTCGCAGTCCCGGCGATGTCGTGTCGATCGAGTGGACCACCGAGAGCGGCGAAAGGCGTTCCGCCGACATCGTTCTCGAATCCGGCCCCGCACGCTGACGGCGACGTCCACCGAAAATCGGTTGATCGGTCGCCCGAGAGGCGAAGACACTTGACCTCGAGTCGCCTCGAGGTCGCAAGATCTCATCGGACCGTCCGACGACCGGGGGAACACGATGAGCAACCACACCGCATCACCGCCGCATCGGCGTCCGCGCCTGGCGCGCGGGCCCGTGCGGCCGTTCGCTCATCCGCAGTACCGCCTGCTGATCCTGGCGCTCGCGGCGGGACTGCTGTCCGTGGGCACCTGGCTCATCGCGGTGGTGTGGCAGGTCGTCGAGATGGGCGGTGGCCCGGCCGAACTGTCGTCCGTCGCGGTGGGGCCGGCGGTGGGCATGGTCCTCGTCGCACTTCTCGGAGGTGTGCTCGCCGATCGGATCCCGCAGCGCACCCTGCTCCTCGCGACGTACATCGCACGGGCGGTGCTGGTCGCGGTGACGGCTGCGCTCGCCGTGAACGGATCGATCACCTTCTGGCACCTCACCGCCGTGGGTTTCGCGCTGGGGCTCGCCAACGGGGTCCAGTTCCCGGCCTATTCGGCGCTGTTGCCGTCCATCGTCCCGCCGCAGGACCTGCTCGCCGCCAACGGGGTCGAGGGCGTGCTCCGGCCGACGCTCATGCAGGCGGCCGGTCCGGCGGCGGCGAGCGCCGTCGTGGCGGCCTCGTCCCCGGCGGTCGCCATGTGCACGGTCGCACTCCTCGAGGTGGTCGGTGCGCTGTGCATCCTCGCGATGCACCCGACCGCGGTCCGCCGTGACGACGCACAGAGCGACGAATCGAGCGGATTCCGTTCCGTGGTGGACGATCTCACGGAGGGTGTGCGGTTCACCGTGCGCACGCCGTGGTTGCTCGGAACCCTCCTGTTCGGTTCCGTCGCGGTCCTGTGCGTGCTCGGGCCGATCGAGGTGCTGATCCCGTTCGCGATCCGCGAGGCGACCGGGGGCGGGCCGTCGCAGCACGCGATGGTGATGGCCGGTTTCGGTGTCGGTGGTGCCGTCGGGTCGATGCTCGTGGCGTCACTGCGGCTGCCGAGGCGCTATCTCACCGTCCCGCTCCTGATGTGGGGCCTGGGTTGTATCCCTCTCGTCGTCATCGGCGTCTCGGGATCGGTACTGATCATGATCGTGGCGGTGTTCGTCGTCGGCGCCCTGTTCAACGCCGGATCCGTCGTGTGGGGGACGCTGCTGCAACGGCGGGTGCCCGCGCACCTGCTGGGCCGGGTGTCGAGTCTCGACTTCTTCGTCTCGATCGTGTTCATGCCGCTGTCGATGGCCGTGGCCGGGCCGCTGGCCCTCACGGTCGGGCTCGCGCCGACCTTCGCGGTGGCGGGGATCGTGC
>Ga0182738_1008620_pt1 | contig 10104 bp, 12 predicted proteins | sample eDN5th30CBELigMG_FD_128876 | JGI IMG/M metagenome (GOLD analysis project Ga0182738, IMG submission 128876) | Enriched Miracle-Growth compost microbial communities from Emeryville, California, USA - eDNA 5th pass 30_C BE-Lig MG (version 2)... ... | reverse complement strand
GGGTTCAACGCAAATAAAGCGCCGCTGGGACATGGACTCCTGGCCGGCATCTGCTAGTGTGTGCGCATCATTCGCAGGAAGAGCCGTCATTGACCCCGCAGTCACCCTTCAACTGGCAGCGCGCCCCCATACCATGGGATGAATTCCCCATGGGCCTCGGCGGCGGCCTGCGCCTCGGCCAGCCGTGGACATGGTGTGTCGCCGGTGGCAGGGGCGCGCCCGAGCGCACGCTCTTCGCCTGCAATCCGGCCAAGGAGGAATACCGCATCTGGCAATGCCGGACCGGCCGGGCCGCCCCGGACCTAGCCCCGCATCTGACATTGCGTGTCGAGCATCACGGCCCCACCCCCGGCTGGCATGTCCACAGCCCGGCAGCGGGAGAGACCGCCCTCCTGGCCGAGCGGCAGCCAATTTCCGCTACCAGCCTCCCGGCCTCCAGCCTCTGGCCCGGCGCCGGCCAGCAGCTCCCCTTCCCGGCAGAGCGCATGACCGACGACACGATCGCACATCTCAGCGAGCTGCTGGCCCACCCGGCCGAGGATACCACGCTGCGGCCGGTGCCTTTCGGCCTCGCCGTCGGCCTCACCGAACGGCGGATGATGGGCGACTGCCCGGCCATCTATGTCGGCCAGCTCGGACGCGAAGCACCTCTCTTCCGGCTGGAGGACGATGGCGTCACCATCCCCGCCCTGCAGGCCAGCGGCGCCCTGCCGGCGGCCGATTACATGCTGCCGCACGACATACTGGATGCCAGCACAAAGGGCCGTCTCCATTTCAGCCCCGACATGCGCACCCTGTTCACCCCCTATTTCCCGGCCCAGGAGCTGGCCGGCCGCCTGACCGATTTCACACAGGCCCTCGGCTCCTTCGCCGCCATCCTCACCGCCCATCACAAGGTGCCGGCCGGCGAACCGCACCCCCGCTCCACCCGGGATGCCGAAGCCGCCGTCCGCCCGGCGCAAGCCGTGCCAGAGAGACGCGGAGGCTCGCCGTTGCCCAATGGAAATGCCTGGACGCGGGCGGCGTCATACGTCACAGTCTAACGGCGTCCCGGCGCGCCCAAACCAGAGTCGGAAGTCCTGCCGTGAGCTATCCCAGCACCCCGTTCCTCATGCTTGTGATCCTGCGGCGCGCCACCCAAGGCGCCTCGTCCCATGACGATTTCCTGGCCGATCTCGACAGCTTCATATCCTCCATACATCCCCAGGACCCCGAATCCCTGCTGCCCACGCAGGTGGATGACGCCCGCACCCTGCGCACCCGCCTGGAGGAAAGCGCCACGCATCTGAAGGAAGCCGGCCTGCTCACCGAGCCCGAAGCCGGATACTTCACCGCCACCGGCCGGGGCAAGCGCCTGCTGGATCAGAACCCCAAGGGCATCGACGATACGGTGCTGGAGCGCTTCGTGGAGTTCCGCCGCTATCTCCAGCAGGGCCGCCAGGCTGCCGGCCCCACCGAGCCGACGCGCGACTACCGGGCCGGCTTCAACCAGTACCAGGACGGCTGCACCCTCTCCGACAATCCCTACGATCCCGAGACCGGCGCCCATCAGGAATGGAATCTCGGCTGGTTCGAGGCGTTCGAGGAACATCTTGACCATCACCGGGATGGGCAGCATTTTCCCCGCAAGCCGTTAGTCTGACGCCAGCATCAGCGCGAGGAGCAGCATGTCCCGATACCACGTCACCCTCATGGCCCGCCTGAAGCGGGGCACCTTCTACTGGACGTGCGACGTCACCGCCGACAGCGAGGAGGAAGCGGTGGTAGCCGCCGAGAACCTGTTCGAGGCCGAAATGGCCGGCGCGCGCGATTGGCAGTTCGACGAGTTCCAGGCGGAACCGGCCTGATCCACCCCTGTCCACCGCCCCCATATCTTGTGGCGCTCCCAGACGGCAAACACCACGGCTGGAAAGATCTCCTTTCCTTTGCGGGGCCCTTCGGCTATAATCGGGACTCCGCTCCAACGCCAGCCTGGCGTCTCTCCGCAGACCGGGAGTCGGCCCTGCTTCGCCAGGGCTGGAGCGGCGGGCCGAGGACCCTGGAAACCGCCGCAAGGCTTGTTTCCACGCCCCCGGAAGCTATCTGATTTATAGGGCCTCCCATACCTTGTGCAGGGTGTGGCAATGCGCCTGTGACCCAAGTTGTTCGACGGTTACTCACAGGATATGCACGGTTCTATCCACAACATATAGTCAAGGTAAATTTTGCACTACAAGATGTTGACGCGCCCCGGGATTTCGCACATCATCATCGTCATCGCATCGCAAAGGTTTGGGGCACTTCGGGTTTTCCCGGATTCGTCAGTTGCCATGAGCTGTAGGATTTGACCGGCAGGGGGTTTTGATGGAAGCAATAGCAGTCGCCAAGGATGTCCGCAGCGAGTATCACACGCCGCAAGGCGTCCGCATTCATATCGACCACAGCAGGGACTCGAACCTGACGGAGTTCGGCAAGGCCACCTTGCAGGACCGTTACCTCATGCCCGGTGAAAGCTTCCAGGACCTCTTCGCCCGCGTCGCCACCTATTATGCCGACGACAGCGCCCATGCGCAGCGCCTGTATGACTATATGAGCAAACTCTGGTTCACCCCTGCCACGCCGGTGCTCTCCAACGGCGGCACCAAGCGGGGTCTGCCCATCTCCTGCTTCCTCAACGAGGCCGGCGACAGTCTCGATGGCATCGTCGACCTGTGGAACGAGAATGTCTGGCTGGCGGCCCGTGGCGGCGGCATCGGCTCCTATTGGGGCAATGTGCGCTCCATCGGCGAGAAAGTGGGCGCCAACGGCAAGACGTCGGGTATCGTCCCCTTCATCCGCGTCATGGATTCGCTCACCCTGGCTATCTCCCAGGGGTCTCTGCGGCGCGGCAGTGCCGCCGTCTATCTGCCCATCCACCATCCGGAAATCGAGGAATTCATCGAAATCCGCCGCCCGACGGGCGGCGACGCCAACCGCAAGGCGCTGAACCTGCATCATGGCGTGGTCATCACCGACGCCTTCATGCGCGCCGTGGAGAAGGACGAGCAGTGGGCCCTCACCAGCCCGAAGGACGGCGCGCCGGTGCGCACCGTCTCGGCCCGGGGCCTGTGGATCCGTCTTCTCACCGCGCGGGTGGAGACCGGTGAGCCCTACATGCTGTTCATCGACCATGTCACCCGCGCCATGCCCGAGCACCAGAAGCTGGCCGGCCTCGCCGTCAAGACCAGCAACCTGTGCTCCGAGATCACTCTGCCCACCGGCATCGACCAGCATGGCCAGGACCGCACCGCCGTGTGCTGCCTGTCCTCCCTCAACGCCGAATATTTCGACGAATGGTCCGGGGAGGACGGTTTCGTCGAGGATGTCATGCGCTTCCTCGACAATGTGCTGAGCGATTTCATCAAGAACGCGCCGGACAGCATGGGCCGCGCCAAATATTCCGCCATGCGCGAGCGCAGCGTGGGCCTCGGGATCATGGGTTTCCACTCCTTCCTGCAAAGCAAGAGCGTGCCCATCGAATCCGTCATGGCCAAGGTCTGGAACAAGAAGATCTTCCAGCATGTCCGCGCCGGCGCCGACGCCGCCTCCAAAAAGCTGGCCGAGGAGCGGGGCGCCTGCCTGGACGCCGCCGAATTCGGCATCAAGGAGCGCTTCTCCCACAAGATGGCCATCGCGCCCACGGCCTCCATCTCCATCATCGCGGGCAACACCTCGCCCTCCATCGAGCCGCTGGCCGCCAACAGCTTCATCCAGAAGACACTCTCCGGCTCCTTCAACGTGCGCAACCGCCAGTTGGAGAAGCTGCTGGAGGAAAAGGGCCGCAACACGCCGGACATCTGGTCGTCCATCACGGTCAACGAGGGCTCGGTGCAGCATCTCGATTTCCTGACCGATCATGAGAAGGACGTCTACAAGACCGCCTTCGAGCTCGACCAGCGCTGGCTGATCGACCTGGCGGGCGACCGGGCGCCTTATATCTGTCAGGCCCAGTCGCTCAACATCTTCCTGCCCGCCAACGTGCACAAGAAGATGCTGCATGAAGTGCACTACATGGCCTGGAAGAAGGGCGTGAAGAGCCTCTATTACTGCCGCTCCAAGTCGCTGCAGCGCGCCGACGTCGTAGCCACCAAGGTGGCCCGCAAGGGCGCCGCCGATGCCGCCGTGGTAAGCTTGCCCAAGCGTGAGGAAGTCACTGTTTCCGCCCCACCCGCCTACGAGGAATGCCTGGCCTGTCAATAAGTTAGAATTGGATATCGATCATGGACCTCCTGACACCCAACCCCGTCTACAAGCCGTTCCGCTACCCTTGGGCTTTCGAAGCCTGGCAGGCGCAGCAGCAGTTGCACTGGCTGCCCGACGAGGTTCCGCTGGGGGAGGACGTGCGCGATTGGCATCACCGCCTGACCGAGAACGAGCGGAATCTGCTCACCCATATCTTCCGCTTCTTCACGCAATCGGATATCGAGGTCAACAACTGCTACATGCGCTACTACTCGCGCATCTTCCAGCCGACGGAAGTGCAGATGATGCTGGCCGCCTTCTCCAACATGGAGACGGTGCACATCGCCGCCTATTCGCATCTCCTGGATACCATCGGCATGCCGCAAGTCGAATATTCCGCCTTCTTCAAGTACAAGGAGATGAAGGACAAGTTCGACTATCTCCAGCAGTTCGGGGGCGAGGGCAAGGAGGAGATCGCCAAGACGCTGGCCGTCTTCGGCGCCTTCACCGAGGGCCTACAGCTCTTCGCCAGCTTCGCCATCCTCCTCAACTTCCCGCGCTTCAACAAGATGAAGGGCATGGGCCAGATCATCACCTGGTCGGTCAGGGATGAAAGCCTGCACACCCGCTCCATCATCAAGCTCTTCCACGCCTTCATCAAGGAGAACCCGGAAGTCTGGACGGAAGACCTGCAGCGCGATATCCGCATCATCTGCGCCAAGATCGTCAAGCACGAAAAGGCGTTCGTGGACCTGGCATTCGAAATGGGTTCGGTGGAAGGCCTCAAGGCCGAGGACGTGAAGCTCTATATCGAATATATTGCCGACCGGCGGCTGGCCGAATTGGACCTCGACCCGCTCTACCATGTCGAGCGCAATCCGCTCAATTGGCTGGACGAGATGCTCAACGCCGTGGAGCACGCCAACTTCTTCGAGAACCGCGCCACGGAATATTCCAGAGCCGCCACCCAAGGCACATGGGACGAGGCTTTCGCCGCAATGGCCTAGGCTCCTGGTACGGCAGACGAACGGAAAGGGAGGCGCCCGCGTGGCGCCTCTTGCCGTTTCAGCCCTCGTCAGCCCGCTCCAGCTATCAGAACGCCAGCGAGATCAGCGCGATCAGCAGGATGGCGGCGATCACCACCATCACCCATGTTCCGGGCGAGACGCGGCGGCTGGTCTCCGATGCGGCCTGATATTCGGCATGCGGCGTGGAATAGGCCGGCGGGTCACTGGCCGGGAAACTCTCCTCCACCGCCTCGTTCACCTTCTGGCTTTCCGTTGGCTTCTGGTCCTGCATGATCCTGGCCTCCTTGGTGTTCGGGCCGATGCTCAGTTCATCTCGATGACGCCGCAGGCAATGCGCGGACCGGCATCGCCGGCCGGGTCGGCCTTGTAATTGTCCGCGCCCTGATGAATGACGATGGCGGCGCCATCCGCATCGGCCAGCATGTTCTGACCGCTATCCACATTAACGTCATAGAGGAATGCGTCAAACTCCAACGTGCCGGAGCCGGGCACATGGATGTTGGGAAGGTCGCCCAGATGCGGTCCGGCGCTGTTGTCGAAGCCGTGCTGCGCCCCCGTCGGGTTGAAATGCCCGCCCGCCGCCTCGAAACTGGGCGAGCATTGCCCCGTCTCGTGCACATGGAAGGCATGCGTGCCCTCCGGCATGGCCTTCAGATGAGCCTGGATGAGCACGCCATGCGCCTGCTGATACAAATCCACCTCGCCGACCGAACGGCCCTGCGGCGTTTTCAGTTCAGCGGTGGCATCAGGCGGCACGTCCGCAGCCCATGCGCCACCCGCCATCACCAGCCCGGCCGCCAGGGCAGCCCAGCCCGCGAGATTTCCGATCGATGGAATCACCGAAGCCTCCTTTTCCTTGATCTCTCCCAGGCGCTTCAACGCATGGCGGCTTCATGCGTTCCCTCAAAGCACTGGCCTATGCCCGCCCTTGGCCCTATGGTCGATCGGTCAATCACGCATGGATCACCCATGGCTACCAACCGCATGCCCAGCCTCTATATCGCCCATGGCGGCGGTCCCTGCTTCTTCATGGACCCGCCGGCCGGCTATCCCCATCTCTGGGACCGGCTGGCCGCGCATCTGAAAGACCTGGCCGCCACCCTGCCCCGCGAGCCGAAGGCCATCCTCGCCATCTCCGGCCATTGGGAGGAGCCGGTGGTGACGGTCAACAGCGGCACGCAGCCGCCCATGCTGTTCGATTATTACGGCTTTCCGCCCCACACCTACCAGCTCTCCTACCCCGCACCCGGCAGCCCCGAGGTCGCCGCCCGCGTTCTCGAGGCCCTGCAGGCGGCCGGCATTCCCGGGGCCTCCAATGCCGTGCGCGGGTTCGACCATGGCATCTTCGTGCCCTTCCTCCTGGCCTTTCCCGAGGCGCGCATCCCCGTCGTCCAGCTCTCGCTGCATCGCGGCCTCGGGGCGCGGGACCATCTGACCATCGGCCAGGCTTTGGAGGAATTGAGAGACGAGAATATTCTCATCGTCGGCAGCGGCATGTCCTTCCACAATCTGCGCGCCATGTTCATGGACGACCCGCGCCTCACCCAGGCCTCCCAGGCGTTCGACGACTGGTTGACAGAAGCCGCCACCGCTCCGCCCGCCGGGCGCCACACCCACCTGGCGGAGTGGACGACGGCGCCCTACGCCGAGTTCTGCCATCCCCGGCCGGAGCATCTGATCCCCCTCATGGTGGCGGCCGGTGCCGGCGGGGCCGATCCCGGCATCCGCGATTACAGCGACATGCTCATCGGCAAGGCCGTCTCCGGCTTCCGTTTTGGCTGAGACCCCCCGCCCCTCTCGGGAAAATCATTGCCTGCCGGGCCATGCCATCCCTATTGTGTACCAAACAAGAAACCCTGGTTGAGGAGACCGACAATGGCCGAAGCCGCCACCACCGAGTTCTGGAAAGACATCAAGCCCATCGCCAACGTCTTCAAGCCGGACGCCCTGCCCGAAATCTACATGAGCGACATCGCCTCGGATGACGACGAGCGCTATTACGTCCCCTTCTCCGAGACGGTCTTCACACGCCCGGTGTGGATTTCCCCTTCCACCAACCGCTGGTGCGACGTGCTGATGGCCAAGGGCGCCGGGCTGGTCGGGCGGCATTATCATCCGCACGAGGTCTTCGCCTACACCATCTCCGGCAAATGGGCCTATCTGGAGCATGACTGGACGGCGACGGCCGGCGACTTCATCTACGAAACCCCGGGCGAGGCCCACACCCTCGTCTCCTTCGAGCACAAGGACCCGATGAAGGTCTTCTTCGTGGTCAAGGGCCCCGTCGTCTGGATCGACGAGGACGGCAACTCCACCGGCCATTTCGACGTGCACGACTATATCGCGCTATGCCGCGAGCATTACGAGAAGGTGGGCCTGGGCGCCCAGTTGATCGACAAGCTGATGCGCTGACGGCCCCTCCCGCTGTTGACCAGAGCCGCCGCCGCCGATAAGTCTCTTGGAACACGGGACGGAGGCGACAGCGGCAATGGTGCAGGCGGACGAATTCAAGGAAGGCATGCGCTCGCTCATCGCCGGCGTGACCATCATCACCACCGGCACGGACGGCGACCGTCGGGGCCTTACCGCCACATCCGTCACCTCCCTCACCCTGGAGCCGCCCACCCTCATCGCCTGCGTCAACCGTGCCTCCAGCGCCCACAGCGTCATCCACCACAGCGGCGTCTTCGCGGTCAACCTCCTGGGCGTCGATCAGGTGGAGCTGGCCAAGATCTTCGCCACTCCCTCCACCGCCGAGGCCCGCTTCGCCGCCGGCACCTGGGAAACCCTGCAGACCGGCGCCCCCATCCTCACCGGCAGCGCCGCCAGCTTCGATTGCGAGGTGCACGCCGCCCATATGGTGAGCACGCACACCATCTTCATCGGCCATGTGGTGGCCATCCGCGTTTCGCCCGAAGTCGCCCCCCTGGCCTACAGCAGCGCGCAATGGGGCCGCTTCCAGCTCGCCGACGACTGAGCCTCAGGTGGTGGCCGCGTCGCCGTCCGGCCGCTCGCCCAACCCGCCATTGACGTACCGGGAGACGATGACCCGCGACGCGGGGAAGATGACGCGGGCCCGCGTGCCCTCGCCGGGAACGCTGCGCAGCACCACGTCGCCCCCATGCAGCTGCATGAGACTGTGGCAGATGGCCAGGCCCAGCCCCGTGCCGCCATATTTGCGGGCCAGATAGGCCGAGGCGTCGCCCCCCTGCTCGAAGGGCTCCAGCACGCGCTCCACATCATGGCCGGGAATGCCCTCGCCGCCATCGCTCACGCAGACCACGAGATTGCCGTCATCGGCCATCTGCCCGGCGATGTAGACGTCCCCGCCCTCGGGGCTGAATTTCAGGGCGTTGTCCAGGATCTTGGCCAGCACCTTCTCTGCCGCGCCGGGATCGGCATAGAGCACCGGCATGCTCTCCGGCCAGTCCACATGCAGGCTCACGCCCCGCCGCCTGGCCTGCCCCTCCACCCCCGCCACGCACAGATCGATCACCCGCTTCAGGTCGATGATGCGCTCCTCAAGCTGGTAGGTGCCCTGCTGCAGGTTGGCGGAATCGAGCAATGTGGAAATGAGCGCCAGCAGGGTGCGCGCGCTGGTCGCGATCTCGGATGCGAAATCGGTGTATTTCTCCGTATCCTGCTGAAAGACGCCGGCACTGATGAGCTCGGAGAAGCCGATCACGGCATTGAGCGGGGTGCGGAGCTCGTGGCTCATATTGGCCAGGAAGCGGGACTTGGCCAGGCTGGCATCTTCCGCCCGCTTGCGCGCCGTCTGCAACTCGTCATCCAGCCGCTTGCGGTCGATCACGATGCCGGTCAGCTCCGCCGCCTGGTGGAGGAACTCCAGCTCCTCCGGGCTGGGCAGACGGGCCGCCGGCGAATAGACGGCAAACGTCCCGATCACCTGGCCGGTGACCAGCCGGATGGGCTCCGACCAGCAGGACCGCATGCCCGAGAGCGCCGCCAGGTCGCGGTAGGGTGCCCATTTCGGATCTTCCATGATGTCGCGGGTGATGACGCGCCGGCCGGTATGGGCCGCCTCCCCGCACGACCCGGCATCGGGGCTGATTTCCGCGCCGCGCAGCCCATCCATGAACCGCCGGGGCAGGCCCGGTCCCACCGCCGTGCGGAAGCGCCGGCCGGCGCTGTCCAGAAGGTTGATGGAGCCGCGCATCTCGGGGAACACGCCCTCGATACCCTGGATCAGCGCCGTCAGGATGGTTTCGCTCTCCGCCCCCTCGCCCAGCCGCTGCAGGGCGGTGCGCCGCGCCATCTCCAGCGCCTGCCCCAGCTTGATCTGGCTCACGTCCCGGTCGATGGAGAGGATATAGCCCGTCGGCTGCCCCGTCTCATCCAGGACGGGCTGCGAGAACACCTCCACCCATTTGGTGCGCCCCTCCTTGGTGAAGCCCAGGAATTCATCGATCCCCGCTTCCCCCTGCGAGCGCTTGCGGGCCAGGCTGTCCACCTCCTCGCGGGTCATGGCGGCGCCCACCAGCCGGGTCAGCATCACCTCTCCCATCGCCTCGTCCCGGCTGTAGCCGAATTTCTCCGTGAACGCCGGGTTGCACCACACGACGCGGCCTTGCGCATCCATGATCACCATGCCGAATCGGTTCGTTTCCGCCATCTGGCGGAGCGCCCGGTCGAACAGGCCCGGGCTCAGCAAAGACGTGTCGAACGGAGGCGAGACACTGGCAGAATCAGGCATGTATGGTCCACCGCTGAAGGGCGCCACCCCGGGAACGCATACCGGCGGTTAGATAGTATACACTATCCCGCTTATCACCGAATGCGCCAAACGGCCCATGCGGCGCTTTGCCTTCAGATCACCAGCAGGCTGGGCTGTCAGTCGTACTCGCCGGGGAAGGTC
>Ga0182738_1008619_pt1 | contig 10104 bp, 9 predicted proteins | sample eDN5th30CBELigMG_FD_128876 | JGI IMG/M metagenome (GOLD analysis project Ga0182738, IMG submission 128876) | Enriched Miracle-Growth compost microbial communities from Emeryville, California, USA - eDNA 5th pass 30_C BE-Lig MG (version 2)... ... | reverse complement strand
TTTTGGCTTTTAGACCGCTTCTATACTCCACTTCTTCTCTTTTTCCATTCTATTTTGGCTTTTAGACCGCTTCTATACTCCACTTTTCCTCTTTTTCCATTCTATTTTGGCTTTTAGGACACTCCTATACTCCACTTTCCCTCTTTTTTCTTTCTATTTTGGCTTTTAGAACACTCCTATACTCCACCTTTCCTCTTTTTTCTTTCTATTTTGGCTTTTAGACCGCTTCTATACTCCACTCCAACCAATTTTCCGATATATTTTTGCTTTTATAAACCCTCTATACACCACTTTTCCTACTTCTAATCAAATATATGGTTCATAGAGCTAACCTATCAACCCTTTCCCACACAATTTATAAGATATATATTTTTTGTAGACAAAAAATAAAGACCACCTGTAATAAGTGGCCTTCCTATCTATCCATTCATTTATTAAGAGAAAAATGGATGATCTTCATTTATTAATATTCGGTCAATTTTCTTTGCCTTCCCAGTCTTATTATCTACTTCAATCAGACAGCCGCTTAATTGGGCTCTTCCTGATTTTGGTGGTTCAAACCTTGTTGGAAGACTAGTCAAAAAGCGATTTAATACTAACTCTTTATCCATTCCTAGTATGCCATCATAAGGTCCTGTCATACCGACATCAGCCATAAACGCTGTTCCATTTGGAAGAATTCGATTATCTGCAGTTTGAACATGTGTATGTGTTCCAACTACAGCTGTTACCTTTCCGTCTAAGAACCAACCCATTGCTTGTTTTTCACTTGTTGCTTCTCCATGAAAGTCTACAAAAATGATATTTGTACGTTTTTTCGCTTCTGTTACTAATTGTTCAGCTACGATAAATGGATCATCACTAGGATTCATAAAAGTACGCCCTTGTATATTGATGACCGCTACTTCTATATCATTAATCCTAACAAAAATCATTCCTCTCCCAGGGTTATTCTCTGGAAAATTTGCTGGGCGAACTAGATTTTTTGCTTTATCAATAAATTCGAATATATCTCGGTTATCCCAAGTATGATTTCCTAAAGTAACTGCTTGTGCGCCTACTTCTAAGAAACTTCGGTAAATCTTTTCTGTTATTCCTTTACCACCTGCAGCATTTTCTCCATTAATAATCGTTAATTGGGGGCGGTATTTCTCTTTTAATTTAGGAACATACTCCTTAATCATATCTCGACCCATAGAGCCGACAACATCACCAATAAATAAAATATGCATGTATTCTTTTCCTACTTTCTTCTTTCACTATGTTACAGTTTAACACAAATTCTCTACATAATCGTAAAACTAAATATGTAAAAAGAGAATTTAAGTAAAATCATATTATGTATAAAGCTCTATTTCCTATGCTTTCAGTATTCCTCTTCTAGCAAAAAACGATACTGACTATAAAATACACATAAAAAAACGGTGCGAGTAGCACCGTTTTTTATTTTGCGTATTCCACTGCTCTTGTTTCACGAATAACTGTAACCTTAATATGTCCTGGATAATCTAATTCTTCTTCGATTTTCTTGCGTATGTCACGAGCTAATCGATGAGATTCTAAATCGTCCACTATCTCTGGTTTTACCATTATTCTAATTTCACGACCTGCTTGAATAGCAAAAGATTTCTCTACACCATCATAGGATTCCGAAATTTCTTCTAATTTTTCTAGACGTCGAATATAATTTTCTAATGTTTCTCTTCGCGCCCCTGGTCTCGCAGCTGAAAGTGCATCTGCTGCAGCTACTAGAACAGCTATTACAGAAGTTGGTTCCGTATCACCGTGATGGGAAGCAATACTGTTGATTACAACAGGATGCTCTTTATATTTAGTAGCAAGCTCTACTCCGATTTCCACATGGCTTCCTTCTACTTCATGGTCTATTGCTTTACCAATATCATGTAGTAGACCAGCTCTGCGTGCAAGTGTTTGATCTTCTCCAAGCTCAGCAGCTAAGATTCCAGATAATTGAGCAACTTCCATACTATGTTTTAATACATTTTGACCATAGCTTGTACGGAATTTCAAACGTCCAAGAATCTTAATTAAGTCTGGATGTAAACCGTGAACACCTACTTCAAAAGTAGTTTGCTCTCCGATTTCACGGATATGTTCGTCTACTTCACGACGCGCTTTATCCACCATTTCTTCAATACGAGCTGGGTGAATCCGACCATCCTGAACTAACTTGTCTAAAGCAAGTCTTGCAGTTTCGCGTCTTATTGGATCGAAACCAGAAAGAATTACCGCTTCTGGAGTATCATCAATAATTAAGTCGATTCCAGTTAATGTTTCAAGTGTGCGAATATTTCGTCCTTCACGTCCAATAATTCGCCCTTTCATCTCATCATTTGGAAGGTTAACAACGGAAACTGTAGTTTCTGCAACATGATCAGCTGCACATCTTTGGATAGCGAGTGACAAAATTTCTTTCGCTTTTTTGTCAGCTTCTTCTTTCGCTCTTGTGTCACTTTCTTTAATTAACACGGCGATATCATGTGCGACTTCTTGCTCTGTTCGCTCTAAAATGATGGACTTGGCCTCTTCTCTAGTTAAGCCAGATATGCGCTCTAGTTCTGTTTGTTGCTTGCGAACCATCTCGTCCACTTTGCTTTCCATCTCTTCCATATGCTGTTGTCTTCTATTAAGAGAATCGTCTCTCTTCTCTAACATTGTTTCACGTTTATCTAACGCTTCTCCCTTACGATCAAGGTTTTCTTCTTTTTGTAATAAACGATTTTCTTGTTTTTGTAGTTCATTTCTGCGATCACGAACTTCTAGCTCTGCTTCACTACGAAGCTTGTGAATCTCATCCTTTGCTTCTAACAAAGCTTCTTTCTTCAATGCGTCTGCTTCACGCTTTGCACTTTCAATAATTTGTTCAGCAGTCATTGTTGCATTGCTAATTTTTGCATTAGCATTGGACTTTCGAATAGAATATACAACAAAGCCAACAACGGCAATAACGATAAGAACAAGCAAAATGGAGATGAGTAGTATCATAGGATCCATCATTTTCACCTCCTCTTGCTATAAAATTGTTTGTTACGATTTTAAAAGTATTGGCTTAATGTTTCTCTTTTCAATCGAAAATTCTCCCTAGTTCATCCATTGTCTAGGTTTTTTCATACTTATAAAAATGTAAAATATACAATATAATTGTATAGTTGTACCAATTCATTGTCAAGACCTTCAATTGGTAGGATTAGCCTATTTCTCTGGGATTACGTCCCCGTTTAATCAATTAACTATACAAATTATAAAGGAAAAAAATTCCTATAGTAAACTTTATGTATTATAGTCAAAAAATACCGATACTAAACCTTTTTTAGATAGAGGTATTACAGTGTGACTACATATGTATATAAAGGTGGCAAGGAAACCTTTTTCCTTGCCACCTCTCAAATAGATTAATCAAGCAACTCGAATTCTTCTTGCTCTTTCTCATCTTCAGGCTTTACTGTTACATCCTTATCTAAACCAAAATGTTGACGGATTTTTTGTTGAATTTCTTCACGAATCTCTACATTTTCTTTTAAGAATTGTTTTGAATTCTCACGGCCTTGTCCAATTCTTTCATCATTGTACGAATACCAAGATCCACTCTTTTGGACAATATCAAGTTCTGCACCAATATCAACGATTTCGCCCTCTTTTGAAATTCCTTCTCCGTACATGATATCTACTTCTGCCACTTTAAATGGTGGAGCAACTTTATTTTTTACTACTTTTATTTTCGTTCTATTTCCGACAATGTCTGTACCTTGTTTTAGTTGTTCTGCACGACGAACCTCTAAACGAACAGAAGAGTAGAACTTCAATGCACGTCCACCAGGAGTTGTTTCTGGATTTCCGAACATAACACCAACTTTTTCACGAATTTGGTTGATGAAGATAGCAATAGTTTTCGATTTATTAATCGCACCAGACAATTTACGAAGTGCTTGAGACATCAAGCGAGCTTGAAGACCAATATGTGAATCTCCCATTTCTCCTTCGATTTCCGCTTTTGGTACTAATGCTGCAACTGAGTCAACGACAAGAATATCTACTGCACCACTACGAACTAGTGCTTCTGCAATTTCCAATGCTTGTTCTCCCGTATCTGGTTGAGAAAGTAATAGCTCGTCAATATTAACCCCTAATTTTTGGGCATAAACTGGGTCTAATGCATGTTCTGCATCAATAAATGCTGCTTGTCCACCTTTTTGTTGAACTTCAGCAATCGCGTGAAGCGCAACTGTCGTTTTACCAGAACTTTCTGGACCATAAATTTCAATAATACGACCTCTAGGATAGCCACCAACTCCAAGCGCTGAGTCTAACGCTAATGAACCACTAGGAACTGTTGAAATAACTCTATCTGCCTGTTCTCCTAGTTTCATAATACTTCCCTTACCAAATTGTTTCTCTATTTGTTTTAATGCCATTTCTAACGCAGCTTGACGATCGCTCAAAAAGTTCTCCTCCTTATATATGAAAATGAATCCTATTTATTTGATAGATTCATTTGTAATGCAAGATTTATATAACTAATATAACTTCTTTTCATTCATTTGTACAGCAAAAAGTAGAACATTCATTCGTTTTTTCTAAAAACACTATAATAATAGAATCTATATAATAGGAAAAACAGGGTCTGCCTCTACATACTAGTTCCATTATTTAGAAGTATAGAACTTCTTCTATATTGGAAACTGGCTTGTTGAGGTCAGACCCTTTTAATAAAACGATGATTTAATTTCCTAACTCTTTCAATAAATAGTATTGACCATATTTTACACTTCTTAATCGATTGGAAGCTCTCGTACCGCTTAAAAGAATAGCTTCTACCTTAGTCGGTTGTCCTTTGATGGCTATACCGATATAAACGGTTCCGACAGGATGTCCTTCTAACTCATCAGGACCAGCTACTCCAGTAAAACTAATACCAATATCTGCTCCTAATAAAGAGGCTACATTTTCAGCTAGTTCTTTTGCACATTGTTCACTAACCACACCATGTTCTTTTATGGTAGACTCTTTCACTTGAAGAAGATTCTGTTTTACTTCATTTGTATAACAAACAATACCGCCTTGATAAATGGTACTTGCGCCTGGTATACTAGTCATTTCCTGTTGGAACATACCACCAGTCAAACTTTCAGCAGCTGCTACTTTTAACCCTTTTTTCATTAACACATCTGCTAACTCATTCATTAAAGTAGTATCCTCGTATCCATAGAAGAATTCCCCAATACGAGAGAAAATTTCTGTTTCTGTTTTCTTTATGAGTTTTTCTGCTTCTTCCATGGAGTCATGCTTACATGTGATACGTAATGTAACGTCACCATCCCCAGCAAGTGGAGCAATAGTAGGATTCGTTTGACTTTCTAGTAAATCCTCTATTTTCGTTTCTAATAAGGATTCTCCGATTCCAAAAAAGCGCAACACTCGAGATACAATAACATCTTTATTAGCGAGCTTTTCTTGAATAGCAGGATAGCCATATTTTACAAACATTGGCTTTATTTCTTTCGGTGGACCAGGTAGTAACATATAAAAATGTTTATCTTTTTCTAGAAACATACCTGGTGCCATTCCATGATCATTAGGAAGAACTTGAGAATCTTCTAATACTAACGCTTGTTTTTTATTATTTTCTGTCATCGTGCGTTTCGTTTTCTCAAAATATTCCTCAATCGACTGCAATGCAATCTCATCAAATATTAGTTCTTTTCCCAAATGATTAGCAATGGTTTCCTTTGTTAAATCATCTTTAGTGGGACCAAGTCCGCCTGAAAAAATAAGCAAGTCTGCACGGCTTTCAGCGACTCTAATAGCTTCTTTTAAACGATTGGCATTATCACCTACAACCGTATGGTAAAATACATTAACACCTAAGTCCGCCAATTGTTTAGATAGGAATTGAGCATTTGTATTAGCTATTTGACCTAATAATAGTTCTGAGCCTACAGCGATTATTTCTGCATTCATTCTTATTCCCCCAATCTTATTCTCTCCCACTTACTATTTACGTGATGTTCCTAAAGCTTTATTTAGAAGATATAAAGGCATGCTTATTCTTAGCAAAATAGTCCCAACCGGACCAAATAGTAAAGATTAATGCTACCCATAATGCGATAGTATCTAATGGTAGAGAAATTAATTCAAAAATCATATTATGTAAAAGTAAAGCTGAAATAGCTACAATTTGTGCCCAGGTTTTAATTTTCCCTAACATATTAGCAGCTACTACTTCTCCTTCCCCTGCTAAGATAGCACGTAAACCTGTTACCGCAAATTCTCTACTTATAATCACAATCGTAATCCATGCTGGTACATAATGTAGTCCAACTAATACAATAAGTGCAGAAGAAACAAGTAATTTATCTGCTAACGGATCTAAAAACTTTCCTAGATTTGTTACTAAGTTAAGTTTCCTAGCATAATATCCGTCAATCCAATCCGTAGTAGAGGCAAAAATAAATATTAATGCTCCAACAAAATGTTGAACTGGCAGTGTTACACCAAGTAACGTCATATCTCCCCATGAAAAGTCTACTAGCATAATCACAAGGAAAATGGGGATTAATAGCACTCTTGATACAGTAATCTTATTCGGTAAATTCATATTGCCTTCCTCCGTTACATTAACTAAAACTGAAATAATAAACATTAGTTATTATACCCTATATATAACCTAATAGCGAAAAAAATAGTCATCAAATTGATGACTATTCTTCTTCTTTTACATATTTAATAATAATATCTTGTCTAGATGAAGAATTTCCTAAGTCAATCTTTTCATCATTCACAAGAATTTCTACTTGGTTATTACCGATGACAATGTAGGCTTCACTTTCTTTAGATAAATCTACTTCCTTAGATTTTGTCCCTTCACTATCTAAGATTCCTTGGAAGAAAGAGTAGTTTTTGCCATTTTGAATATCTACCCAAACCTTGCCTTTCGACTCTAATTTTACAACAAATTTATCTGCATTTTTCAGTTCATATGTTGTTGTTCTTCCTTGTGTTTCCTTTTTGGTTATTTCCTGTTTAGGCTTTTCTTCTTCTACTTTTTTCTCTTCTTCAGCAACTGTTTGTTCTTTTTCTTTTGCTTCAGCATTTTTTTCTGCTTCTTTCTCTTTTTCAGCTAAAGTTTCTGACTTCTTGTAAACAGAGCTATTATTGGATGTATTTTCCTTTAAAGAATCAGAATCAGAATCTTTTGCGAAAACTAAATACCAAAGCAAAAATATAATTCCAATCACAACTAGTGCAATTAAAATAGTTGGAAGAAAATCAAACACTTTTAAACGCTTGGAATCCATTCCTTTTCTCGAATTCACTCTAGATAAGTTCTGAGGTAGCTCATCATTAATATTAGATGGTACTTCCTCTTTATACTCTTCAAACAATTCTTCAGGAGATAAATCCACTGCTTCTGCATATTGCTTAATAAAAGCTCTTGTGTAAAATTTACCTGGCATCATACTATAATTACCTTCTTCAATGCCAACTAAATAACGCACTTGAATTTTTGTTATTTCCTGTAGTTCTTCTAATGTTAGCCCTTTAGCTAATCTAGCTTCTTTTAGTCGATTTCCTAATTCACTCAAAATAACACCTTCCAACTTACTTACTATATATCAAAACCTTGAAATTCATTTAAAGAAAATGAATTGGTTTTATGAAAATCATATAGAATTTCTTCTCCTGGTTCATGCCTTAATTCAATAATATAATCAAAATCCTCTAGTGTGTATTCCGAATTATGTACAAAAGCATCTGGATGCTCTACTACCTTAATACATGGTAAGCGCATGACTTCGCGAATAACCGCCGAATGTCGCTCATTTATTTGTTTAGAAGATACCATTCCATCCATAATAAAGAGAGTATCTTCATTATATTCTCCCTTCATCAAGGAGTGTCGTACTGTTTGTTTTAATAGAGTGGAACTAATTAATAGCCAGCGTTTATTGGCGTTAACACTTGCAGCCACTATTGATTCTGTTTTTCCGACACGTGGCATTCCTCTTATTCCTATTAATTTATGGCCATCGGTTTTAAATAACTCTGCCATAAAATCAACTAATAATCCTAATTCATCACGAACAAATCGGAATGTCTTTTTATCATCTGCATCTCTTTGTATGTATCGACCATGTCGGACTGCTAACTTATCTCTTAATGTTGGTATTCTAAGCTTTATAACTTTTATTGTATCCATTGTATAAAGAATAGATTCCAACCTTTTTATTTGTTCATTATTATTTGCTAGCATAAGCAAGCCACGACGTCCTTCATCTACACCGTTTATCATGATGATATTAATGGAGAGCATCCCAAGCAAGGAAGAAATGTCTCCTAATAGGCCAGGTCGGTTTTTTTGAATTTCATATTCTAAATACCATTCCTTCTGTTCCAAAAAAATCCTCCTACATGAGAAAAAAGAAATTAATATACAAAAGTCTTTTTAATTCTATCATATAGTAATGCAATAAATAATCAAGAAAAAAGCTAGGAAAACCAAGAAAATTTCCTATGATATTTTCATCCATAATAAAAAAGGAAACTCAATAAATAGTAGAAACACTATTTATTGAGTTTACCTTCACTTTTTATGAAGAAATATTAATTGGTACCGTCATTTTGAACCAATTTAACCATCATATTGGCAATTGCATGTTGTTCTTCTTCTGATGCAACAGACCAAAGATCTGCTAGAATTCTTTCTTGGTCATTTTTTGGTTGGACTTGATTTGACAAATAATCCCCTATTTGAAATGCAAGATCCCCAATTATTTCTTTATTCATTCCTTCATTTTGTGCATGATGAAGGCGATCTCCCAAGAAATCTTTCCATTGATCCCAGCTTTCTAAAATAGACATATGAAATACTCCCTTCCTTACCTTAAGTGTATTACATAGTTATTTTGGATGCTTTTACTAGATAATATGCATATAACTTATTTAAAAAATTTGGTCAAACATGCCAGCCACCATTCAGAGACAACACTTGTCCTGTTATGTATGAAGACTTATCAGATAAAAGAAATAGTACAGATTCTGCTACTTCATTTGATTTCCCTATTCTACCCATGGGAATTTCTTCTCTTAGCATTTGTAAATCTTCTTCTGTAAAATTGCTCATCATTTTCGTATCAATAGCTCCTGGAGCCACAGCATTAACACGTATTCCATTACACGCCATTTCTTTACTTAAAGCTTTTGTAAAGGAGATTTGAGCTCCCTTTACAGTAGAATAGGCTACTTCCATTGCAGATCCTACTTGTCCCCAAATACTTGAAATCACAATAATATTCCCTTGCTGCTTAGATAGCATCTTAGGAAGTAACCCTCTTGTAATTCCTATCATGGAATATACATGAACATTCCATAACTCCTGCCATTCTTCATCAGAGGTATCTGTAAATAATCCGTATGTACTTACACCACTTGCATGGACAATACCATCAATTGATAAGATGTTTGGAAGAATATCTATATAGCCTTCCTTTTGTGTTAAATCAGCTTGTATTGCAAGATATTCTCCTCCGAAGTCACTTATATCTTCGATTAATTCCATGATAGCCGCTTTATTTTGATAATAATGTAAGTATAGGGAATATCCTTCTTTAGCTAGTAATTTGGCGATTGCCTGACCTATTCCTCCAGATGCTCCCGTAATTAGTATCCATTTCCCCATGTTTTTCGCTTCTTTCCTATTTAATTGTAATAAAAGGTTAAGGGTGTCCCTAAAAATCACTCCTATACAAGTAACACCTACTAAAAAAGTGGCTAGCCCCTGTAAAGGTCAGATTTCTTGTTTGGACACCCTACCTAATCTTTATTTATGCTTATTTAGGTATAACTTGGCAAGTTGTTAATCTATCTTCTTCGATTAATCTGTTTGCAGCTGTTTTAATATCATCTACTGTAATGGATTCTAAGGTTGGTACCACATCAAATAAATCCATTTCGTTAAATGCATACCGTGTAAACTGATTCGCAATATATTCTGGTGAGTTGATTGATCGTAAGAAGGCACCAATTTTTTTCTTTTTCGTTCTTTCCAGTGTCTCTTCTGAGATATCTGAACCTTTTGCATTGATT
>Ga0182738_1008618_pt1 | contig 10104 bp, 10 predicted proteins | sample eDN5th30CBELigMG_FD_128876 | JGI IMG/M metagenome (GOLD analysis project Ga0182738, IMG submission 128876) | Enriched Miracle-Growth compost microbial communities from Emeryville, California, USA - eDNA 5th pass 30_C BE-Lig MG (version 2)... ... | reverse complement strand
CGGCCTGCGAGGCGCAATACCACTTCACGAAGGCCTTGCTGACCGTGTAGGAAAAGCCCGAGCGCATCTGCTCGGGTGCGTTGTTGCAGTACGCGGTCATCGCGGCCACGAAGGCTTCGCCGTCACGCAGTGCCAGCGGGAACTGGGCTGTCGGGTAGACCTTGTCGGGCAGCAGCTGCGCGGCCATCGAAGCCACGTTGACGATCACCGCGCCGTCACCGTGGGCGCCCCCCGCCAAGTCATAGAACACCTCGTTGACGACGAGGGTGCCGAACGCGTTGGTCCGCATGACGAATTCGGCGTCGCCCATACTCGGGCTGACGCCCGCGGTGTGGATCACCGACGCCAGCGTCCCGAGACCCGATGCGGTGTCGACCAGCCGGGTGACCGCGTCCCGGTCGGTGACATCGCAGTTGACGGTGGTCGCGGCGATACCGAGTTCCTCAAGGGCGGCCTGCGCGGAGTCAAGCCGCTCCTGCCGGACATCGCACAGCACCACGGTGTGATCTCGGCCCAGGATCTTGGCCGTCGCCAGACCCATGCCGCCTGCGCCTCCGGTGATCACTGATACTGAAGCCATAACTGGACGGTAGACGGCTGTGCCCCGGTGCCGGTCGACTGGGTGATGCGGAGAGTCGAAATGACCGATCTGTCAGGCAAAGTGGCGCTGGTGACCGGCGCGTCGTCGGGCCTGGGCGCGGCGACCGCCCAACTGTTGGCCCGGCGCGGCGCGACGGTGTTCGGGTTGGCGCGCGACGCCGAGCGGCTGGCAACGGTATTCGCCGACGTACCCGGCGGGCAGTACGCCCCCACCGACATCAGTACCGCGGCGGCCTGTGCGGCGGCCGTCGAGCAATGCGTCACGCAGTTCGGTCGGCTCGATGTTCTGGTCAACGTCGCCGGCGCCCATCAGATGCGCCACACCCTGGCTGTCACCGACGACGAGTGGGCCCACGATCTGGCGGTCAACCTCAACGGGCCGTTCTTCTTGTGCCGCGCGGCGCTGCCACACCTGCTGGAGACCGCCGGCAATATCGTCAACGTCGCCTCGATCGCCGGTGTGGAAGGGCAGGCGTACTCGGCGGGCTACTGCGCGGCCAAGCACGGACTGGTCGGGCTCACCCGGGCGTTGGCCGTAGAGTTCACCGCGGAGAAGCTGCGGGTCAACGCCGTCTGCCCGGGCGGGATGCTGACCCCGCAGGTGACCAACTTCCAGCTCCCCGAGGGCGCCGACGTCAACCTGATCATGCGGGTGGCCTCGCCACGCGGGATGAGCGCCCCGAGCGACGTCGCCGAGGTGATCGCCTTTTTGGCCAGCGATGCCGCAGCCGCGGTGCACGGCGCGGTCTACATGACCGACAACGGGAAAACGGCCGGCTAGCAACTCAGCGCAGGCCAGCTGCCTCGCCGAGTGTGCGGTTTGGTGCGCCTATCGGGAGTTACGCGGAGCACACTCGGCGAAACAACGTCAGCGCAGCGGCAAGCCGGTCAGCGCCCGGGCGATGACCAGCCGCTGAATCTCACTGGTGCCCTCGAAGATGGTGAAGATCTTGGCGTCGCGGTGCATCCGCTCGACCGGATAGTCACGCGTGTAGCCGTTGCCGCCGAGGATCTGGATCGCCTCGTCGGTGACGTACACGGCGGTCTCGCTGGCGAACAGCTTGGCCATCGAGCCTTCCGCGTTGTCGAAGGCCTTGTTGTTGCGGCCCATCCAGCCGGCCCGCCACACCATGAGCCGGGCGGCGTCGATGCGGCTCTTCATGTCGGCCAGCTTGAACGCCACCGCCTGGAACTCGCCGATCTTGCGCCCGAACTGCTCACGCTGGCAGGCGTATTCGAGGGCGTACTCGTAGGCCGCGCGGGCCACGCCGACCGCCATCGCGCCGACGGTCGGGCGGGTGCGCTCGAAAGTCTTCATCGCCGCCTGTCCCCCGGCCGAGGCGCCGGACTTGACCCGAGCAACGCGCTCCTCGAACTTCTCCCGACCACCCAGGATCATGTCCTCGGGCAGGCGGACGTTGTCCAGCACGATCTCGGCGGTGTGCGACGCCCGAATGCCGTGCTTCTTGAACTTCTGTCCCTGCGCCAGGCCCGGGGTGCCGGGCGGGATCACGAAGCTGGTCTGTCCGCGCGAGCCGAGTTCGGGATAGACCGAGGCGACCACGATGTGCACGTTGGCGATGCCGCCGTTGGTGGCCCAGGTCTTGGTGCCGTTGAGCACCCATTCGCGGGTCGCCTCGTCGAAGCGGGCGCGCGTCCGGATCGCGCCGACATCCGAGCCGGCATCCGGTTCCGAAGAACAGAAAGCCCCGAGCTTGGGGGCATCAGCGGTGCCGAACATCTCCGGCAACCACTGGCCCAGTTGCTCGGGGGTGCCATTACCCGCCAAAGCTGCAGCCGCCAGCCCGGTGCCCAGAATCGACAGCGCGATGCCGGCATCACCCCAGAACAGCTCCTCGAACACCGTCAGCATTCCGATTCCGCTCGGTTCGGCGGCTTGGGTGGCGAACAGCTCCGGCGAGTACAGGCCGATCTTGGCCGCCTCCTGGATGATCGGCCACGGCGTTTCCTCACGCTCATCCCATTCGGCGGCGGCCGGGCGAACAACGTCGGCGGCGAACTGGTGCACCCAGTCGCGCACCTCGATCACGTCATCGCTGAGTTCTACCGAGAACGTCATGATCTCTCCTGGGAATCCGGGGCGGCCATTGGACAAGCCGGCTTGATTGTGGCATCTCGGTCTTGTCGTGGGCCACGGCCGGCACCAATGATGTACGCAGAGCTAAGTCGACGATTACAAGGAGGCTGGCATGCCGGAGACGACACGGGTGTATCTGGCGCGCCACGGACGCACCGCGCTCAACGCCGACGGGCGACTGCGCGGGCTCGCAGACCCCCCGCTCGACCCGGTCGGCTTGGCCGAAGTGTCCCGGTTGGCCGCTGAACTCGCCACCCGTCACCCCACGTTGGTGGTCTCGAGCCCACTACAGCGCGCGGTGGCGACCGCGCGGGCGATTGCCGCGGCCTCAGGTATCGAGACGCAAGTCGACAACCGACTGAACGACCGCGACTACGGGCCGCAGACCGGGCGACCGCGCACCGAGGTTGAAGCCGAGTACGGAAGCGTGGATTCAGCACCGGGCGTGGAGCCCGCCGAAGCGCTGGCCGAGCGTGCCCGGCGGGCTTTTTTTGAGTTGGTGGCCGAGTTCGGACCGGGCCCACTGGTCATGGTCTCCCATGATGCGTTCAACCAGGCGCTGCTTGGGCAGCTCGACCCGTCCATGGGGCCGATCAGCCAGGACACCGCTTGTTGGAATCAGTTGAGCCTGGTCAATGGTAGCTGGCGAGTGGATGCCTGCAACCTCACCGCGGGCTGACGGCCCGGCGAATTACGTCGTTTCGCCAACGCCGTCGGTGTAGCATTCCGATAGGCGATGAAGCCCGCCTCAACCGCCGCATCCGGCTAATGGCTTCTACCCCGATTGATTCGTGGTAGAAGGCGGTGCCGGATGACCTACGGCAACATCGCTTCTGTCGCGGCGGGACTGGATTTCGGCGCACTTCCCCCGGAGGTCAATTCCGGGCGAATGTATGTCGGCCCGGGCTCTGCCCCGCTACTGACCGCCGCTGGCGCCTGGGGTGCGCTTTCCGCCGAATTATCCATTACCGCAATCGGATACACCTCGGTCATCGCTGAGCTGACAGGCGTTTCCTGGCTGGGGCCCACGTCGGTGGCGATGGCGGCGGCGGCAACACCTTTCGCGACCTGGCTGAATCAGACAGCCGGGATTGCAGCCGAAATCGCCGGCCGGGCTCAAGCGGCGGCCGCCGCGTACGATCTCGCCTTCTCGATGACGGTTCCGCCGGCGGTGATCGCCGCCAACCGCAGCCTGTTGCTGACTCTGATCGCCACCAACTTCTTCGGACAGAACGCCGCGGCGATCGCCGCCACCGAGGCGCACTACGCGCAGATGTGGACCCAGGACGCCACCGCGATGTACCTCTACGCCGAATCATCGGCACAGGCATCGGCGTTACCGTCGTTTCGCGAGCCCCCGCAGACGACCCATGCGGCCGGACTGGTCGCCCACTCCGGCGCGACAGACGCTACCCTCGCCCAGCAGCTGGAGACGGCGTTGTCGTCGCCAGCGGTGCAGACCCTCGAGCACGTCCCGAACGTAACGAACTCCGTGCTGTCCTCGGCGAACGCCGTCACCTCCGGCCGCGGAATCTATGTCATCAACATGAGACTCGCCGCCCAACAGGCACTCGCGCCTGACATGCCGCTGGTGTCGGAAATACAGCTGGCGACCACCTACCCGACCCGCGCGGCCCCGCGCAGAATCTCCGCGACAATGGGCCGGGCCACCCTCGTCGGTCGACTCTCCGCCCCACAATCGTGGGTTGCCGCCGCACCCGAAATACGTCCCGCCGCAATGGTACTGCCGGGTCCAGCCACCGATCTTGGCCCGGCCACGTCGGCCGACACTGCCGGCAGCATCTTCAGCCAGTCCGTGCTGGGAACGCTGTCGCGGGACGGTCCCAAACCCGCGCCCGCCAAAAGCAAGCCGATCATCGTGCGCTGCCCCGCAGCCGGCTAGAAAGGATTCTCACGCCATGGACTTCGATATGGATTTCGGTGCCCTGCCTCCGGAGATCAACTCGGGAAGAATGTACGGCGGGCCGGGTAGCGGCCCGATGCTGGCGGCAGCTACCGCCTGGGATCAGGTCGCCCAAGAGTTGAATAGCTCGGCGGCGTCCTACCGCTCGGCGGTCGCTGTGCTGGCCACCGACGGCTGGCGGGGTCCGTCATCGGCCACGATGGCGGGCGCTGCGAGCCGGTACGTGGACTGGTTGCACACGACCGCCGGCCAAGCCGAACAGACCGCCACTCAGGTCAGGACCGCGACGGCGGCTTACCAGACGGCCCGAGCCGCCACAGTGCCCCCGCCACTGATCGCCGCCAACAGGCTGAAGTTGTCAACGCTGATCGCCACCAACTTCTTCGGCCAGAACAGTCCGGCGATCGCCGCCACCGAAACCGACTACGAGCGGATGTGGGCTCAGGATGCCGTCGCCATGTACAACTATGCCGAATCGGCGGCAAGCGCCTCAACGCTGACACCGTTCACCCCGCCCCCCACCGTAACGACCCCTGCACCGGCGGTCGCCGCACAGCCGGCGCAGGCGCTGGACCCGTCCACGTTGCTCTCGATCGCACTGGACGTCCCGTCACTGACCAGTGCGGCCGCGTCGACGACGAGCTCGACGTTCTCGGGCGTCGCTATCCAGACCACCAACCACGCGCTGGCTGTCAACGCGATGCGTGACGAGCACCAGGGCATTGGGCCCTTCATCGCGGGTGCGGTCCGGCCGGTGGTCTCGCTGAGCCCGGTAGCCGTTGCCGCTCCGCCCGTTTCAGCATTGATGGGTCGGGCCAGTGTGGTGGGGACGCTGTCAGTGCCGCAGGGCTGGGCTGCGGCCGAAGCCGCGACACCTCTTGCTCCGAGTGCCCTCGCCAGCACCGGCACAAGCAGTCCGATGAGCACGCAGACGATGCCTTCGGCCCTGCCGCCGGGTGTCTTCGGAGAGGCCATGCTGGGCACGCTGGCGGGACGCGGTGCCAACAACGCCGCAGCGAAACTGCGGCGGCCCAGTGTCATACCCCGGTCACCGGCAGCCGGCTGAGGAGCAGGAGATGACGAGCGGCGGCGGCTTCGCCAGCATCCTGTCGACCGATGAGATGGCATTGAACGATGTCGCCCGGCCCGAGTGCTTCGATGATCTCTATCTGGACCAGATCCTCGCCGGGGTGACCTTCGGCCACGCCGACGAGGGCTTGGAGCCGTTCTTCTACGCGTCCCTGCACGACACCGCGACCGTGCGGTACCGCCAGGACATCTTTCGCGATCTGGAGCGCCCGGAAGTCCGACAGCCCATTGAGAATTTCGTCGCCGGTATGCGTACTACCCGGCAGCGTCTGGAGCAGTCGGCCCACCTCTGGCATCCGCTGCAGCAACAGGGGTGGTTCATCTATGCGGCCGAAGCGTATTGCGACGCTGTCGAGATCCTCCACAACGAGCTGGCTCAGATCAGTCCGGCATCACGCGGCCTACGCGACTTCGCAGACTTTCTGACGGGCTACGTCCACGGCAATGGATTCCGGACACTGGTCACTGATACCCACGACGTCCGGGACCGGCTACGCGGGGTCCGCTACGCGGTCCACATCGACGGCCTGCGGGTACACGTCGAGAGGTACACCGGTCAAACCGATTACAGCGCCCAAGTCACCGCCGTGTTCGAGCGGTTCGTCAGCCGGGAGGCCAAGGACTACCGCATCGATCTGCAGCAGTACCCCGACATGAACCATGTCGAGGAGCAGATACTCGAGCGCGTCGCCGACCTGCATCCCAACCAGTTCGCGCAGCTGGACCGGTTCTGCGCTGACAACGCAAAGTTCGTTGAACCCATCGTTGCCCGGTTCGACCGCGAGATTCCGTTCTATCTTTGCTACTTGTCCTTTATGGAGCGGTTCACCGCTGCGGGCCTGGAGTTCAGCTACCCCGAAGTCACCTCAAAACCCGGCGTCGTCAACGTCGACGACGCGTTCGACCTGGCGTTGGCAATCAAATTGATCGATGACAACACACCATTCGTACGCAACGACTTTCAGCTGTCTGGTCCTGAGCGGATCTTCGTCATCACCGGCCCGAACCAGGGGGGCAAGACGACATTCGCACGAACGGTGGGCCAATGCCTCTACCTTGCCACCCTGGGCTGCCCGGTGCCCGCCCGCGCCGCGAAGCTGACGCTGCCGGATCGGATCTACACCCACTTCGAACGGCAAGAAACACTGGCGACACTGCACGGCAAGCTCGATGACGAGTTAGTGCGAATCCACGACATCCTGTCCCGCGCGACCGCGGCGAGCGTGGTGGTGATGAACGAGAGCTTCGCCTCCACCACCGCCTGCGATGCCCTGCAGATCGGTGTCGAGGTGCTCACCCGCATGATCAAGCTTGGCTGCATAGCCGTCTACGTCACCTTCCTCGATGAACTGGCGGGTTTCGACCCGGCGTGCGTCAGCATGGTCGGCGAAGTCGCCCACGACGATCCGACCCGCCTAACGTTTCGATTCACCCGCCGACCCGCCGACGGATTGGCATATGCCGCAGCACTAGCCGACAAATACGGACTCAACCATGACGCGCTACTACGGAGGGTCACGCGATGAAGGTCCGCCTGCTAGATCCCGACCGCGACTTCGACATGGCAGAGCGCCTGCCCTGGGACTTGACCGACCTGGTCGACAGCGATCTGGAACTGTCCCGGGTCTACACGGCGATGGCCGCCGGTGACGCGTTTCTGCTCGATACGGCTCGCAAAGCAATCCGAGCAACAGTGGTTGATGGTCGTGTGCTCGTCTACCGCCAGCAGATCCTGCGGGATACCTTGGCGAACCGGGCTGTCGTGCAACGTATTTACGATCTGGCCACGGACGGCTCGGAGGTGAACCGCAAAGTGTTCCTGGGCGGGATGCTGTTTCGCGATCCGCAGACCGTACTGCACCGATCGGTGCGAATACTGGAATACCTGAGCAACAACCTCAAGCAGCTGCGCAGCCTGGCCGACCAACACTCATCGATGTTTCACTCACGGGGATTCCGCCGGCTGCTGGCGATGTTCAGCGAACAGCTCTCTGACGAGTACCTGAGCCAGCTGGATGATCAGCTCGCAGAACTCCACCTCCCCCGCGGCGTGCTGCTCTCCGCGCAGCTCGGACTGGGCAACAAAGGCGAACACCACCTGCTGCACCAGTCTGCCAGGCGCAGCTGGTGGGAGAAGCTGACTGATGGTCATGACAACCACGGCTTCGTGGTCGACGACCGCGACGAGGCCGGCTCGCAGGCGCTGGCGGCGTTGGCCGGGCGCGCTGTCAACGACGTCGCCAATGTGGTCACGCAATCCAGCGATCACGTCCAGGGTTTCTTCGGGCGGTTACGCACTGAACTCGGCTTCTACCTCGGCTGCGCCAACCTGCATGACCGGCTCAGCGAATCCGGTGTCCCGATCTGCTATCCGGTGCCGACTGCGCCCGGGTGCCCCCGCTTGAGCTTCCGGGGCCTACGAGACGTGGGGCTGTGCCTGGCCACCGAGAAGAGCGTCACCGGCAATGACATCGACGCCACCGGAAAGACGATGGTCATGATCACCGGCGCGAACGAAGGAGGCAAATCGACCTTTCTGCGCAGTGTCGGTGTCGCGCAGGTGATGGCGCAGGCAGGGATGTTCGTCGCTGCCGAGTCGTTCGAGGCCGACGTCCGCAATGGAATCCTCACTCATTTCAAACGGGAGGAGGACACCACCATGACGCACGGCAAGCTCGACGAAGAGCTCGCCCGGATGCGCCGGATCGCGGACTTCATCGCCCCGGGGTCCCTGCTGCTGTGCAACGAATCCTTCGCATCCACCAATGAACGCGAGGGATCTGAAATCGCGCGCGGGGTGATCACCGCCTTGGTCGAGGCCGGTGTCAAAGTCATGTTCGTCACCCACCTCTACGACCTTGCCCATGGGATGTGCGAGCGTCGTGATCCGGGAGATTTGTTTCTGCGCGCCGAGCGCCGCCCCGACGGTGCTCGGACCTTCCGGCTGAGCCCGGGTGAGCCCAAGCCGACGAGTTACGGCGTCGACTCCTTCCAGCGGGTGTTCGAGGTCACGACAAGATAGCGTGTGCCGCGACGCTGCCGGCGTAGTAGGCCCCCAGCCCGCAGGTCAGGGTGAGCACCAGATTGCCCACCGCGTAGAGCCGCGCGCCGGCTCCGGCCAGCTGCAGCGTTTCGTAGGAAAAAGTCGAATACGTGGTCAGCGCCCCGCACAATCCGGTGCCGATCAGTAGATGCAGCCGCTCGTCGCCGGCACTGACCGCTCCAGTGACCACACCCAGGATCAGGCTGCCCAGCACATTGACGACGAACGTTCCCCACGGAAACGTGGAGTCGTGGCGGGCTTGGATGAATCGATCGGTCAGGTACCGCAGCGGTGCCCCCACCGCGGCGCCGGCGATGACCAGCAGCCAGGTCACTGGCCGTCGGCAGTTCGGCCGACGTGCCGGACTACCTCGACTTCGTCGAGCATGATCAACCCTTCGGTAACCAACTCGTCCAGTTCCGGCAGGAAGGCGCGGATTCGCTCGGCGGCGTCGACGACGATGATCGAGACTGGTAGATCTTCCGACAGCGACAACAGTCGGGTGGTGTGGATCATCGAGGATGCACCGTAGCCCTCGACACCGCGGAATACCGTCGCACCGGCCAGCCCGGCCTTCCGAGCACGGTGCACGATCTCGCTGAATAGTGGCTTGCGGTGCCACGTGTCACTCTCCCCGACGAACACTGTCATCCGGAGCGCGGAGCCGCTGAGCTGGGTCATGATGTCCTCCTAATGATCAGACGTCGAGTCAAGCTCGCGGTGGTCCAGGTCACGATCAACACCGCGATCGGCGTGGACAGCACATAGACCAGTGCCCGGAAGGAATGTCCGGCACCGAGGAGGCCGTCGACATCGCCCGCGAAGGTGGAAAACGTCGTGTAGCCACCGAGCACGCCGGTACCCAGTAGCGGGCGCAACAGCCGGTGCCCCACCCACAGTTCGGTGATCGCCACCATCAACGCACCCATCAGCGCACACCCACTTATGTTGACAGCCAGTGTCGACCAGGGAAATCCGTCGGCTCTGGTCGGCAACGCCAAATCCATGGCGTAGCGACCGCACGCGCCGATGGCGCCACCCAAAGCGACTGCCGCGACCACCGGCGCCTGTTCGCGTGCCGTCGAAGCCCGTCGACGCCAAGCGAAGAGGTCGCAACTAGCGTTTGCGCCAGGACTGTGCATCGGCATGGGTCAATTCACATTCGGTTTCGGTTGCACATGGCGCCTGTCGTGGCGGCCAGGGCCGCAGCGCGCCGGAAGGGGGAGAACTCAATTGACCCCGATCCATTCACCATTTTTTTATGTACAGGTCATTCACATCACTTAGCCAGTTACTATAGCCGCGCCCGTCTTGCGCTGCAGAAACCAAACCTGGCTTCGGTACAAGCCT
>Ga0182738_1008617_pt1 | contig 10105 bp, 6 predicted proteins | sample eDN5th30CBELigMG_FD_128876 | JGI IMG/M metagenome (GOLD analysis project Ga0182738, IMG submission 128876) | Enriched Miracle-Growth compost microbial communities from Emeryville, California, USA - eDNA 5th pass 30_C BE-Lig MG (version 2)... ... | reverse complement strand
TTTGATTTCTCGATCCTCCCTTAATCTGGCCTCTCATTTATTCTTTATTGGATTTTATTGGTCACGGGCTGTTCTTGTTTCTTTTGATTCTCAATAAATGCGAGAGATAACCCCTCTCTTCACTGCTCCTCCCCTCTGGTCTCTCTTCCCCCATAACATGGTTTCTGAGGGAGTTTTATGCTTAGAAAGTCCAGTTTTGAGGGTGAGAAGGCGAAGAAGTTTCTGAAAGAAGGTGAGAGAAAATCAGAAAGAGGTGGGTAAAGAGAACATTCTAAGGAATTTGAGAGGGTTAATTAATAGATTCAAAAGAATGGTCGATAAACGGAAATTTATAAATAGAACAATGAGCTAAAATTAATCGTCAGGGAAAAAATCTCAAGGGTTTATAACATTAACTCATTAACTCTCTCGTGTTTTTATTTTAAGGTTTCAAATTTTATCCCTTAATTCTCTGTTTCTCTCTCATTCTGCTCTGTGAGCTCCTGTTTAGGTATTTCCCTGGGCATTTCCCCAAACCTTTCCTCTCACTTTAGTCTCAGAAGTATCTCTATTTCTTTTATGTAGGCCTGAGGCCTTTGTATAAAGTAACAGCCTTGTTTATTTTGAAGAAACTTCTTTATGAAATTTATGCGTTCTGAATGACTTTCTTTGAAGGGGAAAACTACAAGGGTCAGGGGTTTCGTAAATGAAGAAAAAAAGCCAGAAATGGAGGGTTTAATATCACATCGGGAGATAAAGAGGAGGAGGGAAGAGAAAATGACAGTATTGAGGAAATCAAAAACGGGGTTGTTAAAGAGCAGGGAAATCTAATTAAAGGCGGTGTTTAATTACAGAGAAATCTATAACCCGGAATCAAGAATAAATTAAAACAACGAAAAAACAGCCAAAAATTGACGTCACTGATTTTCAATGAGTTGCTTGTTTTTGTGCTCTAATCAATTCAACTTTCGAATTAATCGATCGCCTTGCCTAAAAAATTTATTTGCAGGCAATCCCTCTCCCTCAAAAACCTCTCGACTTCGATTGATTCGTTTGACTCCATTAATCTTCCTCTCAATCTGCGGTAGAGATCAAAGATATGTCAGAATTCACAAGAAACTGTGGAGAACGGAGTTTCTAAACAAAATTCTCAATGGAAAAATTTTTGAAAAGGGGATAAATTAAGAGGGGTCAATAATCCTCAACAACGGGTTCAAATTTTATTTTTTTATTGCCGAAGGACTTTCTTCATGAAAAATTGGCCAGATCAAGTCAACCCTGTTCCACTCTGAAAAACCTTCTTAGAGGAGTCCACAGGAGTGTGAGATGTCAAATCTGGTTATTTTGTTCTATTAAAATGCTTAATCTCATTATTGGAATCATAATTTAAATGTTCCAATTTTTTCTCTGAGCCTATCGAATCTCCGCTCCTCGTTAGCTTTCCCTGAGAATAAGGCCCAAAACCTGCATCTATCGGCCATTTCTGGCCTCATAAACTGGTTGGAACAGTTGCAGATAAATGAAGAGGGCTGACCAGAATTAAGATCAGAAAGGAGAAAATAAAAGCACCTTGAAAGAAACTTCTAGAAAGAGAATAACAATCCCTTGTTTTCCCTTCAAAAATGAGGTCACTAGGGCCTCATAACGCCATGACTGGGTCACTCAGGCTAACTGCTAAAAGTAGTAGTTTTGAAATTTAAATTTAAAAAATAAGGATCAAAAGGGATTGGACATAAAAATTTACGTAACGGTCTATAGCATAGAACCTCCTTTGTTCTCACATAAGGCCGTGTTATCTCTCTAAAACCCTCCAGGAAGGCTTGAATGGGCTAGAAGGTTCTAGAACGTGGATTTTCGCGGGAGATATCAAAGACACAGGTTAATTTTAAAGAGGATCCTTTGGGAGCCACAATTTCACACAGAAAATTAATCAGAGAAAATATTTCTTTTTGATCAGTGTATTTCTGGTTTTGCAGTGCGCTAGAGGTTCTTTGAAGGGGTTCGTGAGCTGGGAAGGAAGTTGGAAGGCTTTGTTTAATAAAAAATCTCACAAATGTTTGGACTTTATCAAGCTTTATTAAAACCGTTGTATTGTTTGAGGACTTTCTGGTTGAAATAAGCTTTAATCCGTATATCTCCTTTCCTTATCAGGTTCATACGCTCAGAAAGGTCCCTGGGATGATTGGGAAGAGGTCTCTGAGGTCTTTGAGGGGAGATTGGTGAAGAAAATTTCATACAAGGGAAAAATCTTCATAACAGTAATTAACGGAAATAGAAGGCCTTGAAAATGTTATTATAAGCTTTTTATGAAGGCTTTGGGGTGAGGAGAGGCCAAGAAGGGGTCATTAAGTGAAAGAAGGGTATAGCATAAAAAAGTGGTGGATTAAATGTAACAATTTTTATTGCGTTAGGAAATGATCAGAAATCAGTATTTGTTGACAGTATAAGGTCAATAGGCGTAAAAGGAGATTTAGAAGGCGTGGGAAAGTTGGGAGAGTGAGGGAAAATGAGAAAGGAGAGAAAATATGGAGCTATTGAAATGAGAATAAGGTGCATTAGATAAGAAAAAATTTAATCCTGGTACACAGTTTTCGACAGGGGAAAAAATTGGGAATTAAAATTTTAGATTAACCCTTAATTTTGTTCTTTACCTCACAAAAATCCTTGCAGGAAAAACCTGTTATTCAATAGAGAAACTCCTCTCATTCGCTGTCAGACGCCTTTTCCAAAGCCCCTGCTCTCAATCTCATTGAGAAATTTCCTTAAAAAAGGTCTTTTGAAGTTGACTTTGGGATTTGCCTGTATGAAATTTTGTTGAAAGCTTTGAAGATTTAAAGAACCTTAACTAGATTTGCCGTTGGAATCGGCTTAGAAATGCTCAGATGGGTTCGAATTGAGATTTGGGTTAGGAATCGTTTTGGTGTCGCCTGAATTTGTTGAATTATTTCCGTTAAAAGGAAATTTGAAAAATATGTGAGAGATTAACGAAATTTGATCGTTTTATGTGGCTATAAGGCATTGTAAAAGCATTTCCTTTATGAAAACTTCTGGGCGTGAATATGAAGATATATAAGAGGTTTATAGAGAGATTTTTGAGAGAGAATGGTTAGAAGAGAGTTAGCTTTTAAGTTTTGATTTGAATGGGAGGAAAACTGAAAATAGCGGGCTGTTTTTTTATGATTGATGATTCAGTTAAAACTGTCTATTAGACCGAATCAACAAAATTCTAGGGGGACTAAATCATAATAACATTAGCTCTTTCAGACTCTTCCTTTAACTGTTCTTTGAGAATACACACTTCTCTTCACAATTTCCTCCCTTTTTGCTGCGAGATTTCGTAAAGGAGATGGAAAAGTCTTATTGAGGAACAAGAAGAAGGAAATGAGGAAGTGAAGGGGTGAGGGTGATGTGTTTAAAAAGGAGGATTGATCAGTTTTATACACAGAAAATTTGAATTTTGAAAACTGTTGGAGTTTTAAAGAGGGGTTTTTTTGAAAGCAAGGGAGGGAAATCTGCTTGAACTGTTCGCTCCTTGACTTTTTAAATTCGCTAGAACCGCCTTAAACACGGTCAACCTGCCCGGTTCCTCAGCGGGAAAGGGTTGGTGATTCAATTTGATGATTTTTTATCGACAACTAGCTGATTGAGGCTCGTTCTCTCTGTTTACTCAAAAAGGGATTTTTATTGGAGGGTTTTCTCTTAAGAGGGTCGGAGAGGTTTGGGCTGAGGGAAAAAGAGGATTATGAGGGAAAATAGAGGATAAGAAGAGGGAAAGAGGTGAAGAAAGGAAAGGAACATTTTTAGGCGTTCAAAAAGTTAATAAAAACTCGATGAGTTTAATTGAGAAATAAACGAAGTTTTTTGAATAATTTGAAGCAATTCAAAAAGACAACAGTCATAGAGCACTAGAGGTTGAGAGTCTAAACAGGCATATGAACACCGGGAAGAATGATGGGGTGATTTTTTAGAAGGAGCTCGAGGTGAGACTAGAAATGTAACGTCTGATGGAGGAAAATTAATATTAGAAACATTGATCGTTAACAGTTTCCTTTTTTGATTATTTGTTTTTCCCTCGCAAAAAGGTTTTTCAACAAGAGGGAATCAGAATTGCGAATACTATGGCAAGATGAGAGGCAAAAGGGTTGCAGGAGTGAAATTGGAGGGAAAGTGATCGAATTGTTTTTGAAAAAAGGGTTTTTGAGCGATTTTGGTTCAACTAGAAACGGACATTTATTGATAAATTTTGAAAGCACTTTTTGGCATTTTTGGTAAAGAGGCCTCGGGAGGCTTTGTTAAGAGAACTTCTTTTAGGGAAATGGGTTGATTATGGTTAAGATATGTGAAAATAAAGGGCTCTTTGGGGAGATGATGAGGATTAGAAACAGTAAGACTTTTTTGAATTTGACAAGTTTTATATCGTAGAATAATTTATGAAACAGAAAAAGGACAATTTGAGAAAGAGAATGATGGGTAAACTCCTTCTTTCTTGAAAGAGTTTTGAGGTTTTAAAGACAGTTCAAGCCTCTCTTTTGAACTTTTAGATCGTTTTTCATTCAGTTATTGAGTGGAATAGTGAAATATCGATGAAAGCAAATTGCTATTTCTGATAAAGTTTTTTGTTGAAAGAGAACTGACACGGTTTCATAATTTAATAATTATTCAGTCTCTCTGTCATTTGAAAACAGTTATAAAAAGATTCTGTCAATAAAGGACATCAGAATTTTACGAAATGAAGAAAAACAAATCAAAAAGGTAAATCTTTTTTTGGTTTTATTGAAATTTTAAGACAGGCCCTTTTTTTAATTGAAAAGAAAAGAATTTTTTCAAAGGCGATTGAAGAAGGAGAAGGAATTTTTCCAAAATGTTTCTTGGGATAAATCCGATGATTTCGTCGGGAAGCAATAAAATCTTTACTTCGCTGTAAAATATTTATTGTCTGGGTTCAACAGAAAATTTTTATTATTTTGATTTTTCTTCTCTTGATCAGAAAAATTTTTGCAAGAGAAAATTTTTGATTTTTGGAAATTCGAACAAAAAATTATCAAGGCCAAAAAATTTTCCAAACAAAAGAATTCTTTGAATCATCCAGAGTCTTGTTTGAGGTTGAGAAATTTTTATTTTGAAATTATTTTTTCAAAGAGAAAAACTCGAAGCCATTTTTGATGTACAGTGATTTTTTTTAATCAGAACCCCACAAGTTTAATAAACCCTTTAATTCAGTTTAAAATTTTATGAGGTTCTGACTCAAAGTTTTATGGACTTTGAGACGAAATCTCAGAAAATCGCGTCAGGAGATATTGTTGATTTTCTTTTTAATAAAAATACAATTTTTGGATCAGATTCCATCACTTTTTATCCAAATCTAAAAAAAATATTATTCTCATTAACTGAAGCATCGTTCTATGAAACATTATATAGATTATCATCGCCAAACCTTTTTTTTTTCGGAAAAGAACTTTGTGTGACAGTATGTCGTATAAAAATAAAAAAGAAAAATAGCAATTCTATAAAATTAAAACTGAGAGGTTGATCCGAAATTTTGGAGAAGAGAAATCTGTGTCTTAGTAAAAAAGGAACTGTGAAATCAATAAGTATGAAGATTTCCAGAAGAGGCAATTGGAATTTCAGAGAAAATTTTTGTTGTTGAAGAATTGAAACAGCTTCATAATTGAAAAATTCTTCAGTTCCTTCGTCATTGAGAAAGAAAAAAACCGAACAGAAAATTTGTCAAGATTCTAAAGTCATTTTTTCTTTCTTGAGATTTTTCTCTTTCTTTTGAAATGAAATAATTTTTAGAGAAAAAAAATTACCCAAGAGGGAGAGGACATTGCGAGCCCAAAATTTTGTTGCGAATCCATCTGGTGATTCCACTGAGAAGCAACAAAATCTTTATTGTCTGGGTTTCAATCTCAAAATTTTTGGTATTTTATTTTTTTTATCATAAAAGTTTTTCAACATCAAGTTTTATTTTTTTGTGCAAACAATCAAGGAAAAAATTCTTCAAGCAAGAAAATGATCCAAAGGCTTGTTTGAGCTTTCTCAACTCTTTATGAATGATGAAAAAATTTAATTGAGATTTCGGGAAAACTTTTTTGATGGTGATACATGCTATTTTACTCGATCATACCTTTATAATTTGCAAAACCTTTCAATCTCTTCTTAGCATAATCAAGGCTTCTTCGAAAAGGATAAGAAGAGGGTTCAAGGCCGTTTAATAAAAAGTTATTGTCATTAACAAGAGAAATCTTTGAAAGGACATTTAACATACAGTAATTTTTTAACAAAATCTTACATGCTCAATAAAATTTTAACTCTTGTTTAATATCTCAAAATTTTCTAAGAAGGCCAATTTATTTATTTTTAATAAATTAAAAGATTATTTTTTTGGGATTAGCTTAAATAAAATTTTTATCAAAATTAAAAAATTTATTATTCACAAATTTAATTGAAGCACCGTAAGATCAAAGACTCTACAGATGATCATCGTCTTCCTTTACTTTTTTAGAGATAGATTTCTGTGTGACACCACGTGGTCTACAAATAAAATGGAAAAATATCGATTGCTGTAATCTTAAAAATGAGAAAGTTTGACTGAAATTTCGTCTAAAGGAGGATCTTTCCCTGAGTAAAAAGGAGTTAGAAAATAAAACCTTAGGAATAAAAAGGCTCGTTTCTGGGAGGAGATAGCAAATGCAATTTGTATTTTTAGAAAAATTTTGAGTTTGTTTCCGTTTGTATCTGCAAATATTCCCAAAAATTTTTTCTGAAACGAAAAGAACATGTTTTTTCAATTAAAAAATTTTTGGAAGGAGCAAAAAAGACATAAGCTCCTGGAAATTATCAAAAGAAAGATATACAAATTCATGAAGAATTATTTTTGGTGAAATCCAATTTTATACGAATACTTAGGAGAAATGATTTGGTGAAAAGAATTTCCTGAAAGAATTGATAAAATTCCCACCTACTGGGATTGTCCAAGATTAGTTCTCCAGAATAGGTTTTTTAGCTTGAAATTTCAAGCTCTGTGAGGAATTATTTTTCCAAATTTTTATTGAAAATATTTCAATCTCTGACTCTTTCTCGTTCTTCTTGAACCCAGAATAAGTTTCACTTTTTCTCACAAATTTTCTTTTGCAAGAAATTTCCTCAACCAAGTCCTCGAAAAACTCCAAAAAATCTCTTTTGGAGTCAAATGGGATTTGAAAAAAATTTTTCCTGATGTTTTATTTCTCAAAATTTGCTTGAGATATGCTCTTTGAAAAATTTACTATCTCTGCCTTCTAACTTCAACGTTTTTTTTTCAGGATGGAAAAACGTCCAAAAAACCTGGAATCCTAGATTTTAAGGGTCAAATCCCAGAAAAAAAATCTGAGCCATGGATGAAGAATCCAAAAAAAATAAAGGTAATTTTTCATAGAAAAAGATTTTTTTTTTCCTTTTTTGACAAAGAGATTTTCAGGCCAGATTTTGAACACCTAAGAGCCTTTAAAAAAAGGCGATTTTTTTTCCAGATTTTTTTAGAGGGATTTTCAAACAAAATGAATTTTTGAAATTCACAGAAATCATTGGAAAACCTTCAAAAAATAATTGTTTTTGCAATTTGTAAAAATTCAGAAATGCATGAATTTAGAGATTTTATGGGAACATGCTTCGCGAAGTAAGAAGCAAGGATCATTATCTTATGCCCATTATAAATTTGGGATATTCGTTTTTACTTTTGCTTAGAAGCTTTCAAGGATTTTTTCACATGAACTTTAGAGTGAATATCGAGAATTATGAGGACGAATTGAGACTTGGAGTTCACTCCATATTTGAATAAGCACTTTTGAATTTTTTTTTCCATTTATTTTTTTTTCTTCGGATGAGAGATCTTTTTGTAAAAAACAATTCAAGACTTGTACAGTGATGGCTTCTTTCAAGCTCAAACTCTTTTTTGAAGCGATGAAGCGATGAAGCTATGACTCCTCTTTCTTCATTTTCATTCAAAACAAAAAATTGAAAGATTTTTTTTTTCAATCTTATGCTGTTCCGAAAAAATTGATTGCATTTTCTCGAAAAAGAATTTTTGTGAAAGAAATTATCGAAAAAAGCCTGAGAGATTTAAAAAAAAAGAAAAATCTCTATGAAAAATCGTCCCACCTGAAGAAAATTTCTTCTTTACCAGCCTTTTATGCAAAGACTTTTGTCACTCTCTCTCCTCAGGAAGATTTTTCTCATTAAATCCCTGGAGAAATTTCTCAGATTTTAACCCTTAATTAATTGATACCTAAAGAGAGTTTAATTGGAAGTCTTCAAAAAGAGGGTCCAGCACAATCCCTTCATCCCATATCTTCTCTTTTATCCTTCATAAAGCAAGAAATTCTCCCTTTGACTAAGTTTCGAATCTAAAATTTCACTATCATCAACTTCAGATTTTATATATTGAGGCATTGATAAATAACATCACGAATGGAAGAGTCCAGTCGCCCAGTTTACTGAGAAACCGGCCTCAAAGGCTCTTCTTCAGAGTTAAAAAAGACAATAGATCCATTAAAAGAGGGGAGTCTTCTTTATTTAATATTATTCTTCTGACTTATTCTCAGAGCCTTTTCTCATTAGAAAACAAGAAAAATTACGTTTAGAAGAGAAGTTAGGATATTGAAGCCCTAAAGCACTGAAGAGGCTTAGGGATTTGAACTAGAATTTAATTGAACTTTTTGTTTGTTGGCAAAAAAAAACCTTTACGTCTTCTAGAATTGATCAGGTTGAAAAGGTTGATTTAGGGATGAAAGCATACAGTTTCAGTTTCAAAAATTTTCATATGGTCAGATATACGAATCTAGACTTCCTTATGATTTTAAATAAAGCACAAGTTCCTTGTTGACACAAAGAGATTTGGGTTGATCATTGATGTTTTAGAGATCTTTTCAATGAAGATTATGGCTTTAAGGGGAGGGTCACCTCAAAAAAAGTTACCCAAAATTCAACCGCAATTCGATAGAGCACCTCAAAATAAGTGGAGTCCTAGGGCCTCACCTCAGTTGTCGGCCCACATCTTAGGCTTAATGAGGTCAAAAAACAAAAAAATAATGTTCTATGCAATTTACATAGAAAAAAATTTAGCCAAAAAGTTTTTCCCTCTTCTATGTAAATTGACACAGGAAAGGTTTTTAGGTTTTTGGACCTCAGGTCCTAAACAGTCAAGGCCTGAGCAGTGACCCAGGAATGGAAGCTACGTATCTTGATCTCAGCTACAACCATATAGTTGAGTTTTCGTAGATTTTAGACCCCTTCCCTTGAGGAGACCCTCCCCTGAGAGATGATTCAAGATTGTCTAAACTGAGCTTTAGAAGGGTTTGAAACAGTTGTTGGTTCAATTAAAGGTCAAAAATACGCTAGATTTAATGCGCATCTATTGACCTTAATCCAAGTTTCCTTCGGGAAAATAACTCTTATTTATTAGCTCATTTCAATCTCAATAAAAGGAAACTCAGGAACCTCTCCATTTTCCTTAAAGTCATGTGGAATTAAGCCCTAGAATGGTTTGCGACAAGAAAGAGGAGAGGATCTCAGGTGATGTGAGCTCCACAAACTTTGTCTATCAGATGAAGTTTAAAGATACATTTTTATAAAAAAGGCCTTCGTTGTAAAATTTATGTTTGCCTAATTCTATTAAAAAGGAGTTTTGGCCTTGGATTTTTTTCACTTCGCTCTTTCATAGGTCTTTAATAAAGAACACTTGGATCTCAAGACTATCACCATCTTCAAATCTTCCTTTTGTTTTGATTCTCTTTAGATAAATTTCTGAGAAGCTGCAATTAACCTTTTCCTTTTGTAAGGATCTCATTTGAAAGAAAGATAATGCCCTAATGAAAAGCTTCATGCTATGTAACTGAAATTTGTTTAAAGGAAGGTGTAACATGAATGCTGAAGCATGATATATGACTCTTTGGGGAAGTATATGTCTCTTGGATTCTTTGAGACTTTTTAATATCGAAGGGGAAAATTCTTGAGAAAACTGAGCTAAAAAACTCATTTCCCTCCTTTCTGGATCTTGATACGATTCATGCCTAGAAAACTTTTAAGTTAATGGCGCGATTAAGCGGTCTAAAATGAGCGTTGTTTGAGAGGGAAATTTTTTAATCGC
>Ga0182738_1008616_pt1 | contig 10106 bp, 11 predicted proteins | sample eDN5th30CBELigMG_FD_128876 | JGI IMG/M metagenome (GOLD analysis project Ga0182738, IMG submission 128876) | Enriched Miracle-Growth compost microbial communities from Emeryville, California, USA - eDNA 5th pass 30_C BE-Lig MG (version 2)... ... | reverse complement strand
CCGGCGCATCGCGCACCTGTGTTTGCAGCCAGGCGATGAAGGCCACGCGCTGCTCGGGTTCTTTATTCACACAGGCCGTTATCGCCAGGCCGACCATCAGCAGCACTATGAAACGAAACGCGATACGCATGCTTCTCCTGTTTGCCCGGATGGGCGTTGCGGCGCGACCGGATCGAACCTTACCCGAACTGTTCGCGCCCATACAGCGCTTACAGGATTTGTTGCCTGGGAAGCGATATGTGACACCCCGCCGCCGGCAGCCGCCACCCCCTGCCCTACAATCGATCAACCTCATTATCCCGATTCAACGGCTTTCATGACTGCAAATTCCGATCCGTCTTCCGCGCAAGAACCCTGGGGCTACACGCACCCAGATTGCCGCGGCGCCACCGCATTCCTGTTTTTCACCTCGGACCTGGCCCGCACGGTGAACCAGGAACTGGCCCGGCAGCCGCTCGACGACGCCGCCCTGGCGCGGGCCCAGCAAGCTGTCGACGCCCTGGTACAGCGCTACATCGACATCCAGGCCGCCCCCGCCGCCTTTGCCGGGCAGCGCATAGTGCTCAAGCTCGAGGCGCCCGCCGGAGCCGCGCCCCAGGTCGCCCTGGAGATGTCGCCCGAGCTGGAAGACCAGATCATCGAAGCCCAGCGCCTGGCCCATCATCAGGCCGCCACGCGGCACTAGCCCCGGACGTGAAAAGTATTGACAAAACAAATATTTAGCCGTACTATCGACGGTTTGGCAGAACCTGCCGGCGCAAAACCATACCAAGTCAGCCCGCCGGCGCGTCATCAGTGCTGCTACCAGCATTGCTGCTTTATTCGTGGTGTTATCCGCCGTACGCCAGACGTCCGGCCCCGCCACGTCGATCAGGGCCCGCGCCATCGGGCACGATCAGACCCTGAGACCCCGCATCGAGGCCTGCCCTGAAACCGGGCCTTGAAACGCACCGCGCTCGCGTACATTTCCCGACCGCCCCGGCCTGCACGACGCAGGCGGCGCTCGTCCGCGTACGCGCAAGCCGGCTGCCGCATTTTCCATAACGAAAACTCGAAAGAGAGGAAACGATGAACCCATCCACCCACACGATCACGGCCGCGCAGCTTCTGCCCCGCCGTACCCATAGCCGGCTCGACCACATGCCCATTCATGTGGGCGACGTCGTGCACCTGAAACCCGCCGATGGCCCGGAAATCCGCGCCACGGTCATTTACAACGCGCCGATCAACGGCACGATCACCTACACCACCGACGTCGTCCGGCCCCGCGGCCAGGCCGGCGGCCCCGGCATGCGCATCCGCTTCCGCCACGAGCACGTGCATCGCCTCGAACCGCTGCGCCGCGTCAACGCCCGGGCGGCCTGACGCCCCGCGCCGCGGCGCGCATAGCCGGGCCTGGCGGGCCCCATGCTAAAGTCGGCGTCATCCACCCGCCGTCCGTCCGCCATGCAGCACACGCGCTCGTTCATACGCATCTGGGACCTTCCCACCCGCCTGTTCCACTGGGCGCTGGCCGCCTGCGTTATCGGCGCCTATGTCAGCGTCAAGCTGGGCGGGCTGTATATGGACTGGCACGTGCGCTTCGGCCTGGCCACCCTGGGCCTGGTGGTATTCCGCCTGGCGTGGGGGCTGGTCGGGCCGCGTTACGCGCGCTTTGCCACCTTCGTGCGCGGCCCCCTGGCCGTCAAGAGCTATCTGCGGGGCGCGGCCGCGCCCGCCGGACACAACCCCCTGGGAGCATGGTCGGTCGTCGCCCTGCTGGCCGTGCTGGGCTTCCAGGCGGCCAGCGGCCTGTTCACCACCGACGACATCATGACGCAGGGCCCCTTGTATGCCCGGGTAGACGAAGCGGTGGCGGACTGGTTCAGCTCGTGGCACCACACCAACGAATGGATCATCGTCGGCCTGGTCGCGCTGCATCTGGCGGCGGTGCTGTGGTACGCGGCGGTGCGCCGCAAACGGCTGGTGCGCCCGATGATTACGGGCGATGTCCGGCCGCAAGACCTGCCCGCGGGCACCGTGCCCGCCCATGACGGCCCGCGGGTCTGGCTGCGGGCGCTGCTGGTGGCCGGTGCCGCGGCGGCGCTGGTGTGGTGGATACGCTCGCTGGAAATCGTGGCCGACTTCTCGTTTTCGTAGCCGCCGCGCCCGCGCGCCGGCTATTTCTTCTTGCGATACGAGTCGTGGCAGGCCTTGCAGCTGGCGCCCACGTCGCCGAAGGCCGCGCGCAGCTGGCCCAGGTCGCCCGAGTCGGCGGCCGCCGTCAGTTTGGCCAGGTTTTCTTTCAGGCGGTCGCGTTTTTGCTGGAAGCCGGCCGCATCGCTCCAGACCTCGGGACGCGCCTCACCCCCTTCGGTACCCGGGCCGAACCCGGCCCAGGGCAAGTCCGCCAGCGTGTTCAAGAGCTGGACGTTGGCCTTGATCTGGGCGGCATCATAGGGGGCCTGGCCCTTGACCACCGGCTGCATCCGGCCGAAATGCGAGCCCATCAGGGTCAGGGCCGATTGCCGGTACTTGATGGCATCGGCGGGCTTGGCGAATTGCGCATGGGCCGGCGCGGACCACAACGAGACGGCGCTGATACAGGCCGCGGCGGCCAACATGGGGAACTGCTTCATGGACGGTCTCCGGGAAAGTGCGACGATGCCGGACCAGCCGGCAATGCCGACTATACCGCCCGTGCCAGACCGGCAGCCAGCCCCACATAGGCGCGCGGGGTCAGGGCCAGCAGGCGCGCCTTGGGCTCGTCGGGAAGCGCGAGGCCGCTGACGAACTCGCGCAGCGCCTCTTCGGTGATGCCCTTGCCGCGCGTCAATGCCTTGAGTTGTTCGTACGGCTGGGGCAGGCCATAGCGGCGCATGACGGTTTGCACCGGTTCGGCCAGCACTTCCCAGCAGGCATCGATATCGGCGTCGATGGCGGCGGTGTTGACTTCGAGCTTGCCCAGGCCGCGCAGGCAGGAATCCCAGGCCACCAGGCTGTAGCCCAGGCCCACGCCCAGGTTGCGCAGCACGGTGGAGTCCGTCAGGTCGCGCTGCCAGCGCGAGACCGGCAGTTTTTCGGACAAATGACGCAGCACGGCGTTGGCCAGGCCCAGGTTGCCTTCGGAATTTTCGAAGTCGATGGGGTTGACCTTGTGCGGCATGGTCGACGAACCGACCTCGCCTTCTTTCAGGCGCTGCTTGAAGTAACCCAGCGCCACGTAGCCCCAGATGTCGCGGTCGAGGTCCAGCACGATGACATTGGCGCGCGCCACGGCATCGAACAGCGCCGCCATCCAGTCGTGCGGTTCGATCTGGATGGTATGGCGGTTCTGCGTCAGGCCCAGGCCGGCCAGCACGCGGGCGCTGAAGGCCGGCCAATCGATGTCGGGATACGCCGACAGGTGCGCGTTGTAGTTGCCGGTGGCGCCGTTGAGCTTGGCCAGCGGTTCGACGGCCTCGACGGCGGCGATGGCGCGCTGCAGGCGCGCGGCCACGTTGGCGAATTCTTTGCCCAGCGTGGTGGGGCTGGCGGGCTGGCCGTGCGTGCGCGACAGCATGGGCTGGTCGGCATACTGGCGCGCCATGGCGGCCAGGGTGTCGGCGATCTGGCGCAGGCGCGGCACCACGACCTCGGCGCGGGCACGGGTCAGCATCAGCGCATGCGAGGTGTTGTTGATGTCTTCGGACGTGCACGCGAAGTGGATGAATTCGGCGGCGCGGGCCAGTTCGGCGTCGCCGGCAACCTGCTCTTTCAGCCAGTATTCCACGGCCTTGACGTCGTGGTTGGTGGTGCGCTCGATGTCTTTGATGCGGGCCGCGTCGGCTTCGGAGAAATCGCGCACCAGTTGTGCCAGGCGCGCGCGCGCGGCCTCGGTGAAAGGCGGCAGCTCGGGCAGGCCGGCGTCGGACAGGGCCACCAGCCACGCCACTTCGACTTCGACGCGGTGCGCCATGAAGCCGGCTTCGGACAACAGGCCCCGCAGCGCATCGCCCCGGGCTGCGTAGCGGCCGTCCAGGGGGGACAGGGCATTGAGGTGACTGATCTGGTCGGCAATCTGCATGGCGGGTAGAGAAAAAAGCGAGTCGGATGGCGGGGTGCCGATTTTATCATCCGCACCAATGTAACAATGGCGCAAAATGCGTTGCGCAATTGGAACGTCGCATTTCGAAGGTGATACCTCCTGCTATACTGCGGCCGCTTTCCGACTTCGCTTGTGGTCTCCATGAAATTGATCGGCTCGCTTACCAGTCCCTATGTCCGCAAAGTGCGGGTCGTCATGGCAGAGAAGAAGCTGGATTACCAGCTTGAACTCGAAAACGTCTGGTCTGCCGATACGCAGATCCAGACCTACAACCCGTTGGGCAAGGTTCCTTGCCTGGTCATGGAAGACGGCGGCGCGCTGTTCGATTCGCGCGTCATCGTCGAATACCTGGACACCCTGTCGCCGGTGGCTCGCCTGATTCCCCAGCCGGGCCGCGAGCGCGCGGCGGTCAAATGCTGGGAAGCCATCGCCGACGGCGTGCTCGACGCCTGCGTGACCATCGTCAAGGAAAACCAGCGCCCCGAAGCCCAGCGCAGCACCGACTGGATCGAACGCCAATACGGCAAGATACGCGCGGGCCTGGAAGCCATGAATACCAGCCTGGGCGAGCAGGCCCATTGCATGGGCGTGAATTACAGCCTGGCCGACATCGCCGTGGGCTGCGCGCTGGGCTACCTGGACCTGCGCTTCGCTTCGCTCGAGTGGCGCGCCGGCCACGCCAACCTGGCGCGCCACTACGAAAAACTGTCGGCGCGGCAATCGTTCATCGACAGCGCGCCGCCGGCCGCCTGACTCTTAGGTCCCCCAGGCGTCTGACACCCGCCAGGGTGTCAGACACCGAAGTGTGTCCAGGCTGCCTCAATGCTACGGTGTCCGACCCTCCGGGAGTCAGACACCTGATCTCAGATGCCGAAGGCCTGCCAGGCCTTCGCCAGCATGTAGGCGGCCAGGGCGAACAACAAACCCGCGAACACGCGCTTGAGCGTGCCCACCGGCAAGCGGTGCGCCATGCGCGCGCCGAACGGGGCCGTGAGCACGCTGGTCGCCACCAGCGCGAGCAGCGCCGGCCAATAGATATAGCCCAGCATGCCCGGCCGCGTCACTTCTTGATTCAGGCCCGACACCACGTACCCGATACTGTTGGCCAGCGCGATGGGAAAGCCCAGCGCCGCCGACGTGGACACGGCGGCATGCAGCGCGACATTGCACCAGACCATGAAGGGCACCGACAAGAAGCCGCCGCCCGCCCCCACCAGGCCGGACAGGAAGCCGATGCCGGCCCCCACCGCGGTCGTGCCCGCCATGCCCGGCATCTGGCGCGACGGCTTGGGTTTCTTGTTGCGCAGCATGTTCCAGGCCGAATAGCCGACGAACAGCGCGAAGAACAGCGACAGCCAGGCCGTGCTGAGCGCCGCGAACACGGCGCCGCCCGACAGCAGGCCGCCCACGATGATGCCCGGCGCCAGGGCGAACACGATCTTCCATTGGATGGTGCCGTTGCGCTGGTGGGCCCGTACGCTGGAGACGGACGTAAACAGGATGGACGTCATCGACGTGGCGATGGCGGCGTGCACGATCAGGTCTTGCGGCATGCCCTGCCAGGTGAACAGCATGGTCAGGAACGGCACCAGCAGCATCCCGCCGCCGATGCCCAGCAGCCCCGCCGCGAACCCCACCACCGCCCCCAGCGCCAGCAGGCTTACCAACATTGCTACATCCACTTCGATCTCCTAATCATGTGATTCAAGAATCAGGTACAGGCCCGGGCATGAACGCCCGGAAGGAAGCGCGCGGCGCTTCGGGGATGAGACCCCGCGTCAAGCGATGATGCCGCCGCCCAGGCAGACATCGCCGTCGTACAGCACGGCGGACTGGCCGGGCGTCACCGCCCATTGGGGCTGGGCGAACGACAGTTCGAAGGCGTTCAGGGCGGCGGATTCGAGCACGCAGGCCGCATCGGCCTGGCGATAGCGCGTCTTGGCGCCGTAGCCGCCCGGCTGCGGCGCGCGGCCGGCCACCCAGCTGGCGTCCAGCGCCTGCAGGCGGCTGGACAACAGCCAGGGATGGTCGTGGCCCTGCACCACATAAAGAATGTTGCGCTGCAGGTCTTTGCGCGCCGCGTACCAGGCATCGGCGGTGCCGTCGTCGCGCTGGCTGCCCTTGACCCCGCCCACGCCCAGGCCCTTGCGCTGGCCCAGCGTATAGAACGACAGGCCATGGTGCCGCCCTACCCGCTGCCCTTGCGGGGTCAGGATGTCGCCCGGCTCGGTGGGCAGGTAGCGGTTCAGGAATTCGCGAAAGGGCCGTTCGCCGATAAAGCAGATGCCGGTGGAATCTTTCTTGGCGGCGTTGTGCAGGCCGATTTCGTGGGCAATGCGCCGCACTTCCGTCTTGTGCAGCTCGCCCAGAGGAAAAAGCGTGCGCGACAGCTGCGCCTGGTTCAGGCGATGCAGGAAATAGCTTTGGTCTTTGGTGGCGTCTTGCGCCTTGAGCAATTGGTATTCGCGCCCGTGCGGCCCGGCGATGGCGCGCACCCGCGCGTAATGGCCCGTGGCGATGTGCTCGGCGCCCAGCGTCATGGCGTGGTCGAGGAAGGCCTTGAACTTGATCTCGGCGTTGCACAGCACGTCGGGGTTGGGCGTGCGGCCGGCGGAGTATTCGCGCAGGAACTCGGCGAAAACGCGGTCTTTATATTCGGCGGCGAAGTTGACGTACTCGAAATCGACGCCCACCAGGTCGGCCACGCTGGCCGCGTCCAGCAAGTCTTGGCGGGTGGAGCAGTATTCGGAATCGTCGTCGTCTTCCCAGTTCTTCATGAACAGGCCGATGACTTCGTAGCCCTGCTGCTTGAGCAGCCAGGCCGTCACCGACGAATCGACGCCGCCCGACATGCCGACGACCACGCGGCGGCCTTTGCCGGAATTTGAATTGAACGATGCAAGAGACATGGCGGCTATTTTAGAGGGCGGCCGGGTCGCCGGCGGGGCGCGGCTCGGCCGCCGCCGAGACTTCCATCAGCCAGGCCCGGAACGCCTGCAAAATGGGCAGGTTGGCCTTCTGCTCGGGATAGCACAGGTAATAGCCCTGCCGCGCGCGGATCGGCAACTGCACGGCCACCGCCAGCCTGCCGTCGCGCAGCTCTTCTTCGATCAGGCAGCGCGGGATCAGGGCGATGCCGAACCCCGCCGCGGCGGCCTGCGACAGCAGCGAGTATTGGTCGAAGCGCGCGCCCTCGAGCGCGCGGCGCGCGTCGCAGCCGGCCTGCTCGAACCACTCGCGCCAGCCCTCCAGCGCCGAGGTGTGGTGCAAAAGCGGATAACGCAGCAGTTCTTCGGCGTGTTCGCAGCCGCCGGCGATCAGGCGCGGGCTGCATACCGGCACGATGTCGCGGCCTACGATGTAGTCGGCGCCGCTGCCCGGCCAGATGCCGTCGCCGAACCGCACCGCGGCGTCGAGCTCTTGGTTGGAGAAATCGTAGCCCTGCCGGTGCGGCAGGAATTCCACGTGGATGTCGGGCCGCACGCGCATGAAGGTGGCCAGCCGCGGAATCAGCCAGCGGGCGCCGAAGGTGGGCATGCAGGTCAGGTGCAGGGTGCCGCCCCGGCCCTGGTGGGCGATGAGCTCGACGGTGGCGGCCTCGATCTGGCCCAGCCCGGCCTGGATTTTCTTCAGGTAGCTCTGGCCGGCCTCGGTCAGGACCAGCCCTTGCCTGATGCGCAGGAATAGCTCGACCCCAAGAAAGGCCTCGAGATGTTTCACTTGTTTACTGACCGCACCCTGGGTCACGCACATCTCCTGGGCGGCCCGTGTGAAGCTGCTATGCCTGGCAGCGACTTCGAAGGCTTGCAGGTCGGTCAAAGAGGGACAGAATCGGCGCATGGCATCGGCCGGTTGTTGTAACTAATTACAACATCAGGCATGAAAAAAAGTAATAGCTTACGGAGAATCTTTCGTTTGCGCAAACCCGCAAGGCCGTTCCAGAATCTTAAGGTTTGCCAATAGCAACGATCCGACAACTTCCTACAGGGGAAACCATGCAACGTCGCCATGTCATCCTGGGCCTGTCCCTTACCGCCGCGGTGCTGGCCGCGCCGCTGAGCGCCGGCATTGCCCACGCCCAAGACGCCTATCCGACCAAACCGATCCGCCTGGTCGTGCCCTTCCCGCCCGGCGGCACCACCGACATCGTCGGCCGCCTGTTCGCCGACAAGCTCAGCCAGGCGCTGGGCCAGACCGTGGTGGTGGAAAACAAGGCCGGCGCCGGCGGCTCGATCGGCAGCGCCCAAGTGGCCAGCGCCGACCCCGACGGCTATACGCTGGGCATCGCCACCGTCAGCACGCACGGCATCAACCCGGCCATTTACCACAACCTGCCGTTCGACGCCGAAAAAGACTTCACGCCGATCTCGAACCTGGCTTCCGTGCCGAACATCATGGTGATCAACCCCAAGGTGCCGGCCAAGAATATCAGCGAATTCATCGCCCTGGCCAAGAAAGAGCCGGGCAAGCTGGCGTACGCCTCGGCCGGCAACGGCTCGGTGTCGCACATGATGGGCGAGCTGTTCAAGATGGCCTCGGGCACCGACCTGATGCACGTGCCCTACCGTGGCGTGGGCCCGGCCCTGAACGACGCGCTGGCCGGCCAGGTCGACGTGCTGTACGACAACCTGCCGTCGTCGCTGCCGCACGTACAGGCCGGCAAGCTGGTCGCGCTGGCGGTTGCCGCGCCCAAGCGCGTGGCCGCGCTGCCCGACGTTCCCACCTTCGCCGAAGCCGGCCTGCAAGCCGTCAATGATTCGTCGTGGTTCGGCCTGGTGGGCCCGGCCAACCTGCCCAAGCCCGTGCTCGAGAAGCTGCATGCCGCCGTGGTGAAGGTCAGCGCCGACCCGGCCGTGGTGCAACGCCTGGAAAGCCTGGGTGCCGCGCCGGTGGCCAACACCCCGGAAGAATACGCTCAGCAGATCTCGGCCGAGATCGCCAAGAACAAGCGTATCGCCAAAGAAGCCAACGTGAAGATCGACTGATCGATCCCGGCCCCCGCCCAGCGGGGGCCGTTTCCCGCCTTGATGCCGTATCGATTTCCCATGCTTATCAACGAACCCCTGTCTTATCGCCTGGCTCTGCCGGCCCGCTATCCCGAAGCCTCGGCTGCGCTGGTGCTGGATTCGCCGCACAGCGGCACCACCTATCCGCCGGACTTCGCCTCGTCGGTGCCCATCGCCACGCTGCGCACGGCGGAAGACACGTGGGTCGATGACCTGTGGAACGACGCGGTCGGCATGGGCGTGCCCCTGATCGCCGCGGCGTTTCCGCGCGCCTATATCGATGCCAATCGCTCGCTCGACGAAATCGACTCGCAGCTGCTCGACCAGCCCTGGCCCGAGCCGCTGCCCGATTCGCCCAAGGTCAAGCTGGGCAAGGGCCTGATCTGGCGCATGCTCGACGACGGCACGCCGCTGTACGACCGCAAGCTCAGCCTGGACGAGGTGCGCCACCGCATCGATGCCTGCTGGAAGCCTTATCACGCGCAGGTGGCGCGCCTGCTCGACGCGGCCCACGCCCGCCATGGCAAGGTCTGGCACATCAACTGCCATTCGATGCCCAGCGTGGCCGGCGCGTTCGCTACCGACAAGCCCGGCCTGGTGCATCCCGATTTCGTGCTGGGCGACCGCGACGGCTCGACCAGCGATCCCGCTTTCCGCGAATTCGTGGCCGCCTGGCTGCGCGAGCGGGGCTACCACGTCACCGTCAACGATCCCTACAAGGGCGTGGAACTGGTGCGCGCCTTCGGCCGCCCGGCCGAAGGCCGCCACAGCCTGCAGGTGGAAATCAACCGCAAGCTGTACATGGATGAAGCCACCCTGCGGCCCTCGGCCGGCTACGGCAAACTGAAGGCCGACTTGCGCGACCTGACCGCTGCGCTGCTCGACTGGATGCGCGCGCAAACGGCCTGACGCCGGACGTCTGCGCGCCGTGGCTGGCGCCCCGCGCCGGCCTTTTCGAACGCCCTGCACTCTGCGGGGCGTTTTTTTATGCGCGCCGCAGCCCGGAGACCCGCGCGCACCCACTTGGGCAGGCT
>Ga0182738_1008614_pt1 | contig 10107 bp, 9 predicted proteins | sample eDN5th30CBELigMG_FD_128876 | JGI IMG/M metagenome (GOLD analysis project Ga0182738, IMG submission 128876) | Enriched Miracle-Growth compost microbial communities from Emeryville, California, USA - eDNA 5th pass 30_C BE-Lig MG (version 2)... ... | reverse complement strand
GCTTCGGGCAGCGGATAGGTTCCTTCGTGTTCGACCGGGTTCTCGGTCGCCAGCACCATGAAGGGCCGCGGGAGGTTCCGGGTGGTGCCGTCCACGGTGACCTGGCGTTCGGCCATCGCCTCCAACAGTGCCGACTGGGTCTTGGGTGATGCCCGGTTGACCTCGTCGGCCACCACGACGTTGGCGAACACCGGACCCGGGCGGAAGCTGAACTCGGAGGTGTTGCGGTCCCACACGTCGACACCGACCACATCGCCCGGAAGCAGGTCGGGGGTGAACTGGATCCGCCCGAAGGTCCCACCGATCGAACGGGCGAGCGCCTTGGCGAGCGTGGTCTTGCCGACACCCGGGACGTCCTCGATCAACAGGTGCCCGCGCGCCAGGAGGCACACCAGTGCGAGTTCGATCACCGACCGTTTGCCGACGATCACCTGCTCGACGTTGTCGGCCAATGCGTTGCACCAGTCGGCGAATCCGCCCTGGGACTGGATCGCTTCGGCCTGGATCGGGGTAGTGGTCACAGCGTCCTCCTCGATGGGTGTCGAGCATACTGGCGATGGTCGCACCGCCGACCGGTAGCCTGCGGCCATGTCGGATCGCTCCTGGGTGTTCGGATCACTGGGCGCCCTGGCCCGGCATCCGGGACTGTGGGCGACCGCGCTGGTCCAGGTGGTCAGGCTGGCCGCGCCGGGTTGGTGGCGGCGTCGCCCGTACCTTCCGCTGCCTGCGCCGGGCTATCTCCGGTTGCGGGTGACCACGATGTACGGCGGCGACGGGACGCGGCCGATCGACCCGGATGACGTGGTCGCCTGGCTGCGTTGGTGCCGAGCGGACGCCCGGCGATGACATCGGGGCCGGCGGCGCACGGTTCGGCGAACGGCGTCGTGCCCGACGAGCGGGAGCCCGCCCGGCTGGGCGTGACCCTCCACCGGGTGCGCCTGGAGGCCGCGATGTCCCTCCGCTCGGCCCGCGAGACGATCGCGGACCGCGAGGTGATCCTCGTCGAGATCGTCGACGGTGACGGCAACGTCGGGTGGGGGGAATGCTCCGCGCTGCCGCGCCCCGGCTACACCGCCGAGTACCTGGACGGCTGTTGGGCACTGCTCCGTGACCTCCTGGTTCCGTCGGTGGCCGAGGACCCCTCCAGCGCGCTCGAGCGACTGGCCGCGCTGCCCGGTCATCCCATGGCACGCAGCGCGTTGGTGGGCGCCCTGGTCGACCTCGACCTGCGGGCGCAGGGACGGTCCCTCTGCTCGGTGTTGGCCGAAGGCGCTCCGACCGCGGCACGGGTGGCCTCCAATGCGGTGATCGGGATCCACGACGACCTCGGAGAACTCGAAGCGGCGGTGGATCGGGCCGTCGGCGCAGGGCATCGCAGTGTCAAGCTCAAGATCGACCCCGACCATGCCGTCGTGTCGTTGCGCGCGGTGCGTCGGGGCTGGCCGGACCTGTCGCTGTCGGTGGATGCGAACGGTTCGTATCCCGACGCGGACACCGCAATCAGCGCCATCGCCGAACTCGAGCGCGTCGGGGGACCCCTCGGCTACGTGGAACAGCCCCTGGCCGCGGACGACCTGGTCGGCACGGCGATCGTGGCCCGGCGATCGGCGAGTCCCATCGCTCTCGACGAGTCGGTCACCAGCATCGGCGAGGCCGTGACCGCGGTCTCGCTCGGTGCGGTCGGGGTACTCGACCTCAAGCCGGCCCGGGTCGGGGGGCCGCTCGAGGCGATGGCGATCGGACGGATCATGACGGCGGAAGGCATCGGGGTGTTCTGCGGCGGCATGATGGAGTCGGGGATCGGGAGGGCCGCCGCGCTGGCGTTCGCCGCGCAGCCGATGTGCACCCTTCCCACCGATCTGGGCCCCTCGGCGCGCTACCACCGCCGAGACGTCACGGCTCCGTTCGACCTGGTCGACGGCTACATCGAGGTTCCCGTCGGAGCCGGTCTCGGTGTGGAACCCGACCGCGACGTCCTCGCCGAGTCGACCGTCGAACGGTGGCGGTTCCCGTGACGGCGCGGTGATGAGCCGGTTCACGTCGCGCACCGTTCGTGGTCGGGTCGCCGAGGTGCACGGAGCGGCGTTTTCGGACGTGCTCACTCGACAGGTCTGGTTCGTCGAACCGACCGACGCGGCCGTCGTGCTCGGGAGCACCCAGCCGCTCGCCTCGCTGGATCTCGGTGAAGTGGCCCGCCGGGGCCTGGGCGTGGTGCGGCGACGGTCCGGCGGTGGTGCCGTGGTGGTGGAGCCGGCGTCGTCGTTCTGGTTCGACGTGTGGTTGCCGAGCGGGGACCCCGCCTTCGACCACGACATCGGTCGATCGGCGGACTGGCTCGGCGGCCTGATGGTCGACGCGCTGGCGACCCTGGACGTCGACGGCGTCGTCGTCCGTGCCGCGGACCTCGTGCGCGAAGGCCCTGACCGCCGGTGGGCGGTGCTGGTGTGCTTCGGCGCGACCGGCGCGGGGGAGGTCCTGGTGCAGGGACGCAAGGCCGTGGGAATCTCCCAACGGCGCACCCGTGCCGGCGCCCGTTTCCAGGTGGTGATCCCCGCCGCGTTCGATCCGGAGGCTACGGCCGCGTTGTTCTCGCTGTCGCCATCGGCACGGGCCGAGCTCGTCCACCATCTGAGCGAAGGGGTCGCCGCTCTCGCCGTCGAGCGGCCGGTGCTGCGCCAGGCGATCGAGGAGGCGCTGGGGCAGCGCTGAGGGGCGCGGTGGGCTGAGGGCGGGGGCCGCTGGGGACGCCGGCGGCCCGCCCCACTCTTGCATGCTTGAACTCGGGGAGAAAACGCAATAGAGTGGGAACGCATGGGAGCCAGTGGGCAGATGACCCTCACCGATCGGCGGTCGTCGGTCGAGCGCATCGAGCTGGTCGGCGAACATCCCCGCTCCCTCGATGACCGCGGACGGCTCTCGATGCCCACGGCCTTCCGCCCGGCGTTCGACGAGGGGGCCGTCGTGCTCCGGTGGCCCGGACCGTGCGTCGCGATCCTGCCGGTCGCCGAGTACCGCGAGATCGAGGCGAACATGCGCGCCAAGCAGCGCGACGAACTGGCGGACGCGCGGGCTCGTGAGGCGCTGAACGCACTCGCGAACCATTCGCACCTCGACGCCTCGGGTCGCCTGTTCATCTCCGAGGACCTGCGCGCCTTCGCCGGTTTCGAGCGCGAACTCGTCGTGGTCGGCCAGCGCACCCGCCTCGAGCTGTGGGCCCGGGCCACCCACGACGAGGGAGCCGAGGAGCGGTGGCAGGCACTGGTCGCGCACATCTCCGCGGAGGCGTTGTGAACCATGGGCACGGCGACGCGTGGTCACGATCGAACGGACGCACCGGTGGCTGACCGCGACGGGTTCGCCCACCGCAGCGTGCTGCTCGCCGAGGTGACGGCGGTCTTCGCCGACGCACCCGACGGCCGCATCGTCGACGCCACCCTGGGCGGTGGTGGCCACGCCGCCGCCCTCGCGTCGGGCAGACCCGGTCGGACGATCCTGGGCATCGATCGCGACCCGGCGGCGCTCGAGGCGGCCGCCGAGCGCTTCGCGCAGGCACCCGACCTGCGGGGACGACTCGAGACCCGCCGCGGCCGCTTCGACGTGGTCCTGGGCGAACTCGACGACCAAGAGCCCGTGGCCGGGGTCCTGTTCGACCTGGGCGTGTCGTCGCCGCAGTTCGACCTCGCCGAACGCGGCTTCAGCTACCGGGCGGACGCGCCGCTCGACATGCGGATGGATCCGGACACGCCTCGCTCCGCGGCCGACATCCTCGCCGACGCGGACGTGGCCGAGATCGCGGGACTGCTCCGGGAGTACGGCGACGAACGCTATGCCCACCGCATCGCCCGCGCGATCGTCGCGGCGCGGCCGGTCACCACGACCGGTCAACTCGCCGACCTCGTCCGTTCGGCGATCCCCGCTCCCGCTCGTCGTCGCGGAGGACATCCGGCCAAGCGCACGTTCCAGGCGCTGCGGATCGCCGTGAACGGCGAGCTCGACGCGCTCACCGCCGGTCTGACGACGGTCCTGGGTGGATCGGTCGTGATGCCAGGGGGCCGGATCGCGGTCATCAGCTACCACTCGGGTGAGGACCGGATCGTCAAGCAGCTCTTCCGGGATGCCGTCAGCGGCGGGTGTGTCTGCCCTCCCGGATTGCCCTGTGGGTGCGGCGCCGTTCCCACCGCACGCTGGGTGATCCGAGGGGGCACCACGCCCCAAGAAGCCGAGATCGCGGCGAATCCGCGGGCGGCGAGCGCCCGACTCCGTGCCGTGGAGGTGATCGCATGAGCATGGTGGCCCCACCCCGCCCCGACCCGCGGACGCGCCCCGAGCGCATCCCCCGGGGGCGCCGCGCCGAGCCGGCCGACCGCCACCTGCGGGTCGTCGCCGAACCCCGGCGCCGGAGTCGGCGACGGGTGCTGTCGTTCTTCGTGCTCGTCGCCTTCTTCGTGATCCTTTTCGGCACGGCGACCTTTCACGTGCGCCTCGTGACCGGCCAGCAGCGTCTCGACCGGCTCGACCGACAGGCCGAAGCCGCACAGGCGAAATACGACCGGCTCCGCCTCGACGTCGACCGCCTCTCCGCCCCCGATCGGATCGTCGCCCGGGCGCGTGCGCTGGGCATGGTCGAGGCCGGCGATCCGACGTGGCTCGGGCCCGGGTCCGCGGCGATCACCGACGGCGACGGGCACGGCGATTCGGCGCTGCACGACTACCTCGACGTCAAGCCCTACCTGAAAGACGACCAATGAGGCCGGCGGGATGAGCGACGACGACCCGCCCCGCATCGCCGACGGTTTCTTCGGCGCGGGATCGCCCGGCTCCGACTCGCCCCGGTCACACCATCGCAGCCCGCGTCGATCGACGCCCTCGGCTCGAGGTTCCACCTCGCCGCAACGTCCGGCCGGAGCAGACCGCTCGGCGCGACGGCCATCCCGCGCGGCTGCCACGACCCAACGTCGGTCGTCGGCGCGTTCGAGCGGCGCGCGCCGGGCGTCGGCCGGCGCCGCTGACCCACCGGCCCGCCGGACCCGCCCGGCCCGCCCGACCCGCCGGTCCCGACGGCCGTCGGGACGTGGACCCGTGGGCGTCGCACGACACCGCTACCTGGGCATCGGCGCGGTATTCTGCCTGTTGTTGACCGTGGCCGTCGGCAAGCTCACCGACCTGCAGGTACTGAGCCCGAACCGTTACCGGAGCACCGGCGTGGCGCAGCGGACCGTGCGGGTCGCCCTGCCCGCCGCCCGCGGCGCGGTGCTCGACCGTGATGGACGGGACCTGGCCGTCTCGGTGCCCCGTTCGACGGTCGTCGCGGATCCGACGCAGGTCTCGGACGTGGCGGCCGAATCGGCGCGCTTGGCGAAGCTGCTGGAGATGGACCGCGCCAAGGTCGCCGCGCTCCTGCGCACGACGTCGCGATTCGTGTACGTCGCCCGGACCGTTCCGGATCGGACCGCGCACGAGATCGCGCGCCTCAGAGACGCCGGCCAACTCGACGGCATCGACCTGATCACCGAATACCAGCGGGTCCGTCCCAACGGCGACGAGGCGCGTTCGGTCATCGGCACGACCGACATCGACGGGGTCGGGATCAGCGGCCTGGAGTCCCAGTACGACAAGGTGCTCGAAGGAACGCCCGGCGAGCTCTCCTACGAACGCTCTGCCATGGGGCCCATTCCCGGTGGTCAGAAGGATCTCAGGTCGGCTTCGCCCGGCGACGACCTGCAGCTCACGATCGACCTTCCGTTGCAGTACGCGGCCGAGAAGCTGGTGGCGGCGCAGGTGAAGGCGACCGACTCGGCCTCGGGCATCGCCATCATCTCGAAGCCCGGCACGGGTGAAGTGCTCGCGATGGTGAACGTCGCCGCGGACGCGAAGACCGGGAAGGTCGCCACCTCCACCAACAACGAGGCGCTGACCACGGTGTTCGAGCCGGGATCGGTCAACAAGGTCATCACGGTGGCCGCGGCACTGGCCGACGGCATGGTCGACCCCGCGACCGTGCTGGCGCATCCCCCCACGCTCACCCTGGGCGGCGCGACCTTCAGCGAGGCCGAGGCGCTGCCGTCGCAACTCAGCGTGACCGACATCCTCACGGTGTCGTCCAACATCGGGACGATCGAGCTGGCGCGGATGCTCGGCAAGGAGCGGGTCGATCGGGCGCTTCGGGACTTCGGTTTCGGGCAGAAGACCGCGCTTGACTTCCCCAACGAATCGCCCGGACTCCTCCTGCCCACCTCGCAGTGGAGCGGGTCCTCGATCGGCTCGATTCCGATCGGGCAGGGCATCTCGGTGACCGCGATGCAGATGCTGCAGGTGTACAACACCATCGCGAACGGCGGCGTCGCCGTGCCCACCCGTCTCGTCGACGCCAGGATCGACGCACAGGGCCGCCGGTATCCCACCAGCCGCGGCACGCCGCGCCGGGTCCTCCCGGCTGAGGTCGCAGCCCAGGTCCGCGGCATGCTCGCCAACGTCGTGCGGACCGGAACGGGCACCAAGGCTGCGGTTCCCGGCTACCAGGTCGCCGGCAAGACTGGAACGGCACGGATTCCACTCGACCAGCACCAGCCGGGCGACGGCTATCTCGGCCTCGACGGCCGCTACCACTACGCCTCGACCTTCGTGGGCATGCTGCCCGCCGGGGACCCGCAGCTCTCGATCATCGTCGTGCTCAACGACGTCGATCGGAACCGCCAGGGGTCGTACTTCGCCTCGGACACCGCGGCACCGCTCTTCGGTGCGCTCGCGACCGAAGCCGTTCGGCGGTTGCACCTCCCGCCGGCCACCGGTGAGGACCCCACCGCCGGTCTGCCCGACGTGAGCTCGCACCTGCTCGAGATCGGGGACGGTCCCACGAGCCAGGGCGGGACCAAGGCGTCGGTGGTGCCGTGACGGCGGACGTGGCCGCGATCGCGGCGCGTCTGGCCCGCGGGGACATGGCGGCGGTGGTGCACGGTGCGACCGGGGTCACCTGCGACGACGTCTTCCACGACCATCGCGAGGTCCGGCCCGGCGGGCTGTTCTGCTGCGTGGTCGGGCGTCGATTCGACGGACACGACCACGCCCACGACGCGGTCGCGGCCGGCGCTGCGGCACTGTTGACCCAGCGCCGCCTCGACCTCGGCGTCCCCGAGATCGTCGTCGACGACGTGCGGGCGGCCATGGGCCCGGTCGCCGCGCTGGTCCACGGTGATCCGAGCACCGATCTGTGTTGCGTGGGGATCACCGGCACGAACGGCAAGACGACGACCGCGGCACTGATCGCCGGCGTGCTCCGGGCGGCCGGCCACGATCCCGAGGTAATCGGCACCCTCACCGGTGTGCGGACCACGCCGGAGGCGACCGATCTGCAACGGCACCTGGCCCGGGCCCGGGACGCAGGGCGGACCCACGTGGTCATGGAGGTCTCCTCGCATGCCCTCGCAGAGCATCGCGTCGACGGCATGCACTACGCGCTGAGCGTGTTCACGAACCTGTCGCGGGACCACCTCGACTTCCACGGGACCATGGAGGAGTACTTCCGCGCCAAGGCCCGCCTGTTCGAACCGGAGTTGAGTTCCCGGGCGGTCGTCGACGTCGACGACGCGCACGGCCGTCTGTTGCGCGACGCGGCCGCGATTCCCGTCGAGGGATTCGGTGATGCCGATGCCGAACCGGTGGAAGAGCTCGCGCCGATCGTGCTCACCTGGGCTGGTCGAACGGTGCGACTGGCCCTCGCCGGGCGCTTCAACGTCTCGAACGCCGTCGCTGCGGCCTCGGCGGCCCGGGCTCTGGGCATCGACGACGACACCATCGCCGCCGGCCTGGCGGCCACCGAGCCGGTCCCCGGTCGCTTCGAGATGGTGCGATCCGGTCAGCCCTTCGCCGTGATCGTCGACTTCGCCCACACCCCGGACGGGTTGGACAAGGCCGTCGCCGCGGCGCGCGAGATCGCCGGCGACCGGCGCGTCCTGGTCGTGTTCGGCGCCGGCGGCGACCGGGACCGGACCAAACGGCCGCTCATGGGCGCGGCCGTGGCCGACGCGGATCGCGTCGTGATCACCACCGACAACGCGCGGTCCGAAGCGCCCGAGCAGATCGCAGCGGAGATCCTCGCCGGGATCGAGGACCGGGAGCGGGTGACGGTCAGCCTCGACCGACGAGGCGCGATCGACACGGCGCTGGCAGAGGCCGCACCGGGCGACGTGGTGCTGATCGCCGGCAAGGGACACGAGACGACCCAGACGATCGGCGCCACGTCTGTTCCCTTCGACGATCGCCAGGTGGCCCGGGAGCTGCTGGCGGAGCGAGGATCGGTGCCGTGATCGCCCTCGTTCTCGCCGGCGCGGTGTCGTTCGGGTTCTCGCTCGTGGGGACCCGCATCCTGATCGCGTGGATGCGCCGCCACCATCTCGGGCAGCCGATCCGCACCGACGGCCCCCAACAGCACCTGTCGAAGGCCGGCACGCCGACGATCGGCGGCGTCGCGATCGTCGGCGCCGCGACGCTCGGCTATCTGTCGGCCCACGTGCGACCCGGGCTGGTGTTCACCCGTTCGGGCATGTTCGTGATGCTCCTGATCGTCCTGGCCGGCGGCGTGGGGCTGGCGGACGACTGGATCAAGATGGCGAACGAACGCAACCTGGGCCTGTCCAAGTCGGCGAAGTTCGGCGGCCTGTTCGCCGTCGCGATCATCTTCACGTTGCTCACCCTCAACCTGTCCAAGCCGCACCTGGAACTCAGCTTCACCCGCTACGACAGCATCGACTGGCTGCTCCCACCCTGGCTGTGGGTGATCTGGGCGCTGCTGTTGATCCTGGGTACGACCAACGCGGTGAACCTGACCGACGGTCTGGACGGGCTCGCGTCGGGCTCCGCCATCCTCGCGTTCATCTGCTACACGATCATCTGCTTCTGGGCTTTCCGGTACCCGGTCTACGAGGTGCCCCACGCACTCGACCTGTCGGTGGTGGCGGTGGCCATGGCCGGTGCGTTGGCGGGGTTCCTGTGGTGGAACGCCGCGCCGGCGCAGATCTTCATGGGCGACACGGGTTCCCTGGCCATCGGGGCCGGGTTGGCCGGTCTCGCCCTGTTGTCGAACACGCAGTTGCTCCTGCCGATCATCGGCGGGCTGTTCGTGTACGAGACGGTGTCGGTGATGCTGCAGGTGGCGAGCTTCCGGCTGTTCGGACGGCGGATCTACCGGATGGCGCCGGTCCACCACCACTACGAGCAGAAGGGCTGGCCGGAGACGACGGTGATCGTCCGCTTCTGGATCATCGCCGGCATGTGCACGGTCGTCGCGCTGGGCGTCTTCTACGCCGACTTCCTCCACCTGGGACTCGGGCGATGACCGGCGCGCCGCCATCCGCGAAAACCCGGCCGGGTGCGAGCAGAATGCGCGAGGTGAACGCAAGGGTGCTCCGGCGATGACCACGATCGACGCGCCGCCGCGCTCGGAACGGCGACTGCACCACGACCGTCCCGGTGCCGAGGCGCGCCCGCGCGGCCTGCTCGCCCGTGTCGCCCACATCGGCGGGGCCGACACCTCGGTGTTCTGGTGGCTGGTCTCGGTGGTGTCGGTGCTCAACATCATCGGGCTCGTCATGGTCCTGTCGGCGTCGTCGGTGACCTCGCTGGAAGAGACCGGATCGGCCTGGACGTACTTCAGCCGGCAGCTCACCTGGACGCTGGTCGGTTGCGTGGTCGCCTTCGCGCTCCTGCACGTCTCACTCGACGCGCTCAGACGGTATGCGACCGGAGCGCTGGCGCTGTGCGTCGTCGGCCTGTTGGCCGTGCACGTGCCCGGCCTCGGTGTGTCGGCGAACGGGGCCACGCGCTGGATCGGGGTCGGACCCGTCCAGATCCAGCCATCCGAGCTGACCAAGCTGGCGCTCATCGGCGTCGTCGCCGACTGGCTCGCCCGCAACGAGCGTTTTCTCGACGTGTCGAGGATCGTCGTCCGGCCGATGATGCTGCTGTTGGGTTTCGTCGCCGCGTTGGTGATGCTCCAGCCCAATCTCGGCACCACGATCGTGATCGCCGCGACGGTGTTCGTAATGCTGTTCGCGGCCGGCGCGCCCCGTCGGGCCTTGGCCGGTTGGGGGATCGTCGGGACGATCGGCGCCT
>Ga0182738_1008612_pt1 | contig 10107 bp, 7 predicted proteins | sample eDN5th30CBELigMG_FD_128876 | JGI IMG/M metagenome (GOLD analysis project Ga0182738, IMG submission 128876) | Enriched Miracle-Growth compost microbial communities from Emeryville, California, USA - eDNA 5th pass 30_C BE-Lig MG (version 2)... ... | reverse complement strand
CGACTCCCTGGCGGCGGCGCTGGCCGACGAGCCGTCGCTGCTGGCGCGCGACGGCGGGTTCATCCGCGCCGGCTACCGCGCCGAGCTCGACGAGCAGCGCACCCTGCGCGACGACAGCCGCAAGACCGTGGCGGCGCTCGAGGCGAAGTACCGGACGGCAGCGGGCGTGCCCTCGCTCAAGATCCGGCACAACAACATGATCGGCTATCACATCGAGGTGACGGCGACGCATGCCGACAGGCTCGATCTCGCCACCCTCGGCTTCACGCGCCGCCAGTCGATGTCGAACGCCACGCGCTTCAGCACCGCGGAGCTGGCCGATCTTGAGACCCGCATCGGCCGCGCCGCCGACCAGGCGCTGGCGCTGGAGCTGCAGATCTTCGACGCGCTGGTCGCGGAGGCAATGGCGGTGTCGGCGGCCGTCGTCGCAGCCGGCCGTGCGCTGGCCGCGCTCGATGTGGCGGCGGCGCTTGCCGATCTCGCGGCGAGCGGCAACTACGTGCGGCCGGCGCTCTCCGAAGACACCTCCTTCACGCTCGTCGGCGGCCGCCATCCGGTGGTCGAGGCGGCCTTGCTGCGGCAGAGCAGCGCGGCCTTCGTGCCCAACGACTGCGAGCTCGGGCCGTCGCGGCGGCTGTGGCTGCTGACCGGTCCGAACATGGCCGGCAAGTCGACCTTCCTCCGCCAGAACGCGCTGATCGCGGTGATGGCGCAGGCGGGGTCGTTCGTGCCGGCAAAGCAGGCGACGATCGGTATCGTCGATCGGCTGTTCAGCCGCGTCGGCGCGGCCGACGACCTGGCGCGCGGCCGCTCGACCTTCATGGTCGAGATGGTCGAGACGGCGGCTATCCTCAACCAGGCGACATCGCGCAGCCTGGTGATCCTCGACGAGATCGGCCGCGGCACGGCGACGTTCGACGGCCTGTCGATCGCCTGGGCCGCGCTCGAGCACCTGCACGAGATCAACCGGTGCCGCGCGCTGTTCGCCACGCACTATCACGAGCTCGGCGCGCTCAAGGAGCGGCTGAGCGCGCTCGCGCCTTACACCATGCGGGTGAAGGAGTGGCAGAACCAGGTCGTGTTCCTGCACGAGGTGGCGCCGGGCGCCGCCGACCGGTCCTACGGCATCCATGTCGCCCAGCTCGCCGGCCTGCCCGCCTCGGTCGTGGCGCGCGCCGAGGAGGTGCTGGCCGAGCTGGAGAAGGGCGAGCAGTCGGGCGCGGTGACGCGGCTTGCCGACGACCTGCCGCTGTTCGCCGCCGCGCCGCCGCGGCCGGCCGGCGGCGTGAGCAAGGCCGCGGAGTGCGAAGTCGAGAAGGCCCTCGCCAGGATCAATCCCGACGAGCTGACGCCTCGTCAGGCGCTCGACCTCGTCTACGAGCTGCGCCGCCTCCGGAAGTAGGCGCTGCCTCCGCCATTGGACCGCGCGCATCCTGCGCGCTCATGATCAAACGCAGCCACAGGTGCGTGCATATGAGCGCGCAGGATGTGCGCGGGCCAGTGAGCATGTTTCGCGGGAAGATCGCGAGCCTACAGGCTCCTCCGCGCCAGTGCTGCGCCCTCTGCCAACGCGCGCAGCTTGCCGTAGGCGGTGGCGAGCGTCATCGGCGCCATGCCGCAATTGGTGCAGGCCTGGATGCGCTCGGGATCGACGAACCGGGTCGCGAGCTTCAGCGTGGCGGCTACTTCCTCAGGTGTATCGATCCTCTCGGAGGCGATGTCGATCGCGCCGACCAGCACGGTCTTTGTCTTCAGCAGCTTCATCAGCTCGGGCGGCACGTGGCTGTTGCGCACTTCGAGCGAGACCTGCTGGATCCTGCTGCGGTCGAGCGCGGGGAAGGTCTTCTCGTACTGGCGCCAGCTCTCGCCCAGCGTCTCCTTCCACTTGATGTTGGCCTCGATGCCGTAGCCGTAGCAGATGTGGACGGCGGTCGTGCATTTCAGGCCTTCGGCCGCCCGTTCCAGGGCCGGCACGCCCCACTCGACCGTCTCGTCGAGATAGACATTGAATGCGGGTTCGTCGAACTGCACCACATCGACGCCGAGCGCCTCGAGGTCCCTGGCCTCCTGGTTCAGCAGCTCGGCGAAGGCGAAGGCCATCTTCACCCGATCGCCGTAGTAGCCGTCGGCCAGGGTATCGATCAGCGTCATCGGGCCCGGCAGGGTGAATTTGAGCTTGCGCGCGGTGGCCGCGCGCGCGACGCGCGCCTCCTTCTCGTGCACGAACTTGCGCCGCCGGAGCGGCGCTGTGACAGTCGGGCAGTCGGCATCGTAGCGGTTGTTGCGAATGCCCATGCGAATCTTCTTGTCGAAGTCGACGCCGTCGACCTCGGCCAGAAAACCGTGCACGAAATGCTGCCGCGCCTGCTCGCCATCGCTCACGATGTCGATGCCGGCCTCTTCCTGCCGCTTGATGGCGAGCGCGGTGGCGTCTTCCTTGGCCTCCTGCAAGGGCGCGCCGGTGAGCGTCCACGGTGCCCACAGCACGTTCGGCGTGGCGAGCCACGAGGGCTTGGGCAGGCTGCCTGCCAGGGTCGTCTCGAACATCTATCCTCCCGAAACCGTATTCATTGTCGTCATGCCGATTGCCGGCCTGGGCGCGCTGCCGGGCGCCAGAATCTGGCCGTAGGTGCCGGGTGCGCGCCACTGCAGGGTGCCGAAAGCGCCGCAGCTCTCGCATACCGAATGCCAGGTCTCGTGGTGCGCGCCGCAGGCCGTGCAGCGCCATGCCTTGTCGGCCGGCGCCACGGCGGCACGCGCCAGCCAGTCGCGCACCTTGGCCTGGCCGGAGTCGGCGCGCTCCTCGAGCTCGGCCATCATCCGGCAGACGCGGACCGGCGGATTGGTCCCGCCGGCCGCTTCGAGATGGCGTCGTGCCTCGCCCCACAGGCCTGCATCGAGCGTCACCTGGGCAAGCGCCAGGTGGCTTTCCATGTCGTCCGGCTTCTGGGCCACGAGCTTGCGCACCACGGCGACCCGCTTCAGCGGGTCGCTTTCGCCCGATGCCTCGAGATAGAGCGCCATGAGATCGGGATGCGGAGCGAGAGACCAGCCGCGTTCCAGCGTCTTCGTCGCGCGCCTGGCATCGCCCATCTTGATCTGCAGCTCGGCGAGCCGGATCGTTACCGCAATGCGCTCGGGGGCCATGCCGAAGGCTTCGCGTGCCATGCCGAGCGCCTCGTTGCCGTGGCCGTCATGCTCGGCGGAACGGCTGCGTTCCACGAGCAGCAGCGCGCGCAGGGTGCGGCCGCGGTCGGCGCTCACCACCTTGCGGCGAACGCCGGCGTCGAGCGTGTCCTGCGCCGCCCGCCACTGATGGAGCTGCGCCTGCATGTCGAACAGCGAATGCACCACCCATGGCGTCTGCGGCTTGAGCGCGAAAGCCCGCTCGGCGTACTCGAGCGCCTGCGCCTGGTTGCCGTCGCGCAGCGACTGGGCAATCAGGCCGCGCAGACCGAGGAATGCCATCTGCTCGTCCGCCAGCATCGCCTTGAAGGTACGGTTGGCGCCCTCGCGGTCGCCGTTGAGCTGGGCGGCCTGCGCCGACAGAAGCAGCGTGAGCGCGGGCTCGGAGAGCAGCTGCTCGGCCTTGCGCGCGTGGCGCTGCGCCTCGGCCCCGTCGCCCGCCGCCACGGCGGCGAGCCCCTGCGTCAGCTCGCGATAGCCGCGTCGCCGGCGGCTCTCACCCCAGCCCTCGAGGAAGGCCCCCGGCGCGCCGACGATCCAGCGATAGAGCAGCCAGAATGCGACACCGAGCAGGATGAGGAAGACGACGCCGACCAGCAGCACGCCGACACTGGTGTCGAGCCGCCAGCCGCGCCATTGGACGACGACATTGCCGGGCCGTTCGGCGAGCCACACGGCGCCCAGCATCGCAACAGCGGCGACGGCGAACCAGATCAGCGTACGCAGCATGGTCATGGCGGACTACCGGGCGCTGCCCAGCAGCGAAACCGCCTGGGCCGCGAGCTGGTCGACCGCGCGTTGCGCAGCGAGATGTGCCTCGGCACGGGCCAGCCACCCTGCCGTGGCGCGGGATGTCTGCGGCGGCAGCGATTTCACCAGCTCGACGGCCTTGGCGAGGTCGCCGGCGCCGATGGCGGCTTCGGCACGCGCCAGCCTGGCCTCGACCGAATCGCCCTGCACGTCGGGACCGACTCGGCGCAGCGAGACCAGGTTCTTCAGCTTGCCGAGAAGCCGCTGCCAGAAGGAATCGTCGGCGAGATCGTCGGCGAGGGCCGCCTTGGCCATGGCCGGAAAGGCGGCGGCGAGGCTCGCACGCGAGGCGACGCCTTTGTCCGCCAGGGGCTGCAGCGTCGCGATCAGCTCGCCGAGCCTGGCATCGCCCTGCGCCAGCGGCGTCAGCAGGCCGAGATCGGTCGTGAAGGGCTGGCCGGCCGTCAAGCCGGCGCTGATGCGCGCGGCAATGCCGATCACCGCCGAGCCGCGCGCGGCCGCCAACGCCTTTTGCTCACCAGTGGTGCTGGCACTGGCGGCGGCGGCCGCCTTCTCGACGGAGGCCTTCTGGGCGGCGATCACCTGGTCGAGCGATTGCATGCCGGCGCGCAGCGCCACGATCTCCGATTTCAGCGCCGACGTATCGGCTTCCGTCGCGGCGGGCCTGCTTTCCAGCGCTTCCAGCTTGCGGCGCAGCTCGGCGATCGCGGGATCCGGTGTTGCCGGCGATTCTGCCGGAGGCCGGTCGGCCTGCGCGGCCGTCGTCGCGACCGCGCTCACGCGCTTGTCGAGATCGTCGAGGCGGGCGGTGAGCTCCCGCTTGGCGGTGTCGAGGGCGGCAGTGTCGATGATCGGCGCAGGGGGCGGCGCGACAGGAGCGGCCGGCGCGGGTTGGGCGATCGCCGGACCGCGCCACAAGTTGCGCGCTTCCTGCGGCCAGTAGGGCAATGACACGAGTGCGCCGGCAAGCACGATCACGGCGGCGACAAGGCCGGTCGCGAAGGCACCGACCACGCCCAGTCCGCGGGGCGGGGGCGCCGCAGCGGCAGCGACGGGGACGTCGGTCGGTTCGGGCGGCGGCGGAGACGTTGGGGTGTCGGTCATGGGGCTGGGACTTTTTACGCCGGGCGGGGGCAGCCGGTCGATCTCATCCAGCACCGCCTGGCGGGTGGGACGCTCTGCCGCGACCGTCGTGGCGAAGGAAAGCGCGCCGAGCGGCAGTGCCGCGGCGGGGCTGATGGCAATTGCGGCGATGCCCCGGCAGGCATCGGCAAGTTTCGCCTGCGTGACGAGCCGAACGAACGCTTCCGACGCACGCGGCGAGAAGAAGGTCACGGCATCGAGTGCTCTGGCTTCCAGTGCGGCGCGTGCCGAATCCGGAAGCACATCGGCTTCGCGTGCCTCGTAAAGCACGACGCGCCTGGTTTCGAATCCTTCGGGTGCGAGCTCGCCGGCGATATCGGCACCGCTGACATGAAGGAGAGGACCGTTCGCGGGATCGAGGCGTTGCCGCACCAGGTCAGACAGGGCAGCGGCGTCGCCCGACGCCGAAACGACGGAGCCGAAGCCCAGCCCCTCCGCGGTCGCGGCGGACGTATCGCCCACGGCGAAGATCGGCTTGCTGCGTTGCTCGCTCGCTTCGGCCAGCGCACGGGCGCCGTTGGCGCTGGTGATCAGCACGGCCTGGCAGTCCGCCAGGGACTCGGCGAAGTCGTCGGGCGGATGCAGCACCTGCAGCCGGAACAGCGGTGCGATGACGGGAGAATGGCCGCGCGCACCGAGCGCCTGGGCCAGCGCCGTCGCCTCGCGTTCCGGCCGGGTGATCAGTACGCGCATGGTTTTATCTGTCCCTCATTTTCCTCTTCCCCGCTAGGGGGAGAGGCCAGGAGAGGAGGAAGCGACGTGCGTCACCCCTCACCCATCCTCTCCCCCAGCGGGGGAGAGGAGAAAGAAAGTCGAGTTGGTCAAAGCAACACGACGCCTTCCAGCGCCAGCAGCTTTCGCTTGGTCGGAAGGCCCTGGCCGCCGGAGAAGCCGCCTTCCTTGCCGCCGCTGCCCAGCACGCGGTGACAGGGCACGATGATCGGGATGGGATTGCGGCCGCACGCCATGCCGACGGCGCGCGGGCCCGACCCCAGCGCCATCGCCATGCCGCCGTAGGTCGCCGTCTCGCCGTAGGGGATTTCGCGCATCATCTTCCAGACGCTCTTCTGGAAATCGGTTCCGCGGCTGGCGAGCGGCAGGTCGAAGCTCTTCAGTCGACCCGCGAAGTAGCGCTCGAGCTGGCGGCGGGCCTCCGCGAGGACCGGCGACGGCATGTCCCGTGTCCGTTCGCCGCTGCCGGCCCAGCGCAGTCCGGTCAGTGCCTCGCCATCGGCTTCCAGCGCCAGCCGGCCGACGGGGCTTTCGACATAACAACAAATCGTCATGCCGCGAGCGTAGCCTTCGCCTCCACGCTTTGCCAACATGGGGCCATGATCAGGGGGAGAACGAGCCGGCGCCGCCTGCTGGCGGGCGCGGCTGCACTGTGGCCGGCGCTGGCGTTCGGCCAGCAGCCGCAACAACATCGGCAGCGACAGACGCCGGCGTCCGAGCCGGGCATGCCGCCGCCGGTCGTATTCGTGCATGGCAATGGCGATTCGGGCGCGCTGTGGGTCAACAACATCTGGCGCTTCGAGGCCAATGGCTACAGGCGCGACCATCTCTTCGCCATCGACTTCAGCAATCCGGTGGCGCTCAGCGACGATTCGAAGACGCAGCCGTTCCGCTCGTCCACGGCCGAGGCGATGAAGGAGCTGGCCGCCTTCGTGGCGCAGGTGAAGAAGGAGACACGCCGCCGCAAGGTGGCGCTGATCGCCTCGTCGCGCGGCGGCAACACCGTGCGCAACTATCTCGTGAACGGCGGCGGGGCTGCCTCGGTGAGCCATGCCGTGCTGTGCGGCACGCCCAACAAGGGCATCGTCGTTTCCGACACGATGCTGGTGGGCAGCGAATTCAACGGCGCGGCGCCGTTCCTCAAGGCGCTGAACGGCGGCCCGGACGACCTGGTCCCCGGTGTCGAGCTGATGGCGATCCGCTCCGACAGGAACGACAAGTACTCTCAGCCCGACGGCCGCTTCATCGGCCAACCCGGCAAGCCGACCGGTGTCGGCTTCGATGCGTCGGAGCTGCGCGGCGCGCGCAACGTCATCCTCGACGGCGTCGATCACCGCGAGACGGCGTTCCACAAGCTGGCCTTCGCCGCGCAATACCAGTTCATCACCGGCAAGGCCGCCGGCACCCTGTTCATCGCCCAGGAGCCGAAGCCGACCTTGAACGGCCGGGTCACCGGCATGGCCGACAGGGTCTATACCAACCTTCCCGTCGCCGATGCCGAGGTCGAGATCTACGAGGTGGATGTCAAGACCGGCGAACGCAAGACGACCCATCCGGCGCATCGCAAGACGACCGGTGCCGACGGCCATTGGGGACCCTTCATCGGCAGTTCCGACGCCTGCTACGAGTTCGTGCTGCGCATGGCGGGCCAGCCGGTCACCCACACCTATCGCTCGCCGTTCCTTCGCTCGAGCAACGTGGTCCATCTGCGCCCCGAGCCTTTTGCCAAGGCCGACGAGGCGGCAGCCTCCGTCGTCCTCATGAGCCGGCCGCGCGGCTATTTCGGTGTCGGCCGCGACAAGTTCTCGCTCGACGGCAGAACGCCGCCCGGCATCCCCGACGGCGTGCCGGCCGTGTCGGTCGGCCGGCTGGCGTTCGATGCCGCGCCGCGCACGGTCGTGGCCGTGCTCAACAACGAGACCATCGCCACCCGTACCTGGCCCGCCAAGGACAATCACATCGTCGTGGCCGAGTTCCTGAACTGACTTGCGCAGCCATCGCACTTTTCCTCACGGGCGAAGCCGGGGCAGTGCCCTCGTAGTCGGGGGCGGAGGGGTCATGGCAACAGCATCGGTGTGGCCTCTGACCCTTCCGTCGCGGATAGGGCGCTATCGCACGAAGCGAGAAAGCGGCGACGCGCCACCTCCCCGCGCCGCGCGCAGGGAGGAACATGATTGCTCGCTGCTTCTCTCGATACGTCCCGTGGCTATTTCTCGTACGAGTACCTGAAGTCGCAATGGCTCGCGCCCTGCATGATGGTCTGGCTGCGGCGGAGCTTGAGCCTGGGGTCGTAGCCTTCGCAGAAGGCGCCGTCGCGGTTGCACGACAGCAGATGCCCGATCTCGCCCAGGCCCATCGCCTTGTAGGTCTCGGCGTAGCGGCAGCGCACGACGTCGAAGGTGAAGCTCGAGTCGGTCTGCTCCCTGACCTCGATCTCGAGCGCCCCGCCCTTGGTCCACAGCGGCATCACGTCCTGGAATGCCTTGCGCGATGGCCCACCCGGCGCCGCGGCGGCGAAGGCGCGGGCCTGCTCGATCGCCGAGCGACGCACCGCTTCGGCGACGGTCTTCCTCGCGACCTCCTCGCCGTGGCTCGCCTTCAGGGTCTCGTAGACCTCCTTCAGGATCTCGGCCTCGATCGTGCGCTTCTCGAGCATCGACAGGCCTTCGGGAAGGGCGGTCGATTGCGTGGATTGTGTCATCGTCGGCACTCCCCAAATGGATTTGCCAGCCTACACCTTGACATCGCGCGTGTCGGATGAAATATCCCGCCGCGATGATGCCGCTCGCCCTCCTCCGGTCGCGACGCCGCCGCTTCGACAAGCGGCGCCAAGACGTGCGCGCGTAACGAACGCGCCGTCCGAAGAGGCCGCTGGAGAGGATCGAGCGGCTTCCATCACTACCTTCCTTCTTCTCCATCGGCCGTGTTTTCCAAAGGCCCTGAACTTGCGAGAGAGAAGACCATGACCAGCAACAAGACCTACGCCAACCGGACGAAAATCTTCATCGACGGACAGCACGGCACCACCGGCCTGCAGATCCTCGACCGGCTGAAGGATCGGCCGGACATCGAGCTGCTCGAGCTGCCGATGGCCGACCGCAAGGACCTTGCCAAGCGGGCCGAGATCGCGCGCGCCGCCGACATCGCCGTGCTCTGCCTGCCGGATGCCGCGGCCAAGGAGCTGGTCGCTGCCCTGGGCGATGCCGACACCGTGGTGATCGATGCCAGCACGGCACATCGCGTCGCCGATGGCTGGACCTACGGCTTCCCCGAGCTCAGCAAGGCACACCGCGAGAAGCTGCTCGAGAGCAAGCGCATTTCCAATCCCGGCTGCTATCCGACCGGCACGATCGCCCTGCTGCGGCCGCTGATCGATGCCGGCCTGGTACGTGCCGATTCGACGCCTGCGGTGTTCGGCGTCTCGGGCTACACCGGCGGCGGCAAGGAGCTGATCGCGGTGCACGAGAAGCCCGATGTCGAGCCGTTCGGTCTCTACGGCATGGAGCTCACGCACAAGCACGTGCCCGAGATGAAGAAGTACAGCGGGCTGAAGCACGCACCGCTCTTCGTGCCGTCGGTCGGCCACTACGCCCAGGGCATGCTGATCGTCCTGCCGATCACGCGCGACATCACGACCAAGGCAGTCGATGCCAAGGACGTGCAGCAGGTGCTGGCCGAGCGCTACGAGGGCGAGAAATTCGTCACCGTACGGCCGTTCGCCGATCGCGGCTGGCTGGAGCGCGATCGGTTCCTGCGCGCCGACCGGCTCGTCGACACCAACTCGATGGAGCTCGCCGTCTACGCCAACCCGGCCGAGGAGCAGATCCTCGCCGTCGCCTCGCTCGACAATCTCGGCAAGGGCGCGTCGGGTGCCGCGGTGCAGACGATCAACCTCAAGACCGGCGTCGACGAAGCCACCGGCCTGACGGTGGCCTGAGGGGCGCTCAGGCATCGACCTTGCAGCCAGTATCGGGGTTGATCCTGGTGACGTGTTCGAAAGTCCGTGTAACTCGCCTTGGCTCCGGCCTGCGCGGTGGGATGACGCCGCGCAGGCGTAACCTCTTCTGTTGATTTCTCCAGGGAGAGGACCGGCGCCGTGCATCTGGTCGTGCACGGCGCGATTTGCGCCATTGGCTGCTCTAGCCTGCTTGAGTCGCCGAACTGCATGCAAACGCGTCGAATTTCCAACTGGACCCGCCCGGTTGGGCCGAGGCGTAGCCTTGCCCGATCATCCTCATTGGACCGCGCGCATCCTGCGCGCTCATACGCGCCTAT
>Ga0182738_1008610_pt1 | contig 10108 bp, 3 predicted proteins | sample eDN5th30CBELigMG_FD_128876 | JGI IMG/M metagenome (GOLD analysis project Ga0182738, IMG submission 128876) | Enriched Miracle-Growth compost microbial communities from Emeryville, California, USA - eDNA 5th pass 30_C BE-Lig MG (version 2)... ... | reverse complement strand
GTCGAAAAGGCGAAGGGCGCGCTGGCGCTGGCCGCGCCGGACCCGGCGGCCTTGCGGCAGGGGCTTGGTCCCGGTCTGACGCTGGCCGAGGCGCGGGTGCGCATCGCCAATCTGGTGGTGGCCGAGCACGATCCCGCCGCCGACGAGGCCTTGGTGGAGCGGATCGCCGATTGGTGCGATCGTTATACCCCGCTGGTCGCTCGCCATGGCGAGCGCGGCCTGATGCTCGACATCACCGGCGCCGCCCATCTCTTCCAGGGCGAGGCGGCGCTGCTCGAGGACCTGCTGACGCGGCTTGCCGGCTTTGGCCTCACGGCCCATGGCGCGATCGCCGGCGCGCCGGCAACCGCCCGTGCGCTGGCGCGGGGCCGGGATCGCGTGATCGTGCCGCCCGGCCGCGAGGCGGAGGCGGTCCGGCCCCTGCCGATCACGGCGCTTGGGCTGGACGCCGCGCGCGTGCAGGCGCTGCGACGGGCCGGGCTGAAGATCGTCGCCGATCTGATCGACCGGCCGCGCGCCCCGCTCGCCGCCCGCTTCGGCGCCGATTGCGTCGAACGGCTGGAACGGCTGGCCGGCATTGCCGAGCACCCGATCTCGCCGCGCCGGCCGGTTCCGGCGGCGCTCGCCGAGCGCATCTTCTTCCAGCCGATCGCCCATCAGGACGATATCGCGGCCACGCTTGCCCGCCTCGCCGCCGATGTCGCCTCGCTGCTGGAGGCGCGGGGCGAGGGCGGCCGCCATTTCGAGGCGAGCTTCTATCGCGTCGACGGCGCCGTGCGGCGGATCGAGGTTGCGACCGCGCGGCCCAATCGGGCGCCGAAGGCGATCGCGAGACTGTTTCACGAGAAACTGGACGCGCTTTCCGATCCGCTTGATGCCGGCTTCGGCTTCGACCTGATCCGTCTCGGCGCCTTTCGCACCGAGCCTTTCCTGGCCGCGCAGTCGAGCCTTGAGGGTCATGCGCTCGACGACGAGGCGGTGGCCGATCTGGTCGATCGTCTCGGCGCCCGTTTCGGGCCCGAGCGGGTGCAGGGCTTCCTGCGGGAAGACACGCATATTCCCGAGCGGCGGGCGAGGCGGGTGCCGGTCTTCGCCATGAGCGGCAATCCGGCTCTCTGGCAGGACGAACTGGAGCCCGGCGACCCGCCGCTCCGGCCGCTCAGCCTGTTCGACCCGCCCGAACCCATCGAGGCGATGGGCGAGGTGCCGGACGGCCCGCCGCTCAGCTTTCGCTGGCGCCGCGTGCTGCACCAGGTGACCCGCGCCGAAGGACCGGAGCGGATCGCGCCGGAATGGTGGCGCGCCGGGGGCGATTGGCCCGACCGCGATTATTTCCGCGTCGAGGATCGCAATGGAGGGCGCTTCTGGCTCTACCGGGAAGGGTTTTATGCGGCCGACCGGCCGCAGCCGCGCTGGTTCCTGCATGGATTGTTCGCATGAGGAGTCGAGCAAGGCTCTCACCCAGCCCTCTCCCAAGGGGAGAGGGCTTTGGGCGGCGTCCGGCATGGACGATGAGCGCGGCAATCCGCATAGGCGCGCTCCCTCTCCCGCGAGCGGGAGAGGGTTGGGGTGAGGGTTCCTTCTGCCGCTTCCTGAGGATGGAGGCGGCATGAGCCCCTATGCCGAACTCGCCGTGATGTCGAACTTCTCCTTCCTGGAGGGCGGGTCGCATGCCCATGAACTGATCGTCCAGGCGCATGCGCTGGGGCTGAAGGGCATTGGCATCGCCGACCGAAACACCTTTGCCGGCATCGTCCGGGCGCATGATGCCTGGTCCAGCGAGGACTATGGCAACACGCGGGCTGCCGGATTCCGCCTCGTCGTCGGCGTCCGGCTGGTGTTTTGCGATGGCACCCCCGATATCCTCGCTTATCCTGCGGATCTCGCCGCCTATAGCCGGCTTTGCCAGTTGCTGAGCCTCGGCAAGCGCCGCGCGCCGAAAGGCGAGTGCCATCTCGATTTCGACGATCTGGCCGGGCATGCGGAGGGGGCGCTCTTCATCCTGATGCCGCCGGCTCGGGTGCCGGGGGATTTTGGCGCGGCGGCGCGAAAGCTCGCCGATCTCGCGCCCGGCCGGGCGTGGATTGCCGCCGTGCTTTACCGCAAGGGTGACGACCGCCGCCGGCTCGCCGCCCTGTCGGAGCTTTCGCGGGAATGCCGGCTGCCGCTCATCGCCGTCAACGACGTGCTCTATCACGCGACCGAGCGGCGTCCGCTGCAGGACGTTTTGACCTGCATCCGCCACAAGACCACGATCGAGACGGCGGGGCGCTTGCTGGAGGCCAATGCCGAGCGGCATCTGAAGCCAGGCTTCGAAATGGCGCGGCTGTTTCGCGATTTTCCAAGCGCCGTCGGCCAGACGATGCGATTCCTGAAGCGCATCACCTTCACCCTCGACGAGATAAAATACGAATATCCGCATGAGGCCGTGCCGGAAGACATGAGCCCGCAGGATTATCTGGAGATCCTGACATGGCAGGGGGCGGAGCGCCATTATCCCCAGGGCATCCCCGCCGAGGTCCGCGCGACGCTCGCCAAGGAATTCGCGCTGATCCGGGAGCGTAACTACGCCGCCTATTTCATCACGGTGCATGACATCGTCGTCTTTGCGCGCAGCGTCGGCATCCTGTGCCAGGGGCGCGGCTCGGCCGCCAATTCCGCCGTCTGCTATTGCCTGGGCGTCACTTCGGTCGACCCGGTCCAGCATCAGTTGCTGTTCGAGCGCTTCCTCTCGTCGGAGCGTGAGGAGCCGCCCGATATCGACGTCGATTTCGAGCATGAGCGGCGCGAGGAGGTGATCCAGTTCATCTATGAGCGCTATGGCCGCGACCGCGCCGCGATCTGCGCCACCGTCATTTCCTACCGCACGAAAAGCGCCATTCGCGAGGTCGGCAAGGCGCTGGGGCTTTCCGAGGATGTCATCGTCGCGCTCGGCGGCACCGTCTGGGGCGGCGGCTGGGGCTCGGACATCCAGAACAAGCACATCACCGATTCCGGCCTCGATCCGAAAAACCCGGAGATCGAGCGCGCGGTCAGGCTGGCCATGGAACTGCGCGGCTTTCCGCGCCACCTCTCGCAGCATGTCGGCGGTTTCGTGCTGACGCAGACGCTGCTGAACGACCTCGTGCCGAGCGGCCCGGCGGCGATGAAGGATCGCAGCTTCATCGAGTGGGACAAGGACGACATCGATACCGTCGACATGATGAAGGTCGATATCCTGGCGCTCGGCATGCTCACCTGCATCCGCAAGGCGTTCGACCTCATCGCGGAGGCGGGCGGAGAGCGTCACGAACTCCACACCTTGCCCTCCGAAGATCCGGCCGTTTACGACATGCTCTGCAAGGGCGACTCGATCGGCGTCTTCCAGGTCGAGAGCCGGGCGCAGATGAACATGCTGCCGCGCCTGCGGCCCCGCCGGTTCTACGATCTCGTCATCCAGGTGGCGATCGTTCGCCCAGGCCCGATCCAGGGCAACATGGTGCATCCCTATCTGAAGCGCCGCGCCGGCCTGGAGGAGGCGACCTATCCCTCGCCATCGCCGGAGCATGGCCATCCCGACGAACTGAAGGAGGTCCTGTCGCGGACGCTGGGGGTGCCGATCTTCCAGGAACAGGCGATGAAGCTGGCCATGGTCGCGGCGAAATTCACCGGCGACGAGGCGAATGGCCTGCGCCGTGCCATGGCGACGTTCCGGCACAATGGCACCATCCATCGCTATGAGGAAAAGATGGTCAGCCGCATGATCGCGCGCGGCTATGACCCCGCTTTCGCCAACAGCTGCTTCGAGCAGATCAAGGGGTTTGGCGAATATGGCTTCCCCGAAAGCCATGCCGCGAGCTTCGCCCGGCTTGTCTATGTCTCGGCCTGGATCAAGTGCCATCACCCGGCCGCCTTCGCCGCGGCGCTGCTGAACTCGCAACCCATGGGCTTTTACGCGCCGGCGCAGATCGTGCGCGACGCCGCCGATCACGACGTGCCGATCCATCCCGTCGATATCAATGCAAGCCTTTGGGACAACACGCTGGAGCCGACGGAAAAAGGGCTGGCGCTGCGGCTCGGCTTTCGCCAGATCGACGGGTTTCGCAAGGATTGGGCGGAGACGATCGGGGCGCGGCGGGGCGAGGGCGGTTTCGCGGCAATGGACGATCTCGTCCGCCATACGGGGCTGGAGCGGCGGGCTTACGAAAAGCTTGCCGACGCCGATGCGCTGCGCTCGCTCGGGCTCGACCGGCGGCAGGGGCTCTGGGAAGTGCGGCGACTGCCGAGTTCCGACATCCTCCCGCTCTTCGCCGCCGCCGATGCGGCCGAACTGGGCCGCGAGCAGGATATGCCGCTACCCGCCATGCCGCTTTCCGAGCATGTCGTCGCCGATTACCAGACGCTGCGCCTGTCGCTGAAGGCGCATCCGATGCGCTTCCTGCGCGAGCGCTACACCAGCGAGCGCATCCTGTCGGCGGCGGCGATGACGTCGCTGGGCGATGGCGCCTTCGCGCGGACGGCGGGCGTCGTTCTGGTTCGCCAGCGCCCCGGCAAGGGCAATGTCGTTTTCATGACGCTGGAAGACGAGACCGGGATCGTCAATGTCGTTGTCTGGACGCGACTGTTCGACGAATTCCGCCGCACCATCATCGGCGCCAAGCTGGTTCTGGTCGAGGGCAATATCCAGAAGAGCGCGGAGGGCATCGTCCATCTCGTGGCGAAGAAGCTGATCGACCGCACGGGCGACCTAGATCACCTCGACGAAGACCGCCGCCCGAATCTGGCTCTGTCGCGGGCCGACGAATTCGTCCACCCGCAACAGCCCCGCCACCCCGGCGGTAGCCACCCGCGCAACGTCCGCATCATCCCGAAATCGCGGGATTTTCACTGAGGACGGTGGGCAGGAGCAAGAGCCTCAATGCTCGAGGTCGTAGACCAGGATGCCGTCGATGCCGCCTTCGGCGGCGGCGACGATGGCGGCGCCGACCTTGGCGTGCTCTTCGTCGGCCAGATACTGGTCCCGCGCCGCGACATCGCGGAAGGTCACGATGAAGCCTTCGGAAAAGCCCTTGTCGAGCCCTTCCGGGCTCATGTTGTTGCCGACGATGATGTTGATCAGGCCGTCGATGCGCGGACGCAGCGCCAGCAGCGCGTCGAGAATCGCCACCTTGGTCTTGGCGGTGGTGTCAGCGCGGTAATTGATGAAGACGCAGTGGGTGATCATGATTCTGGGTTTCCTCCGTGGCCCGCAGGATAGGCGGTCGGAGGACAGGGCGTCACGCTGTTTCGATCGGTGGCTTGAAAGCAAGACCCTCACCCAACCCTCTCCCGCGAGCGGGCGAGGGCCTTGGGCCGAGGCGGCTAAAGGGTGAGGTCCAGTGCCAGGCACGAACCGGAAGTCGATGCAGGGCGGGAGAGGGAAGCTCCCTCTCCCGCGCACGGGAGAGGGGTGGGGTGAGGGGCTTCGAACAGCCGGAATCGCAACCTACTCCGCCGCGATCCGCAGTTCCTTCGAGAGCGGCGGCGCGGCCGGGGGCGGCTTGTGGCCGGCATGGGGCTCGTCTTCGTCGACCTCGTTCGGCGCGAAGGCGCGATGAAACAGGTGGCCGACGAGCCGGGAGAGGTCGTCCATGATCGTGTAGACCGACGGGATGAAGACCAGCGACAGGATCGTCGACAGGAACAATCCGCCCATCACCGCGATTGCCATCGGCGCGCGGAATTCGCCGCCCTCGCCGAGCGCCAGCGCCGCCGGCAGCATGCCGGCGCCCATGGCGATGGTGGTCATCACGATCGGCCGGGCGCGCTTGCGGCCGGCGTCGATGATCGCCTCCTTGCGGTCCATGCCGTGCTTGACCTGCTCGACCGCGAAATCGACCAGCATGATCGCGTTCTTGGTGACGATGCCCATCAGCATCAGCATGCCGATGATCACCGGCATCGAAAAGGCGTTGTTGGTGAGCAGCAGCGCCGCCACCACGCCGCCGATCGAAAGCGGCAGCGAGGCAAGGATGGTGAGCGGCTGGAACACGCTGTTGAACAGGATGATCAGCACGACGAAGACCAGCAGGATGCCCGAGCCCATGGCGACGCCAAAGGCGGAGAACACCTCGGCCTGCGCCTCGGCATCGCCGGTTTCCTGCAGACGGACGCCCTCGGGGAAGTTCTTGACGGCGTCCATCGTCTTGATGCGCTCGGTGCCCTGGCCCGACGTAAAGCCATGCGCCATGTCGGTGCCGACCTTGACCAGCCGTTCGCGGTCATAGCGCTCGATCGTTGCCGGACCCTGGCCGAAGCTGACATCGGCAACCGTCGAAAGCGGCACCGAGCCGCCGGCCGGCAAGGGAACCCGCAGCGCCGACAGCACCGAAAGATCGGAGCGGGCGACGCGGTCGAGTTCGACCCGGATCGGCACCTGGCGGCCATCGACCGTGAACTTGGCGAGATTGGCGTCGGCGGCGCCGGTCGTGGCGACGCGGATCGTCTCCGAGATCCGGTCCGGCGCGATGCCGAGCGCGGAAGCCTCGTCAAGTTTCGGCACGATGCGGATTTCCGGACGCGCGAAGGAGGAAAGCGCGACCGGGTTCAGGAACATCGGGTCGGCCTTCATCGCCGCTTCAAGGTCGCCCGACGCCCTGGCGACGCCGTCGCCATCCGGTCCGGTGACGGCGATCGTGGTCTCGCGGTCGCCGCGTTCGTTGACGACGTAAAAGCGGATGTCGGGAATGGTCGAGAGGACCGAGGCGACGATCGGCTTCATGTCCTTCTGGCTGACGCTGCGCTCCTTCTTCGGCACGAGTTCCAGGATGACGGCGGCGCGGCGGGTTTCGAGCGTGCCGGTCGGCGATGTGCCGCCCATGACGAACACGCGCTGGATCTCCGGCAATTGCCCGAGCGCCGCGGCGATCTTGTCGGTGGTGACGGTGGTTTCGTCGAGCCCGGTGCCCGGCGGCAGCTCGACCGAGACCATCAGCCGGCCCTCGTCGCCTTCGGGAATGAACTCGGACGGCAGCAGGCCGGTCGCCCAGATCGAGACGGCGAAGGTGGCGATGCCGATGCCGAGCGTCACCCAGCGCATGCCGCGGGCGAGGGTCGCCCGGAGCAGGCCGGTATACATCCGCATGACGAGACCATCATGCTCCTCGGCCGGGTGCGGCTGGCCAAGCCAGGCGCGCATCAGGGCGACGCCGGCGGCCAGCGCCAGCGCGCCGAGCGCGATCTTGGTCCAGCCGATCGAGGCGACACGCTCGGACAAGGTGCCGAGCAGCGGAACGCCGATGAGCGCTTCGCCGGTGATCTGCAGCACGAGCGCGCCGAGCCCGATCACCACGGCGATGGGGATCATCGCGCGGAGCTTGCGGCCGAGATCGTTCACGAGGCCGCCATAGACGGGCTCGCCGTCCGAGCCGTCGCCGAGATAGGGCGCGCGCATGAAATAGGCGGCCATCATCGGCGTGATCAGGCGGGCGACCAGCAGCGAGAAGAACACGGCGACGGCGACCGTCAGACCGAACTGCTTGAAGTACTGGCCGGCGATGCCGCCCATGAACGAGACCGGGGCGAAGATCGCCATGATCGTCGCCGAGATGGCGATGACGGCGAGGCCGATCTCGTCGGCGGCCTCGAGCGCCGCGCGATAGGGCTTCTTGCCCATGCGGGTATGGCGGACAATGTTCTCGATCTCGACGATGGCGTCGTCGACGAGGATGCCCGTCACCAGCGTGATGCCGAGCAGGCTGACGAGATTGAGCGAGAAGCCCAGCATCGACAGCGCCCAGAAGGTCGGGATCGCCGAAAGCGGAAGCGCGATCGCCGCGACCAGTGTCGCGCGCCAGTCGCGCAGGAACAGCAGCACGACGAGGATGGCGAGGATCGATCCCTCATAGAGGGTATCCATCGCGCTTTCGTAATTGCCGTAGGTGTAGTGGACGGTGTTGTCGATGACCGAGAAGGTGACGTCGGGATGCGCCTGGCCGATCTCGGCGATCTTGGCGTCGACGACCTCGGCGACGGAGGCATCGCTGGCGCCCTTGGCGCGATAGATCGCCAGCGCCACGACCGGCTTGCCGTCGAGGCGGGCGAAGGATTTCGGCTCTTCCCAATGGTCCTCGACCGTGCCGAGACTGCCGAGCCGGACCTCGCGGCCGCCGGAAATCACGATGCGGGCGTTGGCGAGATCCTCGATCGACTTGGCGCCCGCCAGGGTGCGGATGGTCTGCTCCTGGCTGCCGACTTCGCCCTTGCCGCCGGCGAGGTCGACATTGGTGATCTGCAGCTGGCGATTGACGTCCGCCGCCGTGACGCCGAGCGCCATCAGGCGGTCGGGATCGAGACGGATCTGGATTTCGCGGGTGACGCCGCCCATGCGTTCGACGCGGCCGACGCCCTTCAGCGCTTGCAGGTCGCGGATGACGCTGTCGTCGATGAACCAGGAGAGCTGCTCCGGCGACATGGTCGGCGCCAGCGCGCCATAGGTGATGATCGACTGGCTTTCGACGTCGATTCGCTGGACGATCGGTTCGTCCACCGTGCGCGGCAGGTCGCCACGGATCTTCGCGATCGCGTCCTTGACGTCGTTCAGCGCGCGGTCGGTATTGACCTCGAGGCGGAATTCGATGGCGGTCGTCGACTGGCCGTCGGTGATGGTCGAGGAGACGTGCTTGACGCCGGTGATGGCGGCAACCGCGTCCTCGACCTTCTTGGTGATCTGGGTTTCGAGCTCGGCCGGCGCCGTGCCGGCATCGGTCACGGTGACCGAGATGATCGGCACGTCGATGTTGGGGAAGCGCGTGATCGGCAGTCCCATGAACGAGACGATGCCGAAGGCGCAGAGCACGACGAACAGGAGGATCGGCGGAACCGGATTGCGGATCGCCCAGGCGGAGAAGTTCCAGTTCATCCCTTCGCTCCCTCGCTGTCGCCTTCGCGCTTGGCTTCCACCGGGGTCACGGCATCGCCGTCCCGTACGAACGTGCCGGCGCGCAGCACCACGGCGTCGCCCACCGAAATGCCTTCGACGACCTCGACCAGTCCCTTGCCGGAAATGCCGGTCTTGATCGGCCGCGTCTGGATCTTGCCGTCGACGACGACCTGCGCGGTCGCTTCACCGGCCGTGGTGACGACGGCGGAGACGGGGATCGTCACGCCTTCCCGGCGGGCGAGTTCGACCGTGCCGCGCGCAAAGGCGCCGGCATTGACCTTGATGCCGGCCGGCAGCGCGACGCGCAGGCGGCCAAGCCGGCTCGCATTGTCGATGCGCGGAGCGACGAGGCGCACCGTGCCCGGAATGCCTTCCGGCACGCCCTGGACGGTGACCAGGACCGGCTGGCCGACCGCGATCTGCGCCAGTTCGGCTTCCGGCACCTGCGCTTCCAGCTCGATGGCGCCATCCTCGGCCAGGCGGAACAGCGGTTCGCCGCCGCCGGAGACGATCGCGCCGATGCGGGCCGAGCGCGACAACACGAGCCCATCGGTCGGCGCCTTGATCTCGGTCTTGGCGACGCGCAGTTCCAATTCGCGGCGTTGCGCCTCGGTCAGAGTCTTGTCGGCCTCGGCAAGCGCCAGGCCCTGGGCGGCGGCGTCGCGGCGGGCGGCGGCCGTCTTGGCGGTCGATTCCCGCAGGTCGAGCGTGTCCTGGGCGACGATGCCCTTGGTCTTCAGCGACTGGCCGCGATCGAAGGAAGCGTTGGCCTGCGCCTCGATGGCGGTCGCCTCGGCGATCTGGCTCTTGGCCTGGGCGATCGCCGCGTCGTTGCGGGCGAGGGACGAGGCGTTCTGCGCAAGCTGGACATCCAGCATGTCGGTCGAAAGCCGCGCCAGAACCTGGCCGGCCTTGACGTGGTCGCCTTCCTCGGCCGAAAGCTCGGTCAGCCGGTAGCCGTCGAGATCGACGCCGACCAGCACTTCCTCGCGCGGCACCAGCGATCCGATGACGATGGCGGTCTGCACGACCTCCTTGCGCGCCGCGGGAATGACGGTGATCGCCGGCGGCTTGGGGGCTTCCGTGGACGGCCTGGGCTCGTTGGCCGACGCCGGGAACATCGAGTCCGGCAGGGCGAGCGCCCCGGCGGCGATGGCGGCGACGAAGGCGGCCGAAGCCGCGAGACGGGTCATACGCTTCATATTCGTC
>Ga0182738_1008609_pt1 | contig 10109 bp, 7 predicted proteins | sample eDN5th30CBELigMG_FD_128876 | JGI IMG/M metagenome (GOLD analysis project Ga0182738, IMG submission 128876) | Enriched Miracle-Growth compost microbial communities from Emeryville, California, USA - eDNA 5th pass 30_C BE-Lig MG (version 2)... ... | reverse complement strand
TTTGCAGAAATATCAAGGCCTCAAGGCTCACACCAATGATTCGCTTCGAAATTCTTTTGATCTCAAATCTTAGAATGATCATCTTTATTTCAGTGAAGAGTCCCTTTAAGGACATTCTGAGCACTTGTAGCCAGATCTTTTGTGAGGTTGTGCTTCTCCTTGCCAATATTTGCATGTTTGTAATGGCCATTTTTGATCAAGCTGGATCGTATCCCATCGATGCAATAAAACATTTGAGCCGAGGCGTTATTATCCTCAACACGGTTCTTTTGTTTGGGTCTGCGATTTTTATGGTTATTGGAATTCTAAAGAACTTGTGGACTTTGTACCAAGCCAGAAAGAGACCTCAACAACAAGCAGTCCCACCTCAGATCAAGAATCCTCGAATAAATGCCAACTCTGATAAACTCAACTCTACTGTTGCGAACATAAATCAATCAACTCAATGGCAGCAAACTGATGATTTTGCACCAGGACAAAATTATGCTGAAGGCTATAATCCTAATTTGAGTCCAGAAAATTCACAAAATCAATATAAAATATCTGATCTATCCTATGATACGAGTGGAGGAAATCCGAACAATATTCACTTCAGTCCTATGCCTTTAAATTGTCAAAGCTTCCAAGATAACAATTTTCAATTGGGTCCAAATGCAAGTTTTATTGATGAGACAATGATGAACACAAGCAATGCTAATTTGATTCGTTCTAATAATCTCAGGCCTAGAATACTCGGGAAAATAAAAATGCCTGGAGGCATTGAAATTAATCCTCAAACAAATAATGCAGCAAGCCCTATTCTTGAATTCCAGAGTTCTCCTCCTCTCCTGTATCAGAATCCAAGACCTGTAAATATGATGAATGGGAGCCCCGCAGGGTTTGGGGTCCAGCTCAGATCCCCTGACCCAACGGGAAGCCCTGGGGCTAATAATGCTCAAAAGAGAAGCACAAATAGATACGAAGAATTTATATTGGAAAGAACTAGAGGACGAATGAAGTATCATCAGGCTCGGAAAAATAATTTTTAAGGGGAGATCCAAGAAATATGGAGGCTTGTGAGATTTATTTTAATCAACTATTATTTTTTATAAATTTTTGTATTCTCAGTCATGTTGTGTAATTTTCTAAGGGTTCAGAGTCCTTGATTGAATCTTAATCCCTATTAAATATGCAGTTGGAATTATTTCCAAGAGAAAGAATATCGATTTCGAAGTTTAGAAAAAATAATTGAGTAAATAAAGTTTTCCGAGAGACTGAAAATGTGAATTTTGACTGAAAGCTATTTCGCAGTGTTGTCAGCCCCTATGTAAAAATGTGTAGCTTGACGCATCGGCCAATTTTTTTCGACGCATCCAAAAATTCCTGTCTCAAATTTCTTGGTTTTTTTTGAGAGGAAAAACTTTTCTTCAAAAATATTTTTTAGTTTTTTTCCTAATTTTTCTCTCCAAAAAAATTTGTTCGAAAAATCCACACTCCAGATTTTTTTTTCTTATGAAAATACTCAGCTCATCAACCTGAAAGGCCACATCGCCAATCAAAAAAGAAGAACTCCTGACATATGAAGATCAAGTTGAAACTTCTCAAATAGTCAGGATTTATAACTCAAGATAAAAAATTTAAGAAGAAAATTTTCAAAAGGGTTGGGTGATTTTCATCCCTCTTGCCTGTATCTCGGCTGAAAGAAAAAGATGTTTTCTAAATTTCACTACCAAGACGGCAGAAATAAACAAAGTGAGGTGTCAAACAATTAAAAGTTTAATCTGAGTGAAAGAAGGAGTCGAGAAAAAGTTTTTTTGAGAAAGGAAATTTCGCAGATAAAATTCTTGGCTTGAATGAGTGGATTACATTCCATATTTGATGATATAAAAAAACTCTCTCTTTGAATATTGTTTGTCAATGGGGGAAAAGAACCCTTGACGCATTCAGGCCAAAAAGTCTTCCCAAAATTAGTATTGGACCTTTTTTTTCACGCATTCTGGCAACACTTCTATTTGAATTTAGATTCGATTTTCAGTGTTCTTTGAAGGAAAGTTTTTTCCCCTTCAAGATTTGATTGGATTTCTGACTTGAATTTTTGAAGAAATTCTTAAATTTAGGCAAGTTTGTGAGGTGTTTTTTGTTTTCCTCTCATATTTTCCAAGTTTATAGATGGGATGCTCATAAAAAATGAGATAGAATATTTTAAATGAGACTGGTTGTTGAATGTTTACTTTTTTTCAGGTCGTCTCGATATTGAATAAATTTCGTTCAAAAATCTCAATTGAAAATTTATTGGAATTTTGGTGAAAAATTTTCTGAGATGTTTTTGATAATAGAAATGGAGAAAAATTCTCAGAAACAATTTTTTTTTCCCAATCTGAGGGTCAAAAAATTTTGTTAATTCGAAATTGGGGAAATCTGAGCGATTTTTTTTTTCATCTGGAGGATCTGTGAAAATCTGGACGACTCCGAACCCTGATTCAGCAGCAGCTTCAAATTTTTTAATTTTCTCTCCCAACATTGACTGAATCTTTGCAATGAGAAAAATTGAGAAGTTCGGTTGAATCCAAGAAATGGATAGTTTTTCACCAAATTCGATTGTTTTTCTTTGCAAAAAAAAAAAGTAAAATTTTCCTGAAAAAATTTTTCATTGACAAATCATATCTCTGGGTTTTTCCTTTCCTCTCAAGAAACAGGAGAGATTTCAAATAATGGGAACCGATTCAATCAGTTTTTATTGAAGATCAAGATCTGTACATAATGATTATTTCGCGATAATTTTCTCTTCTTTGCTTAGGGGTTTAGCTTGAAGAAATAGAGTTCGATCTTCAATGATTACAGCCTTTTAAATATTTAAATAATGAGGAGATTGCAAGAATAAATTTCTGTCAAACAAAAAGTTTTAATGGCTGGACTCTCTTTAATTTCCAAAAGGACCACTAAATCACGTCTTTTAACAAGACTTGAGATTTCAGCAAAAGAAACGTGAACCAAATTCTTATCAAGTCAGTTTTTCAAATTATTTATCTTTCAACTGTCAACAAAATTAGCAATCATCTTCGAATTCAAGGGTTTAATTTTCAAAAAAATTAGTTCCTTATTATCTGCCAAAAATCAAAGCAATATTAATCAAACAATCTATTCTTTCAAACAAATATTGAAATGACTTATCATAAGAACCAGAAATTGTTGATCAAATCGAACTTTCTTATTGACTAAAACGAAATTGAAGAAAAGTAAACCCAGAACTAAACCTCAAAAATTCATCAGCTAGCTAGTCATTACCATAATTTTTTCCATTCAAAAGAGTCCTTCAAAAAGCTCCAAATTTATTTTGGAGTGCCTTTTTTGTCTTTCTTTTGCTCTTCTGAGATTTCAAAATTTCACGGAATCAGTTTTGCAGAAAAAAAGTTCCCTTAATCCTTGGGCCATTTTCGTTTTAGAGCTCAGGTTTACATCACTTCAAAAAGGAAATTTTATTTTGAATATTAGGAAAATTAAAAGTAGTCAAATCAAATTTTATTTTTCCCTCAAAGTCGAATTCACAAATTAATATTTGCGAGACAGCCTTGGTTTTTATCAAAGCCAATTCAAGAAATATTCTCGTGGCCTAATCTTCAAAGCTGACGTTCTTTATGCTTTGTTTCATGAAAATCTATTTAAACTTGAAAACTTTTTATCAAAGAGTAAATTTTTTTCTTGAAATTTTCAAGAAAATTGAAGAAAATGGTCTTGTGGTTTGACGGTTTTTGTGACAGAAGAGCCTATTTTTCCAATCAAGAGGGGCTTTAAGATCTCTTGAGAAAACCATCTTTAGTGCCTTGGATAAAATTAAATTTCAATTAAAAACTGAGGATGCGAAAGGGTTTTTGAAAACGTGAGTTTGATTATTAAATAAATTTTTATCATGACTCAAAAAAAACGCAGGCTCTTCTCATGAACTTTCTAAGGCCTGAATAAAAGGCCCCTTCTATACCAACCCATTCTCTAGAAGTTTTATGAACAAAGTTTTAGAGTTTATTTGGGATTCAGGGCGCTTTTGAGAGAAGCTCGGAATCTGAAGGAAGAATTTTAATAACATGAATAAAATTAATTTATGATTTCAGTTTAATTGTTTTTATGAAGTTTTTGAATGATACAAACTCAGAGGGTTCAATTAATTAAACAAAATCAGGTTTCAAGGAATTTTTATTATTTCCGTTTGTGGAGCAGATATCGAAAGGAAGCAAGCTCAACCTTTTGAGTTGAGAAACAAGGTGCAATTTTAGGGTATTTTCGAGACCCAAAGAAATGAATGACATAGCGGGAAAAAATAATTCGAATAGAAATGAAGAGAATTACGAAGATTCCGGGAGTGGATATTTAAGTTAAATTACACAAGATTGATATTGAAAAACTGAAACTTGGTAAACACAATTAGAATCAATTAAAATTCTAACAACAGACTCTGATGAGAAAAACCATATTTTATTTCTCATGGATTTTATCCTTGTTTCTCTTCCCTTTCCAATCAATCGCAGCAACCTACGACCTGAGCTCGCTTGTGGGCTCCAGTAAAGCTTTGCAGATCCTAGGTGTTTCAGGTGACGCGCTCGGATGGCAGATAGCTAATGCAGGAGATGTTAATAAGGATGGGTTTGATGACATTATCATTGGAGCTCCAGGCACTTCTTACACATATGGAAAAGTCTATGTGATTTATGGAAAAGCTGATTTCAGCTTCTCCAATATTCACCTGTCCAGTTTGGACCCAACAACCGGATTCAAAATAAGAGGAGCTGTGGTAGGGGATGGTTTTGGGAGCTCAGTGGCTGGTGCTGGGGACGTAAATGGGGATGGGTTTGCTGACCTCGTGATCGGGGCTCCGAAGAAACTTTTGAATCAAGGAGGAGTCTATGTGATATATGGCAAGGCAAATCTCGCCAATATTGAGTTGCCATGGCTAAGTAGCAGCTTGAGTCTGTCTGTAGGGTTTTTAATAACAGGGGATTCATATTGAGATAGGTTGGGATATTCTGTAGCTCCTGCTGGTGACATCAATAAAGATGGGTTTGATGATATTATAATTGGAGCTCCCTATGCAAATTCAAACAGAGGAGAAGCCTATGTGATTTATGGAAAACAAACGGGGGCTAGAATTTCTCTCGCGACGACGCTCAATCAAGTAACCACTGGAATCATGATTAAAGGAAATGCAAATAATGACTTTTTGGGAGGCTCAGTAAGCACAGCTGGCGATATAAATAATGATGGATTTGATGATATCATTATCGGAGCTCCATATAAATCTTCAAAGAAAGGAGCAGCCTATGTCATTTATGGGAGGGCTAATCCTGTCCATCTCGACTTGCAGACAGCGCTGGCTCCAGCCACAACAGGATTTATGGTTTCAGGAAAATCTGCAGGAGAAATGTTTGGAATTTCTGTTGGCCTTGCTGGTGATATAAATAAAGATGGGTTTGATGATATTGTAATTGGAGCTGAAGCAAGAAATTCAGACCAAGGAGCCGTCCAGGTTATTTATGGTGGCCCTAATTCAGGTTTTTCCAACTTTGACTTATCGACGCCTTTGGATCCAACCACAAAAGGGTTTATCGTAGCAGGAGAGGCATCTGATGATAGCTTGGGGTTCTCTATAGCCTCCGCTGGAGATGTCAATAAGGATGGATATGATGATATTCTCATTGGAGCTCCCAAGAAAAACAGCAAAAGAGGAGCCATCTATGTTGTTTACGGCGGAGCAACTTCAAGTCGTGCCAATATTGATCTTTCAACGAAAGAGCTAAATCCTCTTATTGATGGATTTACGATTCTTGGGACTTTATCTTCTAGCCAATTTACATTTTCAGTTGTGGCTATTGATTTGAATAAAGATGGAAATGTAGAATTACTTGTTGGAGCTCCATATGTGAATTACGCTTATGTTATCTTTCCTGCAAGTAGATCTTAATGTAGGGGATTTATTAATCTTTTACATAATAGAAATATGCTCAACAAATTGCGCTTCTTGTAACAAGATTGCAACGTGTGACACTTGTAGCTCGGGGTATGGCGTTGAGAATTCGGCTTGTGTGGTTTGTGCTCTAGGGAAATACTCCAGCGGTAGTGGCCCCTGTACAAGTAACTGAGAAGAATTGTGGTTGAAATTTCATAAAAAATTTCACTGTAGATTGTCCAACTGGATGCACTCAATGCACATCGGGCACGGCTTGCACAAGTTGTTCAGCTGGGTATTCTAAACCATCAGGGACGAATGTCATTTGTGCACCTTCAAGTCATCTTTCAAATTATTCAGACTAACTTCTTTTTAGTTTGTGCAACAGGCTGTAATCAATGTTCATCAAGTTCAGATTGCACACTTTGTGAGGATGGATACTATCGAGATAGTTCCAGCATTTGTCAGCGTAAGATGCTCTTTTAATTGTTTTAAGTTTCTTTCAGATTGTTCAGGAGGTTGTAAAACTTGCACAAGTGGTTCAGTTTGTACTGATTGCTTCGCTGAATACATTTTGTTTGAGAATAAATGTAAGGTTTTTTTCAGAAGAAATTTATGTCCTAATGAAATTATCTTTGAGGCTGCCCAGATAAATGTAGTGCATGCACGAATTATCAAGATTGTACTGACTGTAAACCTGGATATGTATTTGTATCACCAGGACAATGCGAAGCATGTCCTCCAGGAACCTTTTTCTCAGGTGGAAACTGTGAAAGTAAAAATTTTTGAAAAAAATTTACCAAGAAAAATGTTTAGATTGTCCAAGTAATTGCCAAAAATGTTCAAGTACAACAAGTTGTATCGTTTGTAATACCGGGTTTGGACTGTGGAATTATGAATGTTTTGCAACATGTCCTGACGGAACTTACCTTGCTTCAAATAGAAAATGTGAAGGTAATGAGGTTATTGTACGAAATCATAAAATGAAATAACTTTTAGGTTGTTTGAACATCTGCAAAACATGCCTAGATGCTTCAACTTGTAAGACTTGTCCTACCGAGAAAATACTCCATCTGTCCCAGTGCATTGATTCGTGCCCTGCCAAAACTTACCCCTCTTCGGATGGGACTTACTGTGCAGGTAAAAATAATTATTGATGGTGGTGGTGGTTATAAAATTCTTTTCGGCAACAAGATTGTCCAGGAGAATGCAGTAAATGTTCAACTCTTACGGTTTGTACTGCTTGTGAGACTGGATTTGGACTATGGAATTCTCAATGTGGTGCAACATGTCCTGATGGGACCTATCTTGGGGATAATATATGTAAAGGTATGGGAATTTTTTTGGAGGAATTTTTACGTAATTGTTTAGTTTGCCCTGAGGGATGTTTAAAATGCACCAGTGATTCAGTTTGCCAAGAATGTAAGGAGGGTTACACTCGCTCAGATTCATATCTATGCGATGCGAACCCTCAACAAGAAGAGGAACAGGTCAAGGAGAGAGAAAAAGCTGCAAGTAATGCCTTTGATGGGACATCAGTCGCTGGAGCTGCTTTGACTTCAGGAAGTTCTTTACCGGTCAACTTTGGTCTTGTTGCGAAGATATTAAGAAATTTAAAGTACCTCAATGTCACAGTGTCATCTGAGCTTCAAGTAACATTTGTTTCATGGAAAGTGAACGGTGGTTTTTTGAAGGCACCCAAATCTTGGAGCTCAGAATCTCACTCTAAACCTTTACCAGAGGTTTTTAGAAGATATGGACTGGATCCCGTATTTCTGATTAATTATTGGAAACCTTTGATTATGGTTTTGATTGGCTTTGTCCTCTTTGGAGTTTTCAAGGTCATTGAGGTGTTGTTGAATCAGGGTAATCAACAAAATAATTCAATTCCAAGGAAATTGAATGTTATAGCTTCAAATTTTGCGCTTACTCAGATTTACAGTTCCTTGGATGATGTGGTCTTTTATTTTGTTCTTGATGCGAGATCCATAGAGTTTGATGGAGCTTTTAGGGGTTTCAGTTTCGGACTAGCTCTTGTGTTGACTTTGCTTGGAAGTGTAATTCTTGGATTTCATGGTATTCTTTTAAAGAAATACCAAAATCTTAAAGGGGATAAAACGCAGACGGATAATTCGCTCCAAAAATTCTTGTATAAATATGAGAACGTGAAACTGATATTTGAAGACTTTAAGGATACAACTCTGGTGACACAGTCCTTTCTTTGGGTTCATATGGTGAGAGCTCTGATTTCAAGCCTATTATTTGCGACACTATTTGAGTACCCTTTGGCTCAGACTTTGATTCTTCTGACATCAACTGTTGGCATGATCATCTTTATATTGGTGAAGAATCCTTTCAAGGGCATTCTAAGCACATGCAGTCAACTTTTTGGTGAGGTAGTGGTTCTCCTTGCAAATATTTGCATGCTTGCCATGGCTATTTTGGATCAAACTACTAAGTCTCAAAATACTGGTATGATAAAATATTTTAGTAGAGGCGTTATTGTTCTCAACGCTGTTCTTTTATTTGGATCTGCTATTTTGATGGTGGTTGGCATTTTAAAGAACTTGTGGACTCTCTACCAAGCGAGAAAGAAACCTCAACAACAAGGGCTTCCAGTTAACTTGAAGAATAATCGAGTAAATGAGAATGCTGATGATAAAATTAACTCTACAACGATGAATATAAATCAATCAGAAAATACCCTGCAACAGACTTCTTATCAGGGAGAATTTGAATTTTCTCGGAGTGAGGATTTTAAACCAAGACAAATTTATTCAAATGCGCCAGCAAATTACAATCCACAAAATCAATTTGAAGTGCCTGGTTTCTCAGGAAGAAATCAGAATACTTTTCATTTCAATAGTAAGTCTCCAAATTATGAATTGGGTCCAAATGCAAGTTTTGTTGATGAGACTATGATAAACACAAGCAATGCAAATTTACTTCGTTACAACTCCCTGAGACCCAGAAGACTTGGCAAAATAAAAATGCCTGGAGGCATTGAAATTAATCCTCGATCAAATGGTAATAATCCAAATCCTGGTCTAGAATTTCAGAGCTCCCCTCCTCTCCTGGCTCAGGATCCAAAACCTATAGAGATGGAGAATATGAATCAGCTGAAATCCCCTGACTCGTTGGGAGGCCTTGAGGCAAGGAATTGTCAAAAGAAAATGACGGATAAATATGAAGAATTCATATTGGAAAGAACAAGAGCACGTATGAAATATCATCATGCAAGAAAGATGGCTTCCCATAAATAAATATTTTTGAGGGATCTTTTTTGAGCATTATTATTTATATTGTTTAAAGTGTTAGCGATTGACCTGCATAAAATAACAAGAATAAGTTTACCTATTTATTAAATTTAATCACAAAAATAATTGAAATTTCTTTTTAAAACATAGTTCTTTTGTTTTTGGGGTAAAAAAGGTCTTCTATGTTTTGAAAATTTCAAAAAAATATTTAACAGAAATTCAAAAAACATCTTGGCAAAGAAAATGCCTTGCTCGAGAGGAATTTTAAGAATGAAAATAGCATTTTGAGGAAATTTTTTCGATCTCAAAGAAGCGATTTTCGATGATTGACTGTGTCCGATTTTACCATAAAAATATTCCGACACGGCGGAAAATCTTATGGACTTGTCGGAAAATAGCAAAAGGAATCCAATCTACCGGTATATAAAAAATTTGAACCTCTTTTCGACTAAGTGAAAAAAAAAATTTCCTCGAATATCTTTTCTGAAAATTGAATTCATATTTTTCTCAAAGCTTCAATTTCACAATTTCTTCTCAAAGAGCCTCGAAATGTGGATGTGGCTTCTCAAAGATGAACGGAAGAAAAGGCAAGGTCAGAAATAAATTATGCATATTTGTTCAATATGACTACTCATTTATTAGGTGAAATTTGTCTTGATTGTGAATAAGAATTCCCATCGAAAGGACTGATATAAAGGATTTTGACTTTCTGAGTGCATATCGTAAATGGCTCCCAGCTCAACATAGAAAATTTGACTAATATATTCTAAAGAGATGACTCATTCATATCTAAAAAACATATAGAACTACATTTGATGATATGAGAACTTCAGAAAGATAAATCGCGAAAATTGCCTTGGAAAAAAGTCTTCAACCATGCTTTCAATAACTAGAAGGAAGGGGAGTCGGAAAATTCTCAATTTCAAAATTGCTCTGCC
>Ga0182738_1008608_pt1 | contig 10109 bp, 3 predicted proteins | sample eDN5th30CBELigMG_FD_128876 | JGI IMG/M metagenome (GOLD analysis project Ga0182738, IMG submission 128876) | Enriched Miracle-Growth compost microbial communities from Emeryville, California, USA - eDNA 5th pass 30_C BE-Lig MG (version 2)... ... | reverse complement strand
TGACGGCCGCCCAGCGCGGCAGCGGCAAGCGGGCGAGCCTCTACACCGACTACACGTTCAGCGTCTGGGACGACGAGCGCAAGCTGATCCCGTTCGCCAAGGCGTACTCCGGCCTCACCGACGCCGAGATCGCCCGGGTCGACGTCTTCATCCGCCGCAACATGGTCGAGAAGTTCGGCCCGGTCCGCACCGTCAAGCCGGAGCTGGTCTTCGAGCTGGCGTTCGAGGGCATCCAGCGCTCGCCCCGCCACAAGTCGGGCGTGGCGGTCCGCTTCCCCCGCATCCTCCGCTGGCGCCAGGACAAGAAGGCCGACGAGGCCGACACCCTCGACTCGATCCGCTCCATGCTCCCGCCCGCGCCTTGAACGGCTTCAGATCCAGCGCGGGTGGTCCGCCCCCTGGCCGTCGATCCCCCGCGCGACGAGGCGGGCCCCCGACCCGTCGGACTTCATCGTCCAGACCGCGGGAGCACCGCCGGTCTCGGCCCGGCAGAAGGCGACGTGGCGGCCGTCGGGCGACTCGGACGCCCGGAAGTCCCAGGCCGGCGGGTCGTTGCGGGTGAGGGGGACGACGCTCCCGTCGGCCGGGTCGAGCCGGCAGATCTCGGTCCCGCCTCGCGCCAGCTCGGGCTTGTAGTCGCGGTTGAAGTGGTCGACGTCCGGGCGCTGGGGCTGGTACTCCCAGGCGACCTTCGAGCCCGGGAGGCGCCGGGGGAAGAGGATGCGGCCGTCCCGGGTCCAGGCGGGGACGTTCGAGCCGCCCCCGCGCGACTTCGGGTCGCCGTAGGTCGCCGCGAACCACATCGCGCCGCCGGAGGTCAGGACGCGGTGCTCGCCGCCGTCGGCCCGGCCGACGCAGACGTCGGCCCAGTCGTGGCCGGGGTCCTCGCCGGGCCGGCAATCGACGTACAGGATCCAGCGTCCGTCGGGGGACCAGCTCGTGCCGAAGTAGAGGTGCCCCGGCCCGGCGGCGACGCGGACGCGATCGGACCCGTCGAGGTCGCTGGTCCAGACCTGGTAGCCCTCGGGCGACGCCAGGTGGAACGAGACGCGCTTGCCGTCCGGCGCGAGGGCCAGGCCGTACGGGAGCCCTTCGCCGGCCTTCGTGAACTCGCGGGGGTCGGAACCGTCCAGGCGTATGCTGTAGATCTGGCCGACGTTCCGGCGCACCACCTGGACCAGCAGGCGGCCGGCGTCGCCCAGCAGCAGGGCCGGCGTGACGAACGGCGCGAGCCGGTCCTTCGTGGCGATCTCCTCCAGGGCCTCGGTCTCGAGGTCGTAGATCCAGAGGTGCGTCGGGGTCTGGGAGTAATACTCGTCGAACGGCCGGCCGGGGCCGTCCCGCCGCGGCTCCATGCTGAGCAGGATCACGCGGCGGCCGTCCGGGAAGATCGGGCCGGGCTGCCACGTCGCCTGGCCGGGCCGGTCGAACCGGAGCCGGCGCAGGCCGCCCCCGTCGGCGTCCACCAGGCACGTCTCGCCCTTCGACGTGAAGAAGAGCCGGGGGGATCTCGGGCTCGCCTCGCCCCCGGCGCCGCCGGCGATGAGGGCCGGCGCGAGGCCCGCCCCGATCAGGAAGGCGCGTCGGGAAAGGCGGGCCGTCGCGGGGGAGGCGTCGTGGGGCGGGCGGTCGGACATCGCGAGGGCTCCTCGGGCCGGGGCCCGCCCCGACGCGGCCTCAGGCTTCGGGGAGGGCGGGGATGACGACCTCGGCCCGGGTCCGGTGGCCCAGGTCGTGGAGGCGTTCGTCGATCCAGAGCTTGGTCAGCTTCTCCTGGACCCCGTTCTGCGAGAGCCGGCTCCGCAGGCTGTCGAACCGGACGTGGTCGAGCGGCTGGTCCTGGTTGAAGCAGGAGAAGACGACCGTCTCCGCGCCCGTGACCGGGTCCTGGTGGGTCTGGAGGCACTGGGCGCAGATCTCTTTCATCATGCACTGCATCGGCGAGTTGATGCTGCCGATGGCGTGGTGGTCCGGCCGCAGGTACGACCGGAGCACGCCGTGCCGCGCCTGCTGCACGCCCCGCATCATGCCGTCGGAGCCGATGACGACCAGGCGGTCGACCTGGTCGAGCGGGATCTCGACCTCGCCCAGCTCCCCCTCGGCGTAGGCGGCCATCGCCTTGACGATGTTGCCGACGAACGAGCGGTCCTGGACCCGGCCGGGGGTGAACCCTGGGGCCTCGTCGGAGCACCAGACGACCACGTCGGCCGCCTTCTCGATCTCCTCGACCTTGTAGCGGTCGATCATCTTCTTGTAGCCGGCGAAGTAGAGCACCCGCGAGCCCGCGGCCCGGAGCGCCTGGCCGATGGAGAAGAGCACGGCGTTGCCGAGCCCGCCCCCCGCCAGCAGGACCGTCTCCAGGCCCGGCGTCTCGGTCGGCGCGCCGGTCGGGCCCATGAGGCAGATCGGCTCGCCGGGGCGGAGCAGGGCGCAGAGGTCGGACGAGCCCCCCATCTCCAGGACGATCGTCGAGAGCAGGCCGCGGTCGTGGTCGACCGACGCGCCGGTGAGGGCCAGGCCCTCCATCGCCAGCACCGTCCCGTCGACCCGCGGGGCCAGGCTCTCGAAGTTCTGGAGCCGGTAGAACTGGCCCGGCTTGAAGGCGCGGGCGGCGATCGGCGCCCGGACGACGACCTCGACGATGTTCGGCGTGAGCCGGATCACCTCGTGGACGACGGTCCGCAGCTCGTCGTTGAGCCGGGCGGTCAGCTCCTCGGGCGAGGGGCCCGTCGGCTCGACGCGGGCCAGCGCCCGCGAGACCACCGGGTAGCCCTGCTTGGCGCTCCCCATCGCCTTGACGACGTTCCCGGCGTACGACGGGTGCAGGTCGCCGAAGAAGCTCATGGCGCGGCCGTCGGGCCGGCTCGACATCAGGACGTAGGGGGCGTCGGGCTTGGCGATCGGCTGGGGCTTGGCCGGCCGGCCTTCCTCGTCGATCGCCTGGAAGTAGCGGCCGTCGACGCGGACGTTGTGCTCGTCCTCGCGGGCCAGCACGGTGTTCGGCTGGGTGCCGGCCGCGACCAGGATCGTCCGCGCCGGGAGGGTGACCGACTCGCCGCTCGGCGACGGCCGTCCCGTGACCTCGTCGACCCGCTGCACCTGGCAGCGCAGGGCCCGGGCCGCGCCCCCCTCGTCGATCAGGACCTCCTCGGGGGCGAGCAGCTCGGCGAACCGGATGCCCTCCTCGAAGGCCTTGGTGATCTCCTCGTGGTTGAGCGTGTAGCTCGGCGCGTCGATCAGGCGGCGGCGGTAGGCGACCGTCGAGCCGCCCCAGGAATTGAGCAGATCGATCAGGCGCGGGGCCCGGCCCTCGCTCGCGGCGGCCCGGCGCTCCTCGCGGATCGCGCGGCCGTGGGCCAGGAACTCCTCGGCCGTCTCCCGCTCCTCGCCGACCCATCGGGCGCGGACGAACTCCTCGCCGTGGGCGCGGGCCAGCTCCTCGTACCGGGCCAGGAACTTCTCGACCTGGACGACGTAGTAGGCGAGCGACTCGGTCGCCGTGTCGATGGCCGTCAGGCCGCCGCCGATCACGACGATCGGCATGCGGATCTGCAGGTTCGCCAGCGAGTCGGCCTTGGCCGCGCCGGTGAGCTGCAGCGCCATCAGGAAGTCGGACGCCTGGCGGACGCCCCGCGCCAGGCCGTTCTTCATCGGGATGACGGTCGGCCGGCCGGCGCCCATGCAGAGGGCGACGTGGTCGAAGCCCATCGCGAAGGCGTCGTCGACCGTGAGCGTGCCTCCGAACCGGACGCCGCCGAACATCGCGAACTCGGACCGGCGCTCCAGCAGCAGGCGGACGACCTTCAGGAAGTTCTTGTTCCAGCGGACGGTGATCCCGTACTCCGCCACGCCGCCGAAGCCGGCCATCACCCGGCGGTCCAGCAGCTCGTAGATCGTCGTCACGTCCACGATCGGCCCGAACGGCGTCCGGCGGCCGAGCGGGTCCACCCCGGAGATCTCCTCGGGGAGCGGCTCGATCTTCAGGCCGTCCACCGCGACGACCGCGTGGCCGTCGTTCATCAGGTGGTGCGCCAGCGTGAACCCCGCCGGGCCCAGGCCGACGATCAGGACCTTGCGGCCGGTCGCCTCGCGCGGGTAGGGGCGTTCGAAGTTCAGCGGGTTCCAGCGGGTCAGCAGGCTGTAGACCTCGAAGCCCCAGGGGAGCTCCAGCACGTCCTTGAGGGTCCGCGTCTCGGCCTGCGGGATGTCCACCGGCTCCTGCTTCTGGTAGATGCAGGACTTCATGCAGTCGTTGCAGATGCGGTGGCCGGTGGCCGCGGCCATGGCGTTGTCGATCGTGACGACGGCGAGGGCGGCGATGGGGTTCCCCTGGCCCTTCAGCTCGTTCATCTCGGAGATCTTCTCGCCGAGCGGGCAGCCGGCGAGCGGGACGTTGAAGACGCTCCGCTTGAACGCGCCGGTCTTCTCGCGGAGCCCGGTCGAGCAGCTGTCCTTCCCCTGGTGGTGGCACTTGATGCAGTAGCCGACCTGGTCGAGCGCCCCGGCGAGGTCGGTCCCGGGGTCGGTCAGGTGGAAGCCGTCGCGGTGGCGGTAGCGGGCCCCGTCCATGAAGAACTGGAGCGCGCCGTCGACCTCGGCCCGGTCGTGCGGGACGAGGTGGTCGAAGTCGAGCTTGTGGGGGAGCTTGAACAGGACGCCGTCGCGGTGCTTCTCGCGGCCCTCGGGCGTGAGGACGGCCCAGGTCGCGTAGTCGGCCGCGAGCCTGAGCTGGGGCTCGTGGGCCGCCTCGTCCTCCATCCAGCGCGAGACGTGGGTCGCGTACGTCATCTCGGTCAGCGGGGCGAGCGTGAACGCCTCCAGCTCGGCCGACACGGCGACGGCGTCGACCTCGCGGGCCTGCTCGGGCGTCTTGCCGACGAGCTTGCGCTGGACGAACTTGCGCTTCACCGTCCGGAGGGGCGCCAGCTCGGAGTGGCGGGCCTGCAACGCCGCCACCTCCTTCTCGATCCCGAAGAGCTTCCCCAGGAAGTCCTCGACGTGCGGCGCCAGCTCGACGATCAGCCCGGAACACGCCTTCGGCGCGAGCGCCGAGGGGTCGCGGCGCGCCTCGACCAGCCGGGCGTGCAGCTCGGGGGCGCACGCGGCCAGCTCGTCCAGGAACAGGGCGTCCAGCCGGACCAGGCCGGGACGCCGATAGAGCTCGTCGAAGGAGACGCCGAACCCCAAGGGGCTCCGGGATTCTGAATTCATGGATCTCTGGGGATCTCGCGGGGGGGGATCGCGCCGGGCCGCATCGCGAGGACCGCGGCCGCGCGCTCAATCGATCGTCGACCCCTTCATCTTACCAGGGGGGCAAACCGACCGACCAGCCGGGCCGGCGCGATCGGCCGCGCCGGCGGCCTCAGCGGCCCGCCCGCGCCTGCTTCTCGTCGGGCCGGCCGACGCGCAGGAGGACCGGCCGGCTGGAGACGCCGCCCGCCGCCGAGGTGGTCAGGTGGAACGGGCGGACCTGCTCCTTCGCGTTCTTGTGGGCGGTCACGAAGAAGTTGCGGTCGTCGTGCCCCTCGACGACCAGCAGGCCGTTGAGCCCGAGGTTGTCGACGAACGTCCCGAACGGCAGGTTCCGGCCCGCCCCCTCGTTGCCGAACGGGATCGGGCTCGAGAAGTCGACACGCTCGACCGCCAGCCTGAGCTCGATCGTCCGCCCGGGCTCGACGACGAACTCCGGCGGGGCGTCGTCCCCCCCGGAGGCGGGCCGGGCCTCGCCCTCGGCCGGGAGGATGGCGACCTTCAGCTTGGGGGGCGGGCCGAGCCGGATCGCCCCCAGCGCGCCGGCCTCGTGGACGACCTCGCGGTCGCCGACCCGGCCCTTCGCCACGACCCGGACCCCCTTCGCGGCCTCTTCCGACGGCGCGGGGGCGTCGGGATCGGCGTAGACGACCCCCAGGGCGTCGAGCTGCCCCTCCTCGATCACCAGCGGCGAGGTGACGTGGAACCCGGCCGGCGCGGGGCCGACCTCGACGCGGATCGGGCCGTCGAAGTCGTCGAGCCGGCGGGCCGAGACCTTGAACTCGCGCGCGGTCCCCGGGCTCACGGCCAGGTCGCCGCCGCCGACGACGACCTGGAAGTCGGGCCGGCGGCGTCGGGCCGTCAGGGTGTATCGGAAGTCGGGCCCCTGGAGGCCCCGGACGTCGCGGACCTTGACGAGGTACGCGCCGTCGGCCGGGGCGGTGAAGGTCAGCTTCGAGTCCTTGCCCAGCTCGCGCTTCGCGTCGTCGTCGTTCTCGTAGTGGACGGTGAAGACGGGGAGGCCGTTCTGGAGCAGCTTCGCCCCTGGAGGATGCGGCTCGACGACGTAGCAGGGTTCGTTCAGCGCGTGGGCGAGCGGCGTGGTGTCGAAGTACCCCCAGCGGTCCCCCTGGCCCGGGTAGACGAAGAAGCCCGAGTCCGGGCCGCGCGGGTAGAGCCAGAGCTTGACCACCTCGCCGTTGGCGTAGAGGTAGTCGTCGATCGCCATCTCCTCCCAGTTGAAGACGCGGAAGTCGCCGAACTCGGTCCCGTTCTTCCCCCGGAAGGTGAAGTAGGAATCGCGGACCGCCTGGAGGACGACCCGGGGGATGCGCGAGCCGTCCGCGGCCAGGACCTCGACGAACGAGTCGAGCTTCGAGCCGGATCGGGCCGCGTCGACCTCGAAGACCCACTCCTCGCCCGCGCGGGCCTCGAAGCGGTAGAAGTCGGCGTCGGGGCGGCCGTCGGCCCCGGCGTCGACGACGCCCGAGATCCGGGCGGGGAGCGCGACGGCGACGGCGGCCTCGGGGGCGTCGTTGGGCTCGCGCTCGGCCGCCTCGGCGGCCGGGGGGGGGGCCTCGGCCGAGGCGACGGCCGGGGGGGCGGCCGGGGCGGCCTCGGGGGCGGGGGCCGGGCTCGGGATCGCGAACGAGGCCGTCGAGCCGTCCATCCGGCCGACGAGGAACGAGGCCCCGTCGGGGGCGAAGGCGACGGCCGAGGGGACGTCGGGCTGGCCCTCCCACGAGCCGATCTCGGCGTAGTCGGAGGCGCGCCAGGCCTTGATCGTCCGGTCCTCGGCGAGCGAGACGAGGGTCGCGCCGTCGGGCGAGAGGGCCAGGCGGACGATCGCCCCCTCGTGGGCGAACCGCGCGACCTCCATCGGGTTGATCTCGGGCTTCTCGCGGGAGACGAACCGCCAGGCCCGGATGTTGCTGTCGGCCCCGGCGGCGACGATCCAGCGGCCGTCCGCCGTGAACAGGGCGCTCGTCTCGGCCTTCAACGGTTGCGGGAGCGTGTCCATCCGCCGGCCGTCGGCCACCCGCCAGACCTTGCAGGTGTCGTCGGCGCTGGCGCTCACGAGGAACGCGCCGTCGGGGCTGAACGCCACGTCGTACACGGCCCCGGTGTGGCCCTCCAGCGTGCGGAGCAGGGCTCCGGAGGCGGCGTCGCGGACCTCGATCGCCTTGTCGTAGCCGCAGGTGGCGAGCGTCGCCCCGTCGGGCGACAGCTCGGCGTCGTAGAGCAGGTCGCGATGGCCCTCGAACGACCGGACGAGCGAGCCGTCGGCCGCGTCCCAGATCGCCGCGAAGCCCCCCGCGCCGGCGACGCCCGAGGCCGTGACCAGCCGGGAGCCGTCGGGGGTGAAGTGGACCGCCGTGACCTTGCCGGGGTGCTCGCCGATCGGCCGGCCGGGCCCTTCGACGCCGACCCCCTCGTGGAGCGTCACGCCGCCGTCGCGGGCCACGGCGGTCCATCGCCCGTCGCGCGAGACGTCGATCGCGGCGATCGGCCGGACCGTGGCCCGCGTGGGGACCTTCGGCACCATCAGGGCCAGGCGGGGCGGCTCGGCCCCCTCCGGCCCCTTCGCGCCGGACGCGATCCAGGCCTCGACCGTCGCGATCTCGTCGGCCGACGGCCTCGGCTCGCCTTTCGGGGGCATCGCGGGCTTCGCCGCGCCGGTCATCAGGCGGAGCATCCGGCTCCCCGCCGGGTCGCCCGGCAGGAAGGCGGGCCCGTGCTCGCCGCCGCGGCCGAGGGCGGCGAAGCTCTCGACCGAGAACGAGCCCTCCGGCTCCTCGTCGTTGTGGCACCCGGCGCAGTATTTGGCCAGCACGGGCGCGACCCGATCCCGGAAGTCCGGGGCCTTGGCGTCTTCGCCGGCCGCCGCGATCGCGGGCGCGGCCGCCGCCGCGGCGAGGGCGAGCAGGATCGCCGGGGTCTTGGGGGGCATGGCGTCGGCTCCCTCGGGTCGGATCGGATGAGAGGAGGTGAGATCAATGATTGAACAGGAATTCGCGGCTGCTCATCACGCCCCAGAACAGGTCCTCGACGACCTCGGCCTCGGACGGGTCGCCGGCGGGGGGGAGCAGGGCGGCCAGGCGGTCGCGCTCGTCGGCCGTGGGGTAGCGGGAGAGGCACGACAGGTAGAGCTCGTCGACCAGGGCGGCCGGGGACATCCCCTCGCGACGGAGGCGGACCAGCTTGTGGGCGCGGCTCCCGGGGTCGCGGAGCTTCTCGTTGAGCGTCGAGCCGTTCGACAGGTGGAGGACCTGGACCATCGTCGGCTCGTCGGACCGCTCGCACTCGCAGACGATCCGGCGGGCGTTGCGGCCGAAGGCCTGGAGGAAGTAGCTCTCCACGGCCGCGTCGTAGAGCTGGATCGCCCGCGTGCCGACCGGGTAGAAGTCGGTCTTCTCGCGGTCGCCGCCGGGGAAGCCGATCGAGTCGAACTTCGTCGGCACCTCGGTCGCCTGGGCGATCGCGTCGTGGAGGACCTCGGCCATCATCCGCCTGGGGTAGTAGCGCGAGTAGAACCGGCGGTCGGCCTCATTGCCGGCGAGCGGCCGGCTGGAGCGGCGGTAGGCGTTCGACAGGAGGATCGCCTTCATCAGCGCCTTGAGGTCGAACTTGTTCTCCACGACGAAGGCCGCCGCCGCGGCGAGCAGGCGCTCGTTGCTGGCGGGGTTCGAGGCCCGCATGTCGTCGACCTGCTCGACGAGCCCGACGCCGAAGAAGTTGGCCCAGACCCGGTTCGCGATCGACCGGGCGAAGTACGGGTTCTCCGGCGCGGTCAGCCAGCGCGCCAGCTCGACGCGGCGGTCGGCCGGGTCGTCGAAGTCGAGCGGGCGGCCGTCGAGAGGCGTCGGCGGCTGGGGCTTGCCGGTCCTCGGCTGGACCAGCTCGCCCGTCTCGGCGGCGTAGACCGTTCGGAGGCCGTCCCCCTGCCGGCCCTCGCCCCCCCAACCCTTGGCGCGGACGCGGGCGAAGAGGCTCGCCATGCCGTAGTACTGGTCGTTGGTCCATTTCTCCAGCGGGTGGTTGTGGCACTTGGCGCAGCCGATGGAGAGGCCCAGGAACGCCTGGCTGACGTTCTCCGTCATGTCCTCGGGCGACTGGCTCAGGGCGTAGAAGTTGGTCGCCCCGTTCTCGACGCTCTCGCCCGACGCGGTGACGATCTCGCGGACGAGCCGGTCCCAGGGGACGCCGCCGGCCACCCGCTCGCGGATCCACCCGTAGTACGCCTTCAGCGCCTGGGGGCGGAGCCTCGTGCCGTTGAGCATCAGCAGGTCGGACCACTTGTAGGTCCAGTAGTCGACGAAGTCCGGCGACGCCAGGAGCCGGTCCACCAGCGCGTCGCGGCGGGACTCGGACGGGTCGGACAGGAACGCGCGGGCCTCGTCGGCGGTCGGGATGCGGCCCACCGCGTCGACGTACGCGCGGCGGAGGAACTCGGCGTCGGTGCAGTCAGGCGAGGCCGGCAGCGCGAGCCTCGCGAGCTGGGCGTCGACCTGCTCGTCGATGAAGTTCCGGGGCTTGCGGGCGTCGGCGACCTCGCCGTCGGCCGGCGGCGAGCCGTCGCCGTAGGGGACGGTGATCCGGGCGATCGCCAGCTTGCTCGCGAACCAGGCGACGACCGCCCCCTCGCCCGGCCCGACGACCTTCGCCTCGCCCCGATCGTCGACCCGGCAGACGGACTCGTCGGCCGACGACCACTTGACCCAGGCGGTGACGTCCTCGGCCCGGCCGTCGGAGTAGCGGGCCCGGACGAGGATCTGCTGCGTTCCGCCGACCGCCTGGAGCGAACGCTCGGGGAAGACCTCCAGCCCCTCGACCCGGGCGTCGGCCTCGGACGGCGGGGG
>Ga0182738_1008606_pt1 | contig 10110 bp, 9 predicted proteins | sample eDN5th30CBELigMG_FD_128876 | JGI IMG/M metagenome (GOLD analysis project Ga0182738, IMG submission 128876) | Enriched Miracle-Growth compost microbial communities from Emeryville, California, USA - eDNA 5th pass 30_C BE-Lig MG (version 2)... ... | reverse complement strand
TGAGCACCAAAATAGTAGAGAAACATTCCACCATCTTTCTGCCCCATTACTCCCTCAAAAACTCTAGAGAACCGAGATATATTCCCAGAATCAGGCCTGTGAATAGTTGATCTGAAGAAAAATTCAGAAAGACGCTATATGTTGATTTTCCCTCACAAATGCTTTGAACAGGCCTAACTTTTCTGAAAGAATTTTTCCAAATTGCGAATTAAATTTTATTTTCCTATATAGTTTTAAACTTGTTTCTCATTGGATTCTGCTAAAATTTTAACGTATAGAGACAACTAAAAAAAGCACTCGACCTTTTCAACAGTTCTCTTCGAAAAAGTAGAAAGGGGAGAAACCTTTAAAGAAATACCATCGAAACACTGCACTTCTATGGGAATCTTATGAGTTTTTTCTGAAATGGAAATTCTTTGAAGGTGTGAAGTCATTAAGACATGCTTAAAACTAGTTTTTCACCCTTTTATTTGAAAGGTTCAGACCAACAAATGGCTCTGATATAAGGTTCTCTGTTCAATATTGAACTCAATAAAAAGCCTTCAAAATAAAAAGCAAAGCCTGATACCAAAAGGTGAAGAACAAACACAATCCTATATTTCGATTAAAAATTTTTCCTGATCATTTTTCGATCAAAATCCCTCGACAAGGTTGTTTCCATCTTCTTTGCATGGAAGCCTCCATACTTAAAAATGAGGAAATATTGTTCAAAGTACAAGAGTGAAATTTCTATTTGTTTAACACAGCGAATAGAGCGTGAAAAAGTTTTTTTATCAAACAAAATTGTGACTTTGAAAAAAAAAGTAAGGAGTTATGGTAAACCATGGTCAGTCGCCAAAAAATCTCCAGGATTGTTTAGAACCTTCTAGGGAATTCCATACCTCTCTCAAAAGAGTCAGCATCAAATTTTCGTGACTTTAGAAATTCCAAATTCAGAACTTCCGATTCGAAAAAATTTTGGAAAATTTTTTTCTTGTGTAAACACTTTTTTTCTGAACTGAAGTGAAAAATGAAAAAATCAACTGAAATAGTTTTCAAAGGCACAAAGAAAAAAAAACCATAAAGGAAAATTGGGAATTCTGGATAAAATTAACCCAGCCTGTTCTCCCCCAAAAAGACTCAGTTTCAAACTTTCACTTCTGCGAGTAATATTCTATTCAATATACAATATAAATGCGAGTTTTTTTTTTTTTTTTTGCAATAAGTATGGCAAAGGGAGGAATCATAATATTCGATTACGATGTATGTAATTAATAAACACACAGAGAGATTGACAGATAACAATAAATTACTTATTGCATCGGATTGTATGAAATTATACGCTGAATTAAATACATATGGTCACAAGAAGGTCATGGAAATCAAGAAAGAGAAACTCTTCTCTTTTTTTATTGTTGCTTATTCTGCTTATAATTTCTATTCATTGGTCCTCCTTGTCTTCCGCCATGAGGAGGATGATAATTCATTCCCATATTGAAATTTGGTTGATTTGGATCAACAAATGTTTGCATGCCTCCTTGCATGGGCATATAAGGCTGCGGCATAGGGAATCCTGGGGTAAACTTCTGAACTGGTGGCATAAATTGCATTCCTGCATTCATGTATGGCTGTCCAAATCCACCTGGGATAAAAGGCTGTCCCATTTGGCCCATCATCATTCCATTGCCAAAATTATTTGCAGGCATTCCTGGAGTTGCATTGAAAGGTGGAGCGTTTGTATTTGGCTTATGTAACTACAAAGAAATATTTTGATTAGAAACACTATCAAGAAAATAATATTCTTACTGGTTTGGGAGTGCTGGCAGTTGTGGTAGTTTGGCTTGTAGGAGTGATAACTTTGGCAGCAGCTTGGTTTTGAGCAGCAGATTTAGCTGCTTTCCAGTTGGTATTGATCAGAGAAGGATCAGATATTTTGTCATGGACAATAGGCTTCTTTTGCCAGTTTGGAATAGCATATTCAAAGAATGTCACTGAAGATTTTTTCACATCCAATTTTGGCTTAAACTTTGCCAAGAAGGTAGGATGGAAATCGGCAGTAGTTAATGCTGCGGTTTTCTTTTCAGCATCTAAATCAATTGAGGTTTGTTTCACTGGAGGCGCCTTGGTTTCATCCTTTGGCTTGACTTGCTCTGCTGCATCAAAAGCACCAGAAGTGACTGAGAGTGAGTGCTTCTTTCCTTCACTAATATTTGATGCTTGTCTACTCAACTTCTTTTCCTGTTGTTCAGGATTATTATTTTCAATAAAAAAAAATTTCTTTTACAACATCAAAGTCTGAAGCTTTAGGTGTTCTTTCATTGGGAGTATTCAATTTATTGCCTAGAAAAAATTAGTTTTCACAACACTCATGCATGGTTTTTCTACTTTCATCTGTTTTTAATCGATTTGATGGAGTATCATGGTCTTTGAAGGCAGTGGTAGCAACATTGCTGCTTCCTGATGGTACAAAATCTCTTCTATTTGCAGAGACTTCCAATGGTTTCTAAACAAGATAAGTATTTCCCTTGCTTTCCAAATTTCCTACAGTTTCTTTTTTATTCTCAGTTTGTGCAGCAGGAGGAGTAAGAGTGCTTGGTTTTTGAGCAGTTTCAGTAGTAGTTGTAGTAGGGGTAGTACTTGGTTGTCTTTTTGTATTAATAAATCTTGGCTTTCTATCGTCTTCAGCTTTATCGCCCTTTTTATCAGTCTTTGAGTCAGTTCCTATTGGAAAAAAATCAATTTCTCACACTTCCACTAAAAATTACTGATGACAGAGGAATAGGTGAACTCTTCATCTTCATGTTCTTCTTGCAAGGCTTGAAGACCTCTTTCTTCTCTGATATGTCTATTCTCAGTATCAGCAGCACTATTCAAAATTTCCTTTTAAAAAGTTAATCATCAGAGAATCATCCAGAATTTATACAGCTTCTAATCTTGATGCCTTTTCCAATAATGAAGCAGACACATTCTTCATATCAAGATGAGTTGTGTACATATTTTCCTCATAATGAGATTGCAACCCAAATCTCTTCTCATTGAGCTCAAATTGGTTCCATTTTCCTTTTTCGTGGGCATGGTCCTCAAGAGTCAAGCCTCCTAAGGCTTCACCTTCAGCGTCCCATCTACCGAAATATTATGCTACTGAATCCAATATTATCCTTTAATTACTTCACAAAAGTCCTTTTGTCGCTTAATTTATTCTTCGAGATTTCAGCATCGGTCTTGAAAACGTCCTCTAGACAATATAAACTTAAAATCTTGACCAATTCTAGTACTCTTTGCGTTGAGAAGAGGAGGGTCTTCGACATCAGTAGCCAGGATATAGACGAAGTTGCTCACCTCCATTACTCTGGTGGGGGCTTCCTCTTCTTTTCCATTTAATGTGGAAAAATTCTTGATAACAACTCCACCATTATCAATGCTTGCTGTATGGAATTGTCCTTTTGCTTTAACTCCGTTATCCATTTGAATTTCGACATCTTTGCCCTAAAGAAATGAATTTCTGAATAAACTTGTTGGATACGAGAACGCTGAAAGCATAGTAAAGAAAACGCTTGTCCATAATTGTGTCAGCCCTTTTAAGGTAGTCTTCGATGGGCTTTCTATCGTGTTGATTTAGATTTGAAGAACTCATTGAAATTTTTCAAAAAGATAATAAGGTATAGTGTGTTGTTTCTTTATGTATTAAAACTCTAAAGATTTTTGAAATAAATACAAACAATCAACAATTTTATATAAACACTACACTTTACTTGATGTAATGTTTCAAAAAAATGTTTTGAGTTCTTATCAAAATGAATTCTAATGAATTATTTACAAAATTTCTCTTTCACAATCCATAGTCAGGTCAGCAAATTGAACACAAAATTTATTATGTTATTTGATTGAATAAAATCATTATTTTGAAATAATCAACGAAAAAGACCAAGAACTGACTCCTCAAAACGCCGAAGAGACATCAAAAAATTTGCCTAGTCCATGGATAAAAAAAGGCTATTTATTGCTGATAAAATCTGAGAAAAATCTTTCGAAAATAAAAATCTAAATAAATTATAAATATTTTGAGAGCAAGTCCAACAGATTTTAGACGAGAGTTAGAAGCATCAATGATACAATAAATTAAAAAGATTTTCCAAGTCTAAAAGAATAAAATAGAAAAAAGAGTCTAAATTATAAAATCATTTTCTGTTTTTGATTGCTCACATTATCAAAATTAGAATCTTCTTTAAAATTCAAATCTTAATTCTTTTTACTCTAAATCTTGTTATCTAATTTACTTGTCTTGTTACAGCAAAACATTATTTCCTCAATGAAAAAGATTAGTCTTAATAAAATACAGATTTATCTCAGAATTTTTTAAAGTTGACACACACGCACACATAAATACAAACATACACACAGAGACATTTATTTATTAACTTAGTTAGTTTGAAATTAATGAATGAAATATCACAACACACAAAGGCAAAAATAAAGATTCAAATGTTGATCATATAAAGAGGATGGTATCAAACTCAGAAAAACGATTTTTATGAATATTATGAAGTACATTATTAAATATAGTAAATGAATAAATCACTGATCCAGTGTGCTTTCGCACCACTGGTCAAAATAGAGTAATCACTGTACGCATCCCACGCACATCGAAGCAGGCAGTTTATTTTACAGGTCTTAGTTTTAGTAATTTGTTAAACGATGTATTTGATCGTTTTTGTTTCAGTAGGAAAATTAAAAACTTCATCATATTCATCTCCAATGAACACACTGATTCCTGAAATCTCCATTTTTGCGTCATTTGGCATCAAGTTTAAACAAAAAATATTCTTGTCTCCTGTTTTCTTTGAATCAGTTTCATTTCTTGTAGAGGTCGAAGCAAAAACGCTCTCTTTTATTTCAGGAGTCTCTTCTTCTTGACTCATTAGTTGACTCAGGAATTTCTTTGGAGTGAAATTATAAGGGAGATGTAATGGTGAAGATGATGATTGTCTTGAGATCTCAGCAGCCTTAGCTCCTTTTGTTGGCCTCTTTTCTCTCTGTCTGAACCTAGCTTTCAGTTTCTTCTCAGACTCTGTGTGGGGTTTCTTTATTGATTTCTTCTGAAGACTCGATTTAGTACTTGATGATTGCGTTCTTGGGCTATCGTTCAGGAAATCACCGTTTGTCCTTGAAGATTCTTCTCCAGCAGCAGGCTGAAGATTGTGAAAGCTGATTGAATTGTCAAAGATATCAGCTTCATGAGAGTTTTCTGTCTTGACCAGAAGATTTTTTTCAGAGGTTGTATTTGGATTTTTAGAGAGTTTATTTTGAAGGGGGAGACTCTCAAAGGTAAGTTTAGCATGGTTCAGGATATTGAGTGGAGTAAGAGGCAAGCGTTTCATGGGAGTTTGGGTCGGAAGACGAGAGCTCAAGAGAGAGAAAAAAGTAAAAATTGATTTTATTAACAAATACTATTAAAGGGTTATTTAATAAATTAGCTCCTTATCGCGGGTGATTCTAAATTAAATTCAAACAGAAGAAATTCGCTTATGGGCTTATTAGAGAATGCAAAACAATAAAGCAAATAAACTTCCCAACCCCCAAATATCTTTGAATAAACTCATTTACTTTTCAAATTCAAATCAAACTTTCCCAACCCCATTTCCATCCTCAAAATATAAACAATATTCCAAGGCCTTTCCTTTACCCCTAATAGATTTTTCAAATTCAATTGTCATTATTTGATATTCGAATTCAAAGTTTTGATGGGACGGAAAGGCAACTTGGATACCATACCAGGGTCTTGAACCTTTAACCAAGTCTCAGCAGCATTATCTTTTATTGAATTATCAGATTATATAATCTTTTACAAATTGATGCAGACGCTCTTATAAATTTTTGAACTTTCCCTCGGTAAAAAATCTATTTGGGAGCCAAAAAAAAATTGCGCAAAATTCAAATCTTTCATATATTATAATTCTTCACAATCTCTCTCATTCTCACTTGACCGTTTCCTGCCACTGGAGTTGACCCTAACAACTGTTCCATCTTCATCATCGTCACCTTCCTCTCCTGTCCCTGTTGCTCTCCTTCTCCTCCTGCACCATCTCTTTTTGTGTCTAATCTTCTCGTCTGACTCAATGGAGTTGGCTGTAAAAGATTGCGTCTGAAAGGTTGAGAGGAATTCTTGCTACGGGCTCTTCCTGTTCTGGAGTCCATGCTCATATCGTTCAGCTCACTGACTCCAAGAATACTTTCAGGCTGCTGTTCTTGGTCGACTGACTGGTTGAGCCTTGGCGAATTTTTTCCATTGCTCTTTTTATTTAGTCCTTGCCCTCCAGAAATCATGTACTTGATCACATTTAACACTGTATCATCAAACAAAAATAGCTCCAATAATTGATTTTTATCTTGTGTCAGAAAATCTTTATATTCGATTTTTACTCCTCTCATTGTTTCGATAGCCTTCTTTTCGGCAAATTCACTTCCTTCTCGGCCAAGCTTTAGCCCATCTAGCCTTCTCTTTTCGATTGTCTGTTTGCATTTATTTACACAATCTTCGAAAATTTCCGCAAGTTCTGATCTTGCAATTAGTCTTGAATTTAAGAAACCGTCAATTTTGGTTTTCTCCTTTAATATTTTTTTCTTGGCATCATGGAGTTTCTTTTCCATTTGAATAGCTTGCCCTTTGGCAAAAGCTTCAAAATCTTTCAATATACGGAATTTATCTCCAAAATCTCTCATCTTTGTCTCATTCAAAAATTCATCCAATTTCTCTATTCCCGTTTCAAACTTTACATTACTCAAATCTTGCTCATAATCTTCCGACATAATATTTGATAATTTAAATATTCCATTTCTATCTTCTTGGAATGAACTCTCTGCTGGTGGTGTCTTGATTTTTTCGACGCGATTTGACCGCATTTCACTGTTGGCTCGGCCAGCGGGTGTCCTTATTTGGGGAACATTAGGAGGCTTCGTGTGTCTTTCTATGCTGATCAATTTATTCTTTCTTACTGAAGTCGCAATATATTCATTCAAAAAAGTCCTTTCTTCCTCAAGGAAAGTTATGTTTTTCTTCAAGGCTTTTATTTCTTTATTCTTTGTCGAGATGACTTGATCCAATTTCAACACCTCAACCTTTTGTAAATTAAGCTCTTTTCTCATTTGCTCAAGTTGTTCTGCGCCATTATTCCTTGCTATAAAATCCTCGTATTTCTTTCTCATCTCCATTAATTCTCTCTGGATATTTATCATTTCATCACGATATCCTTGCAAGAAATCCTCATTCTGACGCTTTACTATTCCACTTATCTTGATGTCAAGTCCACTCACTGCATGGCTCAAGTCTTGAAATGCTGGATATACAGGTCTAAGTGAATCTTCTTCGACTTGAGCAAGCATATTAAATTCAGATTGATTCAGTTTGCTTTCACTCTTAGGAAGAAGAGAATTGATGTCAAAGGCTTTCCCAAAACCTGCTTGGGTCATCGTCGCCCCTAAAGATTGCTTAGTAGTAGGACTCTCCATTATGATATAATAATTTATTTTTGATGGATTAAAGGAGTTTTAATACAACGGTTCAATAATTAGCCGAAAAAAGCCTTTGATTTTTTCATAAATAAAACTTAGTCTCCTGTATGTGACTTTCATTATATCAAATTTTGTTGACTACGATTGAAATTTATAACTCAGTTACTCTTTTTGAAAGAAATAGTCAAAGAATTGATATCATCTTGAATTTACAATATTAAAATAAAGTGCTTCTTAATTATTTTTTGTTGGCTTTCATTTAGGAACCAATTCAGAATTCATTATGAATTCAATTTTTTAAAATATGGGATTTCTTTATTTAAAGGAAAAAATTTTTTCTAAAGAAGAAAAGAGTCAATTTCTCATGTTTGACATAAAGTCAAAGATCAAAGCAGTAAATCAGTTTACAGAATAAACAAAATAACATAATCTCAAAAATATATTTTGATCCTAAATCCATCATCATATTGATGACAGATCTAGCACTTTTTTCATAAACAATATATGTATGTATTTATAAACTGATGATAATGATCACAAGTAAAACATCAACAAATTCCTACAAAAGGAATATTTCTCCACACTATACTAATTCGAATGTTTGTTTAATTGTCCCCACAAGTTTCTCTAAATCTCAAGTAATCTTGAAGATTAAAGTTAGGATCTTCAGTGTAATCACCACCTACAAAAAATCAATTATTAAAAAATTTCTTTAAATACCTTGATCAGGTTCATCTTCATAATCTTCTTCATGTTCTTCATTATCATCAGATTCGCTTTCAACGACATCATTGGGCTTGAATTCACCATCGCCATCTTCTTCGTGTTCATCTTCTCTGACAGGAACGTTCACTTGACCCATATTTTGATTGATAAACATGTCTTGGGGGTTGTTATTGTTGTTAAACATGTTTTGACCAAAGGAGAAATTGTTGTTATTCTCCATTTGGAAGTGTTGTTGTTGGCCAAAAGATTGGTTATTTTGGTATCCAAAGTTGTTTTGAGGGAATTCAAACATAGAGTTGTGGTTCATTTCATTGTTAAAAGGTTGTTGAAAGGTGGGGAAGGAATTTTGGTTTTGTTGAATATAAGGATTCATAGAGTTGTAGTTCATTCCAAAAGGTTCAGGAGCTCTGTTATTGTAATTAGACAAGAAGCCTTGGGTAGGTTGGGCGTTTCCACTAAAGTCTTCGAGATCCATGAGAACTGATGGGAAGGAGCAGTTTGAATTTAAATTTGTTTTTACAATTAATTTTCCGACACGAAAAAAATATTTAAATTCAAGCTCAGGCCACTTATTATTGGGTCAATTTGCAAATAATATTGAGGGTTTAAATTTTATTAGAGGAAGAATTTTCAAATTTTTTTCAAAGACTTTTAATGCACTGAGCTGAGAGTTTAACATCAAAGGAATTTTATTCCTTAAAAATTGAAATGCCTTTTCTGAAAAATTTAAGTATTTTTGGAGGTGATTGGGTATATATTCCGTGAACTCGGCTTGATTTTTATACACCTTTTCTTTTCAACTTTTGGGCTTCACATTTTACGAAAAAATATCTTTTACTTGCCTGGTGACAAGGGTCTGTCAACTTGTTCTTGATATCAAATTTTATCCGCACATTTTTAGCATACGTCAAATAAAACGTTGAAAAGTAAACGTCTCGAATGATTATTTCTTGGAACTGAGTGTAAAAAATGACCTTCTAGTTGTCAAAATTTATCAATTTTAATTCAGATTGGAGATATTTTATGACAAATTTTTTATTGGGAAATTAGAATAGAGAGATCTCATTAACAATCGAAATTTTCGCATCTTAAGGAAAAAAATCTTCTTAATTTGAAACACTTCTTGCTCAAATTCTCCTTTCCCACTTTTTTCCCTTTTTCTTTGACGATCAGAAGTCTGTATTGAAGTTTTGACGACCACGGATTTCGAAACTTTAATCCTCAACCAGATCATTATTGAGTGGGAATCGTTCCCATGGAAAAATCAAACCGTTGATATTTCGATTTCTCCAATAGGAAAATTTTTCAAGTTTAATTTTGCTTTATCTGGACTGAACAAATCAATAAAAGCTATGACAGAGGATTTTAGCACCGATTAAATCGTTAAACCTAATTAATGGATTTGTTACACAGAAAATTTTGAAAAGTCTTCAGGTTGCAGATATATTTGTCTTGTTTGCGCAAGATCCATCTAGGATGTCTCTGATCTGATGCTGGCTTCTGGAAAATGCAGTATTCACATCCCATACTTGTTTTTTCGAAAAAAATACCTAAATAAAGAGAAAAGACTAATTTAAGCGATATATCTCTAGTACTGCAATGAAAATAAGATTTTTAATTCTGTCTTTCAAATCTAGCAATTAAAACACACTTTTTCAGGTTTTATTGATTTAAAAGCACTTAAACTATGCTTCCTTGTTCTAATTCTAGAGGATATCCTCCAGAGCCTTACCGAAACCCTTCAATAGAAGCTAATCCTGTGATCTGGTAATCAGAGATTTTTAATGAAAGTGGAGTTTGCAAAAGGAGATACTTTAGACTTACTTTATGCAATTTTCAATCTTACTCATATTTATTACTTCTTAATTATTAAAGGTTATTTAACGTCTAAAACAT
>Ga0182738_1008605_pt1 | contig 10111 bp, 6 predicted proteins | sample eDN5th30CBELigMG_FD_128876 | JGI IMG/M metagenome (GOLD analysis project Ga0182738, IMG submission 128876) | Enriched Miracle-Growth compost microbial communities from Emeryville, California, USA - eDNA 5th pass 30_C BE-Lig MG (version 2)... ... | reverse complement strand
TCCCATTTCTTCGGCGACCGGGTGCAACATGCCTGACACGTCAACAGCCATCGGCATCGATATCGGCGGCACGAATCTCCGGGCCGCCCGCGTCTCCGGCGCGGGCGATATCCTGGAGCTGGTGTCCGAGCGGATCGACCGGGACGCGAACAACGCCATCGGCCGCATCATAGAGCTGGTCCGCCAGCTCGATCGGCCGGATGTCACGGCGATCGGCATTGGCGTGCCCGGCCGCGTCGACGCCCGCCGCCGCACGGTGCTTTCCGGCGGCTATCTGAACCTCGCCGGCGCCGCCCTGGCGGAGCGGGTGGAGGCGGCGACCGGCAAGCCCGTCATCATCGACAATGACTGCAACATGGCGCTCGTTGCCGAGATCGCGGCGGGCGCCGGCCGAGGCCGGGAGAACGTCGTGATGTTCACGATCGGCACCGGCATTGGCGGGGCGATCGTGCAGGAAGGGCAGATCCTGCGCGGTCGCGGAACGGCCGGTCAGCTCGGCCACATCACCGTCGACGTCAAGGGCGCGGCCTGCGTCTGTGGCCGTCGCGGCTGCGTCGAGACGACCAGCTCCGGCACGGCGCTGGCCCGGCACATCCAGGAAGCAGGCCTGCCGCCGGATACCTCGATCGATGACATCCTGCGCCGGGCGGCCAAGGGCAATGTAGTGGCCCGGCAGGTGCTGGACGCCTGGGCCGGTCCGTTGCGCGCGGCGATCGACAGCGCCTCGGCCGCCTTCGACCCGGATCTCGTCCTGCTCGGCGGTGGATTGGGCAAGGCCGCGTTCAAGGCGCTGCAGAAAGTTCCGGCGCTCGCCCCCTGGTATCAGTATCCCGTCCTGTCGGCGGCACTTGGCGACGATGCCGGCGTCATCGGCGCCGCCGTCTGCGCCCTGATCGAGCATCGATCCCCGCTGCCGCCTTCGGCGCTTGTTGCGGCGGAACTCAGCGTGCTCGAAAGGCCGGCCTGATTTCATGAAACGAGCCGTCCTCGTCAATGGCATTCCCGCCACGGGAAAGAGCACGATCGCACGCGCCATCTCGCAGCGCATGGGCTGGATCATCCTGACGCTCGATACGGTCAAGGAGCCCTTCTTCGACCAGCTTGGCGTCGGCGACCGCGAATTCAATCGCGCGCTTGGGCGGGCGAGCTATCACGCCATCTGGTCGATCCTCCGCGATGCGCCGGACGACACCACCTTCATCATCGATGCCTGGTTCGGCTTTCAGCCGCGCGAGGTGCTGGAGGCGCATATCGAGCGCGCCGGTGTCGGAGCGACGGCCGAGATCTGGTGCCATGCTCCGCCCGAGATCCTGGCGAAGCGCTATGGCGACCGCCTGGATCAGCGCCATGCCGGCCATCCCGGCGCCGCCTTCATTCCCGAACTGATCGAACTCGCCAAGCGCGCCGCCCCGGTCGATCGGGGACCGAGATTCGACGTCGACACGACGCAGGCGACCGACATCGAGGCGATCCTGGCGTGGCTGAGGCCGGCGCTGCATCTGGCGTGAGGGCCTACCCCGTGGCGGCGGGCTGGGGTTCAACCTCGACGCCGAACTGGCGCCGCATGCCGAGAATGTGGCGGATGAAGATCTGGGTGTAGAGGCCTGGTCCGCTTGAATAAATCCGCCAGCCGCCATCGACGGCCATACTGCCGTCGCGCACCCGGCTCCATTCGGCGCTCGCCCGGTAGCGGTCCGGAAAAGCGGCGTCGCTGGAGCTGAAATAGGTGTTTCGCTGGCGCAGCGACGCTTGCGACAATCGCTCGGTGACGGCAATCGGATTGACCAGCGCAAGTGCCTCGCGGGCCGCTTCCGGGTCGCCGCTGACGGCCAGAGCCTCGCAGTAGCGCAGATGCGCATGCACATACATCAGGCCGATCTCGCGGCCGAAGAAGGCGGCGGATTCGGCGCGCCGGAACAGCGTCTCGACACCGCCTCGGTAGACGACCGGCTTGTCCATCAGCCGCGCGCCGTCCGGGTCGAGCAGGTGCTGGCGGATCCGGTCGAGATGGGCGCGCGTCTGCGCCGGCGTGAACAGGCCGCCCAGGATCGACTGCGTCATCGGGATCAACGAGTAGGAAAGCCCGGTTCGCCGGTCGCTCGGATGCAGCAGCAGTTCGACCTGGTCGTGGCCGGGATCGAACAGCCCGTAGCCGGCGATGACGCCGTCGCGGATCAGGTAGCGGTTGACGTCGCCGCGCATGACGCCGGCGAGCGAGGTGAGCGCCGTGGCCTCGGCCACATCGCCCGTGCGTTCCAGGATGGCGGCAAAGCGCTGGATCTGCTCGTAGAGCAGGGCGACGGTCCAGCTCGAGACCATCCAGTCGCGCAGGTGCGGATCGGCCGGCTGCAGGGAGTCGTTCCAGTCGCCCTCGCCATAGCGGATCAGATGCGTGCCCGGGATGAAGCGCTCCCTGACGGTCGAAAGCAACAGCTCGACATGCGCGCGGATCGTGCCGGTCTCGGCCGTCGGCTTCAAATCGTCGTCGCGCCGCCAGGGCAGGCTTATGTCGAGGATGCCGAGATCCCCGGTCGCCTCGATATGGTCGCAGAGCGCCTTCAGCGGCCAGACGACGATGTCGCCATGCGCCTCGCCGGCGCGGATGTTGGAATAGGGCGGCAGCATGAACCATTGTGGCCAGTCGCCCCGCATCCGGTATTGCTCGGCGAACAGCGTCGTCAGGATGTCGCGCGCCGTCTCGTCGTGGCGCAGCGCCAGCATGAATTCGAGCGGGCCCTGGCAGACGTCGCGCGTGCCCCAGGCCGCGCCGGTGTATTGCTCCAGCCCATGCGGCACGGTCAGGTGGATCATGGCGTCATGCGCCAGCCAGGGCAGGATGGCCTGTTCCGCCGAGAGCGCGTCGCCTTTGCCTGGAATCGTGACATCGCGGGTCACGCGGCGCCAATAGTCCGCGGCCGGCGAAAGCAGCGCTTCGTCGGGCTGGCCCTTGGCGTAAAGGTTCGCGAGACGGCGCGCCTCGGCCGCGTCCGTCATCGAGCCGACGACGGCGAAGGTGAGTTGGCGGGTCTCGCCGGTGCGCAGCGCGACATAGGCGCCGCCACGCGGGGCGCCGTCCTCGTAGAGCAGCTCGTCGCCGCCGATCGCCTCGATGGCCTCCGGCGTGCTGGTGACGAGGTGATAGGCGGAATCCGGGAAATTCTGGCCCCAGAGCCAGTCCTTGCCGGGCTGGAAGGTGTAGCGCTTGGCGAGTTCGTCGATGGTGATCCGGCCGCTCTGCTCATAGTCGCGCTCGCCGAGCACGATATGGCCAAGCACGAGGAAGCGCGCAGGCGGTCCATCGACCTCGACGCGCCATTGCATGGCGGCATCGACGCCGGAGGCGATGGCGTGGACCGTGACGGTGCGGTCCGTGAGCCGGTAGATCCAGCGGCAATCGCTGAGGCCCATGTCGAAGGCGGATGGCACCGAGAGCAGGCGCCAGCCTTCGCCGGTGTCGATCAGCATGCGCAGGCCGCTGGCGCGGGTGATGTTGTAGGGATCGCGCGAGACGGAAAACAGCTTGTGGAACGAGGTGTTGCCGATGGTGAGCTGTGCCGCGAACACGCCATGCATCCAGCAGGTCGCGGCGAGGGTCGCCTCGTCCGGCATCATGCCCTGGCCGCTGCGGACGATCGCGCCATGGCGGCGGGCGACGATATCCTCCTTGGAAGCCAGCACGACATGCCGGTTCAGCGTGCCCTCGGCCACGAAGAAGGAGAGCAGGCCGCCATCCTTGCGCTCCTCCAATTCCCGCGCCGGATAGAGCCTTGCCAGATCGGCCCCGTCGAGGGGCAGAACCGCGAGCGGCTCGGCGTCCTGCAACAGGCTGCGCGCGGCAGGCGAGGGGGCGATCGCTTCGAAGGAGGGGCTGGCCGCCGCTTCCACGATGCCGTCGAGGTGGCCGAGATCGTCGTCGCTGGAAGCCTCAGGGTGGTTGGAGACGAATTGGCTGAAGAAGGTCCAGCTTGCCTTGGCCCCCGGAGCGAGCGTTGCCGGCCTTGATTGAAGGGCCGGGCAGGCGAGCTCGTGCTGCCAGACGATGCCGGGCAGGTCGGTGCCGAAGCCGAGCTCGATCTCGACGCGGGCGCGGAAGTCCGGTCCGAAGATCTGGATCGCGTCGGTCGCATAGGAAACAGCGCCTTCGATGCAGCCAAGCGCATGCCAGGGAAAGCGCCCGCCCTGCGAGAGATTCTGGCGGCTCATGACAACCGGGCCGAAGGCTGGATGCTGGGCCGCGCGGTGGTCGATATATTGCGAGGCATAGGCCTCGCTCCCCATCAGGAAGCCCCGCCCACCAAGGCCGAGATCCTGCGCCAGCACGATGTCGCAGGGGACCTCCGTATCGCTCTGGTTCTCGACGTCGACATGCCAGAACCAGCGCGTCGCGTCGGGATCGAGCCGCAGCGTTACCTGATGTACGATGCCGTTCGTCTCACCGCGCCAGACGAAGCGGGAGTCGTCCGCGGCAAGGGAAACCCTGGCCCGCGGGCCTACCAGTTGTGCGAGGAACGGGGTCTTGCCGCCGACACGCAGCCAGATCCGGCCGATGCCGCCATCGATCGGCGAACCCAGCACCTGGTTGATCATCACCGGTGCACCACCTTCTGCACGGTGGGTGATCGAGAAGATGGCGCCATTGGGCAGGGCGGCGATCGAAAGCCCGGCGGGGTTGGACAGCGTGCGCAGTCCAAGCGCGTCATCGCGCGGCGTCAGGAATTCGCGTTGGGTCATGTCGGACATTCTCGCCTCGCCATCATCGCCGCTCGTGTCGGCGCGGCGATGATATCGGGTGCCGGGCGGTTTGCCGATGGGGCTCGAACCGCTCAGCCCTGGAAGGGCACCAGCGGCAGGCCCTTGACGCCGACGTCCAGCGCGAACAGGCCGCCGGGATTGCGCTGGCCTGCCAACTGCTCCGGCGTGCGATTGTAGATCGCCGTCGTGACGTAGAGCGTGTCGAGATCGCGCCCGCTGAATTCGCAGCAGGTCGGCAGATCGGTCGGCAGTTCGATGGTGCGCATCAGCTTGCCGGCGGGATCGAAGCGCAGCACCTTTCCCTGGAACGGGATCGTCACCCAGTAGCCGCCTTCGGCATCTACGGTGGCGCCATCGACGATGCCCTTCGTCTCCGAGAGATCGATGAAGGGCCGCCGGTTCTCGACCTCGCCGGTCGCCGGGTCAAAGTCCCAGGCCCAGACCACCGGGCCATGGCTGTCGGTGTAATACATCGTCCGGCTGTCCGGGCTCCAGGCGAGCCCGTTGGAGCAACCGATGCCCTCGACGATTCTGTGGACCGAAAGGTCGGTGTCCATCCGGTAGAGCGAGGCGTTCTTCACCACCGGCTTGCCGGGCGCCTCGAACATCGAGCCGGACCAGAAGCGCCCCTGCCGGTCGGTCTTGCCGTCATTGAAGCGGTTGTCCGGTAAATCGGCTTCCGGATCGGTGATCTGGTCGAAGCGGCCGGTCGTCGGATCAAAGAAATAGAAGCCGCTCGCCATTGTCAGCACCAGTCCACCGCTCGCCCGGACGGCGAGGCAGCCGAGCAGTTCCGGCGCGATGTGGGTTTCCGTCTTTTGCGTCAGAGGATCGAAGCGGTGGATCGCCTTCTGGTAGATGTCGATCCACCATAGCGCTTCCGTGGCCGGGTCCCAATAGGTTCCTTCGCCCAGTTGCGCCTTGGCGTCGGAGACGCATTCGATGTCGGTCATGGCAATTCCTCAGGCGGATGGGCCGCGCGACCGGCCGAAGCGCGGCAGGAAGGCGGAAAGGCCGGAAAGCGCTTCGCTGGCCAGCGAGACGGTGACGAGGATGACGGCGCCATAGACGATCAGCAACGCGCCGCTGGAGAGGTTCAGCGCCGGCAGCAACCCGGTCAGAATGGTCAGCACCAGGGCGCCGGCAATGGTGCCGATATAATGGCCGCTGCCGCCGAGGATCGAGGCGCCGCCGATCGCCACCGCCGCGATCGAGGTGAAGAGATAGGGATCGCCCATGCCGAGATAGGCCTGCGCCGTGTAGCCGGTCAGCAGCATGCCGGCCAGCGCCGCCGTGAAGCCGGACAGGGTGTAGGCGAGCACGGTGGTGCGCAGCGCCGGCACGCCGGAGAATTCCGCCACCGTGGCGCTGGTGCCGACCGCGTAGAGATGCCGGCCGAAGGCGGTCTTCGACAGCAGGAAGGTGGCGATCGCCGCCAGGGCGATCCACAGGATCAGCACGACGGGGAAGCCGCCGATGCGGCCCACAGCGAGGAACTGGATCGCCTGCGGCGCGGTCGAGGTTGGCGCGCCGCCGGTATAGACGAGGATCCCGCCCTGCAGGATGACGTTGACGGCGAGCGTCATGATGATCGGCGGCACGCCGAAGATCGCGACGCCGAAGCCGTTGACCATGCCGACCAGCGCGCCGGCGGCGAGCAGCACAGGCACGATCCAGAGCAGCGGCGCGTCCTGGCTGTTGGCGAGCAGCGTCATCAGCACGGCGGCCGAGTTCAGCACCCACGGCACCGACAGATCGATGCCGCCGCCGATGATGACGAAGGTCTGCCCCAGCGCGACGATGCCGATGAAGGCGGCGAGCACGACCGTGCTGCGCAGATGCGTCGCCGACAGGAAACCCGGCGCGACGACGCTGGTCAGGAGCAACAGGACGATCATGCCGAGATAGGCGAGCAGGATGGCGCGATGCCGGCGAATGTTCATGAGAGGCTCCGTCGCGCGGACTTCTCGGCAATCGAACTCGCCAGAACGGCGATGAGCAGGATGATGCCGGAGACGATGGGCTGCCAGTAGCTGGAGACTTCCAGCACGAAGACCAGATTGCCAATGAGGGTCAGGATGAAGGCGCCGATCATCGTGCCGACAAGGCCGCCGCGACCGCCGAACAGGCTGATGCCGCCGATCACCGCCGCCGCGACCGAGGGCAGGATGTAGTCCTTGCCGATGGTGGGCGAACCCGCGCCGGTCTGGGTTGTCAGATAGAGCGCCGCCAGCGCCGCGAAGATGCCCGACAAGCCATAGGTGGCGATGTTGATGCCGATCGGCGAGACGCCGGACAGGAAGGCCGAGCGCTCGTTCGAGCCGGTGGCGCGGATGGCGATGCCGAGTCGGGTGCGCTTGAACCAGAACCAGAAGACCAGAAGCAGCGCCAGCAGCCAGACCGAACTGGAGAGGCCGAGCCAGGAGGAAACACCGAACATCGTCCAGCCGGAGGGCAGGGCTCCGCCATCCGTCGGCAGGATGATCATCGCCGCGCCGGAGAGGATCGACCAGGTGGCGAGGGTGACGAGGAAAGGCTGGAGCCGCAGCACCGTGATCAGGATGCCGTTCAGCGCGCCGACCAGCCCGCCGATCGCGACGATGCCGAAGGCCCAGGCGGCGGCCTGCCCGGGATCCGTGCCGAAGCGCGTCGCCGCCAGCACGGTGCCGAGACTGATCATGCCACCGATCGAAAGGTCGATGCCGCCGCGCAGCAGCACGATGGTCTGTCCGGTCGCGGCGAGCAGCAGCGTCATCGCCGCCGCCGTATCGAGGTTCAGTTCGTCGAGGGTGAAGACGCCGTCGCGCAAGGATGCGTAGACGAGCAGCAGCGCGACCAGCATCACGCAGGGGATGATCAGCGAGGCGCGGTCGAGCAGGGCCGATTTCCAGATCGCCGCGCGCGAGCGGCGGGGCGTTGTCCCGGCGGCTCCAGAGTTGGCGATGGCTATTCCGGCGCGGCTGGTAGGGTCCACGATGCTCATGCCGCCCTCGTTTCGATCAGGGCGGCGCGCAGGATCTGCCGCTCGGAATTGTCCTCGCCTTCCAGTATGGCGGCGAGCCGGCCGTTGCGCAGGACCGCCACCCGGTCCGCCACATGCACCAGTTCGGCGAGGTCGCTGGAATAGAACAGGATGGCGTAGCCCTTGGCGGCGAGGTCGCGCATCAGCTGGAAGATCTCTCCCTTGGTGCCGACATCAATGCCGCGCGTGGGGTCGTAGAGCAGCAGGATCCGCGCCTCGGTCAGCAGCATCTTGCCGAAGATGACCTTCTGCTGGTTGCCGCCGGAAAGCGTGCCGGCGAGCTGTTCCGGCGTGCCGGTCTTGATCTTCAGCGTCGCGATCATCTCGTCGACGAGCGCGCTTTCACGCTTCGGGTCGGTAATGCCGAAGCGTGTGAAGCGCTGGATGACGGAGAGCGTCAGGTTTTCGCGCACGCTCTTCGACAGCAGCAGGCCGTGGTTGCGCCGGTCCTCCGGCACGAGCGCGAGGCCGTCGCGGCCGGTCAGCGCCTGGCGCGGGCCACGGATCGTCTTGGGCTTGCCCCAGACCTCCACCGTGCCACGCGAGCCGCCTATGCCGAACAGCGCCTGGAACAGTTCACGCTGGCCGTGGCCCTGCATGCCGGCGATGCCGAGCACCTCGCCTTCGCGCAGGTCGAGGTCGATGTCGGCAAGACGATGATCGACGCCGAAGCCGCGCAGTCCAAGGGCGACGGTCTGGCTCGCCGTGCTCTTCCGTTCGGGATAGAGACGATCCATTCGCCGTCCCAGCATGTCGGTGATGATGGTCTCGTCGTCGACCGCGTGGGTGTCATAGGCGGCGACCGTCGCGCCGTTGCGGAACACGGTGATGCGGTCGGCAATCTGGCGCACCTCGCCGAGGCGGTGCGAGATGTAGATCACCAGCCTGCCGGCTTCGGCGAGGCCCTTGGCAAGGCCGAGCAGCCATTCCGTCTCCTGGGGCCCGAGGGCGGAGGTCGCTTCGTCGAGGATCAGCACCTGCGGGTCGCGCGACAGCGCCTTGGCGATCTCGATCACCTGCCGTTCGGCCAGGGTCAGCCGGCGCAGCTCCTGATCGGGCCGGATCGGCGGAAATTTGTGGCGCGCGAACAGCTCGAGCGTCGCCTCGCGCATGGCGCGGGCCCGCACCGTGCGGATGGCCGAGAGCGGCTCGCGGCGAAACCAGATGTTCTCCTCCACCGTCAGGTCGGGAACCAGCGACAGCTCCTGGAACACGGGAGAAATGCCGGATTGCTGCGCTTCTTGCGGATTGCGCGGACGATAGGGCGAGCCGGCCAGGGTCACGGTCCCGCCATCCGGGCGAACGGCGCCGGCGAGAATCTGGATGAACGTGCTCTTGCCGGCGCCGTTCTCGCCGAGCAGCGCATGCACTTCGCCGGCGCGGGCGGAAAAATCGGCGCGGCTGAGGGCGGTGATGCCGCCATACCGCTTGGTGATCGCGGTCGCGTTCAGAAGTTCGGTCATGCAGGCCGGACCTTCAGTCAGGAATTTCAGGACTCGTCGCGCCCAGGCGCGGTCTGCTCCCTCTCCCGCGGGCGGGAGAGGGGCGGGGTGAGGGATTTCCTCACCCCATGTGTGACTTACGAGCCGGCGGCTTCCTGCGGCGTGATCTCCACCCAGTCGGGTGAAATCGGCAGCGACAGGCCGGGGGCGAGATCCGGGAAGGCGGTCTTGCCGATCTCGATCTTCTGCATCTTCACATTAGGATAGAGCTTGGACGGCTGCGGGTCGGTCGACTGGAACGGGCCGTAGACGAAGATGTGCTTGTCCTTGACCTCCTTGCCGTCGAGGATGTCGACCGCGAGCTTCAGTGCTTCGGCGGAGAGATAGGCCGGGTTGGTCTCGAGGATGCATTGGGCGCCCTCCGTCTGGGCGCAGACGAGCGAGGCCGAATTGTAGCCGCCGCCGGCGACGGGAACGAGCGGACGGCCGGCATCCTGCAACGCCTTGATCGCGCCGGAGCCATAGCCCTGGGTCAGGATCGCATCGACCTGCGGGTGGGCGGCGAGCAGCGAGGCGACGCCTTCCTGCTCTGGTCCGAGCGCATAGTTGCCGTTGAAGTAGCCGACGATCTCGATGCCGGGATAGTTCTTCAGAACCTTCTCGAAACCGTTCTGCAGCTGCTCGGAAATCGGCGCGCCGGCAAGGCCGCGATCGACGAACACCTTGCCCTTGCCGCCGATCTTCTCGGCGATCCACTCGGCCTGGACGGCCGGAAGCATGTTCCAGTCGGACTCGACCTTGTAGGCGCAATCGGCGGTCACGACCTGATCGAAGGAGATGACCAGGATTCCGGCGGCGCAGGCCTTCTCGATGGTCGGGTTGAGCGCGGTCGGCG
>Ga0182738_1008604_pt1 | contig 10111 bp, 4 predicted proteins | sample eDN5th30CBELigMG_FD_128876 | JGI IMG/M metagenome (GOLD analysis project Ga0182738, IMG submission 128876) | Enriched Miracle-Growth compost microbial communities from Emeryville, California, USA - eDNA 5th pass 30_C BE-Lig MG (version 2)... ... | reverse complement strand
AGATAGGGAAGGGCCCTAATTCTGGAGGCTCTATAGATTAATGGTGTGTGTTGTTTAGACCTAGAGCGTTCCTGGTCTTTGAATAAAAGGACCGACCAAAGACTTTTTGACCGCCCTGTATGATAAAACTTAATTAAAAGAAAGGATTAATCAAAGTGGGAAATGAAGGGGTGGGTCTTTTTTAGGCTCTCATTTGGTATCATTTTGAAGAGAGGTACACAGATTCCTCTCAATGTTGTAAAGATAAATTCGTCCTTCTATTGAATCATATCTAAGGAGTCCTCTTTTCTGCTTCCCAGGTCCAGAAATGAGTGAAGGAAAGCAGTCTGTGACCGGAAATTTGTTTTATTTTCCCCCTTTGGAATAAAAATATATCAGACACTTGGATCTTTATTTTGGCTTGATACCCATCAAACATTTTCGCTTAATAAAAGACTAATCACTCTAAATAAAATATTAAATCCCAAATAAAATAAAAAGATGTTCAGAGCTTCGACTTACATCTTCCTTATCTTAGCCTTGCTTGCTATAATCAACGGAAGTCAGTCTCAAAGCTTGATGAGTTCCCTCAACCTTAGGAGCTTAGCCAGCACTGATTCTCCAATCAAAACCTACGACTTAATAAAGATTGGAAGCAATTACGTCATTGATGTTGATCTTGGAGACGAATATCGCTCAAGGCACAACCTGACCCGCGTGAACACAACCTCTATGGTCGTCTTCCTCTTCTCTAGTTTTACTGGCTTCTGTGATTGGTGCACAGATTTTGTTTATTATGACTGTCCTCATAATACTTGTAACGCCGACACCAAATCTCAACATTCTTTCCTTTCCCTTCATTATGTCTTCAGGAATGCTAATCCTATGAACCAAACCGTTGCTATTGGTGGCAATTCTGCTAATGCTCCATGGTCACTTGCCACGGGTGCTAGTTATTATAAATATAATAACGCAGACTCTGGTCATGTCTTTACTCAAAGCAGTCTGAATCGTTATATTTACTACAACGACAGCTACAAGAGCTATGGTATCCTTGGTCTTGGCGTCGGCTTTGGCGCATCAGCAAACTTCAAAGGCGATTATCCTCTCTTCTCCATCTCCATGAACTCCACAGGCTCTGGTCAGCTCATCTTTGGAAAAAACATCAGCCTTTATGACCCTTCTGTGACTCCTATTGTCCTTCCCACTGATGCCAACTGGACTATGATAACCCAGAATATCACATTTGGGCCAAACTACACCAATAGTACCTTTACTTCTGATATTATCTTTGATTTGCAGTATCCTGGTATTGGTATCCCCTGGAGCTATTGGGATGATCATTGGGCTCCAACAGACTTTTTCAGAAACCTTGAAAGAAATTACAAGGTCAAGAGAAACGATACTTATGGCGTCGAGAACTTTCCTTACACTTACTATGGAAATTTGAGTAACCTTCCCAACCTGACTATCTCGATGGCTAATGGACAAACTATCACAATTCCACCTTCTGCTTATACCAGAAAGTCCCCCAAGGCTAATGATACTTATTCCCTTTTGATTGACCGTACAAGTATTATCAGAGAGAAAAATTTCTATTTAACAGGAAGAAATTGTACTGTCCTTGGATGGCCTGTCTTGGCTCATTTCTACACCATTTTTGAACAGAAAAATGGGTCTGAACCAACTATTACTTTGTATCCGGCTATCGCCCCTAGAGCGACAGAGAGTTCAATGTTTGTGACAAGGTTTGTCCAAGGGATTGCTTTGGTGGCTCTTTTGGTTGTTGTTTATATGTGCTTCAAGAATAGAGCTGCTTCTAAGCTTCAAAATGAATTGGGAGAAGAACTTCAACCATCAACTCGTCTTCTGAAAAATGGAGAAGGAGGGTATCATAGATTGTAAGAAGGGAGACTAAAGGAAATATTTTATTAAGTAAAGCATTAGTTTTTTATGAAAAACTTGAGAGAATAAATGCATCATATTATTTATCTAAATATCATAATTCTTATTGATGACTTGAGTTGAAAAAAATTTGAATTTTCGAATTTTAGAAGATTTTTTTTTTTCAAGGCATTGCCTGAAGACTTCCTATCCCCAATTGTACAAAAATGTTCTCTGAAGGTACAAATTTGTTCTTAACACACTTAGAAATAAATGCAAGTTTATTTTCATCACATAACTGTTGAGAGAATAATGTACTTAAAAAAAAAATTTGTTTTGAGATTTGATATTTTGACTTATTTAGCCAATTTTTATGATTAATAATGATCTCAAGTGTGGAAAAAAAAATCAATTTGAAGGCATAGTTGAAATCATGCCTCTTTTCAAGTAAACAGCCTTTGGAAATTTTTGTAAATCAGAAATCTTACCAAAATTGAAAATCTTTGTGACCTCACAAGAATCAGATTTTTAAGTGAAAATTTAATTTTTGACCCTCTGGATATCAATTGTTTCCATGCATTCATAAATTTTTCAATTAGATGTAAACAGTCCTTTTTGAAAAAGAGGGCTCAGTGAAAGAGACTTTTAACTTTTGAATATCATGTAGAAGGAAGATCGGTTTTCTTTCATACTTTTATGAAAAGAAGATACTTCTAAAATAAATGATCTCACAGATCCAAACAAACACTCTATACAAAAGCACATATACAAGTGACTATTCTAATGATTACAATTGACCGCAGCCAGTGATTTTAACTTGAGCCTTGGGTTTGCCGGAGTCAGTACCGCAGGCTTCGATTCTCTTCAAGAGTTCTTGTCCCTTGATGACTTTACCGAAGACGACGTGCTTTCTATCGAGCCAAGGGCATTTAACGAAAGTCAAGAAGAATTGAGAGCCGTTGGTGTTGGGACCGGCATTGGCCATGGACAAAAGACCAGGAGTGGTGTGCTTAACATTGAAGTTTTCATCCTTGAATTTAGCACCATAGATGGATTCACCACCAGTACCGTTGCCAGCAGTGAAATCACCACCTTGAGCCATGAACTTGGGGATGATTCTGTGGAAAACGTTGTTCAAGAAGTGAAGGGGCTTGCCACTCTTGCCTTTACCCTTTTCACCAGTGCAGAGAGCTCTGAAGTTTTCAGCAGTCTTGGGGACTTGGTCAGCGAAGAGTTCGAATTCGAGCCTGCCAACAGCTTCACCCTTGATGCTGATGTCGAAATAGACGATAGGGTTCTTGGTTTCCTTAGTTTCAGCCATTTTGAGATGTTGGAATTAAGTGGTTAATTTGTAAATATATCTTTTTCTGTTTGAGGAAAATTAAACACCAGCGAATCAGGCCATTCATTAACCACAGGAAAATTAAATGCAGGAATTATCCACAGGAATATCGTTATGTGAGAAAGAGAGAAAAATTCACCACAGAAATTTCGAAAACCTAGGGTGTGGAGAATTCTCCGGCTCAAAAGAGATTTTTCCCCGAGATGGTGTTCTTGAGGAATAATAATACTATGTTTTTTTATTCTTTTTGTGATTATTTTTGCTTTGGTATGAAACATAGAGAAGTCCCCTTGATTTCTGATGATGAAGCGAGATTATCAGGCCAAAAAAGACTTTATCTTCTTAAGGAAAATGCCTCTAAATTCCCTCAGACTTGAAATTTACTTCAAAAATCTTTCTTCAGAAAAAAAATTTGGATCATAATTTTTGAGTAAATCTGAAGGAGAACCTCGAAATAATTAGATTTCACCTTTAAATTTGACAGAAAAGTCTTCAAAGATTTTCAGGCGAATCTGAGGAGGGTTATCAAATCTAACAAAATAGAACATTGAAAATTTATTAATGTTTTTACAAGTGAGCAGAATATTTAAACTCCACTCGGAAAGCATACTTATCTCAAAAGGAAGAGCAATCATCTTTAAAGAAAATGAACTTTTTTCAAGATATTTATCATGAATTTAATTAATTGTAAATTGAATTTCAGAAAATAGAAAATCTTCAATCCCAAGGCCTCCATTTTTGATTCAAAGAACCTCTCTTTTCATCAAAAACCTTAAACTAGGGGGAGATACCCGCTCAAACGAATAAAACTTCAACGAAAATTCCTTTTGTGATTTTTTTTCAAAATCTTTTTCACGGAGTCTTTCCTGTGCAGATCGTTCATTTGAACATGGAATCTAGACAAAAATTTCTGTCAATAATCTTGGAAGATTTTTCTTCTCCTGAAAGAAATTCTCTGTTTTAACTTTCCCAAAAATGAAGAGAAAATTTTTTCTTTCAATTTCAAGCTTTCGTGGTGAAAAATATTGCCTTTTCAAACCTTGAGAAATTTTTACTCAAGGGTCTTTTTTTTTTAATTTTTAGATTAAATTAGGCTGACATTTTTTACCCTTTTGAAGAAAGTGTATTTTCATTTTAATTTTTTCCTTTAAAACAAGTGTGCTGATCTCTTTAAAATATGAAGTGTGAAAAATGATTTTTGGTTCAAAAATCAATGGATAAGCAGGAATAAAATTTCTTCTTTCGATTCTTCAAAATTCTTTCTGAAAATAACATGAAAGAAAAGTTCAAAAGATTTCAATTTTGCTGAGCCTGAATGATAAGATCAGGACGTGAAGTTTCCTCCTTGAAATTGATCTGAGAATATGGATTCAACTTTCATATATCCTTATTTCCTGCATCTATTTTCTGATTCGGAAAGAGATTAATTTAGATTCAAATTCCATCACATTCATTTTTCACTATAAAAAAATTGCCTCTAAATAATTGCCCAAGTCCTTACAAAGTCGAATACCAAATAGGTTTTAGCGAAATTCTCGATACTAAAGTGAAAGCAATTGACTGCGTTTAACAATAAACTAAATCATCAGATATCAACCGGAGTTGAATTGAAAGAATATTCTCGAAGAAAAAGGCTAAAATTAACCAAAAAGAGATACAATAAACAAATTAGTTGTTGAGTTAAAGAGAAGGATGAAATAATGAAGGGAGAATTTTTGAAAGGTCTAAAAATGAAATAGACTTTTTGGGCAAGTCCAATTCAAAATTTTCGTTTTTAATCGAATAGAATAGAATTAAAATTCAAATTTGTGTTCATCAAGAGATTATCAGAAATTAAATAAATTCAAAGGAAATTTTTAATCAATCAACTCTACTTTTAATCAGCCCAGCCGCCTCACGTTTCTCAATATTAGACCAAAATTGAAAAAACGCTTTCTTCCCGTCTTTTTCAAACTAAACTTAAGCTACCCGAGGACTTTGTAAAGAACAGCTGAATAGAACGCTGAAAATCTTGTTCGGATCGATATATACTGAAGAATGGTACGAGTATATTTTCCTCAAAGAAAATGGGGTGAAAATTATTCAAGTTTTGCAGAGCAATATAGTAAATTTGGTTATAAAAATAATGAAGGGATAATTCAAAGTCAGAGTGGGAGTGAAAAGTGCTGGTTGGTAAGAAAGAAATGGAAGTCTTGCCCATTTTTAATTCCCAGTTTTTTATTTCGCCTCTATATATTTGCTTCAATCCAATACAATTAGAATCAATACAAACCTGAAGCTTCTTGTTTGTAGAAATTAACAGCCGACTGATTGATCACTATTTTTAGAGGCCATCTTTAAGCCATTATAAATTCTCTTTTTACCTCAGTCTCATACGAATGAACTTGAGCAAAAATCAATACGATGGAAAGCATTATAGATTGTCAACAAATTCGAAGGTAATGAGAGTTTTTAAGGTCAAGGTCATTAGAAAAAATAAATGGGTGAAGCTTTTTTTAATTGTGAGAAATAAAAAAATTCTGCTCACCCTTTAAAAATTTGATAACTGAATTTACTTTGATTTCTCTTCAATATTCTCTACACATTTGAATATTTATTTATTCTTATGGATTCTGCAAAAGCTGTCAGAGCTTCCCAATTCAGCTTCGACAACATCTCCCTCAGTGTTGAAAACTCTCGTCCTTTCAAACCAATCCCTAAACTTCTCAACCCCAACGGTTTCCAACCACCTTCCACCCTTGAAAGACCTCGTTTTGCTGCTATCCCTACCAATAATCGATCGGTTCCTCAGACAATCCAAGAAAAGCTTCGTCCATGGAAGAACTCCCCGGCAGCTCCAAGCCAAAGCAGTGATAAAAAGCCGCTTCCACCAAATTTCCGCTATAATACCAAGAAGATCCCTCTCCGTATGAATATGCCGTCTCCTCTAACGGACAAGACATTAGGTGCACATTCAAGTTTGTTGAATGCGAGACCAAATGAAGGCTTAGATGCAAAGCAGAAGGGTTTTAGAGTGAGGAATGGGACGTCTTTGGCGAAAGTGTATACAGATAGCAGTGCAATAACAACAGTGAGAACGACATCAAGATGTGGAAAAGATGCATCACAAAGGGATATTTCCGTGCATTCAGTGGATAGCGATATTACTCCTGAGAGGGTCAGGAATAGTGATCTTGGAAGATTAAAGATAACGAATAATAATACTTTTCGACATACTTTGCCATTATTGATTATTCATTTTGAAGGAGTTCTGGGGACCTGTTTAGTGCAAGCAAAGGAAGAAGGAAAAGAGAGCAGTAATACTGAAAGAGGAAAGGAAGAAGTTGAGACGTTGCAGTTCATCATCAGAAAGGGAGTAAAGAGCGAATTGAAGGCTCTTATGGATCATTTTGTGATTGCCATAGTTTTTCCTTCATTAGAGAAGAAATACAAGAGAGTGGCGAAATATATGCTTAGGAATAAATATTGCATGGATGGATTGTATTATAATGTGAAGAGAGAGAAGACTGGCGATTTCTTGGTCTCTGAAGATTTTGTCCTGAACTACAATTTGATTTTGAATGATTTCAAAGTGAAGATCGTCGAAAGAAAAGTGCTGCTTGTGGTCCCATTAAACGTCAGCCAAAAGGTTGCCAGAAAAGAATTTTTACTGGAAAATCCCACTGCAAAAGGAGATAAAGAGAAGAACTCCTCAAGATCTCATTATAAAGTATATGATGAGAAGCAATTTCTTCACTTTTTCCCCAAGGTGAAAGCCAGCCCGCATAACACAAAGATCGTCTGTGTGCCAAACTACACATTATCGGATAAATATGAGCGTCCTTCTTTGTTGTTAAAGTCCTCATTCTCTAAGGTGGGCAAGATGTTGCAGTTTATGCTGACTGAGATGATTTCTGAAGGCCTTCCTTATCATACTCCACAAGTGAGAGCCGGAAACGACCCTTTGTCGTTGCCTTTGACTCCATTGAATTTTAATAATCAATTGAATATGAAGAATGATGTGGAATCTGCGGTGCTGGATAAGGAGCTGGATATCCCCTCACAGACCATTGACAATCAAGAAAATAAGCGAGCGAATAAAATGAGTGTGGGCTTGCATTCATTAAATATGGGAAGTTTAGTAGAAAAGCTTGATGATGTGATCCAAAAGAGCAGAAAATGGCAAAAAATGAAGCAGATAAGACAAAGAAATGCTGATCAAGATAAGGAGGTGATGCCGGAATTTAACTTGCCAGAGATGAAAAATAAGGTGATTGACAGTTTGTTGGATATGCAGAAACAGAAAGGAATGATAAGAAGTAATATAATGAGCCACTTTTTGGTGGGAGATTTGTTCAGTAGGAACAATTACCTATTTAAATTTTATGAGAAGGATGAATTTTATTCAAAGAAAGTTCAAGGAAATATTAAAGAAATGGTTCAGGTCCTGGAAGAAAAGAATCGAGGAGTGATTGATTCTCTACAAACATGGGAAAACAAAGAAGACATTATGTTCACTCCGCCCAAAAAAGCCATGTCGATACCGACTGAAAACACTGCAGGGAAATTCGGTGGTGATGACGAGACCGATTCCATTAATCTCTTGCATATGAGAAAACAAATTAAAACCACTTTATTATACTTGGAAAATTGAGGATAATTTTTTGAGGAGAAATGATGATTTCTATTGTTTTTATAAAGAAAGGGGTTCAGCGGACCTCTAAATATTCGTAAATAAACTGATATCTGATGTATTTAAAAAATTCAAAGAAAACTATGATGTTTTTTATTTTTGATTCTGATCTGTAAAGAGTTGAATAAAATTTTTACTGTTTAAAACACTGAAAAACCGAAGAAGAAGAAGCTCTCTCTTTTTTTGCCTCAGTATGGAGTTTTTTGAAGATTTTGAGTTTAATTTTTTTCCCATCACATCACGCATATGGTATTTAGACTGGATGAATTTTCTCCCCTGTATTAATTCAAATCAGATAATATAAAAAATCCGTGAAACCGTAGCCCTTTACAAGAGAAATCAATAATATATATAAAGGCTGCGGAATTATTAAACTTTGATAAATAATCAAACCTTTAAAAAAACCCAAACCCAATTATTTTTCAAATGCAAATGGAAGAAGATTTCGAAAAGCACAAGCTGGACATCGACCAACACCTTGAAGAGGAAGAAGAAGAGGAAGAAAACCTTGAAGAAAAGATCAAAACCCACTGGAATCCTCTTCTTTTAAAATCTGCCATCAAAGGAGATCTTCAAACCATCAAAAAATGTCTGGATAAAAAAGCAAACATTTTCTACGAAGAAAAGAAATGGAACTCCCTCGTTTGGGCCTGTTCTAAGGGATATATTGAAATAGTTCGCTATCTTCTCGAAAAAGGCGCAGGCCAGGCTTATCTCCCCAGAGACAAGAGACAGCCTGACCAACAAGATTCATCCAATGACAAAGAAAAGAGATCAGGCCAAGGAACTATCAACAGCAACGCCAGACCCACTCCTTTACAGTGGGCCTGCTTCAAGGGCCACGTTCAAGTGGTCTGGTTGTTGTTGAAGGAAGGTCTTGACCTCCTTGAGACCGACTCCTTTGGTAATAATGCCATACATCAGGCTGTGGCAAGTGGAAACGTGGAGATTGTGGAGACTTTGTTGCAGTATGGAGTGAGAATTGATTATAAAAACAATAGAGGACATACTGTGTTTGACTTGTGCACTGAGCCAAAGATTCAGAAATATTTGAAGGAATATGAGAATGCGACACATTGTGCTGGGACAAATAAACCTTTTGTTGCAGGAGACGTGAAATATCTTTGTATAATCACTGGAAGATATTATTCAGCTGAAGCTTGCCAGTTGTACTGGATCTATGCCAGCAAGAATTCTGTGGAACCTGAAAAGTTCGAAAGAAGATCTAATAAGGCAATGGAAGAAGTTCTTAAGATCGAAGGAGAACTGAAAGCTTTATTGGGCTCTTATGACTATCAAAAATTGTGTGAGAAATTGCACTTTATTGACGAAAGATCAATTCATGTGGACGTGAAGTTATTGCATAAGGCTCATATTCATCAAGAGAAGCTCAAGACTCAGATCGAAATCAACATGTTTATTGACTCATTGAGCGAAGTTGATAATTATAAGACAATAAAGAAGAGTATCAATACGATAAATGAAATGATCGAAGACGCTAAGGTCAGAAATGTCGAATTAGATCTTGATATTTTAGCTAAGGCTCAAAAGGAATGTGAAAGACTTGAGGCTGAAAGAAATCTTCGGTTTGTTCTTGATAATCCTGCAGTTGAAAAATCTTCTGCTGATGAAGTCGCAAGAGTCGAAGAACTGAAAAGAATAGCCGTAGAAAAGGGAGTTGCTGAGAAGTATTGTGAAGAACAAGAAGAGCTCTTGACTAAAATGAGAAAGAACATTGAAGCCACTACCATTATAAATAATTTCTGCAGCTATCCTCAAAGAGATTGGTACCCTCCTCCATATTATTTGGATCCCAAGACAAAGAAGCCAATGGATGCCGCGACAAGAAAACCAATTGATCCTGCACTTTTGAAGCCTCCTCCAGTTAAGAAGAAGGGAAAGAAGGCACCAAAGTACGTGATCCCTGATTGGGCTACTGATACCGCAGAACTCGGAAGATGTATAAAGAGATTGGAGGAATTGTTGTTGGAGGTTAGCGAGATAAATATCAGTGAGGAATCTTTGAAGAGAAGCACTGAAGAGTTGGAGAGAATGAAGAAAGAATGGAAATATAGAAGACAATTAGATGAAGAAGCTAAGCTTGAAGCTGAAAAGAATGCAAAGAAAAAGAAATAGATGTATGGGTGGTAGTGAATACTTAACATAATAATTTTTTTTGTGTAATAAAAAGCGAGACTTTTTCATATGAAAATAAATATGATAATAAACCCTCT
>Ga0182738_1008603_pt1 | contig 10111 bp, 10 predicted proteins | sample eDN5th30CBELigMG_FD_128876 | JGI IMG/M metagenome (GOLD analysis project Ga0182738, IMG submission 128876) | Enriched Miracle-Growth compost microbial communities from Emeryville, California, USA - eDNA 5th pass 30_C BE-Lig MG (version 2)... ... | reverse complement strand
TGGCAAGGCCGGACGGGCTGCCGGTATCGAAGCCGATCTCCGAAAGGGCGGCCGTAACGGTCTCGCAACCGCGTCTTTCAAGCGCCGCCGCAAGCCCCCGAGAACGGTTGCCGACGATGTCGTTGACGACCAGGACCTTCACGTTCTGTCCTTCTCAGCCAAGGCACCTCTCCAGCATGGCGAGGTCGCGCCGTCCGGCGCGGAACGTTTCGCCGGTTTCGATTGCGGTGATGGCAATTTCGGCCGGGCTGAAAAGCAGCGGGTCTATGGCATAGAAGTCGCCCTTGAAGTGTTCGAAGACTTCCGCGAATGGACGGCCATAGTCGCGCGAGGCGCTGCTGGGCATCTTTTCCGCGAGGTCGCGCGCGTCGTCGGACGAACCGCGTACGAAAAGCTGCGCGGTGCCGCCGTAGATGATGGCGTCGTTGGTGCGGCCCATGGCGGCGAGGAAATCCGGATGCGGGGCCGGCACGGGCGCCGTCGCGACACCATCGACGATGTTGTCCAGCGGGAACTTTAGGTCGTTGGCCTTGTGCAGGACGACTTCCAGCGCCCGGCTGACGATCTGCACGCCACCGGCAAGGCTTTGGGTAGGTGCATAGATGAAGGTGAGGTTTTCGGGCACGATGTCGGCCGCCTTGGAGACTTTCTCCACCACAGCCTCCGGCGGCGGCGTGGCCGTTTCGAGGATGACGGCCGTCCGCTTCGCATTCTCGCGATAGGTCAGCGTCTCGAACAGCGGCTCCACGCACACCAGCATGCGCACCGGGCCGGAGCCCATGGCGAAATAGTCGTCGATGGAAAGGTTCCAGCCCGCATATTGCGCGGCAAGGCAGGCGATGACCGGCTGCGAGGAGCGGACCTGCACATTGAGCGGATATTTTTCTGCCGTCGCGTTCATGACGAGCGAGACGGTGCCGAGCCCGCCCATGGCGGCTTCGGCCATACGCAACCCGGCCTCAATGCTGCCGAGCGCTCTTGCGCCGGCATCGATCCGGCGCTCGCCAAGCGAGCCCGTGGAAACGTTAACGCGCAGGCGCTCGGCATCCGCCACCATGCTTTGCGCGATGCGCGCGGCGTTTTCGTTGAGAAAGGCTGAGCCCTCTTTCATGGTCGGATACCTCCTGCCCATTGGCGTTTCAGTTCGCGGGCGCGTGCGTTCAGGGTTTGCCGCGCAGCGCGGATATTGGGGCCGCGCGCGAAGATGGTGCAGACCGGATCGCCCGCCCGCAGTTTGGTGCCGGCCGCTTGCCGGTCGGCTGCCCAGTCGGGCCAGTCGATCTGCGGAAAGCTCTCCAGCGGTCGGTCAGTGTAGGCGATCATCGAGGCCATGCAGTCGGAAAAGACCGGCAACCGAATGGGCTTTCCGCGCGCAGCGTCGAGGTGCGCTTCCATGGGCGATGCTTCGTCGGCGTCGAAAATGTCGAGCGTGGCACCCGGCCGGGGATTGATTTCGAGCAGATGGTAGCCCTGCGCGTTGCGGATCAGGTCGGCGCTGCACAGGCCGACCAGATTGCAGCGGCGGGTCAGCAGGGAAAGCCAGCCTTCGATGGTCGCGGCATCCTTGCGGTCCAGGCGGCGCAGCCGTACCGCGCCGCCATAGCGGTAAGGCGCGGCCGTTGTAGGCGAGGCGAATTGCCGGCTGAAGCCCACGACATGCGCTTGCCCGCCATCGCCGACGAACAGGGCGGAAACGCTGCTGCCTTCCACAAAGCGCTGGAAATAGCAGTCCGGCGCAGCCGCATCGCCATTGGCGCGGCCGATATGGGTGCCACCGGCACCGCCGTCGCGCTTGAGCAGCCAGTTGTGCGGATCGTCGGGCAGCTGGCGCCGGATTTCGGGATGCGGGATGCCGAGTTCGGCGCAGTCGGCCGCGAAGCGTTCCGGGTCTTTCACGCGACGAATGGAATCGCCCGCGCATCCGGCCAGGGGAAAACGGGCGGCCAGAGTGTCGATGAGGCCCGGCAGCCGCTCGAAACCGGAGCCGCAGATCAGCGCCAAAGGCTCCTCGCCGTTGGAAAGCTTGGTTAGCGTGCTGATGATGCGGTCGGGGTCGATACCTTTGTGCAGGTCGCCGGGCAGCATCGCCGTGCGTTCGGCCAGCGCGCGCGTGTCGTCGTCGCAGAAAAAGTCGGCCACCAGCGCGCGATAGCCCGCGCGGCGCGCGGCGGCTGCCAGCGCCCGGCCGGAAATCGCCGCGATCAGCACGGCGCTCGAGTTACTTTGCGATCTCGCGCGCAAGGGCAAATGCGTCCTGAAAATCATATGCGACCGGCTTTTCGGCGCCGATCATCTTCTGGAACAATCCGAATTCGGTCTTGTACTTCACATTGCCGATGGCGAGCGGACCGATACCGACAGCCCTTGTCGCTTCGATCGGGTCGCCATTGGCGTTGACCCCCAGCCCCTCTATGCCGGCTGGCGGCACGGCATTGACGTCCGCCGCGATCAGCAGGTCCTGCGCTTGCGAAAGCTGATCGCGCGACAGCACCTGGATGCCCGCCTTGGCGGCCGACAGCACCACCTGGCTGGCATGGACGGCGTCCTTCTTCCTCTCGTCGCTCGAGCCGTCAACCGGCCAGGTATCGACATCGAAGCGGCGCTTGATGTCGGCGGCAATCTTCGTCACGCGTTCGACGCCGTCATGGCCGACGAGCGTTACCTCGGCACCCTCCCTGGCGGCGATGACGGCCGTGCAATAGCCCACCACGCCGGTCGCGCCGAAGACGGTGATGCGTGTGTTGTCGAGCGTGCGCTCGAACTTGCTGCGCAGGAGCTTTTCCGTCTTGGCGACCATGGCCGCCGCCGTGGTGAACGAACCGGCCGGGTCGGCGAAGACCGAAACCTTGAAGGGCGGCACCATTGCCTTTTTCGCGGCCGCGAACATGTCGAGTGCAAGGGCTGCGTCCTTGCCGGCGATGAAGATGCCGGTGTTGACCCCGGCATCGGGCGGGCGCGAGAAGATCGCGTCCTGGACGAGACCGGTGACTTCGGCAAGGCCGACCTCGACATAGGGCACCACGACGTCATAGCCGGCATCGACCGCCATGTTGACGTCGAACGGGCTCATGTGCCGGAGCGGCGTGAGCATATGCAGGATGTGTTTGCGGGCCATGATGATCTTCCTGGCTGTGACAGAGGGTGCCCTGCGGATGAAAGTCTAGGAACCGACGAGATTGAGCGCGGTGGCGTGGATCTCGGCCCCGGAATTGCGGCCGCGCACGATGCGCGTTTCGATGCCCGGCGGCAGCGAGCCAGCCTTGCGTACAATCGCTTCGGCTTGCGCCGCCGGCGCGAAGACGAAGCCAGTCGGACCCCACGAACTCTGGCCGATGCCGGTCGCACCCGCTGTCGCGAGGCGGTTGGCAACATCCTCCACCCGCTTGCTGGTGAAGATGCCGCCCTGCGCCGACGCGAAATAGGCGCCGATCAGCGACTGGATGGCGGTAATGCCGGCGCCGAAGGCGGGCAGGTCGCGCTCCACCAGCGCGGGCATCACCCCCATCAGCACATGGCGGCAGATTTCCCCGGCGCTCGCGGCCGGGAAGGGCGGCAAGGCGCGAAACGCGTCGATTTCCTCGGCTCCATGGATGCCGTCCTGGTTATGATCGAGGATCAGGATCGCGCGCCAGTCGTCGGGAAAGGGAAGGCGGGCGACCACCGGCGGCTGCCTGCCGCTGTCGTCCTTGCCGGCATCGACGATCACGCCGCCGCTTTCGAAGCTGGCGATGCCGATACCGGAACGTTCGCCGCGCCCGAGCAATATGGCATCGGCGGCCGTGTCGAGCGGCATCTTGTGCAGAGTGCGCAGCGCCGCCGCTACGGCGATGGCGATCTGCGTGCCGGAGCCGAGCCCGGCATGGGGCGGGATGGCCTGTTCGACCACCAGCCGATGGCCCGTGTGGATGCCGAGATGCCTGCACAGGCGCTTGAGGTGTTCTCCGGCGCGGGCGGCATCCGGCCCTTCGGCGCTGTTTTCGTGCGCGCGTGCCAAGGTCACTATCGTTTCCGGCCCGCTCAGCGGCAGGCCGAGACTACCGAAACGGCGCGCGGCCTCGCCGCTCAGGTCGAGAAACCCGAGATGCAGCCTTGCCGGCACTTTTATGGTCACGGAATTAGACATCTGCCCCCTTGTGGGTGCATCATACATGCATCACAGAAGTTTAGGTGCCCATTGCAATGATAGCGGCTTTCAAAGGCGGGGCAAGCGGGACAAAAGGTTACATGGGCGTTTCCGGGCAGGCGGAGCCTTTGGAAATTCGGAGGGACGGTGGAGGCGATCATGAGTGAAGAAAAGCAAGCTGCTGCAAAGGAACGCGTTTATTCCGAGGCCGAAATCACCGAACGGCTCCAGAAGGAGCTGCCGAAATGGTGGTATGAGAATGGCTGGATCAGGCGCAAATACAAGACCCATAGCTGGAAATCCACGCTGATGGTCATCAATACGGTCGGCCATCTGGCCGAGGCCGCCTGGCACCATCCCGATATCGCCGCGTCCTATGCCTGGGTCGAGGTGAAGCTCCAGAATCATGCGGCCAAGGGCATTACCGACAAGGATTTCGAACTGGCCAGGAAGATCGAATCCGTTGTTGGATGGCAGCCGGGCAAGGAAGGCGGCGCGCTCGAAGGCACGCCATCCACCGACCAGCGCTTCGCCTACATCAAATACGATTGACGCGGGCGCGCTGTCCTTCGATAGTCCGGACCGGGTGGGGTTTCCGCTCAAAACAGTTTCGTCTAAAGTCAGACCGGGCACCAGAAAGTTTGCGAGAGCATGACGGTTGCATGGATCGGCGATCGGGGCGTGCCTGTGGCTGACGCGGCAAAGCATGCCGCCGAGCTTCTGGTGACCAGTTCCTGTCCCGTTTTCAGTTTCGATACGGATGTGCATGGCACGCGCGCCGCGATCGCACTCGCACGTGCGGCCGGTGCCGCCTATGACCAGCTCGACGGCGAGGCGGTGGCGCGGGAGACGGCGCAGCACACCGACAAGGGCGGCATGTTCATCGCGCCGGGCGAGGTGCGGCGGCGTGCGGATGTGATCGTCATCGTCGGGGCGCTGCCGGCAGCGCATCGCGACATCATGGCAGGGCTTGCCGCTACCGTTCCCGATCTCGATGCCGGAACCGGCCGACAGTTTTTCCTGATCGGGACTGAGGTGAAAGCGCCGGCAAAGGTCAAGGCGACGCGGCTTTCCTGTGATGGCGGGCTTGAGGCCACGCTTGCCGCACTGCGCGCGCAATGGGCCGGACGCAAGACCGCTCTCGAAGTGACCCATTTTGCCCGCTTCGCCAAGGCGTTGGCCGACGCTCGTTTTCCGGTCTTCACCTTTTGCGGTCAGTCGGTCGGAACGCTCGGGCTGGAGATGCTGCAAGGGCTCATCGCCGACATCAACGGCAAGCAGCGCGCCTCGGCGCTGCATCTGCCGGCAAGCGAGAATGGCTGGGGCAGCACGCTGGCCTCGACCTGGACGACAGGCTTCCCGCTGCGTACCAGCCTGATGCGCGGCGAAGCGGAGTTCGACCCCTGGCGTTTCGATGCGGCGCGGATGATCGCCGATGGCGAGGCGGACCTGCATCTGGTCGTTGCCGATGATGCGAAGCGTCTGCCTGCCGGGCCCAGGAATATGGCGCTGATCGCGCTGACCGGAACCAAAAAACAGGTTGCCGGGGCCGCCGTGACCATTGCCATCGGCACGCCGGGCCTCGGCCATGACGCGGTCTTCTATGCGAGCCGGATCGGTACGCTGGCGGCCATCGAGGCGAAAGCTCCAAGCGAACTGCCGTCGACGGCGGCCGTATTGCGGCAGATCGCCGAACATTTGCCGCAAGAAGAGGCATTGCCATGCTGACCCGGATCGCCGGCGGTGAAATCGTCGATCCCGTCAACGGTCGCGTCGGCAAGGGCGATCTCTGGATCGAGGACGAGACGGTCGTTGACGAACCTGTTGGTCGTCAGCCCGATCTCACGCTGGACGCAACGGGTTGCGTGGTGATGGCCGGTGCCATCGATATCCACTCCCATATTGGCGGCGGCAATGTGAACACGGCGCGGCTGCTGCTGCCCGAGCAGCATAAGGCGCATGCGTCGCGCCCGGCCACCACGCCGCTGTCCAAGGTCGGCTGGACGACATTCGAGACCGGCCGCCGCTACGCGCAGATGGGGTTCACCACCGTGGTCGAGCCGGCGATGTCGCCGGGGGCGGCGCTGCACACCCACCTCGAACTGGCCGACATACCGATCATCGACAAGGCGACGCTGGCGATCCTCGGCAACGACGACTTCTTGCTCGCGATGATCCGCGACAAGGCCTCGCCGGTCATGATCGAGGACTATGTCGCCTGGACCGTGGCGTCGAGCCGTGCGCTCGGGGTGAAGGTCATCAATGCCGGCGCGGCGGCGGCCTTCAAGGAGAATGCGCGCAGCTTTTCCTTCGACGATGTCGTGCCTTTCTACGGCACGAGTTCGCGCAGCATCGTCAAGACGCTGCAGGCGGCGGTCGGTGCGCTCGGCATTCCGCATCCGCTGCATGTCCATTGCAACAATCTCGGCATTCCGGGCGCGCCGGACACGGCCGCCGAAACCATGGCGGCGGCGGAAGGCCTGCCCCTGCATCTGGCGCATCTCCAGTTCTACGGCTACGGCACCGAGGGCAAGCGCGGGTTTTCGTCGGCCGCCGCGCGGCTGGCCGAACTGGTCAACTCGACACGCGAGATCACCATCGATGTCGGGCAGGTGATGTTCGGCCAGACGGTGACCATTTCGTCGGATGTGCTGCGGCAGTTTTCGGCGCGCGGAACCGCCAGTCCCCGGAAATCGGTGATCATCGACGGCGATGCCAATGGCGGCGGCATCGTGCCCTACAATTATCGGGATGATTTCCACGGTTCGCTGCAATGGGCGATCGGGCTGGAACTGTTCCTGCTGATCGAAGACCCGTGGCGGGTGTTCTTCACCACCGACCACCCCAACGGCGCGCCCTTCACCGCCTATCCGGAAATCTTCGAGCTGCTGATGAGCCGCGAGGCGCGCGCGCAGGCCATGGAAAGCCTGTCGAAGCGGGCGCTGGCCCTGTCCACGCTTCCCGACCTGACGCGCGAATACACGTTCGAGGAAATCGCGATCATGACACGGGCGGCACCCGCCAGGCTGCTCGGCCTCAAGGATCGGGGGCATTTGGGAGTAGGGGCGCTGGCCGACATTGCAGTTTATCGCAAGGGCGGCGACATCGCCCGGATGTTCCGCTCGGCCGCATTCGTGCTGAAGAACGGTGAAATGGTGGTCGAGGACGGCATCGTCAGGAATTACCGCTGGGGCAAGACGCTGCGGCTGAAGCCGACGCCCGACAAGGCCATGGTGAAGCGACTGGAGGGCTATTATCAGGAGCGCTACGGCCTGTCGCTGAACTGGTTCGATTTCCCCGATTCCGCGCTTCCGCGCGAGCAACCGTTCAGCGAGGTGTCATGCAACGCTTGACGGTCAACGGCGTCGCCATCGACGACACTTTTGCCGAAGCCTTCGGCATGCGCGCTACCGCCATCATCATCACCGCATCCAACCGCAAATGGGCGCGGCAGGCAGCTATCACCATGACGGGCTTTGCCACCTCGGTGATCGGCTGCGGCTGCGAGGCGGCGATCGATGTGGAGTTGTCGGGCTCGGAGACACCGGACGGCCGGCCCGGCTGCCGCGTGATGATCTTCGCCGTCAGCACCGACGAATTGCAGAAGCAGTTGCAGAACCGGCTCGGCCAATGCGTGCTGACTTCGCCGGGCAGCGCCTGCTTTGCCGGGCTGAAGGGCACGGCCGATCTGAAGCTCGGCGCCGCGCTGCGCTATTTCGGCGACGGCTGGCAGGTGTCGAAGAAATTCGGCGGACGGCATTTCTGGCGCGTGCCGGTGATGGATGGCGAATTTCTGTGCGAGGCCACCACCGGCCTCACCAAGGAGGCCGTCGGCGGCGGCAATCTTCTGCTGGTCGCCTCATCCAGCGCCAAGGCACTGGCGGCAGCGGAAGCAGCCGTGGCGGCGATCGAAAAGGTGCCGGGTGCGATCATGCCGTTTCCGGGCGGCGTCGTGCGCTCGGGCTCCAAGATCGGCGGCAAGTACAAGGGCATGATCGCCTCGACCAACGATGCCTTCGCGCCGACGCTGCGCGGCGTGACCAAGAGCGAGCTTGGGCCCGACGACAATGCCGTGCTGGAGATCGTCATCGACGGCGAGACCAGCGATGCGGTGGCGGCGGCGATGAGGGCCGGCATCGGCGCGGTCACGGCGCTGGGGCCGGACAAGGGCGCTTCGCGCATCAGCGCCGGCAACTATGGCGGCAAGCTCGGGAAATTCCACTATCATCTGAAGGATTTGCTGCCGTGAAGCCGCTCACCTTCACCTTGCGCGAGACCCCGCCGGAACGGCTCGACCTGTCGTCGCTGACGCCTGAGGGGCTGGCGGGGCTGCCGGCCAGGGAAATGGGCGGGATAAAACTCGGCATGTCGAAGCGCGGGCTCACGGTCGGCGATCTGTTCCGTGTCTCCGGCAGCGACGTGCAAAATATCGTTTTCGAGGGCGGGAATTCACGCTTCGACGGCATCGGCAGCGGAATGACCGAGGGCAGCATTCGCGTTGCCGGCGATGCCGGTGCGCAGGTGGGCCGAAAGATGCGCGGCGGCCAGCTTCTGGTCGAGGGCAGCACGGGGCCGCATGCCGGTTCCTGCATGCGTGGCGGCCGGCTGGAGATTCTTGGCAATGCCGGCGATCATCTCGGCGGGCCGCTGGCGGGTGAACTCGCCGGCATGAATGGCGGGCTGCTCATCGTGCGCGGCCGCGCCGGCGCTTATGCGGCCGACCGGATGCGTCGCGGCGTGGCGGCCGTGTTGAAGGGTTGCGGCGACTATGCCGGCGCGCGCATGATCGCCGGGACGCTGGTCGTCACAGGTGGGGTAGGGCGCCTGCCGGGTTATCTGATGCGGCGCGGCTCGATCCTGCTCGACCGCATGCCGGAAGAATTGTCGCCCAGCTTCGTCGCATGCGGCGCGCCGGACAGCGTCTTTGCCGGCGTGTTCGACCGCTATCTGGTGGCAGAGGGTATTCTCAAGCGGCCGCTGCTTGGGGCCGCGCCGGGTAAGTTCGGCGGTGACAATGCCGTAGCCGGCACAGGGGAGATTTTGTACAGGCGGTGATGCGGCCCTCTCCCGTTGATGGGGAAGGTCGCCACGAATTGGCGGGCGGGGTGCGGGCTTCTCGTTGCGGCAATATTCGTCTCACCCTGGACCTTCGGTCCCTCCCATCAAGGAGAGGGTAGAGTGACGCCTTAATGCTCGCTTTCACACAATTCATGATGGGCAAGGGCGTGGATGACGTAGCAGTCCTTCACCTGGTCGCCATGGCAATGCGTGGCGATGCGCTCCAGTTCCGTTTCAAGTCGCCTCAGCTTCTCGATCTTGCCGCGCACCGCCTTTAGCTGTTCGGCCGCAATGCGGTCGGCATCGACGCAGGGGCGCTCCGGATGCTGGCTGAGATCGATCAGCTTGCGGATGGCTTCCAGCGTCAGCCCAAGGTCGCGAGCATGGCGGATGAAGGAGAGGCGATCCTTTTCCTCACATGTGTAGCGGCGCTGGTTGCCCTCCGAGCGCTCGGCCGCCTCGATCAGACCGATCTGCTCGTAATAGCGAATGGTCGGTATCTTCACCCCGGTCTGACGCGACAGGTCGCCGATGCTGAGCATGATCTTCTCCTGCAAAATCTATAGTCTATGGAGATATGGAGCTTGTCCGACCCGAGGTCAAGAATGACCGCGGATGCGAAAAAAGTGCGAAAAACCCTCTTGTAGCTCTAGTTGCTAGAGGGGCTACGTCCATCCTGTACGCACAGGAGAACACCATGTCCGCGCGCAAAGACGCCGAGATCATCAAGCTCGATGCTGCTTGTTGCAGCCCCAGGCAGGTGGAGGCCCAGGAATGCCACCGGCATTCCCATGGCCGTAAACATGATCACGCGCATGAGCATGGCGGCTGTTGCGGACACGGCCATGATCATGGCGAGCCGGATGATGAGATCGCATCCGCGCCCGTGGTTTCAGGGCGCAGCTTCCGGGTGTTCGGCCTGGACTGCGC
>Ga0182738_1008602_pt1 | contig 10113 bp, 5 predicted proteins | sample eDN5th30CBELigMG_FD_128876 | JGI IMG/M metagenome (GOLD analysis project Ga0182738, IMG submission 128876) | Enriched Miracle-Growth compost microbial communities from Emeryville, California, USA - eDNA 5th pass 30_C BE-Lig MG (version 2)... ... | reverse complement strand
GTAGAGAGATTTTAACGAACAAACTGAGAGGTCTAATTTTGATATTTTTTGAAGGAAAAGTTTTCGGCAAGGACGACTGAAAAAGTTTAGAAATGAGAATATTGAAAAGTCTCAGTTGGTGAAGTGAAATTTGAACATGTCTTTTTGAAAAAAATTTGAATTTGAATTGAAAAGTAAATACATCAAAGATATTGCAAGATTTTTATAAACATGAAATTTTTCAGCATCTAAAATATTTTTGAAAATAATCACGAGAAAGCAGAGAGAATCCAGGGGAACTCGATTTGGACAGGATAAATAACGTGAAAATTGAGTTTTCAGTTGGAATAATCAGTATCACCAATAAATGAATTCGGCTTCAGAAAAGTCCGGATGAGAAAAAAGTTTTGTCGTTAAAGACGAGCTGAATTAAACCAGCGTTGAAAACAAGGGTTTCGCCTTGACGGAGCAGGGCTTTGCCTGTGTGAGGATGGAAATTGGATTCGATTAGAATTATTGGAAAATTCTCGAAAAAACCCAAGAGAGACTTTTTTTTATGAAGACTGAGAAGAAATTTCGAGAGTTTGGAGGCTTTATAAGGGCTGGTTGAAGGTTTTTAAGGGTAGCTAAAAAGTGAGATTTCCCAAGAGCTGAGGAAAAGTGGTGCTGAATTATAAGAAATAATTTGTGCCAATGCATGATTCAGATCCAGATATATATAATTATACTACTTCAGTGTTTTAGCCCTTTCTACTCAATTCGCGAAATGGCCTCTACTCGAAGTTATTTTAATGTTTTGGCCAAATTATTGGCTAAATATGCTCACCGAAACGACTTCTACTAAGTTTTCGAGGAGATTTGCCCATGGAGCGTCAAGCGAGAGCCTCTCAGTATAATGGCGGCAAAAAAATTTTGAAATTAAAAAAACACTTCCTGAGGTGATTCATGGAGCCAGGAGGCGTTCATAGAGGTCAGAAATGGCGAGAGAAGTGAAAGGAAGTGAGGAGATACACAAAGAAGAGAAATTAAGACAAAAAACTACTAGAAAAGTCGATTTCGAAGGGCTAAAGTTTGGCTTAATTAACAAAATAAGAAAGGATAAGATAAGGAGTAGATTAGAAATCTATTTTGGTCATAATTAAAGAAGTTTCTGAGGGTCAGTAAGGCGAGAGGGACGTTGCCGTAGGGAGGAGGGAAAGAATCTTAGCAGGAGGAGTAACAGATATTAAAAATTTGCGAAAATTTAGAAAGTTAATATAGGAAGAGTGACTTAGTATTAATGAATGTGCTAAATAAAGAATGAAAGAGAAAAATGGGCTTCGGTTAAAAATTAATTTTCTTACTTGGGCAATAAAATCCTTATAAAAGGGCGGCACTTGCTCCTTTTAAGCCGTTTAAAATTATTAATCAAATAAAACTTATAGATCTAGCTTTCTTTCGAGCTTAGGTATTATTTGCTTTACCTACCCCCGACCTTATCTACGTCCGACGATTCAGAAATGAACTGTGAAGAAACTTCAACATTCGGTTCTAGAAACCTCCTTTCATCATCCATCTGTCTCGATGTTCTCAATCAATCCATGATTCCTGAAAAACTCAATCCTCACAAGATCTCTAAGCAAACCTACGCCAATCTCCCTCTCTCCCAGAAAGCCATAACCAATATTAGAAGAAATTCCAGCTATAAAAGAAACAGAAGCAGAAATGGTTCTCAAGTGTTGAAGAACATTTCTATTTCTGATCTGGAAGCCTGTGGTCTCAACAACTGCTGTGTCGTTCAACAAATCCCTGGCTTGAACTCCCAAATCGAAGAAAGAAGCAAAGAAAATTTCTGTATTGAAAATCTTCCTCAAATCGAGAATGTTCAAGAAATGTATGAACCAAAGAGTGCCACCTTGAAGCCAAGCCACAACTTGCTGAGCACCTACAATGGCACCCCTCAATCCGAGTGCCAAAACAGAAACCCCAACAAGTTGAGCCGCTTCGCCACCTTTGACTCCATCCCCAGAGATTATTCGGATGAAGTCAGCGGTAGATACGGCAGAGGTCTCAACACCCCCAAGTGCAAGACCACCAGACACTCTAGTCAAGAGAACGACTACTCTGACAAGGACACTATGGAAGAATCAGCTTCTTACGTCAGTGACAACATTGGAAGCCACAACAGATTTGTCAATAGCTCCGCCAGAGCTGAGAACTCTTTTGAGAGAGACACCGAAGTGAGAGGACCCTTCTGGACCTCTCAAGAAAACTCTTATTGCACCACTTTGGATTGTGAGGATGCTGCTGGTTACAATAACTCGGCATTGTTGACTGCCAAGAAAACTGACAGTCTCCAAGATGCTTTGGAATTTGAGCAAGAATTTGTTCTTTTCTCAAGTGCCAACACCACCCCCAACAACAAGATGCGTATTGATGAAACCCCCATTAAACAGGAAAAGATGAGATCCATCGAAGAAGAATTGGCTGAGTTCAACCCTGAAATCAACCCTTGCGCCTTCGATTCTGAAACCATTAATTATTTGATCATGAGAGAAAACGACTACTGCCCCGACCCCCACTACTTGAAGAAGAAGCAAAACCAAATCAACTGGACCATGAGAGCCATCCTCTTTGACTGGATGATGGAAGTCTGCATGGAGTTCGGTTTGAAGAGAGAAACCTACCACTATGCTATCAATTATGTTGACAGATATTTGTCCGCCGTCCCCAATTTGCCAAAGATTGAACTTCAACTCATTGGTGTCACTGCCTTATACATGGCTGCTAAAGTTGAGGAAATTTACCCTCCCAGAGTGGCCAGCTTTGCCAAGTCCACCGATGGCGCCTACTCAACTGAGCAAATCAACGCCATGGAACTTAAGATGGCCAAGGCTCTCAAATGGCTCATGACTCCTCCCACCCTCAATACCTGGGCCAACTGGTACATGAACCAATGGGACCTCTACGTTGAAAGATCCGCGTTTGCTCAAAGCCATCCCTTGATCCAAGCCATCAAGGAGGATTTGATTCAATTCAAGCAAAGCAACCAAAAGTCCTACGGCAGATATAGAGAGTTGATGCAAATGATTGATTGTGCAGTTTTGGATGCTCAAACTTTACAATACAAGCCCAGAGCCTTGATTGCTTCAGTGATGTATGTGTTACTTGGAAAATATTTCAACCAATTCAACAGCAACCAAATGTTTGAACAATTTCCAAATAACAACTACTACCTCGTGGATAAGACCAGTCAATTCAACCAACTCTTTGGCAATTTCTTATCATATAGCTTTGGATTTGAACTTAATGACTTACTGCCTAGTGTTCAGTACGTCGCCACCTATGTCAAGCTTCCTTTGAGCTTGGAAATGCCAAAAGCTGTCAAAATGAACAAAGAAAATATCCTTGAGGTAATTTTACGATTTAAATTCAATAAACTAATTTTTTTATAGGGACATTTTGAAGAATTTCTTGCTTACCAAACTCACCACGTTTACAATCTCCAATATATCAAAAGAAGACCTAGAAGTCAACAATAAATTTGAACATTCATTCTCATTTTGAAGTGCAAAATGCTCTTTGAAAAAAAAATTCTTCTTCATTCTTCAAATCAATTCAAAAAAAATCAAACCCTGCTATTTATTTTTATTTGAATACGCAGTTGACCTCATCATCATGCTTTGGAATCAAACGCAAGATAATAATATAACCATTTGATACAACTACATCCTCCGTATAAATTCATCATGTATAATCTCTTGTAACACTATCCTCTCATTACTTGTATTGCTTACTCGAGTGTGTGTTTGGCTTCATTCGCTGTATTTATTTAGCACTTAGCGCTCTCTTTTTATTTCCGTTCTGTATTATTGTATCTGTCAATACTCCCTTGCCTTACACACCCAACAAAAAGGTCCCAAAGAATCACAAAAAAATCTACTTTCTCCCGCCTCCTTTGACCTCAATTTCCAACTCATATATGAAAACTTATTGATTAAATTTGCCATCAATCCCTCATGACAGCTTTATTTTTCTCCTTTCTCATCATGAGAGTGAAGGTTGTTTAATCATTCCTATAATAACGGAGAGGAAATAATCCTAAAGTAAATCTACATAACGACGATTGAGAAGATTATGTTTCTCAGATGGTCTCGATATTACGTGAGTGAAAATTTAGAAGTCAGAAAGATTTTGAAATAGCTTAAAACAGGAGAAAGGCGCTAAGAAAGGTTTAGAGATGAACATGAGTCACCAGAGAATCATGGAGACGGAGAGTTTTGTAGCTTTCGTGAAATGACAGTTAGATTGAAGGAAAGATACTGACGAAAGAGATAGCTTTTTAAAAGAATTGTTGGTTGAAAATAAAGGCCAAATTAGAAAAATGTCTCAACTTAAGAAAGTCTAATCATCAATCAAATAATTATTCATAAGAGAGAAGTTTCGATCAAGTGATTTAAAATAGCTTTATCGAACCCAAAATTCCAGATTAATTTTGAAGAATGTTCGATAGAGGAATGTGTGATTCCAGAATAGGAATTGATAGAATTTGCAATGCTGGCGTTTCTTTCTCAAGAAATGAGTAAAACAAGAATCAGGAGAGGTGGCAGGATAGTTGTCCGTTTTCGAAATAGAATATTAAAATTTTAAGGTCTAAAGGAGCTAGAATTAGAGGGAAAATCGCATTGGTTCCCGAGATACCCAATCATTAGCTGGGATAAATTTCTAGATTTGCCAACATAAAAAAGGAAATTCACAGATTACCTCTAAAAGATTCCTATCGGATTCTAACTCTAAAAAGTGAGGCAAATTGTGAATAGTAGAATAACAGAATAGATTTGAATGGATATCTTGTTTTGTGTCAAGAAAAGAAAATAAAATCCAAGTGTTTAAAATTTTTTTAGAATTGACAAGGCAAAAGCTAAAATTATCAACATCAGCTCTGGTTTTCCTTGGCTCAAGATTGGCCAGTCTGTTTTTCTACACCTTAAAAATTCTAAATTTAACCCTTGAACTTGAAGAAAAATATTCCTTCCGGACTCACTCTTTCTAACGACTTTAATAGATTATATTATGTATGCTTTCTCTCTTTTTTTTGATCTGAATCTTAACTACCTCTTTGATTGATTTACTTATCTACTTAACAAGTAATACGAGACTGTGTTCTTCTTCCAAATGAAATGAAATGAATTTTTTTGGTCTCAGATTGAATAAATTATGATGTCTCTTTCCCCCCTTTTTAAAAAAAAATATTTCTGGAAAGAGATTATGGAAAAAGAGATTTTATGCTTCTTTTGTATTTTTCTTTGAAGTTCGAGAGTTCTCTCGAAGAGTTTTCTTTGTTCCATTGCAAGTGCTTTGTAGATAGGAAAAATAAATTTAAAACAGTTACGAAAAACCATCATATATACTGAGGCGAAGAATACGAATGGATTCTGATCGTACCCAAGAGGAGAGGCAACCAAAGCCCAGAAATGAGTCGAATACGGCAGCAAGAAGTGTTACAGAATATGCGTATGCAGAAGATGGGAACTATTACTATAAAGACTCAATGGAAGATGGTAGAGAAAAAATTAATATATTAATATATGAAGAAACTAAAATATTCTAGACCATTTTATAAGAGATAATATCTTTGGAGATTATCGTAGCGGTCTTTTTGGTGTTTTGGACGGACATGGTGGTTCTACAGTTTCTAGACATTGTGTTACAGCAATTCCCGATGTATATTGAGAATAAGAAAAATCCTGATAATGCAATAGAACTTTGCCAAAATATATGATGATTATGATACAGATATCGAGAAGTTATTCCAGATCGTCTTCAATAAAGTGGATGACGAATTAAAAATTGTGGGAGCCGCAGAAGTCGGATCAACAGCATGCGTTTGTTTTGTGAGAAAAGAATTGAGTTTGTATAGTGTAAATCTCGCTCACTAACCTATTCAATTAGATGGTCCTGTTGCTTATGTGGCTAATATCGGTGATACAAGAGCAATTTTGGTGAGTTTAGACGGTGTTGAAAGATTGACTGTCGATCATAAAGCCACTGATCCTAAAGAAATTCTTCGCGTTCAGTAATTGAAGAGATTGGGAATGTGTGAATATTGATTTTTCTCAAGGGAAGCGAGAGGAATGATCATGCAAAATAGAGTTTCAGGACAGTTAGCCGTTACAAGAGCTTTAGGCGACTTGAATTTAAAGAGAGAAGTAATGAGATGATATATGAGAAATATATTGATCATGCTAGGGTGTGATAAATACTCCACATTTTAAGAAGATAAACTTAATGCCAAAAGATAAATTCATTATCATCGCATCAGATGGTTTATGGGATGTTATAGATGAACAAGTAATTATTTGGGTGAGAATAAGGAAAATGAACTATTATTTTTTTTAGAAAATTTTTGAGATGGTTAAAGGAATGAAAAGTAGCGAAGAAGTGAGCAACACCTTGGTTGATTATGCTTTGAAAAATGGATCTATTGATAATATTAGTGTTATGACGCTCAAGTTTGCTAGTTAATAATTGTGAATTGATTTTGGTCGTATTTGATATACCATTTATAATATTGATATACTGCATGCATATGAGAAATATCCCAAAAAAGACTTTTGTCTAATCTAACTGAAAAGACTCCCCAGTACTTTTATCAGAAACAACTCTATAGAAAATTTTTAAGGGCAGAAATAAGATTTAGGGCAAAGAAAATTGTACAATGTAGAAATTGGGAATTATTTTCATCATAAATAAAAACTAATTGACAAAATAAAATGCAGAATCTTCTTTCAAGATATCTTTACCTTTCACGATTCACCCTTTATGACTCCACTCTATTTTCCCATACAGTTCGTCGTCCTCTCTATTTAGCTAGCATTATCAAGAAACCCTCTTTCAATTTTGGTGTCGATTTCAAGCAAGAATCTTCTAATCCATCAAATTCTCAAAAGCAACCTACAAGCAGATTTCCTCACAAGCAAAACTCATCAAGGCCTCAAAATAGAAGATCAAATGAAAGTGGTCAAGGCGACCTTATTGTGAAGAGTTATAAGACTGGAGTAGCCAAATATATTGGAAATTACGGGGACAGGTCGAAAGCGTTATCCCCTGTAGAATTCGAGGCATTTTTGAACCTTACAAATCAGACTTTGATCAAGTTTAGAGAGTTATATCCAAAAGAAAAGGACAAGCTCCGTAGAGAGCTCAGAGAAGCGATATCTGGAGATCACATGATTGTAGCCAAGAGTTTATTGGAGTTGAAAGTCACCAGAAATAACGCTTTCAATTATTCTTTGGTCTTTGTGTATTTGTCCTTTTGTTTTTCACAAGGCATGCACACTTCTGAATTGTGTAATAATATTGTTAAACAATTGGCTGTCCCTGAGATCATCTTCCAAATGAATGACACCAAACGTTTCTCAATTTTATCGCTCTATATCTGCCATTATGATAGAGAGTTCCTCACCTCGCCAGCTTATCAAAGATTACAACAATACTTCCAAGTGAATTTCGCCTCAATAGCCCAAAGATCCAACCCTGAAGACATCTTGTCAATAATCGAAGCGCTAACACATCAAGATATCCTCACAGACAAGCTAAAGACATTATTAGCAGCAGAAGCGTATAAGAGAGTCGAATCAGGCAGTTATAACTACAGCCAAAAGCTCAGACTATTTACTTTCTTGTGTAGAGGAAATGTGTTTACACACAGCAGAGTATATCTTTCTTTACTGGAGAAGGAGGCATTGGATATAAATTTGTTGAAAGTGGATAAAGATTCTTTGGTGAAAGCTCTGTTTTACCTGAGAGCTATCTCGACATATTCTCCTCAGTTAAAATCCAAGTTACTGGACTTTATTATGGAATATCATGATCATTTGACCGAGAATACTTTTATGCCTATTTTGAGTTACCTTGAAGAGTTGAATTGCTCAAGCTCCTTCTATGCCTTCTTGAATAGATTTATTTTGGGGACAAATCGCAAAAACAACTTTTCAATTTCAGTGCTGACATTGTTTATGTATAAATTGGCGAAAGTGGGAGCATCAAGCGAAGAAGTATTTAGAGACTTGGAAAAGCATATCTTGAAGAATTTTGAGAAGTATCAATGGAATCTTATCGATTTGAAACTCTTGCTTTCTGGCTGCAGATTAAATGGCTTCCCAGATTCTCAATTGTATAGTAAATTAGAGCCAGAGATTCTGAGAAATCTCAAGGATCCTCAAATAGATTCTGAGAGCTTTGGCAATCTTGTTTTTGAGACAGCCAGTGGAGCTCATTTACCAAGTTTCGAGTCGTTTAGAGTAATGTTGGAAAGGATGGCAGAAAGTGCTGAATTAAGCAAAGGAAGAGACTTGATTGATATGACCAAGATCATGAGATCTGTGAGTATCTTTATTGTCAAATATCTCAGTCTCGCAGAGAAGGAATACGGCGAAGAGTATAAGTCGGTGATTGAGAGAGAATTGGACCGTATAATTCCTCATTGGGTTCCCTTTACAGAGGAGATTTTGACAGAAAAAGATCCAAGGCAAAGACAAAGAAATCGTTTTGCTCAGTTTTTGTTGACACTTGAATTGGAATTCCCTGAAATCTTCAAGAAATATTATGCCAACATTGATGTTCTGAAGACCAATAAAGAGGCTGATACCACTGTGAAGGTGACAGATTTTAATAAGGATATCGCAAAAGTGTTGGATAGACTTGGAATAAAATATGAACTTGAACATAAACTTCATATTTATGACGTGGATATATTTATAAAGCCAAATGTTGCAGTTCAAGGAGAAGGAAGAGCACATTACACGAAATCTGGTAAACAAACACATCGTGATTTGTTGAGAGATTTCCATTTGCAGAAACTAGGGTATAAAGTGGTGAAGATCCCTGCTTTTGATTTTTACAATATTTTGCCCAGTCAACTTGAACAACAAGAAGAATATGTCAAAGGAAAACTCGCTGACGATAGACCTTTCACTCTCTCCTTCTTGAATTCTTACGATCTCGAAGAACTCTAACGATAGGTGGGAAAATTGTCTGTATGTTTTAGGAATATCAAATTCATTCAAGAGGCTTTCTATGATGTAACAAAGAATATTTATTTATCCATCCATCCATTCATTTAAAATGATATCTATCTGTATGTACGTTTAATTTTATGATAGGAAGGAAAGAACTTTTCCTGAATAAAAAATCACAATTGAGTAAGATGATAAAAAAGGATTGGAGTGGTAGTTTATTAATATACATACAATTAAAAAAGTTTGATTGTGTCTGATTATTTAAATAAGGGGTTGAAGACAAAAAGACAAGAATCATCAAATCATGTTTGAAAATAGAACTGTGTTGAAGTTCATTGGATTTGAGAATATGGGCAATCATATTGTATACAATATTGGTGTAAAAGACGCGTCTAACCAGACATATCAATTGCAAGCCAGATATAAAACACTTCGAGACATCTATACACAGCTTAAAGAGACAGTTGACCCTTCTGAAATGCCAGACTTTCCTCCCAAGAGATTATTTGGCAATATGAATGTGGAATTTGTTTCTCAAAGACAAAAAGCACTGGAGAATTTCTTTAATAATCTTTTACAAAAACACTCCATTGATAATCTAAAGCCTTTAAAGGACTTTCTGATAAATCCAAACCCTAAACCCAAGCCTAGTGTGAGCCCAAGCCCTAATATTCGCCCAGATTCTATTCAAAGGCCTGTGCAAGGATCTAAGCCTCAGCCTGCTTCAAAATTGCCCATAAAAATTATTGAACAATATAAAGGAATGTTTTTTGATTTGAGTGATAAATTTTCACCACCAGAAATGGAAGATCCTGAAGTGAGAAGAAAGAGAAATGAATATCAAGGCAAGATAAAATTAAGTTGGGGAATAAATAATGGAGAAAGTAATTTGCCAGCTGGCAATCAGAACAATTTGATCAATATCAGAGATGATACTTTGGTGTCCCATCATCCACAACTCTTTGAGAGCATAAATCTTACATTGGATACGATTAAACAAGAAGTGGAAAATATTAAACTTCCACATGTCAACGAGATTATCATTAATCTTCAATAAGGGAAGGAGAATACGAAAGTGTTTTGTTTAGAATTAAGAATTTGTGGTGTGGTGATGAGAGAATAGTGTAAATTTTTC
>Ga0182738_1008601_pt1 | contig 10114 bp, 9 predicted proteins | sample eDN5th30CBELigMG_FD_128876 | JGI IMG/M metagenome (GOLD analysis project Ga0182738, IMG submission 128876) | Enriched Miracle-Growth compost microbial communities from Emeryville, California, USA - eDNA 5th pass 30_C BE-Lig MG (version 2)... ... | reverse complement strand
GGATCGAGCGCCCTGCGAAGCGCGGCGTTGGCGTGCAGCGGGACGCCGGAGGCCAGGGGCACGCTCGCGAGTACGTCGATGGGATCGAGCACCGGCACGGAATCATCGCCGTAAACCACCAGCCTCTCGCGCCCCAGCAGGAGCTCGTACGCGATCGCCGCGAGCGCGTACTGGTCGGCGGCGGCATCCGCGGGCGTGTTCTTCTTCACGGTGGGTGCCCGATAGGCACTCGCCCGCAACGCTGCCACATCATCCACGAGCCCGGCCGCCGCGAGCGCCTCGCTCACTCCGAAGTCGGCGACGCGGACCACGCCGTCGGAGAAGAACAGAATGTTGGATGGCGTGAGCCCACCATGTACGAGCCCGCGCTCGTGCGCACGGCCCAGCGCGGCCGCGACTCCGAGTACGATGTTTCGAACGTCCTCCCAGCTCGAACGGACTCCGTTGCGGAGCAGCGCCGCCGCGTCCCCGCCCGCCGCCATCCTGCTCACGTACAGGAAGAAGCCATCGCCGACTGCGAGATGCGTCGGCGCGAGCACCGCGCGGTGTCCCAGCTCGGCCGCGCTGCGCAGCCGCTGATCGAGGCGCTCGACGAGTGCGGCCTCTCGTTCCGTGTCGAACTCGATGACCTTGATCGCCACCTCGCGTCCAAGCTCGCCATCGAACGCGCCGTACACGGTGCAGTGGCGCGTCTTCGCCACCGGCCCGTCCACTCGGAAGCGCTCGCCAAGCACGGCGCGGAACTCCCGCGGCAGCGGATCGGGAGAATCCGGACCACGAAAGACCGGGTCGACGAGGTCGTGAATGGTCACGTCACTCGCCGCTCGAACTCGCCTCGAGCCGCTCCTCCGCGCGCACGTTCCGGCATCATCGCACCAGCGCCACGCGGGTGAGCGGAGTGGCGCGAGTCTGGAAGTCGCCGGGCGACGCCATGGTACTGAAGTATCCACGCACCCGCACCGCGCCGCCTCCCCCTCCACTCCCGCCGCCACCGTAGCCCGTCACTCGCATCACTCCCACGTACTTCACGCGGTACGTGACGGTCCTGCTCCCGCGCCGGCCGTGCTCCTCTCGCGCGCTCCAGAGCACGACCTTCACCTTTGGCTCGCCCAGGCAGGAAAAGAACGTGCTTCCGCCGGTTCCTGTGACGCCGCCATGATCGTTGCAGTACTCCCAGAGCGCCACGCGCGTGTCACGCTGGACCGAGCTGCTCGGCGCCGAATTCTCCCGGATGGCGTCGCCGGCGCTGACGTAGCGACCGGAGCACGACCGGATATTGCCGGAGTAGCTTCCGCCGAAGTCGAGCGCTTCCACACTGCTGATCGCGAACGCGCCGCTGCGACTCTGATCGCCGTACGCTATGGCGTTCACGTCACCGGGCGTCAGGTTCGCGCCGCCGCGTCCCCCGCCGCGCGAAAGGGCATCGGTCAGATCCGTGTACGCTATCGCCCACGGTTTGACGCAGCTCCCATCATCCACGTAGCCGATGGCGGCGGTGGCGCTGGCGGTCAACTGGCGATCGGCCAGGTCGAAGATCCTTCCGAAGGTGAGCGCCGCTCTGTGATGCGTCCTCACCCGCACGGCGTTCACCGGCCTGGAGCTCCAGTCTCCCCGCGCGACGGGAGTGAACGAGCGGGAATCGAAGTTCCAGATCCCCACCTGTACATCACCCGAAGAGACGGCGGGATCGGCGCCGCCAACCTTGTTTGCGCTGGCATAGCCGACCGTGTTGCTCACGAGATCGTCCAGCCGCTGATGCGAGAGCTCCACTGCGCCGCCGAGCGCAGCGGCATCGGCGGAGGCGCGGAGCTGCTCGCGCATGACGTACAACCGCGAGAGATCCACTGCCATGGCGGCGATGCCGATGAGCGCCGATACCATGATGGCGACCAGCACGAGCGTGGCGCCCGCGCGTCTCGCATGCGGCACGGGTGCGCGCGCAGCCGCCGCGAATGCGTCGATACCGCCGTGGGAGCGTGCTCTCATCTGGCGACGTCGCGAAACATGTCCGCCATCTTGATGAGCGCCGGCCCGAGCAGGACTATGAAGAGCGAGGGGAAGATGAACAGCGCCATGGGAAAGAGCATCTTCAGCGGCGCAGTGGCCGCCTTCCGCTCGGCCATCTGCCGCCGCTTCTTGCGCGACGACTCCGCATAGACGCGCAGCACGGTGGCGATGGAAGTCCCCCATTTCTCGCTCTGGATCATGTTGGCAGCCAGCCCGCGGAGCTCATCCACACCGGTGCGCGCCCACAATCCGCGAAGCGCGCGCTCGCGCGTTTCTCCGGCGTTCACGCGACGAGCCACGAGCATCAACTCATCTGCGAGCTCGGGATGCAGCAGCGCCATGTCGCGCGCGACACGCAGAATCGCCGCATCCAGGCTGATCCCCGCCTCCACGCACACCACCAGCAGATCGAGCGAATCCGGAAGCGCGTGACGCATCCGCTCCTGCCGCTGGCGAACCATCCGCGCCACCGCGGCGGGCGGCAGCAACAATGCGAACAGGAGCGCCATCGCTACGAGCATGTAGTACGTGACTTCGTCGTGCCGCGGCACCGTGGCCAGCGCCACGAGCGGCAGCGCGATGGCCGCCGCGATCCGGATGACCGTGTACACGGTGGACGCGGCTGGCGAGTCGAAGCCGGCGCGTACGAGCTGGTCCACGTCGCTGTCGCGCTCCCGCCAGGAACGCGGCGCGTGATCCACGAGCCAGCGCGCGATGTCCTCGCGAAAACCGTGTCGCACGCGCTTGAGCGCCACGAGCTCGCCGCGCATGGTTCCACCCGCGCGCTCGAGCAGTGCCCGGCGCTCGCGATCGCGCAGGAGCGCATGCGCCGCCACGGCCAGAGCGACCACCACCACCACTATCAGCGCACCCAGAAATCCCAGCATTCCTCGAGCCCCCTCCTACACGTCGATACTCCCTATGCGTCGCAGAAGCAGATAACCCACCACCGTCGAGAGGAGACCGTACGCCAGGAGCGTCCTCCCTATCTGTGTCATCCAGAGCGTCTGGAGATAGTCGCGGTTCAGACTGGATATCGCCACGAAGAGCACCGGCGGCATGAGCGCGAGCACCAGCGCCGAGAGCTTCGGCTCGGCCGTGAGCGTCTCTATCTGATTGGAGAGAGCGACGCGCTCGCGCATCAGAGTGGACAGGTTGTTCATGATCTCGGTGAGGTTGCCACCGGTCTCGCGCTGGAGCATCAGCGCGGTCACGAACATCTTCGTGCTGAGCGTGGAGATCCGCCGCTGAAGGTTCAGCAGCGCATCCCTCGTCTCGAGACCGAGACGCTGCTCGTCGTACACCCGCGCGAACTCGGGGCCCAGGGGAGGAGCCAGCTCGTCTCCTATGAACTTCATGGCCGCCTGGAACGAGTACCCCGCCTTCATCGCGTTCACGAGCATGTCTATCGCATCGGGGAGCGCCGCCTCGAATCTGCGGATGCGCTTGCGCTGGCTTCGCCGCATGAAGTAGAACGGGATGAGCGCACCGACCACTCCGGCGGGGAGTACGAGCAGGAGGTCGAGGTACTGCGCGATGAGAATTCCCGTCCATCCACAGACGGCGGTGAGCAGCACGTACTCTCCCACCGACATCCTCGAGCCGGCGCGCTCCAGTTCGCGATCGATCCAGCCGGCCAGCGCACCGCCCTCGAGCCAGCGCTCCAGGAAAGCGAGCTGGCTCGTGTGCGCCTTCTTCAGAATGCTCGCGCGCGATACCACCGTGGGACGCTCCGGCGACAGTCGCTCGCGAAGGGCATCCACGGCCACCAGACGGCGACGGTTGGCAGCGGTGTACGCCGCCACGATCACCAGCACGGTTCCGACGAATACGCCCGCGAGTACCAGTGGAATCATCGTCACCGTCCCGCGAAGAGTCGCGGCGGGAGGAGCACGCCGGCGAGCTGCAGCCGGTCCTGGAACTGCGGGCGCACGCCGGTCGCCTCGAAGTTCCCCACCACCTTCCCCTCCCCCGTCACACCGTGGCGACGGAAGCGGTAGATCTCCTGCAGCGTCACCACCTCGCCCTCCATGGCCGTCACTTCCACGATGCTCGTCACCCGCCGCGTGCCATCGCTGAGCCGCGAGATCTGGATGATGACGTCGAGCGCGGATGCGATCTGCTCGCGGATCGCGCGCATCGGCAGGCTGGTACCGCCGAGGAGTATCATCGTCTCCAGTCGCGCCAGCGCGTCACGCGGGGAGTTCGCGTGGACCGTGGTGAGCGAACCTTCGTGGCCGGTGTTCATGGCCTGGAGCATGTCGAGCGCTTCGGCGGATCGCACCTCGCCGATGATGATCCGGTCGGGCCGCATGCGGAGTGCATTCTTCACCAGGTCGCGCGCCACCACCTCGCCTCGTCCCTCGGAGTTCGGCGGGCGCGTCTCCAGTCGCACCACGTGCTCCTGCTGCAGCCGAAGCTCCGCGGCATCCTCGATGGTTATGACGCGCTCGCTCCCCGGAATGAACGAGCTGAGCGCGTTGAGCAGCGTGGTCTTCCCCGCACCGGTGCCGCCCGAGATCATCATGTTGAGCCGTGCGCTCACGCAGCCGGCCAGCAGGTCGACCATCTCCTGCGTGATGGTGCCGAAGCGAACGAGCTTCTGGATGTTGATGTCGCTGCCGAATCGGCGTATCGAAAGGATCGGCGCGTCCACCGCGAGCGGCGGGATGATCGCGTTCACGCGCGAACCGTCGGGAAGACGGGCGTCCACCATCGGCGACGACTCATCCACCCGGCGTCCCACCCGGCTCACTATCCGATCTATGATCGCGAGAAGGTGCGCCTGGTCCCTGAACGACGTGAGCGCGCGTGACAGCTTGCCGCCGCGCTCCACGTAGATGTCCTTCGGGCCGTTGACGAGGATGTCGGTTACTGATCTGTCGCGAAAGAGCGGCTCGATCGGCCCGAGTCCGATCACCTCGTACACTATCTGATCGGTCACGTCCTCGCGCTCCGCCTGGCTGAGCGGAGTCGAGTCGGCGCGGAGCAGCTCCGCCACCGCCTGACGGATCTGTCGAACTACCGTCGCCTCGTCGGAGATCTGTTCGAGCGCCTCGAGGTCGAGCCGCTCGATGAGCCGCCGATGCAGTTCGAGCTTCAGTTGTTCGACCGGCGTGAGAGCAGGCGGCTCGGCGCGCGTCGGACCGTACATCCCCGACCCCGCGGAGGAGTCGTCGATCTCGCTCACACCATCGAGCGACGCGCCGTTCCGATCGCGTCCATTCAGCCGATCGCGCAGGAAGCCGCTCATCCCTTCCGTCCCCGTCCAAACATCCTGCCGAGTCTCGAGGCGCGGCGGCCACCGCCCGCCGGCTCGTCGATGCCGCCGTTGAGACGTCCGGCGAGCGCGGTATAGCCCTCCGCGAGCTTCGAGTCCGCGTCGTACTCCACTATGGTGACTCCCTTGATGAGCGCCGCCGACGCCGTTCGATAGTCGTTCGGAAGCGTGAACGAGACATCACGCCCGAGCACGCCGGCCGCGTCCGAGAGCGACACGAGATCTCCGGAGTGGAAGCGATTCACCAGGACGTGGAGTCGATCGTCCGCGTATCCCAGGCGGCCGCAGAGCGAGAGCGTACGCTGTGTGCTGCGAAGCGAAGGCACGTCGAGCTGCGTCACGAGCACGATGCGGTCGGCGGCGTCGAGCGCGGCCAGCGCCCGCTCGCCGAGCGTGTGCTCGCAGTCCATCACCGTATAGGCGAAGTTCGCGCGGAGGTGGTCGACTATCTTCGTCACCGCACCTCCGTCGAGCGCCTCGTTGCCGGCCGGATCCTCCGAGGCGGGGAGTACCCACACTCCGCCCGACACGGGCGTCAGCAACGAATGGAGGAACTCGGCGTCGATCCCTTCCGACTTGCCAGCCAGGTCGCCCGTGTCGTACGGCGAGCGCAGGTCGAGCATCACGCGCACGTCGCCGCCGCCGGTGGTGAAATCCACCAGCGCGACACGGCCATCGGGATGCTCCTTCGCCAGAGCGAATGCGAGATTGACGGCTACGGTCGTGCTGCCGACCCCTCCCTTCGCGCTGTAGACCGCGATCGCCGACCCCCTGCGCGCGGCCGATCCGGCGCGCCGCATGAGGCGGTCGACGGCCGCCGACAGTTCGTTGGGATCGGGTGGGTGGATGAGGAACTCGTGCACGCCCGAACGCATCGCGCGCACGATGAGCTCGGGATCGGCGTGCGGTGCAGTGCCGATCACGAACGTGTTTCCCGAACGTCGAGTCTCGCGTTCGACAGCGGCGAGCTCGGCGGCGCTGATCCTCTGCAGCGGGAGGATCACGAGGTCGAAGTGGCCGGCACGGAGCGACTGCGCCGCCTCCGCGCAGTTGCCGACGGATTCGAACGGCGCGAAGCCCTGGCGCTGCAGCACGCTCGCCACCAGCTCCGTCGGCCCGGCCGAATCCGCGACGATCAGCGCACTTCGAGGCATCGTCGTCTCACGGCCGCTGCGAACGCGAGCTGCTGTCGGGCTTCGCCGGTACGTCGTGCGGCCGGAGAAGTTCCGCGGCAGGAGTCGACGAATCCGGCGCGAACTGCAGCACGTCCTGCGGGCGCGGCGACAGCGGATCGATCACCACGGGAGTCACGACCACCACCAGCTCGGTCTCGCTGTTCTGCCAGCGGGTGCTGGAGAAGAGCGTGCCCAGGATCGGAATGCTCGACAGGAGAGGTACGCCGGTGCGGACCTTCTGACGCTCGTCATCCAGAAGCCCCGAGAGTATCAGGCTCTGATCGCGGCGCACATCCACCGTGCTCTCCACGCGCCGCGTGCGGAGCGCCGGAATCTGGAAGCCCTCGAGCGTGATCGCGTTCCCGTAGTCGAGGCTCGAAACCTCCGGCTTGATCTTCAGCTTGATGAGGCTGTCGCTGATTATCTCGCCAGTGAAGGACAGGCGGATACCGAACTCGCGCCACAGGATCGTCACGAGCGGCGTACCGCCCGTGCCCGATGCCTGCGCCACGGGGATGGGGAGCTCGCCGCCGGCGAGGAAGCTGGCCTCCTCGTTGTTGGCCGCCATGAGGTTCGGCTGCGCGAGGATGCGCGCATCGCCCTTCTGCTCCTCGGCGTCCAGCAGCGCGAGGAACTTCGTGGTTCCGAAGTCGCTGAGAACCGTGCCGTATCCGGAGGCCGCCGGAAGCGTCACGGCTCCCGTGGTGTTGTTGATGGCGGCGTCGTTGCGGAACACACCGCTTCCCGCGCGCACGTCGGCGTCGCGATACAGGCCTGAGAGTCCGATGGTACGCAGCAGGTCGCGGCGCACCTCCGCGAAGCGAACCGCGATGATGATCTGCTGGCGATCGGCCGACGAATGCACGGAGATCCGGTAGTGCTTGCGCGGCGCGCCGACCTCCCAGAGAATCACGTCGGTCTCACCCGGCTTCAGCGCGTTGATCACGATGTCGCGTTCGCCGATCACCACCACGTCCGCGACCTCCGGATTGGCCACCGATGCCTTGCTCACCGGAGAAGTGGTCTCGATCGGGTACGATCTGCCGACGGGAAGATCCACGGGCACTACGACGTCGGCCACGTTCTGCGCGACGCGCGGGAGCTGTGCCGGAAGCGACGCCGCCGATGCCAGCTCCAGTAGCAACAGGAGAACGAACGCTGCACCGCGATCGACCTTGCACGAGTGGGTCACCTGGTAGCTCCTGTCGAGGGCGCAGCGAAGCAGCCCGTGGTTGCCGCCCCTCGCATCAGGGCGTTCTGGTGGAATCGGACGCGAACTTCTGCTTCGTCACCTTGTCGCCGTGATAGACCCGAACCTCGAGAGATTCGGGAGGAGTGGGTCGGCGGTACACGGTCTCCGGCGGAGCGGGAGGCGGCACAACGGTGGCGACCGGCACGGGCCGCGGCGCCGGCGCGCGACGCCGAGCGGCCGGCGGCGTTTCCTGGACGTTGCGCGCAGCGGCGGAACGGAGCTGCGCCAGAACGTCAGCCGTGGTCGCGCCGGAAGTGGTGACGGAATCGGGGTCGCCGTAGCCGCGCAGCACGAGCTGGATGCTCCCCTGATGCGTGGCGATCGCCAACCGCTCCGCCTCTTCCGGTGTGACTTCGAGCGCGGCCGTTGTGGCGTTGTTCGAGTTGCCATCGCTCCCGCGCTCCACCTGCGAACCGACGGAGAGCACGCGCATGTTGCTCATGAAGAGCTTCGCTTCCTCCCTCCCGCTCCCATCGGAACTCCTGAGCGTGACCAGCACGTCGACGCGGCTGTTGGGCTGGATGAGACCTCCCAGGCCGACGACGTCGTTGATCTTCACGGCCATCGCGCGCATTCCCGGTGTGATCTTCACTTCGATTCCCGGGCCCACGCCCGGCGGAGCGAGGCGGCCCGCGACGACAGCTTCACCCGTGAAGATCGGCACGCGTGCGACGCGACCTATCAACGAGTCGGTCACGGCGTACGACCCTTCGGGCGCCGTTCCCGCCGGCCACTCTCGCTCTTCGACCGAAAAGCGGCCTATCCGCTCACCTTCGCCGATGTTGCGCGCCGCCACGATCACCGACTGCGTCCGCACCGCGCTGTTGGCCTTCACCTGCTGCAGCACGCGGTAGACGCCGTAGGTGGCCGCGATCGCGACGACCAGGGCCGTGACAAAGACGATGTTGTAACGCCGTTCAGCCATGTAGCACCGCCTTCGAATCGTTGAACACCGGAATGCCGGAAGGTCGCGGTCATTGCCGCGACCCTCCGGCTACGCACCGAACTCCCAGCGGAACGTTGCCGACGCGGAGATCGGGATGGTGGAGAGTCCCAGTACGCCCGCCAGCGGCGTTATGGGTCTGAACGGGAACCGCCGCACCTCGACGGTGATCGACGTGGGGCTGCCGTGCGACGGCGTCGCTCGCACTACCACGTCAGGCGCGATCCCGAGCGGCGCGAGGAATCGCCGCACGCTGTCTCTCACCACCTGCGCGTCGACTACCGGGTACTGCACGGCGGCCAGCCGTGCGCCGTCATGCACCGCTGCGGTGATGCTGTTCTGGGCGCTGAGGGCACGTCCGAAATCGATGATTCCGAACACGAGGAGGAGCAGCACGGGGAGGACGATCGCGAACTCCACGAGCGCCGCTCCCTCTTCCGATCTGCGCAGTCGTCCGATTCGCATCGCCATTTCCTCCGTTCTACCTGAGCGCGTGCGGGAGCCAGGCTCCCGCGCCGAGCCCGATGGCCAGTGCGACGCCGTACGGGAGACGCCGGTCGAGACTCCCCTCCGTCGAACCCGCACTCGTGATTCCGGACGCGCCGGCGGCGACGCGGATCGCGGCGCCATCGTGACCATGCGATTCGCGCTCGCCGACTTCGCGATCCATGCGAGCACTCGCCGCTCGCAAATAGATGATCCACCCGATCGCGAGCGCCCCGCCCGCCAGTGCTGCGTACGCCGATGCACGCAGCGCGGCCATCGGCCCCAGCCACGCTGCACCCGCGGCGAAGAGCTTCACGTCACCCGCTCCGATCATTCCGGCCAGCCACGCGGGGAGCCAGATGACGAGACCGAGCGCGAAACCCGACAGCGAGAGCACGAGTCCATCGACGACTCCGAGACGCGCCACCGCGAACACCGCCCCGAGCAGCGCAGCGCACGCTACGAGCGCATTCGGAATCCGGCGCGTTCGTACATCCCACATCGCCGCAGCGAGGAGAAGGACGCCGAAGCTCCCTGCGGCCGCGACGCCTGCGATCGAGTCGGCGAACATGGCTCCCCTAACTCCCTGCAGCGGTCACACGAGCAGCCGCGTCGGCGAAGAATGCGCTGGCATTCGCGCCGAGCATCCGCAGCGCGACCAGACATGCAAGCGCAATCAGCATCAACATCATGGCGTACTCGATCATCGTTGCCGCATCATCATCGCATAGCAGATCGAGCAGGATACGCGGTGATGCGCGACGAGCATGCCGTTCTCGGCCGATCACGGAGTCGCGGGTCCGATCTCGTTTGCGGCTTCGTTGAACTTCCCTGAAGCGGCCCCACCGAGTGCCCTCACCGCGACGATGCAAACGACGGCAATCAGCGCCAGCATGAGCGCGTACTCGACCATGGTCGCGGCACGCTCGTCCCGCACGAAACGGCGGATGATGAGCCTCGCCTGAAACAGC
>Ga0182738_1008600_pt1 | contig 10115 bp, 8 predicted proteins | sample eDN5th30CBELigMG_FD_128876 | JGI IMG/M metagenome (GOLD analysis project Ga0182738, IMG submission 128876) | Enriched Miracle-Growth compost microbial communities from Emeryville, California, USA - eDNA 5th pass 30_C BE-Lig MG (version 2)... ... | reverse complement strand
GGCGAGCACGACGCGCGCTACCACCCGCAGTTCATGGCGACGCCGGACCACATGTACTTCTATCACAGCGACTTCGCGCCGCTGCCGAACAGCACCCGCTTCAAGGATCCGACATTCGACGAGCTGTTCAACACGAGCCAGACGACGATCGACGAGGATGAGCGACTGGCGACCTTCAACGAGATGGAGAAGTACCTGCTCGAACAGGCGGTCGTCGTGCCCATCATGCACGTCAACTGGATCATCACGTACCAGGACAAGGTCAAGGGCACGAAGTTCCACAACATCATGCCGACCTACAAGCTGATGGATACGTGGATCGGCTAACGGCGGTGGGCCGACGAACGGGGCACCTTCGGCAACGGGCTCTCGTGCCGTGTCAACGATCCTTTGCTGGGGACGCCACGAAAAGAGATTTCTCGACAAGCTCGAAATGACGGGGGAATGAGGGTGTCGCTATGCACACCGCCCCCAGCGTTTCAGGCCCGACGTAGAGTTCGTTCGCATACCGGACGGGGATGGGGAGGCGTCTCCATCCTCGTCCACCCCATCCCGGCGCTTCGTTTTCCTGCCGCCTGACTGAAAGGAGCGTGCATGGCGTTCATCCTGAGACGGCTCCTGGCCACGATTCCTACCCTGTTGGGCGTGCTGATCCTGGTGTTTCTCATCACCCGGCTCACGCCGGGCGATCCGGCGCGACAGATCGCGGGAGCAGAAGCCTCCCAGGAGGAAGTTGCCCGGCTGCACCACCAGCTCGGGCTGGACCGGCCCCTGCCCATCCAGTTCGGCGTCTTCCTGTGGGACGCCGTCCAGGGTGACCTCGGGCGTTCGCTCCTGACGGACCGCCCTGTCTTCGGCGAGCTCGTCTCGCGCTTCCCGACGACGTTCCGCGTCACGACGCTGGCGATGTTGATCGCCCTGGTGGTCGGGTTGCCGCTCGGGGTACTCTCCGCAACGCGCAGGCACTCTGCGATCGATGCGCTGGCGACCATGATCGCCCTGTTCGGTGTGTCGATGCCGCTCTTCTGGACGGCCATCATGGGCATCCTCCTGTTCTCGGTGCGGTTGCAATGGCTGCCGGTGGGCGGGTTATACGGTCCGATCTGGACGATCGAGGGGTTCAAGGCGTACATCCTGCCGTGCGTGACGCTCTCGCTGATCCCGATCGCGCTGATCGCCCGGCTGACTCGATCGTCGATGCTGGAGGTGCTCAACCGCGAATACGTGACGGTCGCGCGCGCCAAGGGACTGGCCGAGCGACGCGTGGTGATCGGCCACGCGCTGCGGAACGCGCTGGCGCCGGTGATCACCTACGTGGGGCTGCAGTACGGCTTCCTGCTGGGCGGGGCCGTTGTGACGGAGACGATCTTCTCGCTGCCCGGTGTCGGGCGGCTGGTCGTCACTTCCATCAGCCAGCGCGATTACCCGATGATCCAGGGCGCGATCCTGATGATTGCCGTGATCTTCGTACTCATCAATCTCCTCATCGACATCGTTTGTGCAAAGCTGGACCCGAGAATCTCTTATGAATGAGCAGATCCGCATGCGTCAGACAACGGGGAAGCCGAAGGTGCTGAGCAGCCGGGCGCACAGTCCACGAGGCGAACAGGCGCTGCGCCTCTGGCGCGCCTTCGCCCGCAACAGGCTGGCGGTGGTCGGCCTGGCGATCGTTGTGCTCTTTATCATCGTCGCCGTGTTCGCACCGTGGCTTGCTCCCTACAATCCGAACAAGCAGGTGCTGCGCGATCAGTTGCAGGCATCGAGCAGCGCCCATTGGCTGGGTACCGACGATGTCGGGCGCGACATCCTGTCGCGGATCATCATCGGCAGCCGCATCTCCCTGCTCGTCGGCCTGATCGCCACGGGTATCGGCGCGGTGCTGGGCACGCTGGCCGGATTGCTTGCCGGCTACTACCGCCGTCTCGACGGCTGGATCATGCGGGGGATGGATATCCTGCTCTCGTTTCCCAGCGTCCTGCTCGCGGTGGCGATCATCGCGATTCTCGGCCCCGGGATCGGCAACGTCATGATCGCGGTTGGCATCAACTCGATCCCGGCGTATGCCCGGCTGGTGCGCTCGACCGTGCTGTCGCTGAAGGGATCCGAGTTCGTGCAGGCCGCGCGGTCGATCGGGACGTCAGAGCGGCGGATCATGGCGCGACACATCCTGCCGAACTGCCTGAGCCCGATCATCGTCTACTCCACCCTGCAGATTGGCGGCGCGATCCTGACGGCGTCGATCCTGTCGTTCCTCGGGTTCGGGGTGCAACCGCCCGATGCCGAATGGGGGCAGATGGTGAATGCCGGACGAGGGTGGCTGCAGCAGGCGCCGCATATCGCCACCTATCCGGGACTGGCCATCTTCTTCGTGGTGATGGGGTTCAACCTGTTCGGAGATGGCTTGCGCGATGTGCTCGATCCGCGAATGCGGTCGACGGGTTAGCGGGTCGGGGAAGCGGCGGCGAGCAAACGCCCCTTCCCCGAGATGGTGATGCGCCGGGGACCGGTCACGCGATGACCTCGCAGGTATCGGGCTGCGCCCGATCGGGAGGACATCCTTCGGCTCCGCTCAGGACAGGCTCCTTGGTCCTCCCCTACGAATGAACGGTGCACCTTATCCGGTTTGTGGGCTAGTTCTTGTCGGCGAGGCGGGTCCAGTTCTCGCTCCGGCCCTCGACCACGTCTCCGGTCGGCTCCTCCGTGGCCTCTTCCTCGCCGAGATCCTCGGGACCCGAGGCAGCACCCGAACGCTCCCGCACGGCCTCGGGTTCCGGCTCCAGCCGGGGATCGATGGCCTTGCCCTCTCGTCCGACGGAGACACCCGCGTCGGAAGCAACGGTACCCTCCGCGACATCGGACAACCTGCTATTGCGAACCGGCGTGACGCTCTCCTCCGGATCAACCGATTGCGTGCCGGAACTCAGGTCGGTGTAGGTGCCGGTGCGGTCATCGACCTCGGTCTCGCTCGACAGCGCGCGCGGCGCGTTGAAGGTACCCGTCATCGGCTCCGTCGATTCGGCGGCGACCTCGGCCGCATCGGCGGTGACGACACCGGGACCCGACGACTGCCCGTCGTCGGCGGGCGGGCTCTCCCACCCCTGTTCCAGGGCGATCTCCCTGGTCACGGTGAGGTAGACGGCGTCGGTGCCGACGTTGGCGATCGCGGCCGCCGGGATGTAGTAGTCGTGCTTGAAGATGAAGCCCTTGCGCACGAGGACATAGGTGCCAGTGGCGTTCTGGACCTCGCCGATCTTCTCGCCATCGCTGGACAGTACATCCATCCCCTCATGGACCGCCCAGTTCTCCGGGGTCTTCTCGTCGCCGTTTTCGCGCGTAGTCATTGGTTGGTACGACCTCCTGATACATCAGCAGAACGAATGCTTCTCGAATCGCACATCGCAGACCGCGAGCCTACGGATTCGGCATCGAGCATGTGCCGGGAAATGAGCACGGCCCGTACGGTGTCACGGGTGTTACGCCGGAGACGCCAACGAGCGAGATTTCTCGACTGCGCTCGATATGACGGCGGAACGCGGCGCAAGGGCACGCAACTTGCCACCGGCATCCATCAAAGCGCTTGGAGGGGATGACGACATGAGCAAACGAACGGTTCCGGACGAACTCGCCACGGTCCACGCGACGGTCCGCCAGGCGATCGTCGACCGGCAACAACTGCTCTTCGTGTATGAGGGGCACCGGCGCGAGGTATGTCCCCACTCGCTTGGTTGGAAGGAGAACCGCCTTGCCTGCTTCGCCTTCCAGTTCGCGGGCGGCAGCCGCACCCCGCTCCCCCCTGACGGGGAATGGCGGTGCTTCCACCTCGACCGGATGACGGAGGTGCACTCCCGCACCGGACCGTGGCGTACCGGGCCAGCGATTCACCTGAACAGCAGCTGTATCGACTACTTCGAGGCCAGTGTGGAATCGGGTTGAGGTCTGTCGCTTTCGGGCGGTGATGACGCGGCTACGGCCGGGTCGAGGGTCGACATGAAGCGGATCCGGACGCGAGCGATCGGTGGCCATCCGAATATCGCCCTGTTGGTTCGGGCCAGCGGGAGTACCCATTCAGCGGAATTTATCCCGTCGCGGTAGCCGTTCAGATAATCGGGAGCCCGTCCTCTGCACAACCCCGGGAGGACATTGCGGCGCGTTCGCCTTGCGAGCGTTTGTGTTGCCGCCGCAAGTCCTCCCCTACGGATAACGGATGAAGGAACGCGGGAACCGAACCGGGGGAATGGGAGGGAGAGGAAGATAGCCTGGTTGAGCCGGGCCGGGGTGGCGCTGGCATCGGCCCTGCTGGGCGGAATGGACACGTTTCCGGAGACGGCGCGAGAACAATGGGGTTCTTGCGCGGCGATGCGGGCGTTGCCCGCGCACGTGAAGAGGGTTCCACCATGTCCGTCATGCCTCTCTCCTCCGCACACGTTACCCGCCGGCATCTGGTTCATTCGGCTGCCGCGTCGCCCGTCCTGCTGGCGCTCGTCGCGAGCGGCGCCGTGGCCGGGGCGCAAGCCTCGACACCACAGGCATCGCCGAATGCGACGCCTGCCAGTACCATTCCCGGTATCGCGAGCACATCGTTCGGAACCGTGGAAGGGCAACCGGTGGAACAACACACTCTCTCGAATGCGAACGGGATCGAGGTCAACATCCTGACGTACGGGGCGATCATCCAGTCGCTGAAAGTGCCTGACCGGGACGGCACGCTCGGGAATATCGTGCTGGGGTTCGACAACATCGATGATTATGTCGCCAAGAGTCCCTATTTCGGCGCGCTGGTCGGGCGCTTTGCCAACCGGATCGCCAAGGGGAAATTCACGCTCGATGGCAAGACCTACTCTTTGCCGATCAACAACGATCCCAACTCACTCCACGGCGGCGACAAGGGGTTTGACAAGCACATCTACAAGGCGGAGCCGTCGAAGGCCGACGATGGCGTCAGCCTCAAGCTGTCGCGGGTCAGTCCCGACGGTGAGGAAGGGTATCCCGGCACGTTGACCTACTCGGTGACGTACACGCTGACCGAGAAGAACGAGCTTCGGCTCGAGTACGAGGCGACGACCGATAAGGACACGGTGATCAATCTCTCCAACCACTCCTATTTCAACCTGGCGGGCGAGGGCTCGGGAACGATCTACGATCACGAGCTGCAGCTCAACGCCTCCCACTATACGCCCACGGACAAGACGGCGATTCCGACCGGCGAGATCGCTCCGGTTGCCGGTACGCCGTTCGACTTCACGACGGCGAAGGCGATCGGGCGGGATATCCGCGACGGCAAGGATCCCCAGATCATCATCGGGCGCGGGTACGACCACAACTGGGTGCTCGACCGTCCGGAGGGCGACACGACATCCCTCCAGTTGGCCGCGCGCGTGACAGATCCGGCATCCGGGCGCGTGCTGGAGATGCACACGACGCAGCCGGGAATCCAATTCTATTCAGGCAACTTCCTCGATGGCACTTTCGCGGGAACCAGTGGCAAGGTGTATCGCCAAGGCGATGCGATCGCGCTGGAAACCCAGCATTTCCCGGATTCGCCCAATCAGCCCAATTTCCCCTCGACCGTCTTGAAGCCGGGAGAGACGTTCACATCGACAACGGTCTGGACGTTCACCACGGAATAGGCGAAGCACGCATGGGGCCTGCGCTACACTGCTCACCATGCTTCAGGTGATCGATGACCGGGAGCGTGCAATCTCCCGGTCATTGGAAAGGTTTGCACTGTGAGCGCAGAGTCATTCCCCGTCGCCGTGCAGGATCCTCGCCGATTTCGCATCGAGGAAGCGTTCGCCAACGGTGTGCCGTACGAGACGTATGCATGGTTCCGGGCACACGATCCGATCCACACCGGCGAGCCGCGTGAGTGGGGCCCGCCGCCGGTCTTTCTCTTCCGCCATCGCGATGTCAACCGCTGGCTGCGCGATCAGCGACTGGGCAAGGAATGGAGCAAGGTGTTTCCACCAGAGACACCTTTGCCCGAGCCAGTCCCCGACAGTTTCCACGCTGTCGCGAACCGCTTCATGCTCTTTCGCGATCCTCCCCTTCACACGCACCTGCGCGGACTTGCCAACATGGCGTTCACGCCACGCCAGGTGAATGCCCTGCGACCCCGCATCAAGGATCTCGCGGCCGACCTCATGCATGACGTGCTCGCCGAACACGGTGATCGCGCTGCCGACCTGATCATGTCGTTCGCCTATCCGCTGCCGACGCTGGTGATCGCGCACATTCTCGGCATTCCGCCTGAGGACTTCCGTCGCTTCCGCCGCTGGGCCGGGGATATCGCGGCGGCCATCGATTTTCCCCTGGAAGGGCTGGAAGCATTCGTGGCCCGGGTCGACGAGACGACCCGCGAGCTCTCCGCCTACCTGCGCTGGATCTTCGCCCAGCGTCGCGAGGAGCCGCAGGACGATCTCATCTCCCGCCTGATTCACGCCGAATCGGACGATGGACAGCTTGATGAGGAAGAGGTCGTCGCGACCTGTATCCTGCTGCTTGTGGCCGGTCACGAGACCACGGTCAACCTGATCGGCAACGGAACGCTCGCGCTGTTGCAGCATCCAGACCAGTGGCAGCGTCTGGTCAGCGATCCCGGTCTCGCCCGCACCGCAACGGAAGAGCTCCTCCGGTTCGACAGCCCGGTCCAGATGACGACGCGGGTGGCGTACGAAGAGATCGATCTTGGCGGCGTGACGATCCCGGCGGGAACCGAGGTTCACTACATGCTGGGCTCGGCAAATCACGACGAGGAGGTCTTCGCCAATCCGGCGAGACTCGATATCACTCGTGACGTCGGCCGGATTATGTCGTTTGGAATGGGCATCCACTTCTGCCTTGGTTCGCCGCTGGCACGGCTGGAAGGGGAGATCGCCTTCGAGACGCTGGCGACCATGACCCCCAACCTCCGGCTGGCGAGCGAGGCGATCACCTGGCGACCGGGGGCCGTGCTCCACGGACTGAAGGACCTGCCGGTGCTCCTGACGGCGTAGACGCGCCCTTTCCTTTTCAGCTGGGCATATGGCGTATGCTCGGGGCACATCAGTCGCGCCGTGCGCGCGGCGCGTCCTCGCTGTTGCGATCCCGACGCCGAGGCCGGCACGGCAACCGACTCCCACGACCATGTGCAAGGGGCACCCCAGCGATGCCGTCATGACATCTCAGACACCGCGCCGGCCGGGCCGGCCACAGTCGATCTCCGACGATGCCATCTTTCGCGCAACGTACCGGGTCATGGCCGAACGTGGCCCGGCCCACCTCACGCTCGCCGCAATTGCAGAGGTTCTGGACCGCTCCGCTCCGGCGCTGCTCAAACGCTTTGGGACCAAGCGCAACCTCCTGCTCGCCTTCGTCAGGTGGTCGGTCGGCAACAACCGCACCCAGTTCGCTGAGGCCCGGCGGACGCATGTCTCGCCGCTCGCCTCGCTGCGGGCATGCCTGCTGATGACCGAATCGCCAGGCGTAGAGATGACGATCGACCCCCGGGGATACGCCAACACGCTCCAGTTCTATTTCCAGGAGGTGACGGACCCCGAGTTCCACGCCATCTGGACGGAGTGGATCCGCGAGTACGAGGAGGCGATCATCGATCTGCTCGCCGACGCCGTGGTCGCGGGAGAACTCGTACCGACCTGCGACGTGGTGCAGGTTGGGCGAACGCTGCACGTCGCCATGTCAGGAGTTGGCATCCTCTGGGCGGGGGACAGCCGGCGTTCGATGGCAGAGCGGCTGCGGGAGGCATTTGATACCGTCATCGCGCCCTTTCTCCCGACATAGGAGTCATCAGCTCCGAACGGCGTCCCCCCCACCCTTCGTTGCCCGACGCCGATCCTCGAAAGTACCCCTTGCGGCCTTGGCGCCTATTAGTTATCCTCCATTCACCAATTGGCCGATCCTGGAGAGTCGTCACGTTGCATCGGGCCAACGTGGATCAACAGGGAGGAACATTGCCCGGACCGGGACTATCCAACGGTACGTGATTGCATACGGTGCTTACATCGAGCAACCAGTGAAAGGAAGACGTGGAAAATGACGAGTTTCAACGGGCAGATCGACCGCCGCAAATTGCTTGGTGCCTCGGCGCTGGCAGCTGCCGCGCTCGCCCTGCCGGGCCGCATGGCACTCGCCGCCCAGCAGGGTGAGGCGACGCCAGCACCGGGTCCGGCGATTCCGCCGGAAGCGACTGACTACGCCAATGACTGGCCGATGGTGCAGGGCGATTATTCCGCCCATCGCAACGCCGCGAACTCGGCGATCAATACGTCCAATGTGAACGAGCTGGACGTCGCCTGGCGGATTCCTCTGAAGGTCTCCAGCGCCTACGGTGCGATCACCGGGCCGCCGCTCGTGCTGGGAGAGACCATCTACTTCCAGGACATGCAGAGCAACGTCTACGCGATCAATCGCGCCGACGGGTCGTTGATCTGGGAGAAGAAGTACGACGCGCCGTCGTATGGTCCCAATGGCATCGCCGTGGGATACGGGATGATCTTCGGAGCGACCGGCACGTTCAAGGAAGCGTTCGCCCTCCGCGCCGACACGGGCGAGGAAGTGTGGCGGGCCAAGCTCACGAACAGCAAGAACGAAAACGTCCTGATGGCGCCGACGCTGTATGACAATACGCTCTACATCAGCACGGCGGCGTCGTATGTCGGCGGCGCCCGAGGCATTCTCTTCGCGCTCGATATCAATGATGGCTCGACGCTCTGGCAGTGGAACGTGGCCACTGACAATCTCTGGGGCAAGGCGCGGGTCAACAGTGGCGCGACGATCTGGTACCCGCCGTCCGTCGACGACGAAGGCAATATCTACTTCGGAACGGGCAACCCGGCGCCGTTCCCCGGCAACAATGGCGAGTCGCGGCCCGGACCGAACCTGTATTCGAGCTCGATGGTCTCGCTGGACACAGTCGAGGGGTCTGTCCGCTGGTACGTCCAGGCTAAGCCGCACGACGTGCTGGACCACGACTTCCAGCAATCACCAGTGCTGGTGGAGACCGAGATCAACGGCCGACCGACGAAACTGGCGATCGGCGCGGGCAAGACCGGGACTGTGATCGCGGTCGATGCTGACACCGGGCGCGTGGTCTGGGAGATCAAGGTCGGCGAGCACAACGAGTATGGTGACGGCGCGCCGTTGCCGGCGACACCGGTGACCGTGCTGCCTGGCACTTACGGTGGCGTGGAATCGCCGATGGCGTTTGCCAATGACACCCTCTTTGTTCCAGTACTGAATCTCGCATCGAAGTTCTCGGAGACGGAATGGGACGTGCCGACGGCGCTCGCGGACGCTACCGGTGAGCTGCTGGCGATCGATGTCACGAACGGCTCGACGAAATGGGCGGCCAAGCTCGAGACCTTCACCTCGGCCGCGGCGACGGTGGCCGGCGATGTCGTCTTCACCGGCGGCCTCGACGGGGTGGTGCACGCGTATGACGTGGAAACGGGCGATGAGGTCTGGACCTACCAGGCACCCGCGGGACTCAATGCCCCGCTCGTGATCGCGGGCGACATGCTGTTCATCGGCGCGGGCAGCCCGTACTACGTCAACAGCGACAATCCGCCGACGCCGGAGCTGCAGCTCGTCGCGCTGAAGCTGGGCGGCAACGCATCGGGAACGCCGGCGGTGCTGCCGTCGCTGCCCTCCGGAAGGTAGCCCCTATCATTCACGAGATTCGGACATCTCGCGCCCCGGGGGGAGCGGCCACAAGGGCCGCGTCTACGGAGAGAATCCTCCTTCACGAATAATCTGGGCAAGAGCAGTTCGGAGTCGTTACCGCGGGAGTCGGCCGCATAGATGGATAACCCGTAGGAGAGAGTTTGTCTCTCTCTTACTGCAAGGCCCATCCCCTCGTCTCGCTGTACCGGGACGCGGATCGCAAAAACACGACACCGCCCGCGACAGGTATTCTGTCGCGGGCGGTGCCGTGTTGCGGGGTTTGCGGATGAGATCAGGAGGCGATGACGCCATCCTCATCGACGTCCATGCCCTCGTTGCCGTCGAAGGCGAGGCGCGAGGAGAGCTCGGGCGATCCCGCCTTGATCCGGTTGCGGATATCCTCCAGCACCTCCGGATTCGTCTTCAGGTAGGTCTTGGCGTTCTCACGACCCTGACCG
>Ga0182738_1008598_pt1 | contig 10115 bp, 10 predicted proteins | sample eDN5th30CBELigMG_FD_128876 | JGI IMG/M metagenome (GOLD analysis project Ga0182738, IMG submission 128876) | Enriched Miracle-Growth compost microbial communities from Emeryville, California, USA - eDNA 5th pass 30_C BE-Lig MG (version 2)... ... | reverse complement strand
ATTTTTCCTTCGTCTAAGCAGCCTAAAATATAGAAAGAAAACGATATTTTAGGCTGCTTTTTTACAGTATAAAAACCATAAGTTTTCTGCTTTGACGCTAGAACATTACCTTCCATACTAAAAAGGTGTTTAAATAAATATACGAACTAGGGAATTCCCCCCTAATTGAGTATCTTATTTAAACACCATTTACTACAGTGACATATTCTTAATGGGAACCTTCTTCATGAGTAGGTTCATTTGGAATAAGGGCTGATAGAATGAAAACTACTACGGAAAAGACAGCTGTTAGAATCATTCCCATTGAAAAGTCAAAAGGAACCCCATTCATTGAACCAACAACATAAACTAACATTTGAGCAAGTAAAAATGTCCAAAAAATTGTCATTATGTAACGCAACCGAAATCACCTCTTTATAGCTTGCTAATCATACTCATCTTACCACATAGTAGATAAATAATAAATGTGAATGATATAGCTTTCTTAAATTCTTCACTTTTTCATCATATAAATAGTCTTCCCATATATGCAATGATTATTTTTCAGGGAGGAGAGATGAGATAAATCAATGTCATTTGGTCGTGTAACTCCGCATTTCTTCTTGGAATATAGGCAAACTCCCTTACATTTTAATAAAAGAGACATACATTATTAAAAGGAAAATGCTAAAAAGGAGTTTTTAAGATGGAGAACCGGAACTTCCAGTTAGATACCGAATGGAACATGATACATTATCCTCATCGACCTAATGGTTTCGGTATCTTAATTATTGGAGACGAAAGGAATTTTGTTACAGATACAAATAGTTTTTGGAACCAAAATGAGGGAAAGAGAACCTTAATTGAATCATTGCTGGATAATGGCTATACCATTTTTTATTCCAATTTATATGGGAAAAATTGGGGTAGTGAAAAAGCTTTGCAGATGGCAAAAAGACTATATGAACATATTATTCGTACAGAGATACTGAATCACAGAATTCATATTATTGCAGAAGGTATGGGTGCCTTAACAGCTATTCGCTTAATGATGGAAATGAAGGATAATATTCGATCTGTTGTTCTGTTAAACCCTATTCTATCTTTAAAGGAGCATTTAGAAAGGGAAAAAGAGCATAAGTTTTTTATTAAGAAGTTAACCAATGAAATCAGTATTGCTTTTAATACAAATAAGCATGAATTAATGGAGTTATTAAAGGATAAAAAGGAGTACCAGCTAGAGGAGGCTGATACACCGACAAAAATCATTCAAATCCTCCACAATGGTAGGTCCTATTATCAATCCCATGCATTAAAAAAAGCTTCTGCTATTTGGGAAGAAAAAAGTTTGCCGATTTTTGTCTCCTATGTTCTACCAGAAAAACGAAGTGCAATGCCGAAACAAATTGCTTCTTTTTTTAGAAAGTATGAAAAAAAACTTTAGAAGAAAAGATGTTGTTCAATGAGCATATGTTAAACGAACAACATCTTTCGCTTTTCTTTCATGAAACTAAGTAATCCTGTGTATGATTTTTGACGTACGGTACCTAAAGTACTTCGAAATATTTACCTTTTTACATGCATATGAATACATTAAGTAATTATTTATGGGAGGCTTTTTAATGAAGAAGGCAGTAGTATTCGGTGCATATCAATTCCTCGGTTTTCATATATGTGGAGCACTATTAGAAGAGGGAGAGGAGATAATAGGTGTATCTTTCCCGCACATAAATGTAGCTGATATAGAAGATAAAAGAATGGAAATAGGCAGAAATGCAAATTTTAGTGAAATAAGCTGGGATCAACTTGGAACTATAATCCAAGATGCAAGCATTGACCATCTTTTTTTTGACCTATATACAATAGAAAGCCTACAATCCTTGTATAGAACAATGAAAAGGCAAATTTTTGACTGTAGTGTTAAAGAATTGCTTTTTAATAAAAAACTTGTTTTCTTAGTAAATATTATGGCAATAGAAAAAGAAAGAGAATTACTTTCTTCCATTAGAGAGGACCTTGGAGGCTATATGATTCAGATGATACATATGCCCACATTATATGGGCCATGGCAGCCAAGCGATTTTTTGTTTCAGCAGCTAGTAGAAGGAAATGAAAAGGATGCTATTCGCATAGGTTTACGAGAATATCCTACAGATGCGATTTATATCGAAGATGCTGTATCGGAAGTAGTAAAACAGACAAATAAAGGACAAAATAAGGATATTCTATTAAAAAGTAATGTAATAAACCATTGGCAAAGATGCTTAGAACATTTAAAATGGAATGTACCTAAAAGCGTTCATAAAGATATAGAAAATTTAAAAGGATTAGAAGAGATAATAGTAATAAATAAACGCAGTATTTCAGAGAACTTAGATAAACAGAAAAAGCACCATTTATTATATAGAATTTAATAGTGTTATAGGAGTAATAATAATGAAAAAAGCATTAATGAACATCCGAAATAAAATAATTAGAGGAAAGATTATCATTATCCTTCCTCTAATTATGTGTGTTCTTTTTCTTTTCCTTTTTTTTAATGGATCGATTGCTAAAAAAGGAAAGGTTGAAAAAGTAGGGCTTCTAGTCAGTGGTACAGTAAGTGATCAAGTTTGGGGTACAAAAGGATATAAGGGACTGTTAAATATTCATACTAAACTTGGTGTGGATGTTTTTTATAAAGAGTCAATTGATTCTTATACCATAACAGAAAGGGCAGTAAAGGAATTTAAAGCGAAAGGTGTCAATTTGATTTTTGGACATGGTGGTGATTTTGTCCAATATTTTAATATCCTTTCCTCTAAGTATCCTTCCATTCATTTTGTCAGTATAAATGGGAGAGAGCCTGCGACAAAAGATAATACAACCAATATTAAGTTTGAAAATTATCCAATGGGCTTCTTTGGTGGAATGGTAGCTGGACAGATGACAAAAACAAATACTATTGGTGTAATTGGTGCCTATGAATGGCAAGAAGAAGTTAATGGATTTAAAGATGGAGTCAAATATGTCAACAAAAATGCAAAAGTCATAAAAGAATTTGTGAATGATTGGGATAATCGAGAAAAGGCAATGAACATATTAAATGATCAAATCAGTAAGAATGTGGATATTGTTTATCCAGTAGGAGATGGCTTTAATGTAGAAATAGTAGAAAGCATTAAAGAAAAAGGTCTACACGTAGTTGGTTATATTTCTGATCAAGCGAATTTAGGAAAGTACACAGTGCTAACAAGCACGGTTCAAGATATTCCTAAACTTTATGAACAAATTGCCACTGAATTTGATGAAGGGGAACTTCACTCCGGTACTCAAATCTGTGGAATTAGAGAGGGTACCATATATTTAGGGAAATTCAGTCCAAGTATTGATCAAGATATTGTTGAATCCATACAGAAGGATTTAAATCGGTATAAGAAGACTGGAAAGCTGCCAAATGAGGAATAAAAGGAAAAGGATTCCAATAATGTCATGATGGTATTTCTTTTTATTTTAGGAAAGCCTTGTCCTTTAGTGAGAAAAAGAATAAGTATATGATGACCTGACACGACGTAAATAATTTTTAATGTATTGCAAGAAGATAAAATAGAATCAAAAATGGGAATGGACTAACAAGTAATCAATTCATACTAAGTTAATCCATCCATTTTTTTACGAAAGGGGTTATTTTTTTGAATATAGGCTTTAAATCATTCGCTGATGTCATAAACATATCGACATTCTTCATAAGGAGTTCAAGGTCTATTTGATTTATAAAGTTTGCAACAGCATCAAAATTTGCATTTTCCTCCTTTTCCTCTACCTGATTGGATTGCCTATTACTTCTACCAAGAATCCAATCATCTCCTTTAACTCCTCTTGAAATGGAAGGCTCCTCATCCATTCGTTGAGAATGTTCTGGTGACTCCTTTTTTCTTATGGAACGACTGTTTGTACCAAACATAAATAGAGAAAAGTGATCCATTTCTGTTTTTTCATCTGCTATAACATCCTTTTGATCTTTCTCATCAGATAGTTCCTCTTTATAATCGTCCACATTTCTTCCTCCTATAATACATTCTAAATTATGCTCTTAATATGTTATGAAAAACATCGGTAAATGCTTAGACCAATGTAATAGAAAACAAAATATGTTGCAAAAGAGAGGAGGAATTTGATAAAATTAGTACCAAGTCATAATAATTGATAATAATATATTAATGTAATACTGTAATTTTCTCCTATTTAGACCATATTGAACAAATTAGGGTAAACTAAGAGAAAAGAACATCCTTATTTTGTTTATAGATCACTGAGGGATGAATACATGACAATTTTTTAAATGAGGATAAGGAATAACTGCATTAAAACAAATAAGAGAGAGATACCGGGTAACCGGTGAATATAAAGGAGCTGAAAGCTTTGGGTACAGGAATAATTGGTATTGGCCGTGAACTTCCAGAAAAAATTTTAACAAACTTTGATTTAGAGAAAATGGTTGATACAAATGATGAATGGATAAGAACGAGAACTGGCATAGAAGAACGAAGAATAGCGGACGACAATACAGATACATCGGATATTGCATTAGCAGCAGCAAAGAAAGCAATTGCTGATGCTGGCATTCATCCAGAAGATATTGATATGATAATGGTCGCAACAGTTACACCTGATCAGTCATTTCCATCTGTTGCATGTATGATTCAAGAAAAACTAGGTGCAAAAAAGGCTGCAGCAATGGATTTAAGTGCGGCATGTGCAGGATTTATGTATGGTATGGTGACAGCAAAGCAATTTATTGATACAGGGGTTTATAAATATGTACTGGTTGTTGGCGTAGAGAAGCTTTCTAAAATTACAAATTGGGAAGATCGTAATACAGCTGTACTCTTTGGGGATGGAGCTGGAGCTGCTGTACTAGGTAAAGTTTCAGATGGAAGAGGGATTCTTTCATTCGAATTAGGAGCAGATGGTTCTGGTGGGAAACATCTTTATTTAGATGATGAAGACTATATTTACATGAATGGTAGAGAAGTCTTTAAATTTGCGGTTCGTCAAATGGGCGAAAGCAGTGAAAATGTGTTGGGAAAAGCAGGATTGTCCAAGGAAGATGTAGATTTCCTTATTCCGCATCAAGCGAACATTCGCATCATGGAAGCGTCAAGACAAAGATTGGATTTACCAGAAGAGAAGTTATCCAAAACAGTTCATAAATATGGAAATACAAGTGCGGCATCTATTCCCATTTCCTTAGTGGAAGAATTAGAAGCAGGTAAAATTAAAGAGGATGATGTCCTTGTAATGGTCGGTTTCGGTGGAGGCTTGACTTGGGGTGCAATTGCTATGCGTTGGGGAAGATAAAAGATTCCTTGATTTGTAAAAAGAAAACTAGCAGATTTATGTTGATAAATATAGCAAAAAGGAGAATAGGACATGAGTACGAATAGAAGAGTAGTTGTTACTGGTATTGGAGCTGTAACGCCACTTGGTAATGATGCAGTAACTACATGGGATAATATTATAGCTGGAGTTTCGGGAATTGGACCACTCACAAGAATTAATGCTGATGAATATCCCGCAAAGGTAGCAGCAGAAGTGAAGGATTTCAATCCGGAAGATTTTATGGAAAAAAAAGATGCTAGAAAAATGGATCGTTTTACACAATATGCGGTTGCAGCATCCTTAATGGCTGTAAAAGATGCTAATTTACAAATAACAGATGATAATGCTCCTCGTATTGGCGTGTGGATTGGTTCCGGGATTGGCGGAATGGAAACGTTCGAAAATCAATATGAAATGTTCCAAAAAAGAGGCTATAAACGAGTAAGTCCTTTCTTTGTACCGATGTTAATTCCAGATATGGCATCTGGACAAGTTTCGATAACATTAGGTGCAAGAGGAGTGAATTCTTGTACTGTTACTGCATGTGCAACGGGAACAAACTCTATTGGAGACGCATTTAAAGTTATTCAGCGTGGAGATGCTGATGCGATGATTACTGGTGGAGCAGAGGCGCCGATTACAAAGATGTCCGTAGCTGGTTTCTGCGCAAATACCGCTTTATCCTTTAATCCAGATCCTAAAACAGCAAGTAGACCATTCGATGCGAATCGTGATGGATTTGTAATTGGTGAAGGTGCAGGAATTGTGGTGCTAGAAGAATTGGAGCATGCTTTAGCAAGAGGTGCTAACATTTATGCAGAAATAGTAGGATATGGGTCCACAGGAGATGCTTATCATATTACTTCCCCTGCACCCGGAGGAGAAGGTGGAGCAAGAGCCATGAAAATGGCAATTAATGATGCCGGACTTGCACCAGAAGATGTTTCTTATATTAACGCACATGGAACAAGCACAGCATATAATGATAAATTTGAAACAATGGCTGTTAAAGAAGTCTTTGGAGAGTATGCTTATAAAGTCCCAATGAGCTCAACAAAATCCATGACTGGTCATTTGCTTGGAGCAGCAGGTGGAGTCGAAGCTATTTTTAGCGTCTTGGCGATTAGAGACAGCATTCTTCCACCAACAATTAATTTTGAAACAGCAGATCCAGATTGTGATTTAGATTATGTAATTAATTCCCATAGAAAGCAAGAAGTAAATGTAGCAATGAGTAATTCCCTAGGCTTCGGCGGCCATAACGCTACTATTGTATTTAAAAAATATCAATAAATACTTCGCTTATTTATGTAATTAATTCAAGGATTGTTGAAAAGCTCCTACTAATAAAATAGTCATGTATTAAAACTGCTAGGATTCATTAACAACTTGAATCTTAGCAGTTTTTTTATTGCAAAAATGAAACCAATCCAATCTTTATTTATAATTATTTTAAATTAATATTGACTATTATTATAAAGTGTATATAATTAAAATTATAATTCTACTATTTAAGGTATAAATTCGGAAATCATTAATGTTTGAAAGAAAACGCTTTCTTCGATGGTGAACTTACTATTTAAGGAGATAATACGTAGAAAGGAAGAATTCTATGCTTAGTATAGAAAAGGCTAAAAACCTATTGAAAGAAAAAAATATTCGTCTTACACCACAGAGACTTGAATTAATTAATATTCTATCTAAAGACAATAAGCATTGGACAGTAGATGAAATTTATCATGTCCTAAATGAGAATATGCCTTCGGTAAGTATTACTACTGTTTATAATAACATCCATTTATTTATAGAATTAGAGCTATTGAAAGAGATACAATTTGGCGAAGGATTAAGTAAATATGAATGGAAAAAAGAAGAACATTATCATATTGTCTGCAGCGATTGCGGTGAAATAGTGGATATTTGGTATCCTACATTAAGGGAGGTAGAATCATTTGCGAAATCCATATCTAAATTCAATATCAGCTCCCATAGTCTCCAATTTTACGGAACCTGTGAACAATGTTCAAAAGGCTAAGCGAAAAAGCGAGTTCATTTGTTTAGAGTGTAAACAGCCAATCAAAAAATTAAAACACTCCATTATTTGTGGATGCGGAAGTAGAATCATGAAAGAAACACATAGATAATTTATATAGAGGATGGGACATAAGCATCTCAACTAACAATAAACACGAACTATAATGTGATTAATCCGCATAAATGTTCGCGTTTATTTTTTTAGAAAAAGGTTTAAAAAACGAAGTGTAATGGAGCGGAGGACGTTCGACTCCTGCGGGAAGTGGAGGAAAGGCTGAGACCCCGCAGCGCAGCGAGGAGGCTCAGCTTCCTCCCCGCGGAAAGCGAGCGTCTGTAGCGCAATGGAACGACTTAGTTTTTATACTTGACTATATTTAAAAAACATAGATAACCATCATGAGAAAGTAGCTTTATTTAAGAGCTAAATTAGAGATTGTTCGTCTTTAAAGATTAGTTATTTAGTTTTGTCCAAGCCCCTATTTTCAATAATAGAGATTAGTTGCATTGGAACGCCATCAATTCACAATTCATATACTGATTAAATGAACAGAATAAAATGAAATAGAGGGGAAATATTGGTGGGGATAATCAATACAAAGAAATGGCTCGAGGAACATTTTTATGAGCCGACTTCTATATGTGAAAACATGAAAGCTTCCTTTGATGGAGACGACTCTCATAATATTTATCGTTATTTAAATGGATTTGGAATGTATAAACCATCAAGGCGTTCCAAACAAACTTTTGAGAAGATGAAAGAATTAGAAACCTGGAATAAAGTAGAGAGGTTTTATAAAAAGTATAAGAAAAAATGGGATGGACCCGATGTACCTATTTATCTTTTTCCTTTTCAGATGACATGGAGAGGGGATGAAAACAAATCAGGTGTATCATTTCCTAATCAGCTATTTTTATTTGTTGGGGAAGTAACGGACGATAAAGAATTAGAGGCTCTTTTTATTCACGAATATCATCATGTTTGTCGCATGCATTGTCTGAAAAAACCAATAGAGGATTATACCTTATTAGATTCTATCATCATGGAAGGATTAGCAGAGTTTGCTGTTAAAGAAAACTGTGGGAAGGCATATAATGCAAGCTGGTGCCACCTGTATGAGGAAGAAGAGGTTAAGCAATTTTGGGAGAAGGAGCTAAAGGAACATTTAGATGTAAAAAAAACAGAGACGAAACATGATCAACTCTTGTATGGACATGGACGCTATCCACGCATGATTGGGTACAATACAGGATTTCATCTTGTCAATTCCTATTTTCAAAAGAAAAAACAAACAGCAAAGATGCAGTTTACGATAAAAAGTGAAGCCTTTTTATAAATAAATGTCTATTGAAAAACTAAAAGCCAACCAATCACAATTCCGTATGATTGGTTGGCTTTTTCTAGGTTTAAGTACTTATGTCTTAGCCTTATTTCCTTTCTATTAGAATAATTTAACTGGATAAATAGTTAGCAAAAGGGGCTGAAAACGAAATAAAAAAGACATGAAAGGAAAGTTTGTACATATTATGATAATAGGTTCAATAAGAAAATATCTTCTGCTTATCTTTCGTCTTAGTAATTATAGAAAAAGAGAAATACGTAGCAAACTGAATACATGAAAGATAGATATTTTTCATATCAGATAGAGAATTATAAAATAATCCTTTGAAAATAGGAATAAATTTACTACGCTCTGCCAATACTTATGGACAAACAGTTGTTGAAGTGAGGGATAAAATATGCAGTATCTTCATGATGTTTGGGTAAATTGGTTTGAAGGAGAAGAAAACGGATATAATGTTTGTCACTTTCATGAATGGAGAAAAGATGATGGTGTTGAATTATTAGATCAAGTTCCGCTAGTAAAAGTAGACTCTTGTTTATTCAATTACATAGAAAACGATTTGGCGGAACTACCACGACAATTATTAGAAGAAATTTATCAAAAAGCATATCTACGAAAAAATCATGAACGAATTCAATTAGATTATTGTTTTGTAGTTTCTGATGGAATTGGACTTTTAGTAGTAGATACAATTGGATATTCTGTTCCGATTAGGAAAAGTCGAATGATACCTAGACAAGAACAATTGGCCTATGAATTGCTTGAAAATCAAGAAACGATTCATTATAACTTTCAAAACAATGAAGAAAAGAAAGAATTCCATATTTTATCACCTGAACCTCATGTGATGAATGGATTAACAAGAAAAGAAAGACAATTAAAGCAATTATTGTTTATGGCGTTAGATCAACTGTATTCTTCTGAAAATGTTGCAGAGGTTCGTTATTGGTACACAGAATGGAGTCCAGAACGTTATTTTGAGATTCAGCACTTGGATTTTGAGAATGCATGGAAGGAACTATATGAATGTACAAAGTATGGTTGGTCTAAAAAGCATGAGCATTTTTGTGAGAATATTATAAAAGGTCAGCCGTTTTTTGAAAAGCTATGGGAAATGGAGCATGGTCCGAAGGTAAACTAAGCGTTTTCAGTGGGGAAATTACTATATAAAATGGGGATTTATGAAAATCTCCAGTTTGCATAAGTATAAAGGCTGGGACATAAGTATTTCAACTAATAAAAAAAACGAACAATCTCGATATGCATAATTGTTCGTTTTTTTATTTTGGGAAGAAGCTCGCAGTCTGAATACACGTCGCTTTCCATGGGCTAGTCTTAAGATTCCTCCCCGGCGCCTCGAGTGTCTTCCGCTTCATTCCTCTTCGTTTTTAAAGATTT
>Ga0182738_1008597_pt1 | contig 10116 bp, 6 predicted proteins | sample eDN5th30CBELigMG_FD_128876 | JGI IMG/M metagenome (GOLD analysis project Ga0182738, IMG submission 128876) | Enriched Miracle-Growth compost microbial communities from Emeryville, California, USA - eDNA 5th pass 30_C BE-Lig MG (version 2)... ... | reverse complement strand
GAAGAAGGCGCCGACCACTCCACTCAACCCCCAGGAGAATGCGACACTTCTGGCCTATTATCTCGACCACGTCTGTGCGACGACCAAGGGGGAGTTGGCCCCCTTGGCCGATCAGATCAAGAAGTGGACCGGCGAGCGGGCCACTCTTGAAGATCAGGTGATCGCCACGTATATCATGCGCGACCTGGATCAACCGCGCGAGGCGTTCGTCGCCCTCCGCGGTCAGTATGACAAGCCGGGGAGCAAGGTTGAGCCCGGGACGCCCGCCGTCCTTCCCCTCATGACCCGAAGCAAGGCAGGGGGGCGGGCCACCCGGCTTGACCTGGCCAGGTGGTTAGTCTCGCCCCAGCATCCCCTCACCGCGCGGGTGACCGTCAACCGGCTCTGGCAACAGATGTTCGGGATGGGACTCGTGAAGACCGCCTCCGACTTCGGCCTTCAAGGCGAAGCGCCCAGTCACCCCGAGCTACTCGATTGGCTCGCGGTCTCATTTCAGGAGAGTGGCTGGGACGTGAAGGCCTTGCTTCGCCTGATGGTCACCTCCAACGCGTTCCGCCAGTCGTCGCGCGTGACGCCCGAGCTGCTCAAACGCGACCCGGAGAACCGCCTTTACGCCCGAGGTCCTCGGTTTCGGCTCGACGCCGAGCAGATTCGCGATAACGCCCTGTTCGTCTCGGGCCTCATCAACCTGGAGATGGGAGGGCGTGGAGTTAAGCCGTACCAGCCGCCGAATATCTGGGAGCCGGTCGCTTATACCGGGTCGAACACCCGGTCGTACCAGGCGGACCAGGGGGGGGCACTCTATCGCCGAAGCCTTTATACGTTCCTGAAGCGGACCGCCCCTCCGCCGTTCATGGCCAACTTCGACGCCCCGAATCGCGAGGCGACCTGCACCGTGAGAGAGCGGACCAACACCCCGCTTCAGGCCCTCCAACTGATGAACGACACGCAGCATGTCGAAGCCGCGCGTGCGCTCGCGGAGTCCATGATCGCGGAAGGGGGATCGACCGCGGAAGGGCGCATCGCTTTCGGCTTCCGCAAGGTGCTCGCTCGGAGACCCGACTCAACCGAGCAGACCTTGCTTCAGGACCAGTTCCTCAAGCACCTGGCCCGGTTCGTCCGTGACCCCAAGGCCGCGAGCCAGCTCATCCACGTCGGCGAGTCGCGGCTCCGTGGTGGCGAACGCCCGGGAGGCGAAGCTGAGCTCGCCGCGTTGACCCTGGTTGCCAATACCATCCTCAACCTGGATGAGACGGTCACCCGGAACTGACACATGACCAGGGGAAGGGCCATCACCTCGCGATGGCCTGCCCCTGGCGAAGCGGCTTGATCGCTCATCATTCGATGGTTCAAAGATCCAAAAGGAACCAAGACGTATGAACCCGTTCTTCGCGATGCAGGAACAGCAGAATCGTCGCCAGTTCTTTGGAGACGTCGGACTTCGCGCGGGGAGTGTGGCCCTGGGGTTGCTCATGGGAGGAGCCTCGAAAGGGTCGGCCGCCTCTTCCGCTTCCTCGAACGCTTGCCCACGCATCCAGCCGGCAAGGGAAGGGCTCCCTCACTTCCCTCCCAAGGCCAAGTCGCTCATCTATCTGCATATGAACGGTGGGCCGTCGCAACTTGACCTCTGGGACTACAAGCCTCAGCTTCAGAACTATTTCGAAGCCGAGCTCCCCGACAGCGTGCGACAAGGCCAGCGCATCACGACCATGACCAGCGGCCAGGCCCGGTTCCCGGTCGCCCCTTCAAAGTTCGCCTTCCGACGCGCCGGGCAGAGTGGAACCTGGATCAGCGAGCTCCTTCCGCACACCGCTCGGATCGTCGATGACCTCGCCCTGATCAAGTCGGTTCACACCAACGCCATCAACCACGACCCCGCCTGCACGTTCGTGATGACCGGCAGCGAAATTCCGGGGAAGGCAAGCGTCGGTTCCTGGATCTCCTACGGCCTGGGAAGCGAAAGCAACGACCTTCCTTCCTTCGTCGTCTTCACCCCCACCTTTCCCAAGACCGGGAATGGCCAGGCCCTGTTTACCCGGATGTGGAGCAGCGGGTTCCTTCCCACCAGCCACAACGGCGTCGCCCTGCGCGGGAGTGGCGACCCGGTCCTCTATCTGCAGAATCCTCCGGGCGTCTCCCGCGACGACCGCCGCGCGATGCTCGATGCGCTCGGCCAGTTGAACCAGCGGCAGCTCGAGCGGTTCGGCGATCCCGAGACTCGGACCCGCATCGCCCAGTACGAGATGGCCTTCCGGATGCAGTCGAGCGTCCCCGACCTGGTCGACCTGGCCGGTGAACCTCGCCACATCCTGGACCTGTACGGGCCGAACGTCCAGACCCCCGGCACCTTCGCCCATAGCGCCCTGATGGCCCGCCGACTCGTCGAGCGTGGAGTGCGCGTCGTGCAGATTCTCCACCGAGGATGGGACCAGCACGCGGTACTTCCCACCGCCCTGGCCAACCAATGCCTCGATACCGACCAGGCGACCGCGGCGTTGGTGCTCGACCTCAAGCAACGTGGCTTGCTCGAGGATACCCTGGTGGTCTGGGGGGGCGAGTTCGGTAGGACCGTCTATTCGCAAGGGGTGCTCACCAAAACCAACTACGGCCGAGACCACCACCCACGCAACTTCTGCATGTGGATGGCCGGCGGTGGAGTCAAGGGGGGCGTCGTCCTGGGCGAAACCGACGACTTCAGTTACAACGTGGTGGCCGACCCCGTGCACGTCAACGACCTGAACGCCACGATCCTCCACTGCCTGGGAATCGACCACGAGCGCTTCACGTTCAAGTTCCAGGGGCTTGATCAGAAGCTCACCGGCGTGGAGCCTGCCCACGTCGTAACGAAAGTTCTCGCCTGAACATTAGCTTAAACCTCTGTTGACACTCGAACCGAAACGCGGTGATGGAATCGAATCGGCTCCGAACCGATTCCGCCGCGTTCCCTCCTCTTGCCGATTCCGCCGGTCAGTTGGTTGTGGCGTGGAGACCGTCGCACCATAATCGTGCGGCGGGCCTTTGGGCCGGTAGGTCTGTCGAATCGACGGCAAGGTGCTTCTCGGCAATGGTTCAGCGAGGGGATCGGGAATGAGTCTTCAGGTGGTCGCGATCGTGCTGGCGCTGGGGCTCTTGATGGTTCTGGCCTATCGAGGTCTCCCGGTGATCCTTTTCGCCCCCGTCTGCGCCTTGCTGGCCGCTGGACTCTCGGGCCGGATGTTGCTGCCCACTTATACGGACACGTTCATGAAGTCGGCCTCCGACTACATTCGAGCGTTCTTTCCGCTCTTCCTGATGGGGGCGGTCTTCGGCAAGTTGATGGAGGCCAACGGCTCGGCGGCGTCGATCGCGGGGACGATCGCTCGGGTCTTGGGGCCGCGCCGAGCGATCCTGGCCGTGGTCTTGGCGTGCGCGGTGCTGACTTACGGGGGTGTCTCGCTGTTCGTGGTGGCCTTCGCGGTCTATCCGTTCGCCTCGGCCCTGTTTCGCGAGGCCGATATTCCCAAGCGGTTGATTCCCGGAACCATCGCCCTGGGGGCGTTTACCCTGACGATGGATGCCTTGCCGGGCTCGCCCCAGATTCAGAACCTCATTCCAACCCGGTTCTTCGGGACCGACGCCTACGCCGCTCCCCTTCTGGGGATCATCGGCGGCCTGATGGTGCTTCTGGGCGGTCTCTTTTGGCTCAACAGGCGCAGGGCCCAGGCGGCGTCGGCCGGAGAGGGCTATGGCTCCGGGCATCGCAACGAGCCGGAGTTGAACGAGGATGAGACGCGCCCTCATCCCGCCCTGGCTTCCCTCCCGTTGCTCCTGGTGCTGCTGACGAACTTCGTGCTGAGCCGAACCACATGGTCGGTCACGGGTTGGTACTCGAGCAAGTCGCTCGCGCAAGACCATCCCGCCGTGGAGTTGGCGGTCTCGGCCCCTACCTGGTCGTTGATCGTGGCGTTGATGGTGGGCATTCTCGCGGCCCTGGCGATCAACCCGGCGCGGTGGAAGGGAAGGCTCTCCATTGCGCTCACGGCGGCCACCTCGGGGGCTCTGCTGGCGATTTTCAATACGGCCTCGGAGGTGGGGTTCGGCCATGTCGTCAAGGCGCTCCCCGGCTTCCGTCTCATCCAGGACGCTGTCTTTCTGATCAGCCCCTATGTCCTCGTGGCTGAAGCGGTCGCGGTGAACGTGCTCGCGGGCATCACCGGTTCCGCCTCGGGCGGCCTATCAATCGCGCTCGAGGTTATGGGCTCCCGCTACCTGGAACTGGCCCAGTCGCAAGGGATCAGTCCCGAGCAACTCCACCGGATCGCCTCCATGGCTTCGGGGGGCATGGACACACTCCCTCACAACGGTGCCGTCATCACCCTTCTGGCCATCACCGGCCTGACCCACCGCGAGTCCTACCCCGATATCTTCGCGATCACCGTGCTCAAAACCGTGACCGTCTTCACCCTCGCCCTGGCGGCATCGTGGTTTCAAGGGGGATGAGTCTCGACCAGAGGCTGAGGTTCGACCGAACCGAACCGAACCTACAGCGGTTTACTCCAATTCTCAACAAGCCCGAAGCGCAAGCGAGTGAATCTCTTCGGTATGACAAAAACCGATTCACTCGCTTGCGCTTCGGGCTTGTGGGGAAATCTCGCTTTGTACCAGTCCGAAGCGCAAGCGAGTGAATCTCTTCCGCGTGACTCTCATCTGATTTTGAGACATCAATAATCAGGTTGATTTTTTATTTGTAGGTCAATTCGCTTGTTGACGCTTTAAGGTTGGTTTTGTTTGAAGAGATTCACTCGCTTGCGCTTCGGGCTTGTCGAAAGAGGGGTAATCAACAGCTACGTCAGTTAACCTGGTTTTCTGACGATGTTGAGGTGTGGCGTCGTTGACTCGAGCCCTGTTGTGTTAGCTCAGTTCTCTCATGCTCGACGTTGCATCCTTGGGGTCGAACGACGCGGGGTCGAATGGGTCCATCCACTCCATCAACTCCTCGTACTCATCACTCTTCGGGTTTTCAAGGGCGGCGAGTATCCTGGCGTATCCCCAGGGGCCGCCGCAGTCCTCGGGGGGATGGTGCCGCTTACCCGCGACGCAGATCGGGTAATTGGCATCCGTCGCGTCAACGACGAAACCTTCGAACTGGATCTCATGATCCCAGTTGTCGCCGAAGTCATACACGTAATTCCAGCGCGAAACGACGCCTGATTTCGGGATGAGCTTGCTCAGATTGAACTCGCGTTCGTTCAACTCCTCCGTGCCAAAGGCGGCATCATCTGGGAAAGGATCACTATAGCGATCTCCAAGAATAATAAATTCATGTAAATGCCCACCGTCCCAACCGAAGAGTGCCTGGATGTACCTGTGGAATTTCGCGAGCGTGCAATCGGGAACCTGTATCCGCCGCCAGATGGGAGGTCTGGTGTGTTTCAAGGTGATCTTGAACTGGTAAATCAAGGGGCCGGCTTTGGGGGCTGTTTTCTGGACGACCGCCTTGCTGGTGGAGGAGGGCTCATTCTGGAGGCTCAGAGTCAGCTTGTCGACCTTATTGAGCACGGCCGTGAGCAAGGACTTATCCGCGGTCGCGACGAATCCGAGCGCACCGGTAAGCTCCTCGCTCAGGCTGTCCAACTCCTTGCGGGTGAATTCGATGTCTTGTGTGTCGCCTTCCGCCGACTTGAGCCGCTCCTTGACCTTGCGGACAAGTCGGGTCGCGTGGATCATGCTCTCCCGCTGTTTCCGTGTTAGGCGAACCGGGTAGACTTGCTCGGTCTTCTTGGCTGGTTTGGCACGTTTCGAACTGGCGCCGGACTCTTGAGTTTCGTCGGCGGGTGTCGGGTTCGACTCAGTTGATTTGGTTTTCTTGCGAGCCATTGAAGGTTGTCTTCGTTGAAAAGTCTCATGGTGAACATGCCATAATGATGTTTGTTATGGCATGGTTAGATATCTTTTTTTCAAAGGAGACGATCAGGGGCCAGGAACGTGTTGTTCTGGAAGAGTGGTGTCCGCTCACTGGCTTTGCTTTACTGGAACGTCTTCAGGGCTTCGGCTTCGGTCGGGTAAATCTCAACGTATCGGGAGAGGCCGATGATGTCGGCCCCGACGCGGACGTCGGGGTCCATCTCGCAGAACTTGATGGCTCGCCCCGCGTCGTTGACCTGGGTGATCAGCTTGACCAGCACGGCGAAACCGGTACTGCTGAGAAAGCGGACCTCGCGGAAGTTCAGGAGAAGCTTGTTCGCCCAATCTTGGCTCGCGACGGCCTTCAGTTCATTGCCAAGGGAGAGGGCCGCGTCCGGCCCTCTCAGATCCTTGGAGATGATCTCGACGACGGCGACGTCACCCGCCATGCTGTTCTGAATGTGCTCGAATGAGATAGAGCTCATAAAACGGGACCTTTGCTTTCAAGCTGGCGGGATGACGTTGGGCTCAATCGAGTGAGTGAGTCGGTCATCAAGCCAGGTCTTAGCGGCTGGGCTTGAGGAACTGGACCGCGTCGATGACGACGAAACCGTCGGTCCCCTCGTTGCTAATGACCACCGAAGCGTCTCCATCGAATCGGAACCGACCGATCCGGGCGAACGGTTTATCGGCTTTTTGGGGCGCCTTGGTTTGGTCGAGCGTGAGGTTTGCTTCTCCTCCGGCGTGCTGAACCTTGACCGGAATCTTGGACTCTCGGTTGGGGTTGGCCGTATAGGCGACTCGGACCTCATATTCACCCGGCTCAAGCTTGGCGCGGAAGGTCGCCGACTTTTTCCCCTTCGCTTCGTTGGAATCATGACGGTAGCCCGCGCCAACGTAAGGGCCGATGGTCGCGCTCACGCTCCACTTCCCAACGAGCTCGGCGTCGTCGTCATCGACCACCACGCCGGGGAGCGACTTCAGCGAGATCAGCTTCTTCGGGGTGCGCGGCAGGTCGAGAACCTGGTGGTCGGCGAGGAGCCTGCGTTCGAGCGCCTTGTAGTCGACCTTCTGAACCGAGGACTGGCCGTCGATCGCCAGCGCGGCCGCGGTCGCGGCGGACTGACCGAGGATCAGGAAGACCGGCTCCATGCGGATCGAGCCGTAGGCGATATGCGACGAGGACAGGCAGACCGGCACGATCAGGTTCGTGCAGTCATCCGACTTGGGAACAATCGCCCGGTAGCTGATCGGGTAGGGGCCGCCGGGGCTGATCTGGATGTCTCCTTCGTTGCGGGCGTGCCCCGACGCATCGACATAGCGCTGAACGTTGTGCGAATCCATGTTATACGAGCCCATGCCCACGGGGTCGGGGGTGGGCTCCGCGCCGATCAGGTGCCGTTCGGTCATCACGAAGTCGGAGACCATTCTCCGCGCCTCTCGAACGTAGATCTGGTGAGGCCAGTTCCCATTGTCCTTGAACTCGTCGCGGGCCAGGCCCCAACGGCTCATGTCGCGCCTGATGTCTTCCGGAAGGCTGGGGTCGTTGGCGATGTAGTAGAACAGGCCTTTTTGGTAGACCTCGTGCTCCTTGATGATCTCCTTGCGCCGTTCGTAGCTGGCGTCGGGATAATCATAGTTCATTCCGATGTTGTCGGTGGAGAACGCGCCGTGATTATTGGTGTCGGTCTTCAGGTTGGGGATCATGTCGAACTTCCTGAAGACGCCCCTCCAGCCGTCTCGCAAGTAGCGGCCGAGCAGCTCGTACTGTTTTGGGTCGTAGCCTGGGGGCTTCTCGAACGGGACTCGGTTGTCCTCGGCCGTGGTCAGGCAGACTCGGAAGCAGTAAGCCTGGAGTCGTTTGTCCGCTTCGCCGTCCTGGCCCGGGGAGCCAGCATGGATCCGGGGGAGCAGGCCGCTCTTCGGGTCGCCGGGAACGACGTAGGGGTCAACCGGCTTTTCGAACTGGTGGCTGACCGCGCGCTTGGTCTGAACTCCGTTCAGGGTTTCGCCGTACTGAGAGTTGGCTTCGCGGCCCACGGTGTAGGTGACACCGGCCGCCGCCATGAGGTCTCCCTCGTACGTGGCGTCAATGAATACTCGGCCGCGGTAGGTCTTGCCGCTCAAGGTGCGGAACGAGACGATCTTCCCCGCTTCCTTGGTGACCCCCCCCTTGGAACGGTCGAGCCACTCGTTGCGGTGGACCGGAATTTTGTATTCGGTCACGAGCTCTTCGAAGACGCGTTCCGCGACATGCGGCTCGAAGGCCCAGATCGCTTCGTCCTTCTCGTGGTAGAGCCGGTATTGCTCGGGCTTCTGCTGTCGCCAAGCATCGGGCTTGTCATAGTGCTTCTTGACCCGGCGGTAGTATTCGATCGCCATCCCGCCCACGGCTTCCTTGCGCCCGCTGTCGGTCCAGCCGAGTCCGCCGCTGGTCAATCCGCCGAGGTGGACCTCGGGAGCGACCACCACGACCGACTTGTTCATACGCGTCGCCTGGACCCCGGCGCTGATGCCCGCGGAGGTTCCACCGTAGACGACCACGTCGTAGATGCCGTCCGCGGGCTCGGCCGCGGCCAGGACCACACTGAGTAAAATTGCATACATCCTCGAGTCACCCCTGCTCGGTGCGATGGTGTGAGGCCCCCCCAACCCGATCAACGGGCGCGCACACATTTCTCCATGGTTCGGACGTGAGAGCACGCACCGACCGGTCTGTTGGCGACCAAAAGGGAGGAGCGCGAAGGCCTCGACCTGTCGAGAGTACAGCCCCTGTCGGGGCTCGGCAAGCCCCGACGAGGGGTGGATCCGCGAACTGATTCGCGGTTTCGCCGAATGGGGAAGGAAGGAGCGATACCTCAAGCGATCTGTCAGGTTTGGCACTTCGCTCAAGGTGGAGAGGAATCCGCCGGATCCCTTTTAATGCATGGACTTGATCCCGGGTGTGACTCGAACCTGATAACCAGTCGTCCGTGTGGGGGGCTGGCCCGCCGAATTGTGTCGAGTCGAGCGGGAACGCCCCTTCGGTGACAATCTTCTGGGCAATGCCAATTCGATGATCAACGCAACTGGAATGGCCATCAGCCCGAAGGCGAGCATCGCGAGTCGGCATTCCTCGAGGGAGTTGGGCATTGGCATGGCCCTCCAAATCAATTGGAGAGAAATCGAAATCACTCAAGATTAATGATATGCCATATCTCGGACCGGTGGATAGCCTTTTGATCCGAAATCGTCGTTTTTGCTCAAGAGGTAGGTACTGCGGTTCGCGAATCTCTTCTGTCGCCGGCCGTGTGCAAGCCAATTGCACTTCCGAGCCTTCTCGACCACGATAAGGGGGCCCTCGCCTGCTCGGTTGTTGGTGCCTGGGCGACACGACAGTAGGGATCGGAACGAACGGTAGGAGGTCGAGAGCGTGGCCTTACCAATCATCCATGTGGTGCTGTTATCGCTTCCGTTGTTGAGTGGTGCGGAGCCCCACCAGGCGGAACAACTCGATCGGCCCAATGTTTTACTCATCGCCGCGGACGACCTGAACGACTGGGTGGGTTGCCTGGGAGGGCACCCCCAGGTGAAAACGCCCAACCTCGATCGGCTCGCCCAGCGCGGGACCCTGTTCGCGAACGCGCATTGCCAGTCCCCACTGTGCAACCCATCGCGGTCGAGCTTGTTAATGGGCCTGAGACCCTCGAGCACCGGTATCTATGCGCTTCAACCCGGTGTCCGAGCCCTCCCCGCGCTTCGGAACCGGGTCTCGCTTCCGCAAGCACTGGCCGCCGAGGGGTACTCCACGTTCTGCGCCGGGAAGATCTTTCATGACGGCTCGCTCCCACCCAGGCTACGTGCAAACGAGTTCGAGGTTTGGGGCGACCCGGGGAAGGTGGTTTATCCCCCCAGGAAATTCGTCGAGTCTCCCGACCCGATCAAGGCGATGGACTGGGGGGTCTTCCCCGAGCGCGATGAAGAGCAGGGGGACTGGCGCATCGCCGACTCCGCGATCGCTCGGTTGAAGGAGGTGCCCAAGGACAAACCCTTCTTCATCGCGGCGGGCTTCCGACTTCCGCATGTTCCCTGCTTCGCCCCCCAAAAATGGTTCGACCTCTATCCGGACGAAACCCTGGCGATGCCCCCTGTTCGAGAAAATGACCGCGACGACATTCCTGAGTTCTCCTGGTATCTCCACTGGAAGTTACCCGAGCCTCGCCTCGCCTGGCTCGTCGAGCAAAACCAGTGGCG
>Ga0182738_1008596_pt1 | contig 10117 bp, 4 predicted proteins | sample eDN5th30CBELigMG_FD_128876 | JGI IMG/M metagenome (GOLD analysis project Ga0182738, IMG submission 128876) | Enriched Miracle-Growth compost microbial communities from Emeryville, California, USA - eDNA 5th pass 30_C BE-Lig MG (version 2)... ... | reverse complement strand
GGGCGGAGGCGCCCCTCGTAGTAGTGCGAGAGGAACTCGGCCTTATATGTGGCCATGTCGACGTTGTTGGGGCACTCGCTCTTGCACCCCTTGCAGGCCAGGCAGAGGTCGAGGGCTTCCTTGACTCCTTCGTCGCGCCAGCCGTCGGTGACGATGTCCCCCTGGAACATCTCGAAGAGGAGCCGGGCGCGGCCGCGGGTGGAGTGTTTCTCCTCCCTCGTCGCCATGTAGCTGGGGCACATCGTCCCGGCGTGCTCTTTGCGGCACGTCCCGACGCCAATACAGCGCTCGGAGGCGTAGGCGAGGCTCCCCTTGTCGTCGGGGAACCGAAAATGGGTCTCCGGCCTTGTCGGGCGGTGGCTGGGACCGGTTCTGAGGTCTTGGTCCAGTTTGTAGACCGGATCGACCTTGATCCCCGGGTTCATCTTGTGGTCGGGATCCCAGATCTCCTTGAACTCCCGGAACGCCTGGACCAGTTCGGGGCCGAACATCCTCGGCAGCAGCTCCGAGCGGAACTGGCCGTCGCCGTGCTCGCCCGAGAGCGAGCCGCCGTAGGAGACCACCAAATCGGCCGCCGCCTCCATGAACGCCCGGTATTTCTTGACGCCCTCGGCGGTCGTCAGGTCGAAGTTCGTCCGTGTGTGAAGGCACCCCTGCCCAACGTGGGAGAAGAGCGAGCCGGTGTAGCCGAAAGATTTGATGAGCTTGCGAAGGTCGCGAATGTACGCGCCGACGACGTTCGGATGCACCGCGCCATCCTCCCAGCCGGGCCAGAAGTCGCCGAAGCCGGGAACGCGGGTCAACGCGAGCCCTTGATGCCGGATGTGCCAGACCTTGTCGGCGTCGGTGTCGTCCTCGTAGATCCGGGTCGAGTATTCGGAGGATTTGGCGTGGAGACGGTCGGCGAGCCGTTGGGCCTTTTCAAGCGCCTCGTCGCGGGTCTCGCCGCCCAACTCGATGTAAAGCCAGCCGCGGCCCTCCGGCAAAAGCGGCATGTTCTTCACGTCTTTGGCCTTGGCCCGAAGCGCTTCGACCAAAAACTCGTCGATCCCCTCCAGGCCGGTCGGGCCGTGCTCCAGGATCCAAGGGACAAGATCGCCTCCGGTCGCCAGGTCGGGGAAGCCGGCCACGAGCAGGATCCGATGCGGCGGGCTGTGGATCAGCCGGCAGGTCGCCTCCAGGAACAGGACGCAGGTTCCCTCCGACCCCACCAGGGCCCGAGCGACGTTGAAGCCCTTCTCGGGCAGCAGTTCGTCGATGCAGTAGCCGGAGCAGCGGCGGGGGATGTCGGGGAACCGCTGGCGGATCAGACCCGCGTAGGCGTCTCGGAGCGACCGAAGCCGGGCGTGGATGTCGCCCCGGCGTCCTCCCTCGGCGATGATCCGATCAAGATCGTCGTCGCTGGTCGGGCCGACTCGCATCCGGAGGCCGTCATAGGTAACGATCTCAAGCTCTTCGATGTTGTCCGCCGTCCGTCCTCCCATCACCGAGTGAATCCCGCAGGAGTTGTTGCCGACCATTCCGCCTATGCAGCAATGATTATGCGTGGACGGGTCGGGGGCGAAGGTCAGGTGATGGCGCTCGGCGGCGTCGTCGAGATCGTCGCGGATCAGGCCGGGCTCGACGCGGGCGCGCCGGCGTTCGGGGTCGAGGTCGAGGACGTGGTTCATGTGCTTCGACATGTCGAAGACGACGGCCACGTTGCAACTATTGCCGCTGATGCTCGTGCCGCCGCCCCGACCGAGGATGGGCGCGCCGTAGCGTCGGCAGACGCGCATGGCCTCGACCGCGTCGTCGGCGTCTCGGGGAAGAACGACGCCGATGGGGACTCGGCGGAAGATCGCCGCGTCGGTCGTGTAGAGCGCCCGATCGGCGGCGCTGAATCGGACGTCGCCGCGAATCGCTCGGCGCAGGTCGGCCTCAAGGGCCGTCACCTCAACGTCCGCCAAGGGTCGCGTCGGTTGGCGGCGGGCAACCCTCGCCTCCCCGATGGCCATGAGATTCCTCCTCCCTCCGCGAGCGAAATCAGCTTCCGAGATAATCCTTCACCTTGTCTCGTCCGAGCGTCAGGGCAATCCGCGTGGCGTTGGGTTCGCCCCGGGCGAGCGCCTCGGCCATGTGGAGGGCCTGCTTCGGCGTGGCCTGGGCGGGCATCGGCGGTTCGTAGGGGTCGGTGATCGCCTCGACGATCACGGGGCCCGGCGTCTTGAAGGCTAGTTCCATGGTGGAGCGGACCTCGCCGGGCTTCTCCACGCGATAGCCCCGCGCGCCGCAGGCTTCGGCGAACTTGACGAAGTCGAAATCCTGGAGCCGGATGCCGAACTCGGGGTTGCCCAGAAAGATCATCTGCTCCCACATGATCTGACCGAGCACGCCGTTTTTGATGATGACGACCTTGATCGGCAGCTCGTATTTGACCGTCGTGAGGAACTCTTGCATCAGCATGGTGAAGCCGCCGTCGCCCACGACGGCGACCACCTGCCGGTCGGGATGGGCGATCTGGGCCGCGTTGGCGTAGGGAAGGCCCGGCGCCATCGTCGCCAAGGTGCCCGAGAGCGAATACTTCTGCCCGCGCTTGATGCGAATGTGCCGGGCCGTCCAGGTGGTGATCGTGCCGCAGTCGGTCGTCAGGATCGCGTTGTCGGCCAGCAGGTCGCTGACCGTTCGGACGACAAGTTGGGGCTTTAGCGGCACGTCTTCGCGAGACTCGCGCTGATCCATCAGCTCAAGCCATTCCTTGTAGCGCTTTTGCGAGGTCTCCAGGAACGAGCGGTCGGTCTTGGGCTTCAACTCCGGAAGCAGGGCCTTCAACGTGGCCTTGGCGTCTCCGGTGAGCCCGAGTTCGACGGGCACGCGCATGCCGATCCGCTCGGGATCGCGATCAATCTGCACCGCGACGGCCTGGCCGGGCTTGGGAAGGAACTTCACATACGGGAAGTTGGAGCCGACGATCAGGAGGCTGTCGCACTCCTCCATCGCCTTCTCCGAAGCCAGCGTGCCGACCAGGCCGAGGCCGCCGGTGGTGTAGGGGGAGTCGTCGGGGATGACCGCCTTTCCCAGGAGGGCCTTGATGACCGGCGCGGCGAGAACGTCGGCCGTTTTCTCAACCTCGTCGCCGGCCCCAAGCGCCCCCTGCCCGACCAGGATGGCCGTCTTTTTCGTCTGGTTGAGCAGGTCGGCGGCCTTTCGGATCAGGTCGGAACGCGGGACGCTCGCGTCGGGGTCGTAGCTCGGCGTCGTGTGGGGCTTCCCCTTCACGTTCATCATCGAGTAATGCGCGTCCTTGACGGGCATGTCCTGGATGTCGACCGGGCAGGAAAGATGGGCCACCCCCCGGCGCGCCAGGGCCGATCGACACGCCGAATCGACCAGCAGCGGAACCTGCTCGGGGCCGTTGATCTGTTCGCTGAAGACGGACACGTCGCTGAAAAGGGCCAGGATGTCCATCTCTTGCTGGAAGCCCGAGCCGATCAGGTCGTGATAGGTCTGCCCGGTGATCGCCAAGACCGGCTGCAAGTCGAGCTTGGCGTCGTAGAGACCGTTGAGCAGGTGGACGGCGCCGGGGCCGGAGGTCGAAAGGCAGACGCCCATCCGGCCCGTGAACTTGGAATAGGCGCAGGCCATGAAGGCCGCGCCCTCCTCGTGGCGGACCTGAACGAACCGGATCTTGTCTTGCCGAGTTCGCAAAGCCTCCATGATCCCGTTGTTCCCGTCGCCGGGGAACCCGAAGATAACCGAGACATCCCAGTCGATCAGGCGGTCGATGAGCAGGTCCGACACGTTTTTGGCCATCGCCTCCACTCCTTCCGGCGGATCATGGTTCCTCGATCAGACCCAACGCCTCAGTCTCCCGTTGGACGAGGCCCGTCCCTTTCGTGCCAGGGCGTAGGCGGCGCCTCCGACCAGAAGCGCTCCGACTCCGAGAACCGCTCCGGTCCGAACGAGCGCCCGGGTTCGCTCCGGGCCGTTCAGTCGGACATCGGGGTGGCGAAGCTCGGGATAACCGCCGGGAGGCCCCTCGGGCGATTGATGGAGCGACATCTGAAGCACCTGCGCCAGGTGAAGCGCGTGGCGGTCGCTCATCTCCTCGATCTGATGTTTGCAGCTGAACCCATCGGCGACGATCAGGGTGTCCTTGTCGGCCTCGCGGACCATGGGCATCAGCTTGTGGTCGCCGACCTGGCGCGAGATGGTGTCGTGAGCCGCCTCGAAGCCGAACGATCCGGCCAGGCCGCAGCACCCGGTGTCGGGAATCTCGAACAACATGCCGAGCTTTTTGAAGATTTCGTCCTCGGCGCCCATCTTGACGGTGGCTTTTTGGTGGCAATGGCCGTGGACCAAGGCCCGGCGCCTTAAGGGCGGGAAATGGTAACCCTCCACCCGGCGCTCAAGAAACTCGGCCAGCGTGAAGGTTTGCTCGCTGAGCCGTTTGGCGTCCTCGTCCATCGGGAACATTTGGAGCAGTTCGTCTCGGAAGACGGCGGTGCAGCTCGGCTCCAGGCCGACGATGGGGATCCCCTGCTCGATCTCGTCGTGAAGCGCGTCCATGATTTGCAGAAGCATCTTCTTGGCCATCGGCAGGAAGCCGTAGTCGTACAGCGGCCGACCGCAGCAAAGCGAAGGCCGGGGGACGATGACCTGGCAGCCGACGTGCTCCAAGGCCTCGACGGCGGCCTTGGCCACTTCGGGATGGAAGTGGTTGTTGAACGTGTCGGGCCAAAGGATGACGGGCTGACCGTCCGTGTTGCGCGGTTTGCGGCGGAAGAACCACTCCTTGAAGGTCTCGTTGGCGAACGGCGGGACCTTCCGCTTCTGGGAGATTCCCCCGAGCGCCTTGAAGACGGCGCTGAGGCCGGGCGTCTGGCTGATGAAGTTGACCAAGGGCGGGGCGATCGAGCCGAGCCGGGCCCACCAGTAAATCCAGCCCATCGCGTAGGCGTGCCGGGGGCGCAGGCGCCCCTCGTAGTAGTGCGAGAGGAACTCGGCCTTGTAGGTGGCCATGTCGACGCTGACGGGGCAGTCTCCCTTGCATCCCTTGCAGGCGAGGCAGAGGTCGAGGGCCTCGCGCACGGGCTCGGCCTTCCACATCCCCTTCATCGGGTCGCCCTGGAGCATCTCGAAGAGCATGTGCGCCCGGCCGCGGGTGGAGTGCTTCTCCTCCTTGGTCACCATGTAGCTGGGACACATGGTGCCGGCCTCCTCGCGCCGGCAGAGGCCGACGCCGACGCAACGCTCGGTCGCGTACGAGAAGCTGCCGTGATCGGCGGGGAACTTGAAGTGCGTTTCAACCTGGGGCGGGTGATAGTTCGGGCCGACGCGGAGATTCTCGCCTATTTTCATCGCGTCGATCTTCTTGCCCGGGTTCATCTTGTTGTCCGGGTCCCAGATCGCCTTGAACTCGCGCATCGCCTGATAGACTTGCGGCCCGAACATCTTCGGCAACAGCTCGCCGCGAGACTGGCCGTCGCCGTGCTCGCCCGAGAGCGAACCGCCGTAGGAAAGCACCAGGTCGGCCGCCTCGTACTTGAAGGCCCGCATCTGCTCGACGCCGCCGGCCGACTTCAGATGAAAATCGATTCGAGTGTGAATGCATCCCTGTCCCAAATGGCCGTAGAGCGAGCAGGCGTATTCGTATTTGATCAGCAGCTTGCGGAAGTCGCGCAGGTAGTCGCCAACTCGTTCGGGAGGGACGGCGGCGTCCTCCCATCCCTCCCAGCTATCGGGCCGGTTGGGGATTCGGGCGGTCGCGCCGAGCCCGGCCTCGCGAAGCTCCCAGACGAGCCGCTCCTCCTTCTTGTCTGTGTAGAGCTTCATGTCGACGACTTCGCCGCCCCTTTGAAGCTCGCTCATCAGCGCGCGGGCCTTGTCGTCCGCCTCGTCCTGCGTCTCGCCGCCGAACTCGACGACGAGCCAGCCGCCGCCCCGGGGGAACAGGTCGATGAGGTTGACCTTCTCGGTCCCCTTCTGCTTCAGGTCGTCGAGCAGGCGGTCGTCGATCCCCTCAAGGCCCACCGGCGCGTGGGCCGCGATCTCCGAAACGTGATCGCCGGCGGCGGCGATATCGTGGAAGCCGACGACCAAAAGCGCCCGCTTCGGTGGGCTGTGAACCAGCCGGCAGGTGGCCTCCAAAAACAAGACGCAGGTGCTTTCCGAGCCGATCAGCGAGCGGGCGACGTGGAAGCCGTTTTCAGGCAGCAATTCGTCGAGGCTGTATCCGGAGACGCGACGTGGGATCTTCGGGAACTTGGCCCGGATCTGATCGGCGTGGGCGTCTCTCAGGTCACGCAGATCCTTGTAAATTTCGGCCCGACGACCTCCCGCGGCGAGGATCCGCTCGTATTCCGGGTCGCTCGTGGGTCCGACCCTCATGCGATGGCCGTCGTAGGTTAATATCTCCAGGTCTTCGATGTTGTCCACGGTGCGCCCGCCCATCATCGAGTGGACGCCGCAGGAGTTGTTGCCGAACATGCCACCCATGCAGCAGTGGTTATGCGTGGACGGGTCGGGGGCGAAGGTCAGGTGATGCTCCTCGGCCTTCTTTCGAAGGTTGTCGAGGACGACGCCCGGCTGGACCCTGGCGATTTTCCGTTCCGGGTCCAGCTCCAAAATTTTGTTCATGTACTTGGACATGTCGAGGACGACGGCCACGTTGCAGCAGCCGCCGGTGAGGCTGGTGCCTCCTCCGCGACCCAGCACCGGAGCGCCATACTTCCGGCAAGCGGCGACGGTCGCCTCGACATCCTCGGCGTCCTTGGGGACCACGACGCCGATCGGCACCTGCCGGTAATTCGAGCCGTCGGTGGCGTAGAGCGCGCGGTCGCCGTCGTCGAACCGGACTTCTCCCCGCACCTCGCGGCGCAATTGAAGCTTAAGCAGGTCGGCCTCAATCTCGGAGATCGGTCTCCTCGGGCGCGGCCGGATAATCTGCCGCCTGGTTTCGCGAGTCACGCTCATCGCTCGATCCGCCGTGCTCATGGTTCTCCTCCGATATGGGGTTTGGGGCGTCCAGCGCCGCGCCAGATGGTGTTTGTCGGGCCCGTCCAGAATCCGAGGCGGCGAGCGGCGTCTGGGATGATTTTTTTGTAGCCGGCCTCTGTGAGTCCGGGACCGCCGCGGGATGTCGGCATACGCGCCGGGGTCACAGACCCCGGCTACAATAAGCCGGTCTCGCGCGGGCCGCCGGAGAAAGCCTGCTGACGGCGCTCGCTCAACTTATTGAAAGGGCGGCGGGGGCGGATCGCCCTCGCCGGCCCAAACCGCCTCGAAGTCGTGGAGTCTGACGGCTCCAAGGTCGAATTTCTCGATCTTCACGGCGTAACCCTGGGCGTGGAGCCGCTTGGCGATCCGCTCGATGGGCTCGCGCTGCTTGTGGCTGCCGTTGAGCGTGGGGGGGGCGCCCGGCGGGTTTTTCCGGGCGTGGATCCTCACCCCCTCGAACTCGGCGACGAAGGAATCCTCGATGCGGGACGAGGCGTCCTTAAGCTGGAGTTCGCCGTGTCTCTTCAGTTGCGCCGGCATGAGAACCTTCCTTCCTCCCCGCCCGCGCGAGGATCAGACCAGCTCCTTGACCTTGTCTTTGAAAACGGTGCCGATGATCGCCCCGGCGTTCGGCTCTCCGCGGGCCAGCGCCTCGGCGAACTTAAGCGCCTGCTTGGGCGTCGCTTGGGGAGGCATGGGCGGTTCGAACGGGTCGACCACGGCCTCAATGACGGCCGGCTTGGAGGAGCTGAAGGCGGCTTCGAGGGCGGGTCGAACCTCGTCGGGCTTTTCGCAGCGGAAGCCGACGCCGCCGCACGCCTCGGCGAACTTGACGAAGTCGATCGGATGGAGCGCCACCTCGTATTCGGGGTTGCCCAGGAAGATCATCTGCTCCCACTTGATCTGCCCGAGCGTGTTGTTCTTGATGATGACGACCTTGATGGGCAGGTCGTGCTTGACGGCCGTGACGAAGTCGGCCATGAGCATGGAAAACCCGCCGTCGCCGACGAACGCGACAACCTGGCGGTCGGGATAAGCGGCCTTGGCGCCGATGGCGTAGGGAAGCCCCGGCGCCATCGTGGCGAGGTTGCCCGAGCAGGAGAACTGCATCCCCCGCTTGATGTTGATGTGACGGGCCGCCCAGGTGGTGATCGTCCCCGAGTCGGTCGTGACGATCGCGTTCGAGTCCAGCAGGTCGTTGACGTGCCGCGCCACGACCTGGGGCTTGACCGGAGAGTCGTCGCGCGTCTCTCGGTTGAGCATCAACTCGCGCCAATCCTTCATCCCCTTCTGGGCTTTTTCCAGGAACGAGCGGTCCTGTCGCGTCTTCAGAAGCGGCAACAGCGCCTGAAGCGTCATCTTGGCGTCGCCGGCGAGGCCGACGTCGACCGGGTACCGCAGGCCGATTCGCTTCGGATCAAAGTCGATCTGAACGCACTTGGCCTGGTCGGGCTTGGGATACCACCTCTCATAAGGGAAGCTTGAGCCGACGATCAGGAGGCTGTCGCACTCCTCCATCGCCACCTCGGAGGGCCGAGTGCCCAGAAGGCCGATGCCGCCGGTCGTGTAGGGAGACTCGTCGGGAACCGTCGCCTTTCCCAGGAGGGGCTTGATGATCGGCGCGGCGAGCGCTTCGGCCGCCTTCTCCAGCTCGTCGGTGGCCCCCAGAGCGCCGGCTCCGGCCAGGATGACCGTTTTGGTCCCCCCGTTGAGCACGGAGGCCGCGGCCTCGATCGAGTCGCGCTGGGGAATCATGATGGGAGGCCGCCACGAAGGCGAGGTGTGGCCCTTGACGAACTTCATCGAGGTCGTCTCATCCGACCAGGTCTGCTCCTGGATGTCGGCCGGGCACGTCAGATGCGCCACGCTCTTGCCCGAAAGGGCCGAGCGGCAGGCCAGATCAACCACAATTGAGGCGTGCTTGGCGCCCAGGATCATCTGGTTGTACTCGGCCACGTCCTTGTAGAGCGAGAGAATGTCGATCTCTTGCTGAAAGTGCGTGCCGAGCTGGTCGTGGTAGGTGTGCCCCGTGATGGCCAACACCGGCGCTCCGTCGAGCTTGGCGTCGTAGAGGCCGTTCAAGAGGTGGATCGCCCCCGGGCCGCTGGTGGCGAAGCAGACGCCGAGCCGACCGGTGAACTTGGCGAAGCCGCAGGCCGCGAACGCGGCGGCCTCCTCGTGACGGACCTGAATGAACCGGATTTTGTCCTTTTTTTTTCGCAACGATTCGAAGATGCCGTTGATGCCGTCGCCCGGAAGTCCGAAGACCGTGTCGACGCCCCAGCCCAGCAGGCTCTCAACGATTACGTCGCCCGTTGTCATCGCCATGGTGAAGCTCCTTGTTTGCCAAGGACCGTCGCGCCCCGAGCGGCCCGGGGAACTCTCGCGCCGATCCTGGGGCGCCGTCCGGGGGATTTGGAATCGTCCGGGCCCGCCACGGCTGGGCGGGAGTCCGGATTCCCCGGAACAAATGAGTGAATAAACAAGATCCAGGGATCTTGCTGGGATAAGCCCCGCATATTCCAGGCCCTTGAGCCAGGAAAGACTTCGCGACATACGCGATTCGCCAGGCGAGGACGGGGCGATCCATCGGCTCCATGTTTATGTGGAGAGCAAATCTCAGGCCTCGAAGCGACCGCCGGCGGATAATTCTGAAATTTCTTTCATGGATCGCCCGCGAGCCCGGGTGTTCGTCTTTTAGGACGGAGGGAGGGAACTCGTTTCTCGACGCCCGATTGAATGATGGCGGCCGTCCCAGGCGGCTCCGCTCAAGGACCTGGATCGATCGGGACGCCGGGAATCGGATTCTCGCCCCGAAGAGGGGGGCAAGGGATTGCGACGGCGGGGTGGATGGCGTATAAGTAATTCAAGAAACCGACGGGGCGGCCAACCGCCCGGGTTTCCTGGCGCTTTCCCGTCACCCGCTTCATCTCCGGTTCGCGGTTCGCATCCACGAGACACGCCCGAATTGACGAGATGACGGCCCGAGACCAGAACTTCCGTCCCCGCCCGTTCCGCCGGAGATTCGCGTTGCGATCGCGACGGCGGCGTTGACCAGCGCCCGCGGCCGAAATGAGACGGCCCCGGTCGTTTCAACGATTTGGACATGTGATCATGTTTCGCGCTTCGCTCCGCGGGC
>Ga0182738_1008590_pt1 | contig 10124 bp, 6 predicted proteins | sample eDN5th30CBELigMG_FD_128876 | JGI IMG/M metagenome (GOLD analysis project Ga0182738, IMG submission 128876) | Enriched Miracle-Growth compost microbial communities from Emeryville, California, USA - eDNA 5th pass 30_C BE-Lig MG (version 2)... ... | reverse complement strand
CGATAGACCAGGAAATCAGACACAAGCTGCTCCTCAATGCGGTTTAGCGTGGCGAGCCACTGGGGGTCTTTCGCTCCAATAAAGTGTACTTTGGGCATCAGCAGTGTAGCCGCATCGACGGTTGTGGCCCCCAGAAACTGGACAAACGTATTCAGCGCTTTGTCCCAGAACTGCTGGTGGATTTCGTTAAAAATGCGGTCGCGCTCCGCAAACCATTCCTCCGGCAATGGATAGGAATGTTTCAGTCCTATTTTGATGGCCCGGTCAAATGCCACCCAACACATCATCCGGGAGTATAAAAATTTCTTTTTTCCGCCACGTACCTCCCAGATTCCCTCGTCACTGATGTGCCAATTTTTGCTGAGCCAGTCGACATGCCGGCTCAGGTCCTTCCAGAATTGATAGGAAATGGATTCGACGTTTTTGTCGTATAAGTATACCGAATCCATCAGCTCACCGTAGATATCCAGCTGGATCTGCTCGTAGGCACCGTTTCCAATCCGGACGGGTTTAGAACCCCGGTATCCCTCCAGGTGGGTGAGTTCGCTTTCGCTAAGTTCTTTTCTGCCATCGAGCGTATACATCAACGTGAGGTATTCGTTGGTTTTGGATATATCGATGCATTGTTTTTCTACCCAGGCAATAAAGTCTCGGGCTTCCTTTTTGTAACCCAGGTTGATGAATGCATAGACGGTAAATGAGGCATCCCGGATCCACGTATACCGGTAGTCCCAGTTGCGGACGCCTCCAATTTCCTCCGGGAGGCCAAAGGTGGGCGCTGCCACGATGGATCCGTATTTAAAGGAGGTCATCAGCTTAAGGCAAAGTGCAGACCGGTTTACGGTTTCCATCCACCTGCCCCGATACGTACATCTTGCTATCCAATCCTTCCAGTAATTGATGGTATCAAACAAACTTTTCGTGATGAAATCCTCTAGGTTGCTGCTGGATGCCTCCGTCCGGTTTACCTGCTCCAATATGAAATCAGCCGTTTGCCCTTTTTTAAGATGAAATTCCGCAGACGCATCCCGGCCTGTTAGCCGCAGCTCGACATTGCTTTTCAAACTTAAAACGGTTTCGTCAGGCCCTTCGCTGATAAAGCGTATTTCATGCGCATTGATCGTTTCGGTCCGGTGGGTGGCGCGGGCATAGTCGAATCTGGGCGAGCAGTGCATAGCCATGTCAAATTCGCCCTGGATACAGGTAACACGTCGCACCAGCTCTTTGCCACCGTAAAGCTCTTCGACAGGCATAAAATCAGTCAGCTCCGCAACGCCATGTCGGGCTAGGAAGCGTGTCAGCAGCACGTTGGTGTCTGGGAGATAAAGCTGTTTGTATTTAATATCTTCGGTTACGGGAGCAATGGAGAAATGGCCGCCTTTTTCTTTGTCCAAAAGTGCAGCAAAAATACTTGGCGAGTCGAAATCGGGAAAACACATGAAATCAATGGAGCCATTAAGACCAACAAGGGCAACGGTGTTTAAATCTCCAATGAGTGCATAGTTCTCAATGGGTTGATAGTTGAACGGCATTTAAATCTGGTGTTTTGCCTGTTCAACAAACGGGCGTGGAAATAGTTTGAAGTTAGTATTATGTAAGGTTACTCCCGCACGACCTCTTTAAAGAGGTTTTGCAGCTCTTTGGCATCTTTTGGTTTCAATTTGCCCCCCAATACGAGTCGGAGTTCCCGGCGTTGGAGGGCTTCGTTGTATAATTTTTTTTCTTCATCGGTTTCCGGTATCAGTTGAGGAACGGCAATGGTCCGGCCATTTTGGTCGATGGCGACAAAGGTGTAAAACGCCTCGTTGGACCGCACTTTGGTACCTGAAGGTATGTTTTGCGCCCATACTACCAACCGTACTTCTACCGATGTATTGAATGCCCGTGTTACCTGTGCTTCAATGCTGATGACGTCACCCAATTTTATGGGATGCCGGAAGGATACGTTATCTACTGAAGCAGTCACCACGATCCGATTGCAATGCTTTTGGGCCGATATCGCTGCGGCGATGTCCATCCAGTGAAGCAACCGCCCACCCATGAGGTTGTTTAGCGTATTGGTGTCATTAGGGAGCACGAGCTCATTCATGATGGTATACGATTCGCGGGCAAACTTTTGAGTCATGCTGCAAAGATGGGATTATTTTTTGGGTTTTCTCGCAAAGGCGCCAAGCGCAGCGGGCGCCTTTGCGCCGGATAATTATCGCGTTTGAAGCTGCTGGTCTACCAGCGCCAATCCTTCCCGAAAGCTATGCGGGGTATAACCCAGTACCGAGCGTGCTTTGTCGAGGATAAAACCTGTGCGGGCTGGCCGTGGCGCTGCCTGGCTGAGTGTGGAAGAGCTCACTTCGCGGATAAGCGATTTATCCAATCCCCAAAAGTCGGCTACGGCGGCTACCAATTCGTCAATGGCGAAGAAATCTTCCCCTGAAATATGGAAAATCCCTTCGGCTTTTTGCTTGGCGGCCAGCAGGCATGCTTGTGCCAGATCTTCTGCCAACGTCGGCATGCGCCATTGGTCATTTACCACGTTAAGCGGTTGTCCTTTTTCCAATGCGCCTTTGGCCCAAAGAACGATGTTACTCCGACTCATATCGGCTACAACGCCATAGACGAGGATGGTGCGCAGAATCGCCCATTTGCAGGTGGATTGCTGAATGATTTTTTCAGCATCCCATTTACTTTGGCCGTATAAGCTCAGCGGATTGGGGGCCGCATCTTCGGCATACGGTCCGGCTTTGCCATCGAAAATAAAGTCGGTGGATAGGTGGACCAGGTGGATGCCGTATGTTTCACATAGCTCAACGAGCGATGCTACGGCTTCAACGTTTAGCTTCCGGCATCCTTCGGGATCGTGTTCACACGCGTCGACGTTGGTCATCGCCGCCGTATTGATCAGTACATCGGGCCGGAGTTCCGTTATGGTGTCGTGTAGCTGTTGATTGTCGAGAATATCCAGGTCGACGTAGCGATACCCATCTTTGATAGGATGCCGGTTTTCGCCGCGCGACGTAGCGATCAATTCAATGGTTTTATCCGCCAATGCTAAGTTGGTAATCTTTTGGCCCAACAGGCCATTGCTGCCGGTAACGAGGATTTTGTTCATACATCGGCAAAGATAAGCATACCGATCTTTTCTATCAGCACAGTACAGGTTGCTTTTTTTTTGCGAATCTCTACCTTTGGTACCCAACGGGTCGGATTGCCGTATTTTGCCAATATTAAAAACCTTAAAACGAAGAGACAATCATGAGAGAACTTGCTTGCACTGCGTTCATGCTCTTGTTGGGACTGTTGGTTGGTGTTCACTGTGTTGGCCAGCCTAGGAAATCTGGAGAAGTTTTGTTTGAGAAACATGTCCGCTGCGATACGCTTGTTTCGGAAAGAGTAATCAGGTTGATGACAATTCAGGCGTTGGTTTACAGGTTATTGTTGAGGACGTGGACGCCGATGGACTGCCGGATATCGTGGTTTCTAATAAAAAGGGTGTGTTTTTTACCGGGCAAGTGGCGCGTAAGTAGACTGTAAATAGCTATCTTTGGTAACCAAATGTTAGCTTGCTTAGCGGCATATGCCATTTTATGAACCTGCTTATGCATTTTTATACGGAAAAGGCGGACGAAGACTTGCTCACCTTGCTAAGATGCGATGATGCGCTTGCTTTCGAGGAATTGTATAACCGGTATTGGAAGCGGCTTTTTATTATAGCTGCTAATCGAACGGTTCATCCAGAAGATGCGGAAGAGATTGTACAGGATATATTTACAGCATTATGGCACCGTCGGCATTCTTTAACCATCACCTCCGAGCTCGCTCACTACTTGGCTGTATCTGTAAAATATCGCGTCATCAAAATATTGGATAAGTATCACAACCAGCAACGCTATGTTGATTCATTGGTGCGAAAAGACGAAGTGGATGATTCCACACAGGAATGGCTGGCTTTTGATGAGTTGCGTGAAGAACTTGCCCATTACGTAAAGCAGTTGCCTACAAAATGTCAGCTGGTATTTAAAATGAGTCGAGAGGACGGTTATTCCCAAAAGGAAATTTCAGAAACCCTACAGATTTCTGAAAAAACGGTAGAAGCACATTTGGGAAAAGCATTTAAAATACTCCGTTCTAAGTTGGCGAGTTTTATGCTGCTGTTGCTTTAACTATCCGCTGGAAATTCCTGTCTGAATTTTTTACCTAAACTACTTTATTTTTTTTATCCGACTAAGGGATTGGTTCTATCCATGGTACCTATAAATAGATACCCTGTTATGACCAATTACAAACGACACGAAGAACTGGCTTCAAAATGGCTGAATGGCACTATTAGCGATGCCGAGAAGTTGGAATTTGCGGCATGGTATGAGGCACATCCCGATAATCGGTTCGAATTACCTGCATCGTTTGCGTCTGACGAAGAAGAGCTCAGAAAGCGGATCCTAGCGAAGATCACGACGCATATGGATTTGAGTAAATCTCGTCGGATAAAATTGCGATATTATTGGATGGCCGGCATTGCCGCTATATTGTTGTTGTCGGTCTCCCTAGGTGTCTATCGATGGAACAGTAGCATAGAGAAACGGGCAGATAAACAACTGTCCTTGAAAGATGTGATGCCTGGGGGCAACCGGGCAACACTGAAATTGGCAGATGGGCGTGTCATCGATTTAAGTGCCAATCAACCGGGCATTATTGTAGGAGATGAGATTTCCTATTCCGATGGTAGTACAGTGTTTGACGGTACTGTGTCGGAGGGAACGTTACAACTCACTACGCCGAAAGGAGGACAATATCAACTTATGTTGCCCGATGGCTCCAAAATATGGCTGAACTCAGCTTCTTCTTTACAATACCCAGAAAGATTCGATGGCGATTTGCGGGAAGTAGAGCTACTAGCTGGCGAGGCTTATTTTGAAATCGCTCGGCAAAAGAATCGTGAAACTGGAAAAATAATACCTTTTCGGGTGAAAACCGAAGACCAGACAATAGAGGTGCTTGGGACCGAATTCAATGTGAACGCATACAAAGATGAAAATGATATCAAGACGACTCTTTTGGGAGGATCGGTCCGTGTTGTTGGCAACCGGAATTCGTCGGCCGTACAGATTTTGAACCCAGGAGAACAGGCTATATTAAGGAAGGACCATTTTGCTGTTCAAAAAGTGAATGCCGAAGAATTTGTTGCTTGGAAAGATGGTTTCTTCTATTTTAATGACGCAGATGTTCATGAGGTGATGAGGCAATTTGAGAGATGGTATGACATAGAAGTTCAATACGAAAGGAGTTTCTCGGATGATTTGTTCGTAGGAAAGATACCTCGAAATGTCAGCTTGTCGATTGCTTTGGAAGTATTGAAAAACGCAGGGATAAATTTTGAACTAAAAGATGAACATCACTTGATCGTGAAACCACGGGAATAATAACAGGTTATTTATTTTTTAAACGAATATTATATGGAAAGAAGTAATAGGTAATTTATTGGATAGGTTTACGGCACAAAATGGCCGGCAGTGCTCGCAACACTTCCGGCCAATGAGTCTGGGTAAACCGACATCAAATTAATTCTTGGAATAGTATAATTGATTGACAAACCCAAACCATACAAATGTATGTATTTAGAACGAATATTCTATTTTTTACCACGTATAAACCGACGCATTATGATGCGCGTGAATTTCATCGTTGCATTGCACATCCTAGGTTATGTCCAACTTTCCGCTCATGTGTTTGGACAACGTATTACGTTACATGAACGCGCTGTTACCTTGGAATATGTATTGAAAGAAATCGAAAAGCAGAGCAATTACACGTTTTTCTACAACAAGAAGGAATTCGTCGACTTCGGTCCCGTTACTGTTTCCGTGAAAAATCACCCGATACATGATGCCTTGGAGAAAGTGTTCGGCGATAAACCTTATGTATTCAATGTGACTGGCAACGTAGTCGTTTTACGAAGGACAAAGGAAACCAAGGATGAAGAAAAGCCGATGTTACGGAAACCGGAAACCAATCAGCGCGACATCCGCGGAAAAGTAGTCGATTCGCTTGGAAACCCGCTTGAAGGAGTGTCTGTCTTGGTAAAAGGAACGTCCCGCGGATCGGCGACTGACAGTGACGGTCGGTATTACATCCTAGCTCAAACAGGTGAAGTGTTAACCTTCCGAAACGTAGGTTTTTTGGTGCAAGAAGTTGTAATAAGTGAAGGCCAAATGTCGGTGGATGTTATCCTTCACCCGGAATTTTCTGACCTAGATGAAGTAGTCGTAGTGGGCTATGGGACGCAGCGGAAAGCCGATATTACGGGGTCTGTTGCTACCGTCTCTGAAAATGTGATACAAAGCAGGCCGGTTAGTTCGTTTCAGGATGCCCTGCAGGGGAGAGCTAGTGGTGTCCAGGTGAGGCAGGGCGGTGGCGACCTCAGCGGAAAGTTCTCCATTTCTATTCGGGGTATCGGCTCCGTAACCGGAAGCAACGACCCCTTGATTGTAGTTGATAATGTACCGCTGTTCAGTGCTGATTTCTCGACAATAAATCCGAAGGACATCGTTTCAATCGACATCTTGAAAGATGCTTCCGCAACCGCCATATACGGATCTAGGGCCGCTAACGGTGTCATTATCATCACGACCAGAAAAGGTCAGGCAGGTGGGAGCCAGTTTGTTTTTAATACAGATATCGGTGTCGAAAACATCACGCGAATGTACGACGTGATGAGTACAGAACAACAGCGGTTACTGTTCGTGGAGGCTTTTAAGAACTCCGGTAGGGATATATCCGTATACGAGGATCTTGCGCATCCCGCGTGGCAGGTCGACACCGATTGGCAGGATCTAGGCACCCAAACGGGGTCAAGACAAAACTACAATCTAGGATTCAGTGGCGGTACGGAAAAAACTCAATATGCGGGATCTGCCTCGTATTTGGACAGAACAGGTACGCTGATTAATTCCAATTTGAAATCTTGGTCGCTCAGGGTTAACCTCAATTCTAAGATCAATGACTGGCTTCGACTTTCTACAAATCTTACCGGAAGTCACCAACGGCAAAACGTGCTGAACAACGATTCTTGGGGCTCGGAAGGCTTCCGTAGCTTGGTATACCAACATTCGTTTACCGAACCTTATGATGAAGCCGGTAACTTGACCGCAATTAATACCACCGCCGCCCCGTATTTCGGGGCTAACGAAAATCCGCTTATTAATGTCCTGCTGCCGACACGAAACGACAACGTGACGCGAATTCTCGGTAATACAAAAATAGATATTGATGTGGCCAAGGGATTAGTTATTTCGGGTAACATCGGCGGAGATATTGTACTTGGCGATAACTACGTTTATTTGCCGGTTTATCAAATCGGTTTGTTTAGCCGGGACGAAGGAAGTGTGACGGTGCCTAATAATCAACAAATTAATTGGATATCCGATTTGACGCTCAACTACGAGCAAAAAACCGGTCGGCACAATTTCAAAGGCTTGTTAGGCTTTTCCGCGCAGCAGTTTCTGACCAAAAATAACAGCGTAACGGGAACCGGAACTATTGACAATGCCTTAGACCAACTGTCCAACCAGACCAATTTCAATGCGACTGGTTCCGAAGTTCGCGCTGGGTTAGTTTCGACATTCGTTAGATTCAATTACGACTACGGCGGTAAGTACCTGCTTACTGCGACCGTGCGTAGGGACGGGTCTTCCAAATTCGGCGCCGATCGGCGGTACGGCATTTTCCCGTCGGGCTCCGTCGCATGGCGCATTTCTCAGGAAGATTTCCTAAAAGACGCTCCGTTTATCAATGACCTGAAACTTCGGGTAAGCTATGGCCTGACCGGTAATCAGAATATTGGTGATTTTGCATTTATTACCCGCGCAGGAGCTGCACCGTACGTCTTTGGAAACAGTGTCGTAGTAGGTAATGTGCCTCAAAATATAGGAAACCCCAACCTGCAATGGGAAGCAAATAAGCAGCTAGACGCGGGTATCGACGTTTCCGTGCTTGATGGAAGGTTTCATGCAACGGTGGACTATTATCATAAGCAGTCCGAAGATTTGTTGGTATCGACACCCATACCACTTACATCGGGCGTGAGGCAGGATCCGATCATCAATCAGGGATCGGTCAAGAATACAGGTGTCGAGCTCGCATTGGGGGGCAACGTGCTTACAGGAACGGTCTCGTGGGCATCAGAATTTAATATCTCCTTTAATAAAAACCGAGTGATTGATATCGGCAATAATTCGATCGGGCAACCCCTGGAAATCCCAGGTGAAAGTATCCCGCTCTCTAATCAGCCGACCAATCTGACCCGCGCAGGAAATTCGGCTGCTGCATTCTATATGTATCAGTACATCGGTGTATGGCAATTGGGAGAAGAAGAAGAGGCTGATCGGTGGTCTGACGCCGTTCCCGGAGACCCCCGCTATGCCGATCTGAACGGAAATGGTGTGTTTGACGTTGGAGACAAAACGTTCGTGGGAACTCCGCATCCTAGGTTTTTCGGCGGGTTCAACAATACCTTTGCTTTTAGAAATGTGTCGTTATCGATATTCCTTGATTATGCAGGAGGTTATCAAGTTTACAACACCGCCCGGAACCTCTTTTCACGAGGTGTTCCCTTTGTACAGAATTTTGCCGAAGTAGCCGATTTCTGGACACCGGAAAATCCCAGTAACACGGTTCCGAGGCCTTCACAAGGTGGAAATACGACCACCTTAGCAACGATGGTGTCCACCCGGTTCCTTGAGGACGCAGATTTTTTACGGATTAAGGATGTCCGGATTTCTTACGAACTCCCTTCCCGTTTGTTAACAGATATATTTTTAAAAGCGCTGCGATTCACGATTTCCGGCACCAATCTTTATACATTTACGAAATATGAAGGCCTTAATCCGGAGGCGTCTAGCCGGGCCAGCTTGCTTTCGGCAGGGATTGACTATACGCCGTATCCGCAGTCGAGGCTGATTTCCCTCGGACTTAGCGCAACTTTTTAACCGCTATAAACTATTGAATATGAAATGTGTAATATATATATCCGTTCTGTTGCTGGGCGTGACCTTGATTTCGGGTTGCGAAAGTTTGCTGGAGCCTACTCCCAGGGGGCAAATCGCACTTGACCAACTGCTGACAACGGAAGAGGGGTTGATTACTGCTGTGAACGGTGTCTACCAACCCCTGCATACCCTTTACGAAGGCAGTGTTTCCCGGCTTACAGACATGGCGAGCGATGACGGCTGGACGTGGCGCAAGGAAACCGAACCCGATATCTTTATTGTCGATCAAACGTTCAACGTTTCCCAGTCTGTTTGGACCGACCTATATACCGGCATTACCCGCGCAAATACCGTGCTTAGTCGAATGGATGGTGTATCGGAATTTTCAGATGCCGCTGTGAGGGAAGCGATTGAAGGTCAGGCGAAATTTATGAGAGCCTTCTATTACTTTAACCTGGTTCGTTTTTTCGGAGGGGTGCCGCTCATACTGCAAGAAATAAAGACTCGCAGTGATGCCGAGCAAGCACGCGCCACAATTGAAGAGGTATACGTTCAGATTAAAAGTGACCTGGACGATGCATCCCGCCTTTTGCCCGATTCCTATCCCGGAAATACCGGTATGGAGGTTGGGAGGCCTACGTCATATGCGGCCCATGCACTCCGGTCGCTGGTCCACCTTGAGTTGGAAGAATGGACTGAAGCTGCTGCGGCTGCCCAGACCGTTATCTCCAATACAAGCCTGGGGTTACTTCCAAACTATGCGGCGAATTTCAATGGTTCGCAAGAAAACGGACACACCTCGTTATTTGAAGTACAGTACGGAGGTGTGACCGCGGCGACAACAACGGCCATCAGTAACTTTTTTGCTCCACCCGACCTGCAGGGAGGGGCTTCTATACTGCCTTCGGATGATAATTTGGAAGGAAAAGGCGGTAGTTTGTCGTCTGGAAATGGCTTGGTCCAAGCGTTTGAGCCGGGGGATACCCGCCGGGATATTGTGCTGAAAAATTACGGCCTTGCAAACTTCATCGATCCGTCAAAACCAGATAGCAGCCTTTATTTTGTAAATAAATTTTATAACACTAACGATCCGGTAGGACTCAGCACTTGGAATTTTCCGCTGATACGATATGGAGAGATGCTGCT
>Ga0182738_1008589_pt1 | contig 10124 bp, 9 predicted proteins | sample eDN5th30CBELigMG_FD_128876 | JGI IMG/M metagenome (GOLD analysis project Ga0182738, IMG submission 128876) | Enriched Miracle-Growth compost microbial communities from Emeryville, California, USA - eDNA 5th pass 30_C BE-Lig MG (version 2)... ... | reverse complement strand
TGAAGCTACCAGTGCTTTGGACGCTGAAAATGAAAAGACTGTTCAAGAAGCCCTTGATAAGATCATGGGAGGCAAGACCTCAGTCATTGTCGCTCACAGAATCTCCACCATCAAGGACGCCGATGAAATTCTTGTCTTTAATGACGGACAGATCATCGAAAGAGGCAACTATCAAGAATTGACTGCAATGCAAGGAGCTTTCTATAAGCTTGAAAGAGGTACCAACCAGGGTGTTGCCAGATAAACCCGTGGCTGATGAAATTATGGTATGAAATAAAAAGAGCAAATAATGTTTTTCCCTTTTTCTCTAAAATATGGTATTTATTCATCTCTATCATGTTTTCCTCTTCCGATGTGCCTTTGTTTGTTCATGTCATGAAAAGTTGTTTTATTTGTAAGAAAAAAAGTTCTCCTCAATTGTTGAAGAAAGTTGAAATTGACGTCATATTTTACAACAATAATTTTTTTTTATTGAGACTTTTGGAGGAATCAAATGTGATTTCTTTTTTTTAAAGGAATTTTTTTCATGAATATGATTGAAGAAACAAAAAATCTGAGCTGTTTTTGCTGGGTTTTTGGAAAAAGGTTTTTTTTTTGCAGGGTTGTTAAAATCCCCCCCCCCTTTTTTTAGCGTCTGCGGACGATTCTCTCCAGAAAGTGACGTCAAGCCGATGTCCCAGCATCATGTCTCAATAATATTCACGATAGCAAATAAACAAAAAAAATTCTTTCTCACTTTGATTTTCTTGATACCTCACAAAAATTTTTTCATGTTTTTCTAAACTATCTTTGCAAGAGAGAAACAAAATTTATTCATCAAGAATTTTACTGTTTGGAAAGTAACAAATCATAAACATGGATCCCCTTCATCATGGCTGTAAATAGAAAGTATGGCTCAAAATTCTGAGAAAGGTTTCTCAGGAAAATTTTTGGTACCCCAGCAGAGAAAAGCAAATCTTCCAAAACTTTAATCTCAAGATTGAAGCCTCCAAGAAGGTTGCTTTGGTTGGTCCCTCAGGTTGTGGTAAATCCACCAGCTTGGCTCTGATCCAAAGATTCTACGATGTTGACCAAGGTGAAATCTTGATTGATGGTGTCAACATTAAACACTACGACCTTAAGCATCTCCGAGGAACCTATGGTGTCGTCTCCCAAGAACAAGTCTTATTCAACGGCACCATCGAATATAATATCAAGTATGCAAGAGAGAAGGCTACAAGGAAAGAAGTTAAAGAGGCAGTGATTGAAGCCAATGCTCTTGGCTTTATTGAAAGCAATGAATTAGATCAAATTGATAACGGCAACGCTAAGTTTGGAACAGAATTCCAAAGAAAAGTTGGTCCAAAGGGCGGTCAAATGTCTGGAGGTCAAAAACAAAGAATTGCTATTGCTAGAGCTATCATCACCAACCCATCATTTTTGATCCTAGATGAGGCTACAAGTGCTTTAGATGCTGAAAATGAAAAGGTTGTCTAAGAAGCCCTCGATCAAATTATGACCGGCAAGACCTCTGTTATTGTCGGTCACAGAATTTCCACAATGAAGGACCCTGACGAAATTCTCGCCTTTAATGATGGTCAAATCATTGAAAGAGGCAACTACCAGCAATTGACCGCGATGCAAGGTGCCTTCTACAACCTCGAGAGAGGTACCAACCAAGGTGTTGTCCGATAGCTGAGATTATTTAGAAGAATAGAAATTTATATTTTAGTATCCAGCATATTTTTTTTATGGCTAAAAATTCAAATGAGAAAATCTCTTTGAAATGTTCAAATTGATTTTATTTTCTCGACTTGAAATTCAGAAAAAGACAAATTTGAGAAAAAAAATTTTTTTTTGGAAGAGCCGCTCTTTGAGTCACAATATTCAGTGTGAATTAAACTTTTCAAAGCTAGTGATGTGTATTTGATTTTCTAAACAGGAAAAAATATCTGAATTATTCATCCATGGATCAGAATTTATTGAATTAATTTTTTTTGTGCCAATGACTCCGTCAGATTTGCAAAGATACATCCTCAAAGAATCTGGATCCGGTGTTGAACCTCGCTTCAAGCCTCGGAGGCCACTAAAATTGAGCCAGAAACAGCCTTTTTTGAAAAGAAATTGAATTAATTCTTCACCAAAAGAGACTCCGGTAAGATTAGTTTATTCAAGATATTGTTGCTTTTTGCCATTTTATGAGCATAAAAGAATTCAAGAACTTTGACTGGGATTTGTCTCTTTTTGTTCGAAGTGAGAATTGAATTATCAAATGCGAAACAAGATGAAATTAAAAAAATTCAAACCCAGTGTTGCAAAAAAAAAGGCCTTTTCGCGGCCCGTGGCAGTTTTTAACCAAACATGGCCGCTTTTAAGCGCGTGGAGGGAATTTTTCCTGTCAAAATCTCTAGAGAAAAAAAAAATGTAAAATTTTTTTTTTGTTGTCAAGATATTTTTCGTAAATTTAATTTTTATCATTTTGATGGATTCTCATCAAATCGAATCATTTTAAAAAGAAATCAAGGCATTTTCTCTGCATTCAGATTGATCAGAAGGGTTAATTTTTTTTTTGATGGACTTTTCCTTGAACCTTTTGAAATGAATGACTCAAGAGATTAGGATTCGAAATGAATTAAACCTATTACCAAGAAATGATAATGTGTTTAAGGCCTTTCAATTGCTAGATCCTCAGAAAAGAAAAATTCATAATCGCAAATATCTTTTCAGAGAATATTTATTGAAAAAATTTACATGCTGTTATAATTTTCCCGATTATGACGCAATACAGGATTTTCTGAATCTTGAGAAGTTGCCCTTAAATATTGAAGAGTATAAGACCACCAATCCTTCTTCAAGGTATCATATTGACTCTTTTTGGATTGATATGTATAAAATTGAAGAAGAAGAAAAAAAAACCTTTTAGACTACTGGCATCTTTCTTTATCAATCTCATGTCAATACCTCAATCAAATTGTTCTATTGAGAGGCAATTCAGTCAGGTCAGTCTGATTCAATCAAAGAAGCGAAACCCTCTTGATGTTGCTACAGCATCTTCAATTCTGAAGGTGAGATCATTCTACGAAGATAAGATTGAAAATCAATCTTTTGAACCTCAAGGAAAAGATTATGATTATTATAACTTGAACATAAATTCAAGAAATTATTGAAGTATTTATAGAATTTAATATGAACATTCATATATAAAATCAATTTACGATTTCATTCGAAACTTCTATTTGATAAAGTCTTTAAAACCTATCCTTGCCTTGGAAAGAACTTGATTTGAAATGATTCTCCATCGTTATGAAGCAATCCTAATAAAAAGTCATAGAAAGTGGCCGCAAAATGGCTTATTTTGTGGCCGCTTTTTTGCAACACTGTTCAAACCCCATTTTTCCATCGAATCTGCTCTTCTATGCTCAAAATCCCCAGCTGAAAGGAACCCCTTCATTGATTTTCGATTTTCTCAATATTAGGAGGGAGTTACTTTTTCTAGCTAATTGACTTTCTAATAAGGAATACCTGGACCTTTTGAGTCCTTTTGAAAGAGTTGTCTGAAGATAAAGACTCCAAAAATATTGACAGAAGGAGAGTCTTTGTTTCATTTAGTTGAGCGTGAGGATTATTTGTCCTTCTAATTTTGGCCCTTTCCTGACTTTCCATAAAAATTATTTTTCATTAAAGTTTTAAGACAAATTTTCTCGTGCAAATTTTTTTGTCAAGTTTAGTTGTCAGAGAAACCAAGAAAGCCAAACTTTTTGTGGGTAGTCGAGAAGACTCTGGAACATTTTCTCAGTGGCCTTTGGCGAAATGGACTTTGACGCAAAATCGAGTTTTATTTTTGGAATCTTTTGATGAAATTGGATGTTTTGTCTGTTTGCTCGGATTCAATAAAATATTAATGTTTAAAAAGAAAACAAAAATGAGAGCTATTAGAGCGGAGCCTCTTATTTGATAAGTTCTTCTTCTCAAAGCTTTTGTGCGACCTCTGACGGGAGATCTCAACCGGAAAAGAAGAAAGTTGAAGGTCAAAGTGAGTATATTTGAAGAGACAATGGTTTATGGTGCAGTTAAAATTGAAATTTTAAGTTAGTTGATAAAGAGGATTTCTGAGAAGAAAGCTTCGAAAACTATGAATGAATCAGATTGGAATTATTTTTGCATAAGAATCGTAAAGATAATATGATATATCGGCTGATCCAAGGATTTTTATTGGAAAAGCAGCTCTTGGAAAATCACAATGAGATTTGTTGACATAAAAATATACGCAGGATAAAGTTTTATTGATCAGATCATGGTTTGAATGAAACAGATTTCCAGACTTTCCCATTGAATTAATTTTCATGTTATAACGCAAGGATTTATTGAAATTTTAATTTCCGATTTGAACCTTAATCTAATTTTTATTGCTGGATTTCAATGTAATGCTCAAATTATTTAAGGGTTTCTGTTTTCATTTGAATTATAAAGTTTAATAATAAAACAAACATTTTTTTAAACAACATGAGCCAAGAAACAAAGCTTGAATCTCAAAATCCTGCTGTCAAGGATCCAATAGGAAAGGAAGAACAGATTTCTTATTTCAAACTCTATTCTTGTGCGAATAAACAGGACTGGATATTGATGATCATTGGGACGCTTGCAGCAGTTATCAATGGAACAGCAATGCCCCTATTTTCGATCCTTTTTGGTGATATTGCAAATGACTTTGGTCCAAACAACATGCCTGATCAGGTTGTTGATGCAGCAGGCTCCCTTGCCCTGAAAATGATGGGAATTGGGATTGGAGTGCTTGTGGCTTCCTATGCAGCTATTGCTTGTTGGATGATAGCTGGAGAAAGACAAGCAATTCGAATCAGAAGAAAGTACTTCAAATCATTGCTGTCTCAAGAAATTGCCTTTTTCGACAGCATTAACCCTAACGAATTATCAACCAAGATTGCTGAGGAATGCTTTAATATTCAAGGAGGCATTGGAGAGAAGGTTTCGACTTTTGTGTACAGTATATCGATGTTTGTAACTGGTTTTATCATCGGATACATTAAAGGCTGGCAGCTTGCCTTGGTTTTGACAGGATTTATGCCTTTCCTGACCATAGCAGCGGGTCTTTTTGTCTTTTCGATCCAAAAGGCGACGACTATAAATAATTCTGCTTATGGTAAAGCTGGAGCGATTGCAGAAGAAGTTTTGAATGCGATAAGGACTGTGACCTCTTTGGGGGGACAAAACAAAGAAAAAGGAAGATATCAATTGGCTTTGGAAGATAATCGGGCTGCAGTGACAAAATTTGGCACCTTTTCAGCAATTGCGATGGGTGTCATGAATTTTGCCATGCTCGGTGTTTATGCTCTGGGCTTCTTCATTGGGTCAATTTTCATTGATAAGGGAGTGACGAATCACGTTACTGGTGATCCTTATACAGGTGGTGATGTGCTTGCATGCTTTTTCAGTATTGTTATGGCTGGTTTCACTGTTTCTCAAGCAGCCCCAGTAATGAAGTCTTTTGCTATCGCTAAAGTGGCCGGAGCCAAGGCTTTCAAGATCATCGACAGGAAGAGTCAGATTAGTATTGAGGATACAAAAGGGAAGAAGCTCTCTCATGTTGAAGGAAACATTGAGTTCAAGAGCGTTGCCTTCGCCTACCCTTTGAAACCTGATCGAACTGTCCTCAATGGCATCAACTTCTCGATCAGAAAGAATGAAAAGACTGCATTCGTTGGGGAGTCAGGCTGTGGTAAAACCACCTGCATGCAATTGATCGAAAGATTTTATGATTTGGCTAATCAAGAAAATGGATCCATCACTTTAGATGGTGTTGAACTCAGAGATCTTAATCTCAAGTGGATGAGAGAAAATATTGGTTACGTCGGCCAAGAACCAGTTTTGTTCGCCACTTCAATCAAAGAAAACCTTCTGATGGCAAAAGAAGACGCTACAGATGCTCAACTTTGGGATGCTCTTAAGAAAGCCAACGCTGCTGACTTTGTTCAAGGACTTCCTGATAAATTGAATACCTTTGTTGACAATAGCGGAGGTGCCCTTTCAGGGGGTCAAAAACAGCGTCTTGCTATTGCTAAAACTATTTTGAAAGACCCAAAGATTTTATTGCTTGATGAAGCTACGAGCGCACTTGATAGAAAGAATGAGATGGAAATTCAAAAGACTCTTGATGAAATTTCTGACGGAAGAACTACCATTGTCATTGCTCATAGACTGTCAACTATTATCAATGCTGACCATATTATTGTCTTTGATGGCGGTAAAGTTGTTGAAGAAGGAAGGCATGCAGAATTAGTTGCTAAACAAGGGAGATATTATGCTCTTCAGCATTTACAACTTCAAGCTGAGGAAAAAGATAAAGCCGCTGGAGATAATTTGAGTGACGAGAATAAAACCCTAGAAGCCAAGACTGAGAGAGCAGTTTCACGTCATGCAGAATTTAAAACTGAAACTGGGGATTTGGAAATGCAAAGTCTCGTTGAAAGCCAGAAGAAGCCTGAAGAAAAGAAGAAGAAGGAGAAGGGCCAAGAAACTCAAGTTTTCAAGCGTCTTTTCAACTATAACAAAAAGGACCAGCCACTAATTATTTTGGGAGTGCTTGTAGCCTTTTTGAATGGCTGCGTGTTCCCCTCTTTGGCAATTGTGCTTGCAGAGATCCTTGACGCATTTGCACTTCCAGATGCCTCAGATTTTAGAAGTCGAACTAATTTATATTCGTTGATGTTTGTGGTTCTTGCTGTTGTTTCTTTGATCCTGAACGCCGTTCAATTGTCGTTATTCAACTTTATCGCAGAAAATCTTTCAAGAAAAGTGAGACTTGATGTTTTCAACAAGTATCTCAAGATGCCTATCGGGTGGTTTGACTTGCCTGAAAATGCCCCTGGAGCTCTATGCAGTAAGCTGGCCAAGGATGCCACTCTGATCAATAGTTTGACAAGCACTGTCGTTGGAATATTCACCCAAGCTACCGGTTCGTTTGTTTCAGGAATGGTGTATGCTTTTTTAACTTTGATAAACTTGGCCATCTCACCTCTGAATATTTTGGCAGGAAAGATGGAGTCCTCATTCAATCAAGGTTTTTCAGCATCAACGGACGATGCCTACAAGGAAAGTGCGGCTTTCGTGGCTGAAGCGGTGAACAACATGAGAACAGTCGCTTCATTTGGGAAAGAAGACAAATTACTTTACAATTACAGTCTTAAGCTCGACAAACCATTAAAGGCTGCGATTAAAAAGGGCAATATGTCTGGACTTTTCTACGGTCTTTCTCAGGGTATCAGTTATGGTACTTTTGCTCTTGTGTTTTATGTCGGAGCCCTTTTCATCAGAGATATCGACCTTAGCTTCAAGAATATGCTTCAAAGTATTTTTGCTATTATGTTTGCAGCCATGGGAACAGGAAACGCAATGCACTTTGCTCCTGATATCGGAAATTCTATCAACGCAGCAATCAATATCTTTAAGATTCTTGATACCAAGCCAGCCATCGATTTGGATGATCCCAAGCAAAATAAGAGAAGCCAAGTCACAGGCAACATTGAATTCAGAAACATTTCATTCAAATATCCAACTCGTGAGAAGCAGATCTTCAAAGACCTCAGTTTCAAAATTAGTGCTGGAACAAAAGTTGCCCTGGTAGGAACATCAGGATGCGGTAAATCAACCATATTGGCGTTATTGCAAAGATTCTACGATCCTGATCAGGGAGATATCTTTATTGATGGTGTCAGTATCAAAGAATATGATTTGAGATATTTAAGAGAATGTTTTGGGGTTGTTTCCCAAGAACCCGTTTTATTCAATGGCACCATTGAATATAATATCAAGTACGGTAAAAACAATGCAACCGATCAAGAGATGAGAGCCGCTGCAGAAAAAGCTAACGCCTTAAGTTTCATCGAAAACAATGAATTTGGTAAATGAGATTATAGGGAAACTTATTTTAATTATTTCGTAGATGTTGTTGGTGCAGGTGAAAAGAACCACGGGACTGGCTTCAAAAGAATGGTTGGCCCTAAAGGAAGCCAGCTCTCTGGAGGACAAAAACAAAGAATTGCTATTGCCAGAGCTATCCTTAAAAATCCTTCTATCTTAATCCTTGACGAAGCTACAAGTGCTTTGGATGCTCAAAATGAGAAGGTTGTTCAAGAATCGTTGAATAAGATTATGGTGAATAAAACATCAGTTGTTGTCGCACACAGAATCTCCACCATCAAAGATTCAGATGAAATTCTTGTTTTTAACGATGGACAAATTATTGAAAGAGGAAATTATCAACAATTAAATGATATGAAAGGCACCTTTTATAAATTAGAAAGAGGTTTAGATTTAAAGTCATAAAAAATGATGATTGATTGATTAAAAAACTTTTTTATGTTGCTTTGATAAAATTTATAACAGGAGATCCTTGTTGTTTAGAGATATCTTGTGTTTCCAAAATTGCAATCCTTTCCTAGTAACAACCGACTTCGGGCTCATTTTGAAGTTGTGGCGATAGACAGTCAACTCATCAGAGAGGATGGTTATTTAAAATTTTTTGGGGGTTAATTTGAGCAAATTTTGTTTGTAATTATTTTATTGTGAAAAGAATCAGCTCAATCAATAAAAATGATTTTCTGGTAACAATCTAAGCGTCTATGAGTATCGTATCAAAGGCTTTAATTTTTTTTAATTTTCTAAATCCTCTCAGAAAAATTAAAAATGCTTCAAACTCGTTTTTTCAAGGGAATTAAAGATTCTTCAAGAAAACAGCCCAAAATCCTAAACTCAGGGGATTTTCTTCAAGCGATTTTGTCATCAAAAATCTGAGGCTAATTTAAATCTTAAATTTATTGAAAATATGAAAAAATTTTTCGATTTAGTTTTTCTTTTTGCCTCAAGAAATGAAAGTTGAGGTGAGAGAAATTAATTTTATGGATTTTATCAATAGAAAAAAAAAGACTTGGAACCATAAAACCTTTGAAGTCCGAGGGGAAAAGTTTCAAAAGTTGTATGTAGTTTTGTCAACAAATAAAACGAACAATTGAAGATGACAATTTCTCTCCTTAACTTTAATCTATTTTCCTAAAAATTTTATGTCAAGATCAATTGTATCAGAATCTATCAGGCTCTCTCGATATTGTTTTTTCAGAAGGTTTATCAGAGAAATCAAGATAAATCTCGATAAAGTCTTGCAAGAGTTGTTTCAGAAACGGAGTCTTCCCTGAAAAAGAGCAAAAATAAGTTTTGCGTTGTGATGATTGTCTACTTTTTCTGAGGTGAAGCATTTTGTCTAACTAAATTTTAATTTCGAAGGATAACAGGTTAAATTGATTTCAGACAGAAAAATAAGGCAAAAACGAAGATCAGCCTGCTCATTTTGAAATAACCTTGATAAGTCCCAAGAAAAGAGGATCTTTGAACCTTTCAAAGAGGATTTGAGGGTAAAGAGGGGGTTTTGGCACGTTTTCAGAGGGCATCAAAATAAATTGCTAAAACGCAAGGATTTAATTCAAATCAAGCTGAGAAAACTCACACGTCACATCATAAGAGGTTGATTGAAAATGACCACTGAAGATAAGAGAAAGAATTAAGCGCTCTCAATAGGAACAAGTTCCTGGGGGTTGATGAAATCAGAATAACACTACCGTGGATTCGCGTACAAATCTGTATTTTGAGTCCGAATGAAGATCGAGATGTATTTCTGCTTTTAATTCATCATCAGAAATGTCATTAAATAAATTTCTGGTACAAATTACAAATTAAATGAGAGTTTATTGGTAATTCTAAGAAATCATAGACGTTTCTAGATGTTATGAAAGTGAACTTTCTCTTGTTAGGAATGAAGGACAGGGACTATTGGATAGTTTTATTGATTTTTTAGAAAGGAAATGGAACTTAGAGAGATAGAGAGGGGGGTCTGTTTGAAATTTAAAGAGTACTGTAGTTGATTATTCTTAAACAGAAAGCTTTCTGTTAGCTGGAAATTAATTTTTATGAAAACAAAACGGCATTCTAGGGGTCTAGGATACGGAGAAGAACTGGTTTTGAGAGTTAGATTCAAACTTGTTGTCAAAGTTTTAAGAGACATTTACACTCTGAGGAAAGAAAACCCCAGAAAATTTGAAATTCTCAATTGAATAAGCCAATAAAAATCAAAGAGAAAT
>Ga0182738_1008587_pt1 | contig 10127 bp, 4 predicted proteins | sample eDN5th30CBELigMG_FD_128876 | JGI IMG/M metagenome (GOLD analysis project Ga0182738, IMG submission 128876) | Enriched Miracle-Growth compost microbial communities from Emeryville, California, USA - eDNA 5th pass 30_C BE-Lig MG (version 2)... ... | reverse complement strand
AAAGGCATGAGCGGAGCTGTCTGGATTAGGTTTCTGTTGGCTGAAATAGACAGGAATATAGCTCGCTTGGATGATAAAGAGGAAGATGGTGATGATGAGATCTCGAGGCTTGTGAAGCTTGAGAATAACTCTTGAAGAAACTAATGCAAAAGCGCTGATAGCGATGTTGGAAACCAAGTCCCAAATGTCTTGGAAAAAGAGATTGTGGAGGGAAGTAATAAATGGCATACATTTAAATCCAGTAATCATTGCCTATTGGGAGAGGTTAGAGGGAGAAAAGAGAATGCTTGGGTACCTTGAAAAGGTTTTGATAAAGAGTTTGTTTCATGTCAAGGTACTCTTTTTCAAGGTTTGGCTCGGGGATTATTTGGCGATAAGGTATTTTCGAGAAAGAAATAAGATTTTGGGGAAATTAATGAAATAGAGGGTGGGAAGGAAAAAATTAAAGGGAGAAATTCCAGTAAATCGGCTTCTAAATGAAAGTTTTATAGGCTGATTTGGTTTTGATTAAGTCAAAAGACGAAAAAATTCCATTGAAGCCTTTTTTAATGGTTTGGAGACGGTAAATTTTTCAATGAGAAAATGTCTTTTAAAATAGGGTTGACTGAGATTTTTAAGATACAAAAATAACATATCTCGCTCTTATACCCTCCACCAAACTCAAGGGGTGTGAAGTTTCCCTGAGAAATTCTTGTCTTGAAATATTTTTTCATCGAGCAAAATGGAAGGGGAAAGGTTGAGAAGTAAAATTTTTAAGGATTCAGAATTCTAGCTAGTTCAGTCAGGTTAAACCAAAGAATTTACACCTTAATGACATCCTTTCTTTTTCTCGGTCTTATTATTGGTAGCAGCTCAAGCCGTAAATTAATGATCAAATAAGAGGACTTCACAAGGAAGGAGGAAATCTGAAGAATAATCTGAAACGTCCAACCTGTTTGAGAGCCAAAAAAATGGATATTGAAAATCTTGAGAGTTTCGGAGATCAAACAACACATCATTTCAGGGAGTTGAGCTTTGATATCTAAAGGTTCAATTTTTTTGCGAATTCAAAAAATATAGAAATTGGATAAGTTTCTTGGAGTATAATGATTTAAAGGTCAAAGTTTTTTCCTGGAGACTGGTTCAATAATTTTACAGAAGTTCTAAAATCTATTCATCACTCCCTCTTTGGCCAACCTCTTGAAAGCTAACCAACATTTTAATAATACATTTAAGAAATTGGATTTGACTTCGAATTAAAAAAAAAATTTTTTCTTATGTTTCTTGAAATAAAAAATTTTGAGAGGAAGAAAATATTTTGGATTTAATCATAAAACACTTGTTTCTTTGACGAAACCAAACACTAAATAGCATTGCTTAGGGAAAAACGAAATCGCAATCCATTAGTTTTCTTTCAAGTTAATTCCCTATCGTGAAAAAGGAGAATAATCAATAAGAACAGAAGGGTTCGATCTTTTGTTGGGTGTCATGCAAATGAATTTTCTGATTCGATTAATAATTTTGGCTTCCGGATTAAATCTTCATCAACCTAGACGTTTTATCAGAAAAGCCTGACAGAAATTAAATATTAATAAAAACAATTCCGCTTAATATGAATCTAGAGGAGAGACTTGGAACCCTGGTAACGCAGGTTGAATTACTGACGAAGCAGGTCACTTATTTCGCTAATCAAATGACGACCCTAAGAGAAGAAAATGCGCTTTTAAGGCAACAGTTGCGTTTGCAAAATATTGGATCGGATTTGTTTATTGGGAAGAGTATTGTGAGTTGTGCTGAACGAATCCCAAGCGAGGAATTCCTCAAAAGAACAGAGAAGTGGCTAGGTTATTTACCTGATCTTTCCAGAGAGGCAAAAATTGGCCCTCAAGTCCTCCAAGGAAAGAAACTTGTTATGCTAGATGATGTTGGCGCTCTTAGTGAAGGCAATGTCCAGACTTTCTACACGAATTTCTTCAATTCCCTTCTTCAAGAAAGATTTCCAGATAGAAAGGAAAAAGATCAACTTGGTGTAGTGATGGACGTTCAGTCAACTTTTTCGGGATCTCAACCCATCAATCTTTTCCCGGATTTGATTGTCGGATCCCAGACCTTTGAATCAGCTGACTACTACAATAAACAATTTTCAAAATGCCCTCCCCTTATTATTGAATTTAAGCAAAACAGGCTATCAAAAACAAAGCAACACGGCTTTGAATCTCCATCTCATCAAGTTGCTTCGTACTTAGCTCGCTGTTTTAAAAACCATGCTCACTTACCTCTGCCTGATTTCCTCGTTGGGATAGTCCTTGACTTGGATGGAGCAGAAGTTTATTTTGTTCGCTGCTCAGCATTTAAGAATACCAATATTTCAAAAGACTCAGTGAAAAGGTTTTCATTATCGTGGAACTTCCATACTCTTATTCAAAGCTTAAAAAAAGAGACTCAACTCGTGAAGGGACCTCAATCAAGCCAGACTAACCCTTGCTTTTATTTCTATGACTTATTAGACTTCATATTGTTTTTAGTTGAAAAAAATAAAACTGACCTGGAGTAAAAGCCAATAGTCCAAATATGAGTTTGTCTCAAGCAAGTATATATATGTAAGAACTTATGGTTAAAGTACTATCAATTACATTGACTTACAATTAGATTGCTCACCATGAAAATAGAAAATCGAAATAAAGTCAAGTATAAACCAATCAATTTCCCCAGTATAATATATTCTCGTTTCAAACTCATTATTTGTTCTTCAATATATATCTCTTCACTCTTTATTAATCCATTCTTTTCTTATTATTCCATATCACTTTGAGTCAGTTTTTTTAATTTTTGTTAGTTGAGAGGCTCTCTTAAATGATCAACCATCAAAGCTTTCTTACAGTGATGCTTGTCATAAATTCGAGAATTCGAATCTCTCGTCTCTCTATGTTCGTCATTCTCTTTTTGAAGATCTCAATTGTTCAACGCCCATCTTTCATTGGCATTGAGCAACCCATCAAAATTTTCTGATTTCTTTTATTATTATATTCACGCTTAATTTATAATTTAATTGCAGGTTCTCCTGAAAGAGATGATGAAACTTGATAATCAAGACATCATCACATAAAACTCTTCCTAAATGCTCATAGATATTCGATCCAAGTTCCACACCCCTCGTCCTCATATTCTCACCTTCATTCTCGCGATTTCCAAACAGCTAAAATAATTTCCCATTATTTTAATTCCTGATTTCTACTTCTGTATTTGCAACACTTAATCTCATCTCTCTTATATCTCCATTGAGCTTTGAATTCGTACGCTTCCTTTTGAGGTAAACTTGACAGATTTCTCAAAAGGCTGCTCAAAATTTGGCTCAGGGCTCATAGATTTTTTTTTGCCTTGGAATTCGAAGGATGCCACCGTACTCATACTGTACTCATCACCAATCAATAAAAATGGATCTTTTGGGGAAAATTTGAAGCTTATGAACACTTACCTCATTCATATCCAAGATCAAATCCACAAGACTTCATCACAAGCCCTTACTATTTATTCAGATCGAAAGGAAATTGAAGAGCTCAGAATTATTTATTTTCTTCTCCTTTATCTGTATCATCCTCAAAATTTCATTTATTTGCCAATAAATCCTTTCTGAGACTCATCCAAGAAGATCACACTGAAAACATCAGAGAAATTCTCAACAAATTCTGGCTCTAAGAGGGGGTAAACAGTGACCAAAATTACAGAAAGGACTTTCCTGCCATCCTACAAGGCCGGATTCTAGAAGAAAATCTAAATCGAAAACAAGAAAGAACATCTTGTAACCTCAACTTCAAGACCTCATCGTCAGCAGAAAAGATGTTCAAAGTCAAATTACTCCCTCTTATACAGGGCCAAAAACATGCTTTTGGGCTTGTCTTGCGTGATGTCATTCAACAGAAGACGAGAATCCGCCTCAAGATCAACGCGAAATACCAAAAAGATGGAATGCTTGCTCCTCTATCTCATGAACTGAGAATTCCACTAAATGGAATCCTTGTCAAGTTGTCCGAAAGAAAATTCAGGACCCAGGTATTCTTCAATATTTAAATATTTGTGAGAATAATGGAATTCTTTTATTGGCTCTTGTCAACTCAATCCTTGATCTAAACCTTATAAGAACGAATAAATTGAGGCTTTACAAAGAGAAAATCAATCCCATTGAGTTCTCAAAAGATATCTTGAGGCTTTTTGAACATCAACGTCGACTTAGATCGATCTTTCTAAGACTAAAAGTTTCTACTTCTGCTCCAAAATTCCTCATTAGCGACAAGAATAGACTGAGCCAGATCATGATAAATCTGATTGGTAATGCGCTAAGGTTTACCAACAAGGGCGGGATTACAATATTTGCAGGACCTTGTAAACAGAGTCGAGAATATGTTGAAATCAGTGTACAAGATGTTTGATAAAGACGTTTCCAGTGCATATTTTGATGAAGGGGAGCTTGAGCACATCTCCAGTACTGACCTTTACAAACTTCCTCCTTTAAAGAAACCTTCCATGTCTCCTATAAAATCAAAGGGATCTTTATCTTTCCTCAATGAAGTTTTATCACCTGGACCCTTATCTCCTCTTAAAAAGTCCACCTCAGCACACCGAACCAAATAAGCAGCGGCAATGATCTCATCCGAATTGTTGATGATAAACCCCCTCAATCTCGCAGTGGCAGAGTTATTTGTCTTGAGACAGCAGTATCAAGTCAAAACCGCTCTTCATGGTCAAGCTGCTGTTGATTTAATGCTGAACAATAATTTCAAAACTGAGCCAATAAAGCTCGTTCTGATGGATCTGCAAATGCCTCTGATGGAAGGCTATGCAATAACCAAGACTCTGAGGGATCTTGTGAAGCAAAACAAGATCTCAGACACTCCTATTGTTGCTCTCACTGCTAATGATAGCATTGATGACAGGAAAACTTGCTCTGAGTTTGGTATGCGCGATTATTTGACGAAGCCAATCAAAGATAGTGAACTTACAAGAGTTTTGAATCGATACGTTAAAAAATGGTTTGTTGAATATGGAAAGTGTCTATAGATTTTTTTTCTCCTTTGATTTTGTACAATGTATTTGTCTCCTTTTCGAAAAAAAAATCAAGGCTTTTTTAACTCATCATTTTTTCTCCTTCTAAGAAAAATTTGGATTGTTTTTTTTTAAATAAATTTTTTTCGCTCTGAAAAATTTTTTCTGAAGAGAATTCCAAATTTTTTTATACTCAAATAAATAGGAGTTTTCCAGGGTTCGTAATCGTCCGGGCTTTCAGAAATCGATCTGGATTTGTTCCAAATTTTTATAATTTTCCCCAAAAAACTCTGCAAAAAGAATTTTTCCCCTCTCTTTTCTCAATCTTTTTCCAAAAAAATTCGAAAAAAGTTTGAAAAAAAAATCAGAGCTGTTAAAAACCCCATTTTTAGAGTCCGCGGACGATACAGCCCTTTGGTGACGTTGAGCCAGCGTCCGGTTCTCTATAATATTCAACCATTTCTATTGGATGATGCTCTGCGACTCTCTGGATGGCGTCCGCTCGGACACCCGCCTATACATTTTTGGTGACGCCTATTCATAGCCCTGATTTAAAAAATTCTTTCAACAATTATGCTCTCAAAAGGGAATTTCATATCTCTTAATCACTCATAAAGTTCGAACGAAGAAAAAATCTCAAGTAAAATCAGACAAAATTTGCAGAATACAAAAAAAAGGTAATTGCACTTTCCAAAATCTTTTCAGTGTTTCCTGGATTTCTCCAGATAATGGTCCAGATTTTCAGAGTTTAGAATTACGAACTCTGCTTTTTCCCTTAATATTGCGTTTGGATGAAACTTGGAATTTATAGGAAGAAATTTCATTTCTATTTTACTTCAAATTTCCAACTAATTAAGCTCAGAATTTTTTTCAATTTTGATAAAAAAAAAATCTAGCTAGTTTCATCTCAATCCTTTGGTATTTCAAACCATTCTAAATTCAATAATTCCTCATAAAGTAACCACTACAACCATTCACTTGCATCATCCTCTCGAAACAATATGTTCTTCAATTGGATGTAGTATAAAATATATAAAATCAAACAGCATATAAAAAGCTTCAGCAAGGTCAGCTTTCAATTCAGACGTCTTCGTTCTTTTCTTCTGGCTGGTCATCTCAGAAGTCTCATCGATTTCCTCATCTCTTCTCTGATTGCCCCTAGCAATCCCTTCAATACTCTTCAGATCCCATTCAAATGAAACTTGGATGATATTTTTCTTCAAAGCTTTTCTTTTTTTTATTGCTTTTGTCTCCACAATAAAGACCTCAGCCCCATCAAAATCAAGCAGAGCTCCAACCAGATATTTCGGTGGATCCAGATGTCCATAGTTGGAGATACATCTCGCCATACATGTCCCAAATTGATGGTAGATTGATTCGCATCCTTCATCTTTCCTTTCTTGAAGCAACCTTTGTTTAAATCCTACAATCTCTTTAGGGCATCTTGTAAATGTTTCTTCTATCCTTCCCTTTGATCTAAACCCATAGAATCCGATCACTAAATCTGGGAAAAAAGTCTTGGAATTAGTTCCTTGAAATGCTGCTGGTTGGAAATTCTCTTTGTGATCCCGTTCAAAAAAGTCAGGAAATCTTTCTTCAAGCAAAAGGAGCAGAAAATTCGTGTAAAAATTTTGAACATTCGTTTGCTTGATATCATCTTGATCATGAATTAATAAACGTCTTTTCGCTTGTATGAATTTCAGACCAAGATTTTCTGTCAAGTCAGAAAGAGCATAATATCCAAACATCTCCATTGCAATATCTGGAAAGTCAGCAGAATTCATGTTACGAGCATTTTTCACAATGTCCCTTCCAATGAGAAGGTCCTGATCAATCTCTTTTTGTGAACACAGAATCTCTTTGAGCAGTCTAATCTCGTTTTCAAAGTCTCCCAGCTTTTCATTGACTTCCTTTTGGGAACGCAGAGTCTCTTTGAGTAGCCTAATCTCGTTTTGAAGATCTTTCAGTTTTTCATCGCTCGTTTTTTCCTCTTCAATGTCGATTGCTTGAGTTAGTTCAGCCATTGAAACTGATTCTTTGGTGGTGAAATATCCAAGTATTTTTGATAAAGTGTTTCTTGAGATTTATAATTTTGAAAAGGTTAAAAGTGTTAATTTTAGTAGAGTATTAATTGGCACAGCGCTTGGATAAAAGATCGAGCCCCTTTCTAAAAAAGTTTACCGTTTTTTAATCAGAAAAAATTGAGAATCAAAAAATCGTGTCCACTGAGACTCGAAAGCGCTGGTCACTTGGAAATTGGTTAAAATTATTGAAAGTGAAACTTTGCAAGAGGGGTGTTAAATTTGGCTTCATGATTCGGAAGAATTGTCTTCTCTGGGAAGTATTGAACCTTACAGTAAAGTTTTCTACAAGATTTTGAGGAATTTTAGGGAAAAAATAATATTTAAAAAGAAAGCGTGTTCTTATCAGCATGTTCCAGTTCTCTTTTTTTTGTCATTAACTCTCAGCCTCATCCAAATTACTTCAATAAGAAAAGTTTTGTAAAATATTTTTAGTTGATTTGTTAGGACTTTTTCTCAGCATTTTCCTTTAAAAAAATTCTCTGAGAATTTTTTAATGATTCTTTTGAGCAAAAAAGAAAGAAAAGTGAAGTTGAATGGAAAAATAAAGGATAACTTGGGGTAGTAGCTCAGATGGTAGAGCGCTCGCTTAGCATGCGAGAGGCGCTGGGATCGATACCCAGTTACTCCACTAAACCTTTTATTTGATTATTAAAAACCCTTTTCTTGAAAATGAAGGATTTGATGGTTTGAGAAAGATGATAGTGAAAAGTGAAAAGGAAAAAGGCCCTCAGCTTGACACTTAATCTTGTGAGTTTTTGCTCTTAACGAATCAAGTACAGAAAAATAAGGTGAAGAAATCTTTTTTGAGAGATTGGATCAAAAAGAAAACATAGTTTTTGGGAGAAAAGAGAAGAGAATGGTTTTAGAGAGACTAATTTTCTTTGAAATGAGTAAACTTAAATGGGCAATGAAAAGTCTCTGAGATGTATTTTCTTTAAGAAAGAATGATGTCCGAATACTTTCAATAAGGCAATGAAAGAAAACTAAAATACCAACTAGGGCTAGAAGCTCAGGTGATAGAGCGCTTGCTTAGCATGCGAGAGGCGCTGGGATCGATACCCAGTTACTCCACTATTTTTTATCATTATTTTTAAAGAACAAAAAGTATAGGTAAGCAAAATTTTTTCCAAATTCGCATGTAGATCAATGAAAACTGTTTTCATGTTTTTCAAAACCTTGGCTAAAAGTACAGAGAAACTATCAGCCTCGAAGTTATGGAAGCGCAAGATTTTTTTCTTTTGATAAAAATGGAATTTTGCCATTTATATTTGAGACATTCTCGCACTAAATCTTTTGGAACTGCTATGAAAAAATTTTTTTGAAATAACTTCCAACTTTTTGTATTGTATCTATGCTTATTTTTCGTCGAAGATTAACTGGTATGATACGAAGATAAAAAATCGAACCGTCTTCTAGAAGAAACTTTTATTGTCTAAAAGTTATCTAAATTACCTCAACAAAAAGGTAATGGACAGTGAGGTTCTAGAGCTGGTCATATTTTTGAAACGACTGAAATAAAAGTAAAGAAATTAATGGTTTAGAAAGTTTCGAATCCAAAAAAAAAAATCGAACCCTTAAAGGAACTAGGAAATTAGATCTGACTCTAAATTTTCGATTTAAATAAATTCTTCGGAGGTTTAAGGACATGCTATTGAGATCCTTAGTCTTCTTCTCATCCGAAAAGGGACGTTATTCTCTTCATATAGCATAATTTTTTTTCTTGTGATTTCTTCCCTTTCTGCCTCAAATTGACTCATTAATAAAACTGAACTCGGACTAAATATTTTGGTTCCTCAGTTTTCTCCGAGAAATCCTGAATTTTTTTTTTTCCTTGAAAAAAAAAGTCCTCCAAGAATGTTTCGAAATTCTCCTCAATTCAGATGACTGTAACTATTCTTAAATTTTCAATATTATAAAGATTGAATAAGGTGTTTCATTTCCCAAATGCATAGATGTTTCCCACTGAAATTTAAGAAATCAAGATCAGAATTTTAAGCTAACACAGAAACAGTTTAGAGCATTCCCAATCATCCTTTTTTTCCTTTCTTTCTTCGCTTGTTTACGAAGAAATAGCTTAGTTGGCCAACTTAATAGCTCACCTCCAAATTAAGCAGACAATTTTCACAGAACCTTTATGGATCAGGATATAGCCTTTCAGAAATAACAGTTATTTTTTTTAGAGTTCGTAGTTTTCGTCAAAGAACGATTGTTCGGGAATTTAAAAGAAATATTTTAGAGAAAAATTTGTTTGAAATTAAATTGTAGAATAAATGAAAAATTGTTTCAGATGAGCGACCTCGATAAAAAACTTCAATCTTGCCTGGAGGAGGTTCTCAAGGCCCAGAACGAGATGCAAGAAATGACAGAGATCCTAGAAGAGGACAGAAATGCTCAAAAAGCGTTTGAAACTGGGATTCTAATTGCAGAAGGAGTCACTCAAATTGATTCAGAGGAGTTTTTAGATGCGGCAACACACTTGTTTAATTATAAGAAACCTCTTGGTTCCTTAGTACGAGAGCTTGCCAAAAACTTTGAAGAAACAAAAGGAAGCATCATCTCTTCTGACAAAGATGACAACAATTGCATCAATGAAGAGAACTTTCAAGACTTTTGGACCCGTCTTCTTCATAACAGATGGACAGAAAAAATTTCAGGCCAGCAACAGTCAGCCACCGATAATTCCAGCAAACAAGAGGACGATGTCGAGAATTCAGATACAAACAATGCAAAAGGAGAAGATCTCAAGGTTTGGTCCCCAGAATTAGTTATTGTCCCTCAAGTTTTTAAACTGAAGGAAGATTCCGAGAGAGTCATTTCAGGCTGCCCTCCAATTATAATTGAATTTCAGAAGTATAACATTGAAAACTCCCAAGAAATTTTCTATTCGCCCGCGCATCAAATTGCGACCTCCTTGGTTCGATGTCTTGGAAAGTATGAGAATAGAAATCCACCTAAATATTTTGTTGGAATTATGCTATTTCTTTCTGGAGCTGAAATGCTTATTGTTGATTCTCAAGCCATTTT